>Ga0099364_10010800_pt1 | contig 12524 bp, 11 predicted proteins | sample TergutTh196P3_FD_73070 | JGI IMG/M metagenome (GOLD analysis project Ga0099364, IMG submission 73070) | Microcerotermes parvus P3 segment gut microbial communities from Pointe-Noire, Republic of the Congo - Th196 P3 | ecosystem: Host-associated > Arthropoda: Insects > Digestive system > Gut ... | reverse complement strand
AGTAATGAGGCAATTGCAAACTGCCGCATAAAATGATCATATGCAACCTGGGTGATTTTACCAGCTCGCCATTACGCTTTCCCATTTTTTGATGGAGTTTAACAAAATTTACATATGAATAAAGGCAAAAGCCATGCCAACCCAGCCGGCTCTCCGCGATCTGCTCCACTCCGCGTTGACATATCTTTTTTAAGGTTATAGAATACTTATATGTCTGTCTCATATTTTTATCTGGAATTAAGATTCCCGCTAAAACAATGTTTTCGAGACACCGTTGAATCAAGTTACTCCACAATACAAAAATGCCACTTGTTTTTTATTTTGTTCACTTTCAGGAAAGATATCCTGAATTATTTTCTATTTGGAGGAAGCTATGAAAAAGCTTTTAATGTTCTCATTGTTTTCCCTGTTTTTGGGAATATCGGTACTGTTTGCCGGTGGCGGGGGCCAGCGAGGTGCAGGCAGTGATGGAAGAGTACACCTGACATTCTGGTATTCACTTGGCGGCCTATTGGGTGAAGAAGTTGTTAATATGGTAGAACGGTTTAACCAATCCCAGGACAGAGTAGTAGTGGAACCCCAATTTCAAGGTTCCTATGAAGAGTCTATCAATAAATTAAGGACCGCCATGAGGACAAGATCCGGACCTGATATTGTTCAAATATACGAAGGCGGAACCAGGTTTATGGTTGATAGCGGATTTATTGTCCCTGCGCAAGTATTAGTTGACGAGTATAGGATCAATGTCGCTAGCCTGGAGCCAAATATTCTTGAGTATTACATTGTAGATGGGAGATTAAACTCTTTTCCTTTTAACACATCAGTTCCTCTTTTATATTATAATAAAACCCTGCTGACACAGATGGGTTATCCTGATGGCCCTAGGGACTGGGCGGAAGTTAAAGAAATTGCCCTTAGGGTTAATGCCATGAATAATCCTAATATTCCTTATGGTTTTGCCCAATTTTCTGATCCCTGGTTTTTTGAGCAGCAGCTGGTTATGCAACGAGTACCCATGGTAGATAATAATAATGGCCGCAGCGGGCCTCCCACAAGAAGCGTGTTGGATCAACACCCTCTGCCTACGCAAGTTCTGAGAGCCTGGCTGGATTTAAGTACTTCCGGAGCCATAGCGGATCTGGGTTTTGGTGCAGCAGATACCAATGCTGCCTTTACAGCCGGATTGGCAGCAATGACCACGGCATCTACCAGCCAGGTGCGTAATTTCCTGACCACTATTGGCGGCAGATTTGAACTGGGTACTACTTTTTATCCGCCTATGGACAGAAATGCGCCTTTCGGCGGCGTAACCTTGGGAGGCGCTTCTCTCTACGTTCTAGACAATGGAAAAGGTAAAGATGTTGAAGCTGCTGTAGTTGATTTTATTAACTACTTTATTTCCCCTGAAGTTCAGGCTGCCTGGCATATAGCAACAGGTTATTATCCCGTAACTACCGAGGCTTATAACTTTGCATCGGTACATGAAAATATGGAAAGGTATCCACCCTTTAGAACTGCTATTGATCAGATGCGCGCTTCCACTAACATGGGTTTTGGCGCGATTTACGGCAGTTTTGTCGAAGGCCGTGATATTTTGAGACAGCATATTGAAGAAATGTTAATGGGACGAATTTCTCCAGAAGAAGCGATCCGGAGAACTGTAGAAGGTCAGAACATCCTCATTACCAATTATAACCGGGCTAACTGATAGAATAAACAGCATTGTTACTTAGGGGGCATTGTTAAATGGCAGTGCCTCCTGTGTCGGGTCTTAGTTATATTGAGGAGTTAGCCCATGTTTAGAGATATATTAAGAAAAGCCGAACCTTTTTTTTATCTTGCGCCATTGGTTGGAATTTTTTGCGTTTTCCTTTATTTCCCCATGATTCGTACTATTGTGATGAGTTTGTCTCTTGTCAATTCAATGGGGGTAATTATCAGCTTTTCCGGGTTAGAAAATTATATAGATTTACTTACCGACACCAGAACATTTTGGCCCAGTCTGCTTCTGACTTTCCGCTTTGCCTTAATGGTAGTTCCCTCTCAGATTTTTGTAGGGGTTTTACTTGGCCTTTTGGCAGAAAATCGCGCTAAAAAATCCAGTCCCTTAAGGGTAATATATGCTCTCCCTATGGCGGTTTCTTCTGCTGTTGCTGCTGTAATATGGGTATCTCTTTTTAGCCCTGCTACAGGACTTATCAATTATTTTTTCCGAATTCAATTCAACTGGCTAGGAAACGGAAATTTGGCTCTGGTTATGATTGCTGTTACAACAGTTTGGTTAACCATGGGTACCAATTTTCTATACTCTTATTCGGGTCTCCAGGGAGTACCTGGAGAATTGTATGAGAGCGCCTCTATTGAGGGGGCGAACTATCTTCAGACAATTTGGCATATTACCCTCCCCAGCATATCTCCTACCCTGTTTTTTCTTTTAGTCATAAATACCATTGGCGCGTTTCAAACCTTTACTCTGGTTAATGTAATGACCGGTGGAGGTCCCGGTGTTTCAACCAGAGTATTAGCCTATACAATATACCGTGAAGCATTCATAAATAACCGTTGGGGATATGCCTGTGCGCAATCTATGGTATTCTTGGTAATTTTATTAACAATTTCACTCATACAATTCCGTTTTGAAAGGAAGGGGGTACATTATCAATGAAGATAAAATTTAAGTATCTCCCGGGTAAAATAATAAAGAATCTGCTCCGCATCCTAATGGCGGCTTTGATCCTTTTCCCCCTATGGTTCGCCTTTAGCGCGAGCTTTATGGATCTTAATGAAATATACCAGCGTCCTCCAAATTTGTTGCCCGCTTCTTTTCAACTGCAATATTATCAGGCTGCGCTTAGAGTAGCCCCTTTATTTCGATATTTACTTAACAGTTTTATTATGTCTGTAGGTATTATGTCGGGTCAAATAATCCTGGGAAGCCTTGCGGCTTTTGCTTTTGCATTTTTTAATTTTAAAGGGAAACAAATTATTTTTATGTCTCTCCTTGCCACTATGATGATTCCGGGAGAATCAATAATTATTTCCAACTATATGACTATTGGCGATCTTCGCTGGCAAGATACTTTTCAAGCCCTGATTTTACCCGGTACCGCTTCTGCTTTATCTTTATTTTTTATGCGCCAGGCTTTTCTGAGTACTCCCAGGGAATTATACGATGTCTCCAAAATAGATGGGTGCAACAATTTCCGTTTTTTTCTGCAAATACTCTTGCCTCTTTCAAAAGCCAAGATAGGAGCCTTGGCTATATATGCTTATCTGGGAGCCTGGAATCAGTATTTATGGCCCCTTCTTGTTACGAATAGAAGTCAGATGCGAACTGTCCAGATAGGTATAGGTATGCTGAAAAATTCTGAAGCCCTGCAGGTGAACCTGGTGATGGCAGGGGTTACGATTATTTTGTTACCTTCGATACTCATTTTCTTTATCGGGCAGAAACAGATTCTTTCTGGGGCTTTTAGCGGCGCGTTAAAAGGCTAGATAGAACCATAAGGAGAACAACATGAAAATTACGTTTTTAGGTACAAGTGCTGCGGAATTATATCCCGGGATTTGGTGTAGGTGTGATTATTGTGATTATGCAAGAAAACAAGGCGGGCGGAATATTCGTTTTACAAGCTCAATCCATTTTTCTGACAAATGCTTAATAGATTTCCCGGCTGATATTATAAACAAGGCCATGTTGTATAATGTTGATCTCCTTTCCACGGAATTGCTGCTTTGCACTCATTCTCATGAAGATCACTTTAATCCCAGGCTGTTTAACTGGCGCTATAAATATTACGGCATAGACCAAATTCAAGGAGAAGAGAAGTATAACGCCCCTTGTGCCAGATTTACTGATCTGCCCCTGCTAAGCATATACGGAAACCGAAGGGTATTCAGAAAGCTTGAGTCTATTATGGATAACCGTGAAATGTCCGATTACGCTATGGACTTTTGTATCCCCGAAGCATATAGGGAATATCATATTAAGGGCATCGATTTTATCCCAATGATTGCAAGTCATACAGATACGGATGGTGAACGGGGACTGATTTATTTGATCCATGCTCAGAGTAAAACGTTTTTATATGCTGTAGATTCAGGCAAATACAATGATCGTACAAGGGATTGCATAAAAGCACACAAACTTGATGCAGTTGTTATGGAAGCTACTTTTGGGACCCGTAATCTTGGGCCAGGGCACATGACCTTAGAGCATGTAAAAGAAGAAGTGGATTTTTTCTGCAAGAATAATGTTTTTTCCGGTGAGCCCAAGGTAATTTTGACGCATATGAGTCCCCACCGCTGCCTGCCTTATGACCGGCTAGTTGAGATGCTCAAGGGGACATGCATGGAATCCGCTTGGGATGGGATGGTTCTGGAACTCTAATTAGGGTCTGTCTATAATGTAGACACATTTTGGACAGACTACTTTAAAAATCGCACTAAAGGCAAAATAAATGGATAATACGAACCTTCTTTTTTTAGGTGTGTCGGCCTGTTTTCCGGATATTGGAGGCGATACGGCTTCATTCTGCCTGGGAGATGAGCTGTTAATTGACACAGGCTGGTACGCTAACCAGAGACTCCGGGCAGCAGGTATAGCCCCGGCATCAATTAAGTATATTTGTATTTCCCACACACATCATGATCATATCCTTGGTCTGCCGGCCATGATTTATGAACATTATAGGGCGAATACCATTGAAGGCCTCAATATTTTTGGTCCTAAAGAGACTATTGGGCGTACAGTTAAGGATGCTCTCAGCTTTATCGACAGTGACTATTACTGGCCTAAAGCAGGCAGGCCTTTAGTCAGGGAGCTTGAGGAAAATGATTGGTTTGAGACACCATCTTTTGAGATCGCTGTACATCCGGCAGATCATACTGTTCCGGGGAGATGTTTCAAGGTAAAGGATAAACGAAGCGATATATTAATCGGTTTCACCGGTGACGGATCCTATCAAAATGATTTGGCAGGTTTTTTTAAAGGATGCGACGTTATAGTTCATGAATTTTCCTTTGGTTTAGAAACCCCTCAGGATAATTCTACAAAGCACTCTAGTATTCCCGATGCCATTCGTTGTGCCGATGAAGCAGGTGTAAAAATAGTCTGTCTTGTACACGGTCCATCTGTTCAGTCTGAGCAGTATGAAATATGTAGAAAGGAAGCTGAAAAGTTATTTAATGGATCAATACACTGGCCCAATGCAGGACAGATACTCAGCTTTATGAAGAGTTTGTAAGGTTATCCAGCGCCATATCGAGCCAGTTCTTTCAGGGCCTTTTCTTTTTCCTCCATGGGATAGGAAAGCTGCATTTTTTAATTTTTCCCCCAGTGGAAATTTTCGCAGGATCTATCCTTTTACCGCGCCGGCAATCCCAGAGACAAAGTATTTTTGTAAGGCGATAAAACAAGCCACAATGGGGGCCAGGGACATGATTCCTGCGGCGGCCATCCCGGACCAGTCGGTTTCGTTGGCGCTTTGGAACGCCATCATCCCAACCGGGAGGGTTCTAAGGGACGGGACTCCAAAGGTAAAAACCAGGGGCAGCATAAAGTTGTTCCATGAACCCATAAAGGTAAGGATGGTTACCGTGGCGGTTACCGGCCCGGTTATGGGAAGCATAACCCTGGAAAAGATGGTAAAAAAACCGGCGCCGTCAATCAAGGCCGCTTCCGAAAGGGAGCCGGGCAATTTTTCAAAGTAGCTTTTGTATAAGAGGATTGATGCAACAGCCCCCCCTCCGGACATGGCCATAATAAGCCCTGTCCTTGTATTGAGCAATCCCAAACGCTGACTCAACTGAACCGTTGGGATAATGGTTGTCCCCAGGGGAATCAAAAATGTAATAATCAATAGGGACAGGAAAAAAGTCTTTCCCGGGAAACTGTATTTGGCCAGGACGTAACCGGTCAGGGCGCAACGAAGGACCACGATCAATATGGTACACACGGTGGTTATTACACTTTTCATAAAATAGGCTCTGAATCCGCCTATATCCCAGGCCCGCAAATAATTTTCAAAACTTATTTGGGCAGGAATTAAATTGAGCCCTTTCTGAAAAATTTCCAGGGTGCTTTTGAATGAGGCGCTTAGCATCCATAAAAACGGATATATCCAGCAGAAGCAGATAAAACCCATTATAATTACGGGGATCCAAATGAGCCGCTTAAAGGGCAAAAACTTCCGTTTACTCATATTGGCCTTCCGTTTTACCGGCGCTTAACTTTCTTAGTAAAAGCTGGGCAATGGTAATGACAATAAAAATCCCGCCAAACACAACTGCTGCGGAAGAGGCATAGCCAATCCGGGGGGTAGCGGCCCCAAAGGCCCAACGATAAATAAATATTTCTATCACATCGGTCCTAAAGAAGGGGCCTCCCCTGGTAAGGGTGAGCATGAGGTCAAAAACCCTAAGGGCGTCGCTTACTGTTAATATAAGAATAACAATTCCAAAAGGAACCAAAAGGGGGCATGTGATATGGATAAACACCTTCCATGAACTAGCGCCGTCCATGTGGGCCGATTCATAAAGCTCACCGGGAATGCTTTGAAGGCTCGCAATCCAGTAAATTAGCGAAATGCCCAGCCATTTCCAGCACCAGATTATCCCCGCAGTAAAGAGCACCGTATCCGCGTTGCCCAGAAGGAAAACCGGCTCCCTCATGAGGCCCAGGGCAGTAAGCACAATATTCACCGGCCCCTGGGAAGGATCAAAAAACATATTCATGGTGGTCCCGATAATGGCGCTGGTGGTCACTACGGGGATAAAAATAAGGGTACGAAAAAAAGATCTAAAGAGGAACAATCTCCAGTTAAGGAGCAAGGCCACCCCCAGGGAGAGGAGAAAACGCAGTGGAACCACTATGAATAAAAAAGCAAAGGTAACCCTTAGGCTGTTCCAGAAAAGGGGGTCCCTAAAAAGTTCCCTATAGTTATTAAGGCCCGTAAAGGAACCGCGCCGCTGAAATCCCCTCCAGTCAAGGAGGGAATACCAGACGGTCCCAATTACGGGCCAGACAGTATACATTCCGTATAGTATCAAGGTGGGAGCAAGGAAAAGGTAAATCCACCCATAGGGAATGTTCTTTTTCATTAGTACCTATCGGTGGTGAAATTCATGCCGTAGCTCCAGTTGGGGAATATCCAGTCATTAATGGATACATTCGCCCCCCTAGAGCGGGCCGCCTGGATAGCCCGATCACGCTCGGCGGTCATGGCAGCGTTATATCTGACAAGCTCAGACCTCCAATCGGTGATAGCCCCGGCATAGTAACCCTGGAGAATCTCCGCCGGGTTTGGATTAACGGGCCTCATTTCAGCCAAAACTTCAGCAACTTCCGGGTTCCTCAATAAAGGATCCGGTTCAAAGGCCATAGTCCGGCTGAAGATGTCGATTACATCAATGTATGTTTGATGCACATTAGCCTGGGCAACTGCAGAGAGCCTCAAGGGAGGCTGATCCATTCGCTCCGCAAGCTGGATATAGTACTCATCAGAAGTAAAGAGTTTTAGAATTTCCGTTGCTTCCGCTATGGAATTTGACTGGCTGGAAATATAGAAAGTACCACGAGGCGGTTGACGGTAAATAAAGTACCTTGCCTGGGGGTCTTTCCGCACCGGCTCGGCCACTGCAATACTGTCCAGAACGCCGGGGAAATTCCCCCCTGCCAGTACGCCGGCGTTCCAGCTCCCATCGAAGAGGATCGCCGCTTCGCCGGCAGCCCAGCGCTCCCGGGCCGCACGCATATCAATATTAACTGAAACAGGATGCACGCTGCCGTCATCGTTAAGGCCCGTGAGGAATTCAAACACATCAAAATAGGCCTGGGAAGCAAATTGATATTCCCCGGTTCTCCAATCAATGGATCTGTTTCCACCAACGGCGTTTGCCCAATCCGCGATACTGTCATTCATACGTCCTATAAACGCAATGGGAAGAATCACCCCGTACATGGTTCCATTTGATTGCTCGGTTATCCTCTTAGCCAGCTCCCTGAGATCCGCAAAGCTCTCTGGAAAACGGCTAAACCCTGCATTTGCCACAGGCTGCCTGAAATACCAGGAAGGAACATTGTGGTTGAAATTGTTCATGGTGGGGAAGGAATATACCCTGCCGTTAAACATGGTAGCCCCCTCAAAGAGGGTTTCCCTAACATGCGGCGGCAGATCTTCCCTTGTCAGAGCCAAGGGTGAAAACCAACCTTCCCTTTGCAAGGCTGCGGGCTGAGCGGCCAAGGTGTTGGAAAAAACATCGGGACTCTGATTGGCCCTAAAGGCCAAAAGAAGCGCGTCGCTCTGCCTTGCCGGATCATACTGGGTGTATTCAACCCTGTTGCCCGTTCTTGCCTCATACCCATCCCAGATCTCCTGGTGCATGGGCGCCAGGGGGAGAAAGTGATCCCACCAGGTAATTGTCCTGGGCCCACTGGGCGCCGCAGACCTGCCTGCGGCGAAGCTAAGAGAAGCTGCCGTAGCCAATAGAAGTAAAAACGCCATCCACTTTTTCATAAAAACCTCCATAAAAAAAAATAAAACTTACCAATCAGATTTTCTCAGCGGCAAGGGATCCGCTGTACGTGACCAATGATAGAGCAGCCTTTCCAGAAGTTCAGCCTTGAGTTCAAGATAATCAGGCTTATTGTAAAGGTTGACGTGTTCTCCCGGATCATTTACTAGATCGTAGAGTTCGCCGGACTTGTCGCTGTGGGCCGCCACGAGTTTATGGCTCTTGGTTCGCACCATGCTGGCAAATGCCCTGGGCTCCTTATGCCAGGGCATGGCGTTAAGGTATTCGGAAAAAACCGAATCGTGGGGGCTTGGCGCCTTAGCCTCCAACATGGGCAATAAGGAGTAACCCTGCATTCCTTCGTGGCTGGGAAGGCCGCAGAGTTCAAGCAGGGTCTGGGGTAAATCGTTGAGTTCCACAAGGCCGTCCCGGCGGCCCGGTTCAAAATGGCCTTTCCAATGAATGATGAGGGGCACTTTTACGGAGCAGTCGTAAAAGAAGGGGCCCTTTAGGTAAATGCCGTGATCCCCCAAAAGCTCGCCGTGGTCGCTGGTGAAAATAACAATTGTGTGTTCCCGCTGGCCTGTCCGGTCCAGGGCTTCCAAAACCCGTCCCACTTCATGATCGATTAAATCGCATTTAGCCCAATATGCGGCCCGTACAAGGCGATGCTCCCCATCGGACAGCTCCTTGTAGGGAAAACCCGCGTTGCCCTTATAGGCCCCCAGCTGATCCTGACTTTGCCAGATGGGCTTTTCCTTTTCTTCCCCCGGAATATACGCGGGAAGCGGAATATCGTCCAGGTTTTCAAGATAACGCTTTAGGTACTCTTCCGGGGGATCGAAAGGATGATGGGGATCGAAGATATTGACGCTGAAAAGCCAGGGCTCATCGGATCCGGTACGAGCTTCGATAAAATCAATTGCTTTCTCGGCACACCAGTAAGTCTGGCTCTGTTCAGGGGGCATTCCGTTTTGGACCCAGCGGGTTCCGCCCAGGTTTTCTGTTTTATAACTTGTGTTATGGACCTCTTTAAGCCATTTATAGTACTCGTTATACAAGCCCCAGCTTTTACCTGTATCGTGGGACCAGTGGAAAACATCGTAGCCGTCGTCTATACGTCGTTCCATTTCAGTGCAGCCCGAGGCAGGGTTGCAGGCGGAAAGGTGAAGTTTCCCCGAAAGCCCGCAGTAATACCCCGCATCGTGGAGTATTTTGGTCACCAGCGTCTCGCTTTCTGGAATATCCGCGCCGTTTTGCCTGGTGTGGGAAGTAACAGGGTAACGGCCGGTCAAAAAGCTCCCCCTGCTGGGGGTGCAGACCGGGGACTGGCAAAAGGCATTCTCAAAAAGAACTGATTCAGAGGCCAGGGCATCCAATACAGGTGTGTTGACAAAGGTATTCCCATAGCAGCCAAGGGTATCAAAGCGCTGCTGATCGGAACAAATCCATAGAATATTTGGCTTCTCTTTCATAACGTTAAAAATGATAAATCAGGGATTCTCCCTCCTGCAAGCGTTTAATTTATCAATAATTTATGAATTCGTCTCATGGTAAGGAACCCTAGACTTAATGTATAATGTGAAGTATGCGAATTCTTAGGGAAAATAATCGTATACCCCAGGGATGTATCGAACGTTTTATTCCCTCCCATGTTCTAAAAGATACGGTTTTTTCTGATATGGGAATACGCATTGGGGGAATCAGTTCAGCCCAGGAAGGCTTTGTGATTACCAGGCCGGGGAAACGAACTTACCATATTTTTATCATGACCATTTCCGGAAAAGGCGAGTTTACAATGGAAGATAACAACGCCATTATCTCCGGACCGGGGGAGATCTTTTTTTCCCATGCCAACGGACAAGGCCACATTCACAAACCCGAGATAAGTCCATGGGTATTTTTTTGGCTTCAGTTTGATACTGATAAAAATTGGCTCATCCCTCCCTTTGGGGATTGGGGCGTCATTCCGGCCAATACCCGGAGCGATGCTTTAGGACTACACGGAATACTTGAGTCAATTCTTAGCGAAGAATTATACACCCACCCGGAGATGCACCGGCTTCAACGTCTATATGCGGAACTGTTCATGATTTATTTTCAGCAGATGTTAAGTACAGATATTGGAAACACCAGGCGTTTTGACCGCTATAGAAACCGCTTGAATAAGCTATGGCAGGCTATCTCTGCATCGCCAGGCAAAATGTGGACACTGGAAGATATGAGTGAGTTTGCGGGATTTAGCAGAGCCCAGTTGTCCAGGATCTGTGTTCTTCTTTACCAGAAGTCCCCGGGAGAAAAAGCGAAAGAAATAAAGATGGAGCACGCGTTTTCCCTATTGCGGTATTTTGACTACCAGGTTTCGGAAGTGGCCGAAAGGGTGGGGTATATGAATATGTCGAATTTTTCAGCGGCATTTAAGAAACACTTCGGTTTCTCACCCAAAGAAGCAGCCGCCGGTCACTAGTGATCGGGCTGCATTAAATGGCGCCGTATAAAGCCAATTCTTTCAAGGCCTCTTCCTTTTCGTTCATGGGATAGGAAAACTGCATTTTAATCAAGTCGTCGCTCTTTTTAATTGCCTTAAGGATCTCGGCCAGGTAGGAATCCAGCCTGTAAGCGGCCATGATTTTTTTCCCTGCCGCGGAAATTTTCGCAAAGAGTTCGCTCCAGTCCTGCTTTTCAGGCTCCCCTGCGCCGGGTATCCACTGGATCCCCCTGATACTGTCTATGGAAAGGAGATCGTCCAGGTGCTTGAGTTCCCCTATGCCGTCAAGGTGGTAAAAAGCCTTGTCCATGGCCGCAGAAATTGTGGCCAGATCGTCATGCACAAAGTCTCTCCACATGTCGGCGCTAATCATATAGGAAAAATCACATTGAAGCATGTACGTGGGTTTTTCGTTGAGCTGGGTGGACCAATCGGAAAAAACCCGCTGGTCTTTGATTATTTCATTGAATTCCCGGTAATATTTCAGCCATAGTTCCGTAATTTCCAGGCACAGTCTTTTTACCTCTTTTGGATTGTCCAAAACCTCAAAGAGAAGCTCTTCCGTACCGAGTATGGAGGCCAGGATGTCCATGCCGCCGCCAATGTCGGTCATGCACATGCAGACATTGCCTCCCCATTTCTCCATGCCCGCCCGGTAAATGTCCTTAATTCGATGGAACCAAATATTGTTTTCATCGTAGCTAAAGTGGATATCCTGGATGGGTATTTTCTTCTCTGAATAAAACCAGACCGTATTTTCATCTGGGCTCAGCGTTGCGCCCAGAAAAGCGGCCATGACCCCAGGGCCAAAGTGTTCCATTTTTACGCAGGGGAAACTGTCGCCGTAGAATTCATAGGTCGAAAGCTGATAATCCATGCGATCGATTATTGCCTCTGGAGGAATGCTTAAATCCGCGCAGTTCGTAAAATGCGGCAGGGGCGCTTTGGGCATAGGCCGGCCAGGGTCCGCTCCCGTAATGATCATGGGCAATATGGGCCGGCCCAATTCGCCCTTCCACCATTTCCGGTAATTTTCTATTACCTGATCCCACTGTTTGTCATTGAAACGAATCATGGCAACTCCTTAGATTTTTTTCGGCAAATACTTACGCAGCATTTTCAATACTTCGTCCAGATCAATGGGTTTACCCAAATGATCGTTCATGCCTGCCTCAAGGCAATGCTCAATATCTTCCCGGAACACATTGGCGGTCATGGCGATAATGGGCAATGTAAGCGCCTCAGGTATTTCCATGGCCCTGATCCTGCGTGTGGCTTCAAGGCCGTCCATCTCGGGCATCTGAAGATCCATAAAAATCATGTCGTAGCCTCCGGGATTATTGCTGAAAAGTTCAATTGCCTTTGCTCCGTTTTCAGCGCAGTCAATTTTAAGCATGGTCGGCTCCAGCAGGGCCAGGACAATTTCCCGGTTTATTTCCACATCTTCGGCCAGAATTATGCGGTGAGCCCCAAAGTTGTCGGTTTCAGCCTGCGCCTCCTCTTCCTCCGCTTCCCTAAAATA
>Ga0099364_10010799_pt1 | contig 12524 bp, 13 predicted proteins | sample TergutTh196P3_FD_73070 | JGI IMG/M metagenome (GOLD analysis project Ga0099364, IMG submission 73070) | Microcerotermes parvus P3 segment gut microbial communities from Pointe-Noire, Republic of the Congo - Th196 P3 | ecosystem: Host-associated > Arthropoda: Insects > Digestive system > Gut ... | reverse complement strand
AGAATGCGGTACTTGCCCGGTTTTGTCTGCCGGTCGACCGTCACAAAACCCTGCTCAATCCACTGCTGGATGCGTGCACGGGAAAACCGGGGAAGCCGCCCTGACAATGCTTTGTCCAGACGAACGCCAACATCTTCTGCCGTCAGCAAAAAACGGAATTCTTCTTCAGACTCTCCTGCTTCTTCCAAATGCGATGTCTCTCCCCGCTGCATAAATCACCCGCAAGAAAAACCCCTTCTCTTTAAATGAAGGAAAAATTTGCGACAAAAAACCGGCTCTTCACACTCTCTCTGTGTACCGTGCGCGCGCTGCTTCTTTTATGATATGACATCTTCTGCTGTTTTTGGATTTTTTTCGGTACAGGTGCCAGTCTGTTAGGCTATAATTCTGTCAGGCCTTGTATAAAAAACACCAGCGGAAAAAGCAGCGGGCAAAACGCACTGCACTTTGAAATCTTCTGTCAAAGAGGCAGCCCGGGCACTTCAGACAGCTTCAAAAAGTGCTTCACCCGCAGCCTGAACGGAAAACGTCATTCCTGATCATTTATTTATAAGTCATGTCAAAGAATCTATTAAAATTTATTGCCATCCTGATGGTGCTGTTTGTGTCAGCCTGCGGGCTTTTACCCGATGAAATTGATGAAACAGCCGGCTGGCCCGCAGGCAAACTGTACAGCGAAGCAAAGGCGGAAATGGCTGCCGGCAACTACGAAAAAGCCATCAAGCATCTCGAAAGACTCGAAGCACGCTATCCGTTCGGCCTGTATGCCCAGCAGGCACAGATCGAAGTTGCATACGCCTATTATCGCGATAACGACCAGCCGCAGGCACTGGCCGCAGTCGAGCGCTTTATCAAGCTGCACCCCAATCATCCCAATATCGACTACATGTACTACCTGCGCGGCCTGATCAACTTCAATGACAGAGTGGGCATCCTGAACTTTGCGTTCAAGCAGGACCTGTCCGAACGCGATTCAAGAGCCGCACAGGAAGCTTTTGATTCATTCAAACTGCTTGTGACCCGCTTCCCGGACAGCATGTATGCTCCGGACGCCTATGTCCGCATGGAATATCTTATCAATATGCTCTCGCGCTACGAAATCCATGTGGCCAAATACTATTTCAGGCGAGGTGCCTATGTTGCCGCGCTCAATCGCGCCCAGGGCGCAATTACAAAATACCCGGATGCGCCAACAAGCGAGGAAGCGCTCTACATCATGGTTCGCGCCTACGACAAGCTGGGCCTGAACGATCTCAGAGATGATGCAGCACGCGTATTTGCCCAGAACTATCCGGAAAGCAAACTGCCTTCTGGCGGTACAAATGACCCCGATACATCTCCCTGGTGGAGCTTCTGGTAAACAACTGAAATACCGTTTTATTTTTTCCCGCTTCGATATGGAAAACACGCAGACAGCCGAAACACCCGCCAGCGGTATCGTACTCATCATAACCGCCCCGTCCGGAGCAGGAAAATCCTCACTCGTGGAAGCACTGGTCAGGCAGGACAGCGATATCGCCATTTCGATATCGCATACAACACGAAACCCGCGCCCCGGTGATGTTGACGGCCGCCAGTACCACTTTATAGACGAAGCCGATTTTCTTCAAAAGCAGCAAAGGGGCGATTTTCTGGAATGGGCCCATGTACACGGCAATTATTACGGTACATCACGCCAGACCATTCTGGAACGCGTCAAAGCGGGATACGATACAGTCCTGGAAATTGACTGGCAGGGAGCTGCGCAAATCAGGCAGCTTTTACCCGAAGCAGTCAGTGTTTTTATTCTGCCTCCTTCAATGGAAGTTCTCGAAGAACGCCTTAAAAAACGCGGCCAGGACTCCCTGGAAGTGATTAAAAAAAGACTCCAGGTTGCAAAAGCTGAAATATCTCAGGCAAAAAGTTTTGATTATGTTATCATTAACGATGATTTTGAACTGGCTCTTTCCCAGCTTGTCTCCATTGTCAGGGCAGCCCGCTGTACGCGCGCCCGGCAATTTGCAAGACATGCCGCTCTGTTTGAGCACTTCGGTATAGCTTCGGTCACCGGGTAATTTTTCTTTTCAACGTACAGACAGGAGAATCTATGGCACGTATTACAATTGAAGATTGTCTCCAGAAAATCCCGAATCATTTCGAGTTGACCCTGTGTGCAACCTATCGTGCACGCCAGCTTCTGCGCGGGCACACCCCTCTGGTTGACGCAAAAGACAAAATGTCCGTGCTCGCACTGCGTGAGATCGCCGCAGGCAAAATAGGGACAGAAATGCTGAAACAGGTACCCGGCTAGGAACCTGAAACCATAAACATCGCTGGCAGTTGAGCATGTTTCCCCGATGCAGTAAAAATGTGAAGGACAGTATTTTGTGCTTTTTTTCAAGTCATGAAGGACTGTCCTTTATGCGTGCAGAATGCAAGATCAACGTGTCATCATTAAAAAGTAGTAGGCGAAAATGACGCAAGTAAACACGCAAACAGATCTGAGTCCGGCTGTGCTGCCCAAGGACCAGCAGAGCGGCTCTGTCGACTTTATCTATTCCGATCTCACACAGAAACTTGAGACCTATCTCTCTACAGCTGATGTAGAACGAATCACTGCGGCTTTTGAATATTCCAGAAAAATGCATGACGGCCAGGTACGCAAATCTGGCAAACCCTACATTACGCACCCTCTGGCAGTTGCCGAAATCTGCGCGGACTGGAAGCTCGATACCCAGGCGATTATGGCTGCTCTGCTTCATGATGTACTTGAAGACGCCGATGTCAGTCTCAGTGAACTGACGGAACATTTTGGCCCGCCAGTTGCCGGTCTGGTCGACGATCTGTCCAAACTCGAAAAAATGCACTTCCAGAGCCACGATGATGCGCAGGGCGAGAACTTTCGCAAAATGCTTCTTGCCATGGCGCAGGATGTGCGCGTGATTCTGATCAAGCTTGCTGACAGACTCCATAACATGCGGACTCTGGATGCCATGTCTCCGGCAGCACGCAATCGCATCGCAAAAGAGACGATGGAAGTCTATGTCCCCATCGCGCACAGGCTTGGAATCAATAATCTTTACAGGGAAATGCAGGATCTTGCATTTCTCAGCATGTACCCGTACCGCTATGGCGTCCTCGAAAAAGCGGTTAACAGAACACGCGGCAATCGCCTTGAAACACTGGCGCGAATTCATGAAACGGTTTTGCAGATACTTGCAAAAAACGGCATAGACGCCCAGCTGGTCGGCCGTGAAAAAACACTCTACGGCATTTATCGCAGAATGCGCCAGGATAACCTGGCCTTTGCGCAGATACTGGATATTGACGGAATCTGTATTCTTGTTGATTCGGTTACGCAGTGCTATATGGCCCTGGGAATTCTGCATTCCATGTTCAAACCCATACCGGGCAGGGTCGAGGACTTTATTGCCATCCCAAAACTGAACAGGTACCAGTCCCTGCACACAACCGTTGTCGGTCACTACAGCGCACCCGTTTTATTTCTCATCCGTACTCACGAGATGCATCAGGTCGCAGAAACGGGTATTGCAGCTCACTGGCTTTACAAAAATACCAGTGAAAGCCTGACCGATATCCAGCAGCGCTCTCTGGGCTGGCTTCAGTCACTGCTCGACATCCAGACGCAAACCGGCAATCCAACCGAGTTCCTGGAACACATAAAAGTCGATCTTTTTCCTGACTCGGTTTATGTATTTACGCCCAAATCGGAAATTGTCGCCCTGCCCCGGGAAGCGACCGCACTGGACTTTGCCTACAATATCCACACTGATGTCGGCAACCAGACTGTTGCTGTCAAAATCAATAACGAACCCGCCTCCCTTAGGACAGAACTGCGAAATGGCGATATTGTCGAAGTCATTACTTCGCCAACATCCCGGCCGAATCCTTCATGGCTGTCTTTTGTGCGCACCGGAAAAGCGCGCTCATGCATACGCTCCCATTTGCGCTCGGTTGATCTTGAAGATTCCATCAAGCTGGGCAGACAGCTCTTAAACCAGGCCCTGCAGTCCATTGGTGAAGACCCGGCCACTTCACAGCCGGTTCTCGACAAGCTCCTCTACGAAACCGGCTCAAAAACGATGGACGACATCTACCATGACCTCGGCGTTGGCAAGCGCATGGCACCCCTGGTCGCCCGCAGAATTGCCGGACTCCAGGACGAGCTGAAGCGAAAGAAACGTACGAGGCCCAGTGAAAATGAGACAGAAGCTGAAGCGGTTATTGTCAAAGAGCCACAGCCGGTCATCATTTATGGCAGCGAAGGCGTCAATGTCCAGCTGGCCGCTTGCTGTCATCCCATACCCGGTGACACCATTATGGGAGTTCTGAGCATGTCCCGCGGACTGGAAGTCCATCAGACGGGATGTGCGACAGCCAAAAGATCAATGGCAAAAGAACCGGACAAATGGATCAATGTTACGTGGGGCGAGGACTTGAACCGCAGCTTTGACTGCCGGCTTAAAGTGCTGGTGTACGAAGAAAAAGGCATTCTTGCCAAAGTTGCAACAGAAATCAGCAAGGCCAACGCCAACATCGTTCACGTCGCGATAGAAACGCAGGAAGATTTTACAACTCTCAAGTTTACCGTACAGGTTGAATGTCGCACACACCTTGCCAACCTGATGCGTCGCATACGCAATATTCCAAGCGTCATTCAGATCGGACGTGACCGTCACAGCGATCGCAAGGGCAAATAACGAAAAGCCCCGGACTGATGCCTGCCGGCAGCAGCCGGGCCTGCTGCTTCCTGTCTGTGTGGTCCGCAAAGTGCGCTTTTCCGGTTCTTTTGCTACACGAGCGTTATCCTTTTAAACCTGCGCTTGCCAACCTGTACAACAAAGGTTCCAGCCTGAACCTGCAGTGCCCTGTCACGAATCGTTACCCCGTCAATGCGGACCCCGGACTGGTCAATCATGCGAAGCCCTTCTGAAGCAGAAGAAGTGAGCCCGGCCTGACTGAGCAGCTGGCCAATGCCCAGCGGTGCGCCTGACAGATTCATTTCTTCAATATCTTCAGGAATGCCTCCGCGCGCACGAAGCATAAAGTCTTCAAGAGCGGCATCGGCTGATGAAGCCGGATAAAAACGCGAAACAATTTCTTTTGCGAGACTGACTTTTACATCCCGCGGGTTCAGACCGCCGCCGACTTCTTCCTTCAGGCGGCTGATCTCGGAGTCAGGCCTGAAAGACAGCAGTTCGTAATAGCGCCACATCATTTCATCCGATATGCTCATCACCTTGGCAAACATGGTATTGGCCGGCTCGGTTATCCCGATATAGTTTCCTTTGGACTTGGACATCTTCTCAACGCCATCAAGTCCTTCCAGCAGTGGCATGGTAAGAATACACTGGGGTTCCTGGTCATACAGCCGCTGAAGTTCACGGCCAACCAGCAGATTGAATTTCTGGTCGGTCCCGCCGAGTTCCAGATCCGCTTTGAGTGCAACAGAGTCATAACCCTGCATCAGGGGATAGAGCAGTTCGTGAATGGAAATGGGAGAACCGCTTTTAAAGCGCTCCGAAAAGTCATCGCGTTCCATGATCCTGGCAAGCGTATAACGCGATGCAAGCTGGATCATGTCACGTGCCGTCATCGGATCACTCCACTCGGAGTTATAGCGAATTTCGGTCTTTTCCGGGTCAAGAATCAGGGTCGCCTGCCTGAAGTAGGTCATTGCATTGGCCTCGATCTCTTCACGGGTGAGCCTGGGACGCGTTGTATTGCGGCCCGACGGGTCGCCAATCATGGATGTGAAGTCGCCAATTAAAAATATGACAGTATGGCCAAAATCCTGCAGCTGGCGCATCTTGTTCAGGACAACTGAATGCCCCAGATGCAAGTCAGGTGCAGTCGGATCCAGCCCGAGCTTGATCCTTAACGGAACGCCTGTTTTTTCAGAACGCGCCAGTTTCTGGGCAAATTCAGTATCAACCAGGAGCTCGGCAGTACCGCGTTTGACGGCCTCCAGAGTCTCCAAAACAGCGTCTGATAGCGGCAAAATATCATTATTTTCGCCAGAAACATGATTTTTATTGGATTTTTCGTCCAGCATTTGTTATAATCCTCAATTGACTCAAAGCTTGTTTTAAAAATTTTTTCCCGAAACAGAAGCAGAGAAATTCAAAGTTTAGATTTTAACTGATTGCATAAGGAAAAAAGAGGGTTTAAATGCATGATGTATTAAAAAAAATAAGTACGACTTTTCTGGGGACGACCAGAAAAACCAGGATCATATCTGCCGTATTCCTGGCTTTTGCCATATTCGCACTGGGCGCAGCAGCTGTCTCGCCGAGTGCGCCTCCCGATACGAGCCACATTGAAATACACACTGTTGCCGAGGAAATCGAGCTTCCCAACATCTGCGACCAGGTCGCCCAGCTTAGCGGGGAAAGCCATTTTTACATGCGCGAGGAAAGAGTACGCAATGGTGAGACACTGGGTACTTTACTCTCAAGACTCGGCATTAATGACTCTCAGGCCAATACATTTATACGCTCGGACGAGACTGCACAAAAGCTTCTTTCACTGAAGGCCGGAAGAATCATCCAGGCAAAGACGGACAATTCAGGCCGGCTGCACTGGCTCTACATGTCCGATACTGCCAAAGAAAGTCTGCCCTATGATGTTGTCGTAACACGCACCGATGCGGGCTTTACCTCATCAATCAGCAACGCATCCATTGAACGCCGCATTGAAATGCGCTCCGGCGTCATAAACTCTTCTCTTTTTGCCGCAGCCGATCTGGCCGAAATTCCGGACGCCATCACCAGCAAACTCGTAGAGATGTTTGCAACCAACATCGATTTCAGTTCGGATTTGCGGCGAGGCGACCGCTTCAGTATTGTTTATGAATCCTTCTGGAGAAATGGAACACTTCTCCGCTCAGGCCGCATCCTTGCAGCAGAATTCATCAATGCCGGCAACATCTATCAGGCAGTCTGGTTCGACAGCATCGGCAGCCGGCAGGGTGGCTACTACAGTTTTGATGGCCGCTCCCAGAAAAAAGCCTTTTTGAAATATCCCCTCGCATTCACCCGTATCTCATCTGCATTCTCCATGCGCAAACATCCAATCACCGGGTCCTGGAGACAGCACCAGGGCATTGACTTTGCAGCTCCGACAGGAACGCCAATCAGAGTTGCTGCCGATGGCACAATTGACTTTGTAGGCTGGCAGAACGGTTATGGCAATTTCATCACCGTCAAACACTGGGGTCCGTACACAACTGCCTACGGTCACATGAGCCGCTTTCACCCGAACATGAAAAAAGGCGTCCGGGTAAAACAGGGTGACATCATCGGCTTTGTCGGATCAACCGGAATGAGTACCGGTCCACACCTGCACTACGAATTCAGAATCAATGGTGTACAGCGTGATCCCAGGCAGATTGAAATGCCCAACATACAGCCACTCACCGCCAGTGAAATGGAAAAGTTCAGGATCGTCGTGGCCGACATGCGCCACCGGTTCTCGCTGATGAACCAGGGTGCCGGTTCCAAGAAACTCGCTGCTGCGCATTGACCTCTTTTTTCTGACTCACCGGCAGGCCCTGCGCTTTTAAACCCGGGGAAAGACGCAGTTGAACAGTCGACATAACATGGATGGTCCACTCTACATCGGCCTGATGACGGGCACCTCTTTAGATGGTGTTGACGCCGTACTGGTCCGGATCCCTGACAGCTATAACGGCGGTTCTCTCACTGCAGCCGCTGCCATTCACATCGCATTTGAAGAAAATCTGCGCCAGCAGCTCTTGGCGCTTCAGAAAGCCGGGGACAGCGAAATCGAACGTGAGGCCCTGGCAGCCAATGAACTGGTTCGCGTCTGTGCCAGATCTGTATTTTCCCTGCTTGACAGCTCGGGCATAACACCGGACATGGTCACCGCAATTGGTGCTCACGGACAGACCATACGTCACCACCCTGACCGGGGCTATACAAGGCAAATAAACAACCCGGCACTGCTGGCAGAAATGACCGGCATTGATGTCGTTGCTGACTTTCGCTCGCGCGATGTTGCTGCAGGCGGTCAGGGCGCACCTTTGGTACCGGCTTTTCACCGGGCACTTTTTGGTGCCAGTGACAGGAAAAACGTTGTTGTCAACATCGGCGGAATAGCCAATATCAGCGTACTGGATGCCAGTTCGGAAACAGGGGGATTTGATACGGGACCAGGCAATATGCTCCTTGATTCCTGGACTGCCCGAAATCTGAACCTGCCCTATGATGACGCGGGCCAGTGGGCCCGATCGGGGCGAATCAGCCAACACCTGCTCTCAGTGATGCTTGATGAACCCTACCTCGCACTTTTGCCTCCCAAGAGTACAGGACGCGATCTTTTCAATGATGCCTGGCTCGATGGCATCCTGTCTTTGGCTGGAGAATTTCCGGTGCTGCCAGCAGAAGATGTTCAGGCAACACTTTGTGCTTTTACCGCCAGGACCATAGCTGATGCAGTCAGTCTCCATGCTGGCGCAGCATCAGAGATTCTGGTGTGTGGTGGCGGAGCAAAAAACATTTTCCTTGTTGAACTGCTCGAAAAAATGATAAAAGAGCAGATGCCGCAGGCAATAGTGCAGAGCACTTCTGCCCATGGAATTGATCCCACGCACATTGAGGCGCTTGCTTTTGCCTGGCTTGCGCAGCGCTTTACAAAACGCCTTGCCGGCAATATACCGGCGGTAACGGGTGCGCGCGGAGAGAGGGTTTTGGGCGCGCTCTATCCGGCGGGCATGAACGAACAGTTTTTCCCGGGAGATTTTTGATGATTGCGCTTTTGCAGCGTGTCTCACAGGCACGTGTTACTGTAGGTGAAGAAGTCACTGGCAGCATTGGCCGCGGGCTGCTGGTTCTGCTTTGTGCCGAGCGGGGTGATACGGAAAAAGAAGCTGACCAGCTTCTGGATCGCCTGGTGAACTATCGTGTATTCAATGATGACCAGGGCAAGATGAATCTGTCACTCATTCATACAGGAGGGGAATTGCTCGTTGTCCCCCAGTTCACACTTGCTGCCAATACGAATTCGGGTACGAGGCCTTCTTTTTCGTCTGCTGCACCCTTTGAGACAGGCGAGCGTCTGTTTGACTATTTCTGCCTTCAGGCACAAAAAAAACTGGGGGCCGTTGAGCGCGGGCGCTTTGCAGCGCATATGGAAGTTGAACTGACAAATGATGGACCGGTTACCATCTGGCTTTCCGTTACGCCTGCCCAGTCCTGAAATGCTGCAAAACCAAAAAAAACAGTCCAAACTGTTGACCTGAATCCCATCCGAATTGCCAGAACGTGCAGATGCGCGTTTGCAACGGACTGAATACACTCATTTTTTTGCCGACAGGATTTTTAAATCAAAGTGCTGCCTGTCTCGCGCCTCCCCAGGCGAATTTAAAAAAGCTCCAGGAACAGCTGGGCGGCAGTGGACAGCCTCTTCCCTGTCCGCCAGACAATCGCAACAGAAGACTGCAAGGCACATCCCGCTATCCTCATGTGATGGAAATGCCCAGGCGGACGAAGCGAAAGCGCAGACTCCGGCAAAATGGCAATGCCCAGCCCCTGTTCCACCAGCGACAGAATGGCAGCAATATGATCGCTTTCGCAAAGGATATTCGGTGTCAGTCCGGCAAGCCGCATTTCATCCAGCACCATGTCATGACTGGTTACTCCTTCCTGACGATGCATGAGAACAAGTGGAACCTCTGCCAGCTCCTGCAGGGTAATGGTTTCCTGCTCAACTCGTCTCCCATCACTTTTGTGTGTCACCGCCACCCACGCTTCTGTCAGCAAAGGGGTAAATTCATAGGCGCCGGCTGGAACAGGAAGCCGGACAATTCCAAATTCAATCACATGGGCATCAAGCAGCTCCAGCATGCGGTACGTATTTCCTCCACGCCAGTTAAAACGTACATGCGGATAGGTTTCACTAAACATTTTAATCCGCTGGGGAATATACAGGCCGCCAATGACGGGTAAAGTACCAAAGGAAAGCACACCGTGAATGCCGTGCTCCATATTCCGGATTTCTTCAACAGTTGTGCCAACCAGGTCGAGTATCTGCGATGCCCGCTGATAAAAAGTATGCCCTGCCTGTGTCAGGCGAAGATGACGGGTATTTCTCTCAATCAGTCTGATGCCAAGCTCTTCTTCCATCAGTCTCAGCTGCAGACTCAAAGGTGGCTGCGAAATATGCAGACGTTCAGCCGCCCTGCTGATGCTCCCTTCTTCTGCAATGGCACAAAAATAACGCAGCTTCTTCAAATCCATCATCACCCTCCATACATACTTAAAATATATAAATGCCAATCAAAAAAAGTATTTTTAATATATATCGCAACCCACTATACTGTCAATCAGCTATTCTTTTTTTATGTCCGGCAAAAGGAGAGAAGAAATGAAGCGGATAACTGATTTTGCAAAAAACTGGACACTGCCACTTGCCATTGTGATCGGCTCGGCAGGTTTTCCGGTGCTGGGATACTTTTCTTTTCTTCTGCCTTGCTTTATTTTCTCGATGCTGCTGATCACCTTCTGTCGCATCCCGCTCACTGAAATCCGGTTTCAGGCCATGCATTTCTGGCTTTTGACACTCCAGACAGGCGGCAGCATTCTGGCCTATTGCCTGATCAGACCGTTTGACATTCTATTGGCTCAAGCCTCAATGGTATGCATCATCGCTCCGACCGGGCTGGCCGCAGCGGTCATTACCCGAAAGCTGGGCGGAAGCGCGGCCAGTCTCACCAGCTTTGCTATTTTGTCCAACTTCGGTACTGCAATTGCCGCACCGCTTGTCTTCCCGCTTGTTCATCAGACACAAGAGCAAACCGGCTTTTTTGCGGCCTTTTTCATCATCGTACAAAAGGTATTTCCACTCCTGGTGCTCCCTTTTTTCCTTGCCATGTTCCTTCGCCGATTCGTCCCTGCCCTCAATGAAAAGCTTGGCAACCTGCAGGACTGGGGGTTTTACATCTGGGCGCTGGCACTCATGATTGTGATGGCAAAAACAACGAAAACGCTTGTTTATGACCCGTCAGGCAAAATGACAGCCATTCTGCTCGGCATCACCGCCCTTGCCGTCTGCTGCATTCAGTTTTTTGTCGGCAAACAGCTCGGGCAACTTTTCAGCGAGCGCATCACCGGAGGACAGGCACTTGGACAAAAAAACGGCATTCTTGCCGTCTGGATGGCAGATACCTATCTGACTCCTGTCATTTCCATTGCCGCCAGTGCCTACATTGTCTGGCAAAACCTGTTTAACTCCTGGCAGCTTTGGATCACAAGACGGGAGCAGGAAAAATCCGCCCGGACTTCCCAGCCTGGCAAAACCCCTTTGGATTAGTCTGCCAGGCCCGGTTTCCCGAAAACCATCATGCTCCGACGGACCGTTTTCAAGATTGCAGATGCTATCGGCAAAAACAGCAAAGGAGAATGAAACATGGCCTGTGCAAAACAGGAAAAAACTTTGAAAACCACGGATTTGCGACGCAATTTTTTCCGGCTGCAGAATTGGCCGCAAGCCGCCTTGCCAACACCTTTGCCCGCCGGAGCACCGGCTTTGGCGGCAGCGCAAACGCCGTCACTGAAACCGGTGAAATCGTCAATATTGATGGAACTGGCAACCGTGTTGCCATGACTGCGTACGGGCAGGAAGAATGCTATTGTCTCGTTGGGAAAAACAAAACAGCCCCGTCCCTGGAAAGTGCCCTGTATCGCGTGCCGGCATGTGGCATGCTCCCGGAAATGCCAGACAATCAAGAAGAAAAAACCCGTGCGCAATGGAAGGGAACAGGCACTATAACTGCAACACTCCGCAGAGAATCTGTCGCATGACCGTGACTATTAATCGTGCACCTTTCGGCATGAAATCCGAAATCGTTTTTATCCCGGATTTTCTATTAGGCTTCATAGGCTGAAAACCTCGGAGACTGTACCCACGAGCTGTGAGGCATAAAAGTGCAATTGAGCTGATTGAGGAGGATAGAAGCAGAACATCTTCTGGCGGACACGGCACTATTTCCATGGCAGGAGCCGGACGGATATGCTCAGATGTCAGCAACATGATTCCTGAGAAAAGCTTCACTGCAATGTCATAAACCTCTCTTTATTCCTCAGATCAATGGCAACTGTCATTGAATGGCAAGCAAGCTGAATACCTGCATAACAACTGCAAAATGACGTGGTACCGCCACACATGATGCTTCAGCTTTTTCATGCCAAATACAAAAAACAACAATTCTGAAAAAATCTGCATGGCATTTATTGGCAATTTTATAATTCTGATATAAAATCAGCGAAATGCTGTAGATTCCAGCAGTAAAAAGCATTTTTCTTGAGTTTTTCCATGCTGGCTACTGTGATTTAAAGAAGAAACTTTGTCTGCACCCTATTTTTGGGAAACACAGCCCTTGAATTTTGTGAGCGTTATGATGTTGAAGATTGTTGAAAAACGTGATATTGTGGAGGAGGCGAACACGCCACACGCCACACGCCACACGCCACACGCCACACGCCACACGCCACACGCCACACGCC
>Ga0099364_10010798_pt1 | contig 12525 bp, 12 predicted proteins | sample TergutTh196P3_FD_73070 | JGI IMG/M metagenome (GOLD analysis project Ga0099364, IMG submission 73070) | Microcerotermes parvus P3 segment gut microbial communities from Pointe-Noire, Republic of the Congo - Th196 P3 | ecosystem: Host-associated > Arthropoda: Insects > Digestive system > Gut ... | reverse complement strand
GCAGTTGTGCACCCACAAGCCGGTCCTGCGGCGGCAGCATATAGTGATCCCAAGGATTACATGGGCCTGTCGTATTAAAAAAACGCACCGGGCGCTTTTGCGGATATTTCATAATTGTTTCATTATATTAGCCATATTACGATAATGCAAGGCAACGCAGAATAATCTCCGTAATGATGTTCTCGACTTCCTATCAACGATATTATTTTCCACGAACTCCACATGAGAAATTTATGAAAAATTCAATTTGGCAACAACAGCAGTAAACCGCGCAGGCATGGGCGAAGAAAAAACCCGTGCGGCTGTCTCCCCGGGCAGGGTAATCGCCAGACTTTTCGAGTGCAGCATAAGAGCCGCGTCCGGAAAATATCTGCAATCGCGGCCATACAAGGGATCCCCCAAGATAGGGTGCCCAAGGTGTTTCATGTGTACACGAAGCTGATGGGTGCGGCCGGTTTTGGGACGGAGCAGGACAAGGGAATAATTTCGCCAGCTTTTAAGTATCTTGTAAAATGTAAGAGCGGATTTTCCCGTTATTGAAACCGTAAAACGTTTGCGGTCTTTCGGGTCTCTCGCTAAACAGGTTTCTACACGGCCTTTCTTTTCTTTTGGAGTACCGTGAATAATCGCTATGTAATTCTTTTTTACCTTGCGGGTCTTAAATTGTTCCGCTAGAAAGGCATGAGTTTCGTCATCATAGGCAGCAATGATAATACCGGATGTCTCCTTGTCCAGACGGTGGACAATGCCGGGCCTCATACCCGCAGAAATATCCTGTTTTTTTACCATATCTTCAAGAAGGCTCTTTTTCCTGAAGCAGAGGGCGTTTGCCAGAGTACCCTGCCTGTTACCGGCTCCGGGATGAACAACCATTCCCTGCACCTTGTTAACAACAACGCACCTGTCATCCTCGTAGACAATTTCCAGGGGGATATCCTGCGCAATAATGTTCTGCGGCAGGGCAGCTTCCCAGTTCAATTCAAGAATATCGCCCTGTTTTAAAAGCCGGGAAAGTTTAACGTCTTTTCCGTTAACCCTTGCGCTTAAGCTCCTTGCCTTGATTTGAGATCGGGAAAGCAGTTTCAGAAACTCTGACACATAACGATCGAGCCGCAGACCGGGAGAAAACTGTTCTTCTACAATATGGGTAAGGCGCATTATTCCAGGTCAGGGTCATCAGAAGATTCTGCAGCCGTGTTATCAGAGACTTCGATTGATTCTTCGGGGTCTCCGTATGGTACTCTGTTTATAATGACAGAACCAGTAGGTATACTTTCAATACGCCGACGTTCCTTGTTACGCCTTATCAATACAATGATTAAGTCGGTAAACGCGACAGTCGCCGATAAACCGGCAGCAAGCAATAGTGTCCTTTCATATTCTTCCTTGGTCATTTCAACAGCGCCGGCGGATTTCATTGGCCATGGCGCATAACGGCGTCCGGCTTCGGAAAAATCCATGCCGTTGGCTTCGTTCCAGCGGTAAAGGTCGGTAAAAAAAGTAACGGTAAACATCGCAAAAGGAAAAGAACCAAAGGCTATAATGTCCCATCGGCGCATATCCCTGGCCCATTGGGGAAAACCTGTCATATCAAAATTATTTGTAGAGGAACTGGTTTGAGCCGCTGCCTGTAAAACAGGAGCCAGCAAGAGAACCGAAAAAATTATCACAAAAATTATATTTCTTGTCATTTCCCGAAAATTGAGCTGCCTACCCTCAGCATTGTCGAACCTTCCTCGACGGCAATCTCAAAATCATTTGACATTCCCATCGAAAGACACTCCCAGTTTTCCCTTGGAGGAAAACGCCTTTCTAACTCTCTTTGTGCCTTTACAAGCTGTCTGAAAGAACCTCGAATCAAATCTACCTCGGTTGTAAAGGGCGCCATAGTCATAAGCCCCCGCAGTTTCAGACCAGCGCTGCCAAGTACCTGTTCCGCCGCCCTGAAAAGACTATCAAGGTCTTTATACCCGCTCTTTGTCTCTTCGCCGGTATGCAATTCAAGCAAAACCGCCAGCGGCTCAGCCCTAAGCCCTGCGTATTTAACAAGTTCGGCAATAAGCTCGTCCCTGTCCACCGACTGAATACAGTCAAAAAAAAGACAGGCGGGCTTTGCCTTGTTTCTCTGCAGGGAACCAACCATGTGAAGCTCAGCAGGAAATCTGTCCCTAAAAGATTCAAGCTTTTCCGTTGCTTCATTTACCCTGCTTTCGCCAAAACAGCGAATACCAGCATGCCAGGCTTCTTCTACCCTGTCAATTGGCACGAACTTCGTTATCCCCATCAGGGTAACCTCGTCCCGCTTCCTGCCGGAAGTATGGCAAGCCTTCTGAATCCTCTCTTCTATTGTGGCAATATTCCCGGCAACTGACATCCCTTCTATTATATTCGCATATTCTCAATGGATTTTGCAATAGACAGAAAAACCTCCGGGGTTAGTTCTTCAGCCCTCTCCATGCCCGAAAGTCCGGTTTCGTGAAAAACAGCGGCAAGCGCGTCCGGCGAAGATTTCCCAAAACGGGAACTCATAAAAACCGTAAGGTTGTTCCTGATTGTCTTGCGTCTTGACGCGAACAAAGAGCGTACAAGCGGATAATATATCAAAGGATACACGCCAGCGTCCCGGTTTTTCAGAAGAACTCCCATGCTGTCAACCTTAGGCTGAGGATAAAAGGATGAAGGGCGGATTAGCATTAACGGTTTAACCTTGTAGGCAGAAGCGCACAAAACCGAAAAAGAGGAATAATCCGGCGAACCGGCGGCAGCCGCCATACGAAGAGCAACCTCTTTCTGAACCGTAACTACAATACGCTTAAACAAACAGCCTTTTTCGATTAAGTCTGCCAACAGCGATGCCGCTATATTATATGGAAGATTTCCCAAAAGATAGGGGGGAGCTTTTTGATCGTCCCAAGCTTTCTTCCATGTCTTCATAACATCGCCTTCTACAAGATTAAAATTTTTATTTTCGCCGAATATACGTTTTAAAACACGGATAAACCCGGGATCGATTTCGAAGGCACGCACCGTAAAACCTTTTTCCAGAAGCAGCGCTGTCATCGCGCCAAGCCCGGGGCCAATTTCCCACACTTCTTCCCCAGTTTCCCCTGTCTGTGACTCAAGAGCGTCTACAAGAGCCTGCCTTGTTTTAGGGTTTATCAAAAAGTTCTGGCCGAATTTTTTCCTCATTCCAAGACCTTCTTCTTCAAGAATGGCCTTTAAGGCGCCGGGGGAATTATAGTTCATCATGTTATGAAAAAGGCTGCAGGCGAAGCATCGCCGTACGCCGCCTGTATTCAAGGGCGACAATCAACAGCGACAGGGCCATGGAAATACCAATAACCAAAAAAGGTCTCGCCGGAGAAATACCGGGAGCGCGGCCTGTTAAAAATACTGTTTGTTCCATAAATTGATAGAATAGGGTCATGGGAAAATTGAGGAATCCGGAGAACGAAAACATGTCCAGAACAAGCCAGATTATCGAACCAATCATAAATACCGTAGTTGCCGGAACAACAACAAGCCCCGCGATAATTCCCGCCGGAGCGATAATTCCAAAAACATAACAGGTAACGCCGGCTGTTGCCAGAAACGCCCCGCAGGAGACAGCCAGCGGATTCAGCAGAAAATCGGGGATTCTTCCCAAAAACAAAAACCTTAGCGGCTTGCCGACTATCAGGATACCGAGCATTGCCAGATATGAAAGAATAAAAGAAATTGTATTGCCGGAAGCAGGTGAAATTATAATCTGAATTAAAAAGGACAAAGCCAAAACAGACATTGATTCCCTGGGCAATGCTCCAAGGATAGCGAGGACACCAAGCAGGTACATAATGGCAGCGCGGTTAAGGCTGGGCATTGGACCGACAAAAAAACAGTAAAGGCAGATAATCAGTGCGCCGGCAATCGCTGCGGGTTTAAGCCCAAGCGGCTTTTTTAAAAGAAATGTTATCAAAGAAACCAGCACTGCGAGATGCATTCCCGACAAGGCGAGAATATAGGAAAGCCCGGCGTTACGGTACATTGCGGTAAGATTTGTATCAAGGTTGTCCCTTACGCCAATCAGCATGGCAAGCGCAAGCCCGCCCCAGTTTTTTCCGTAGAACCGGTCGATCAGATTCAGTCTTATACTTGTACGCATACGCTCAATCGCAGGCGCGGGTTTTACAATGTGCAGAGACTCGGCGCCGAATGTCCATCCCGCCTCTGCATGACGCAGCCTTCCTTCGGTAAAGATTACTGTTCCCCGCCCAAACTCCCTGATTCTACCTGCGCTTTCTTCCGGAAAAAAAACTGTCAGATCACCGCTGCCGCTTGCCCGCAGACCGCCTGCCCCAGCGCATCTGCGCAGGGAAAGAACTGCCATTGCCCTGTTACCGGAAATAATTCTTGGGTCTTCCAGAAGTATGCCTTCTATACCGGTTATTCTATCTTCGGGAAGCGCGAACTTTACTACATTGCGCCCGGCGCTTGCTGCGGATATTCCAAGAACAAGGCCCGCAACAACTGCGGCGCTGTACACCACCGTTAGCCGCAATGAACGATGCCAGGGATAAAGCGAAAAAAGAACATAAAAAAAACAAAGCGCCGCAGCCATGACAAGCAATACTGACAAAAGCCATATAGGAAGCCGGACACTGCATAGATAAAAACCTGCTGCCGTTCCAAGGGCGGCGCAAAAGATCGGGGAAAAACTCGAACATCGCAATTGGATTACCATCTTAGCCGGTCAATCGCCTCCCTTGCCGTAACCTGAATATTTTCGGGGTAGGATAAATTCCCGACATTGAGCAAATGATTATAGGCAGCCTTATCACCGATACGGCCAAGAGACCGGACAATGGCAAGTGTTATTTCTTCATCATATTCGCCAGTTCTTTCCATTCTGGCGTTTATAAGCCCCAATTGTAAAACAAGAACAAGGGCAGCATCCGAATTACCAACAGCGCCAAGCAAATCTATCGCTTCCAGAAAACGTTGTTTTGAAACAATGTGCTGCTGAGAATCCGCCAATACACGGTAATAATGACTGATAGCCAACTGGTTTGCCCTTGTCCATCTAAGTTGAGTAAGAGCCAATACTGCGGCATAACGCATAGCGGTTAAATCGGCATTTTCTCTATCGGAAACAAGGCTTTGTTCCAGCGCTAGTTCCGCAAGCTGCCCGCGTTCCGATAAATTTAGCCGTTCACTGTTTATTCCCGCTCTGAAAGCGGCAAACTTTTCATCCGGCACACCTTCTGATATCGCATCATACAAAAACCGCTGATAATTTCCGGGAATCAAATCCAATGCTCCCTGCGCTTCAAAAACAATCACTTCTGGAAAACCTGAGTACAACACGGCAAACAAAGCTGGATAAGAAGAGCTGTCGCCCAATTCCATCATTGCCGTAATACATGCCGAGATCATCGCGTAATTAACACTGATACCGGAACGAAATATAAGATTCTGTTCTATAAGGAAGTTATTTACATTGTCGATTATCAGATGATTCCCTTTTCCAAGTTTTCCCATGGTAATCAGAATCTCCGCTCCAATCGGCAAATCCTGATATTCAAAAAAAAGTTTCCAAAGGACATCAAGAGATTCGGTGAAAGAAATATTTCTTAGACCGTTTATCGCAATGTTGATAATTCTGATTATGCTTTGATCATTTTTTAAAAACCTGGAATTATCCAGCGCAAATTGAAGGGCATGTTCATAAAGCTGGCCGATATAGTCATTCATTGCCCTGTCGCCGGAAGCGCTTTCAAGGATTTGTACCTTTGCCGGAATATCCGCTGCGGAAAATCTTTGCTTGTACGATTGCAGAATAAGCGATTCGCAAAAAGCGTAAGGGCATAAAAAAATAAACAGGATAACGACACTTGCCTTTTTAATCATTCATCACCCCGGAAGTATTATTGGTTTCTTCTTCGGCTACCCTGAACGGCAATTCATCTTCGTCTTCTTCCGGCAGCATATCAAAAACCTCGCAAAGGATATGGTTTCGTGTCCAAAGCGGAAGCGGATCCGCTTCCATGTGTATAGTCGATGTATTTGTATCCTGCTGATAACTAATCGAACGGATTGTACCCGGCATACAGACAGGAATACGATCCAGCGAAAACTGAACTTTAAGCCGCTGCCCGACAGGAGCCTGCCCCGTTACCCTGAAAGCGCAGCCGGTGTCGGAAATGTCTTCCAGCAGACATCTAAGACCGGGAGATCTTTCCATTTTGTGAGGGTCTATATCGTCCACAAGATAAACAAAGGCAGCTTTGCGAAATTTGACACGCAGGGACTTTCGTTTCTGTGTTCTAAAAAGAGAATCGTTATGCACAATTTTTAAAGACGAAATTCCCTTGGAGAAAACTTCGTCTACTACCTCGGTATCAAAGACATACCCCGCGTCTTCTTCCCGCCAGAAGTACACCGATAATTTTAATCCTTCCCATTGCATGGAAGAAGAAAACTTTGAGTTAACAGGCCGTGTAATGGTAAGATAATTGCCGAAATTTTTTACTACTTGGGACTGAAAAACCCCCGTACCCGGCACCAATATTTTAATGGATTGACCTTCGGTAATCTGCCGGGAAGTAGTAATACTGGTTTTATCCGAATTTTTCAGCCCCACTTCCTTGCAATAATCGAAAAGTCTGGAAAGGAAATCCTGCATTACCGGATCATCGGTTTCTCCCGACATTCGTACAGCGTTAACTACGGATCTTATGCAAATTTCCATTTGTTTTTGAGATGAAAATATTGAAGCGGGGTCCTCTATATTGCAATTAATAACCAGCCGCCTGAGCTGCTCCAGTTCCCGAACGGAAAAACCGGCTTCTTTTCCCTTGGAAAAAAACTGAAACCAGTTACCGGAGGGTTTTTCTCCCTTGGAACGGGAGAAAAAGTAGAGGCAGATAACCAGTATCGCGATAATAAATAGTAATGTTACCAATAGTTTACCTCATTTAAGCATGACCAAACCTATATTAATTATTATAATATAGAAATAACATTCGGAAAAGCGCAAGGATAGAAAATTATGGGTTTATACATAGAAACTCTCATACTGTATGTTGTCCTGTTTTTTACCGGAAGTATCGGCTCCGGGACCTTACCGGAGGGTTTCTCGATATCGAATGAACTTTGGCGGATATTCACATACAGTATCCCCGCGCTTGCCCTGATTTGGTATCTTCTGCTAAAAGCAAAGAAAAACAGGGAATGGGGCATTAAACCCGGTAAAAACGATCTGATTTCCTGTATCATAACATTTCCCTGCCTTTTTATAACCGGTTTTACCGTTTCGCTTGTATCTTCATTTATCGGCGGAACAGAGGCAGAAATAACACTGTATTCCCCCACTACTGCCCTTGGATGGGCGCTGCTCTGTATTTCCTGTATTGCCGCCGCCTATCTGGAAGAAAGTTTTTTCCGCTTTTACATTATATCCAGACGGGAAGATCTTAAATTAAGCGCCACTTACGCCCTTGTGTTTTCCACGGCGTTATTTTCAATTTGCCATCTTTACGAAGGTCCCTGGGGGTTTCTTAACGCGGCGCTTTCGGGGGCGTTTTTGGGATTTATATTCTTGCGATACAGAGCGATTCACGGTATTTCCCTTGCCCACGCTATGTACAACATAACAGTCTATGTTATCAATGCGAACGCGGGTTATAGCTGATACCCAAAAGTTCCTGTACCTCTGCCAGAGTATGCGGCCCTTTGTTATTACCCTTTATATTGACAACGGCGAATATACGCACAGGTTTTTCCTTCCCTTTTACACTTACAGACGGCATTTCTTCGGTAATAAATTGATCCCCGACAAGATTCCATGTATCTTCGGTAATCAGAATATCGGCGCCAAGGGGTTTCGTAAGGGCTTCGACTCTTGACGCGAGATTAACAGGATCGCCTATAACCGTATACTCCATGCGTAAATCCGAACCTATCTGTCCAGCGGTGACAAAGCCTGTATCAATACCCGCGCCGATACTAATTTCCGGATTGGAATGATCTCCCTTTCTTCGTTCATTGTTCATCATGTAAAGCACCCCGCGCATCATCAGAGCTGCCTTGATACAGTTAAAGGCGTCTTTTCGCGGACTCCCGGCGCTGTAAGCCGTACCCCAGTGAGCCATTACAGCGCCCCCGATAAACTTGTCAACTACGCCGTTTGTTTTCTTAATACAGTCAACCATGTGGGAAAAATAATTGTTCAGCCAATGAACAATACGGACAGAAGCCTCCTTCCCATAAACATTGGTAAAATTTTCGCACTTGGCTGTAAATTCACGAATGTCGGAAAAGAAAATCGTTGCGTATTTCTGCGAGCCTCCGGGTTTAATATCGCCGCGCATTGCCTTTACCGCAACGTCCTTGTTGGTAAACTTTCCAAAAATATTCAATGCCATGCTCATGCGCTGGAAACTTCCGGTTAACATACCTATTTCATCACTGCTCTTTGGTCTAGGAGTTTCTATCTCAAAAATGCCTTCTTCGATTTTACTCGCTGCAACAGCAAGAGCCTTTAGCGGTATGGAAATTCTTTTGGAAAAAAACCAGATAAAAATAACCGCGATACTCAAAACCGCGATGGTAAGGTAAATGTTCAGCCGGGTGGTAGCGGCAATCCCTTCAAAAACCTTGTCATACTCAATGCCTGTAATTACCGTAGCGTCGGCAATATTCAGCTTGGTAAATGCGATAAACTTACGCATCATTACAGGTTCAGTGTCTTGACGAGACTCCCGTAATTGTATGCTTATATTTGTTTTTAAAAGCCCGTTGATTTTTTCAAGAGCGGTATTCAGAAAAGTCAGAACTACAGGTTTTGCCGTTTCCCATGCCGTAGCGAAAAAACCCTTATTTCCAGTACCGCCGCCAGCCTGCATAAAACTAGAATCGGATTCGATTAACTGCCGCCCGCTCTGTTCGGGACTGTTTAAAATAGAACGGATAAAATCAACATTCCTGACATTTTCTCCGGCTTGAACAAGGGCAAAATCCGAATGAATCAGAATATCGCCGTCTGTATTTATCATGTAGGACTGATTAACTCCAAAGCCAAAATTGTTATTCAGGCTTTCCGAGGAAAAAAGAACTCCCGCCAGACCTCCGCCCTGCCAGGGGAAGTACAAGGCCAAAACAGGTTTGGAAAAATGGGATGCCGCGTTTAAAATTACAGTCTCTCCCCTCATGGCGCGTCCAAAAACACCCCTTTGGGATCTAAGAAAAGAGCCTGCCAGCGTCTCGTCCAATTCCCGGGCTGTAAAAAACTGCCTGTTTATGAATAACTGGTCTGAACCGGGTGATTCGACTAAAAATATTGCCGCTATATGCGGATTTTCCGTGAAAAAAAACTCAGTCGATTCCCGTACTATAGCGGGCGTACGTCTTGTGGTAATGGTCTGCAGTAACATTCTGGAATTGGAACGGATATTTACAAGAACAATCTCGGCTTCCGTTGCCGAACGGCGGTTCGCCTCAAAATTGTTTTCCTCTGCCGTAATACGCATATCCTGCTGTACCAGCCAGGACACAAGAACGGTAATGAAACCAAGAGAGACTATTACAATAATGCTGATAATCGTTACCAGCTTGGCGCCAATTGAGAATCGTATATTGTCTACCGCATCATGTTTATTTCTTTTGCCCATAATCGTAATATTTAATTATCGGAAATTTTTAGGATTTACATCACCCATGTAGATGTTTTAGCTGACGGTAAGCTTGTTCTGCCAGGCCGAAACCGGCGTTTCTGGTAAGGTCTTTAGCGTATTCATCGTAGAGCATATCTTCGTATATTTTTCCCGCAAAACCTTGTTCAATTAAGCCGGATTTATGCACGGTGTTCCTCATGCTGCCTAAAAGATTTTTTACCAGAAATGTCTCAAGCTCAAGACAAAGCTGGTAAAGTTGATCGTTTTTATCAATATCTGTTACCCTTCTGGATTGAGTGTTTTGGGAATCCTCGTTTTGGCGGGCTTTTTCCAGCAAATCTTTAAAATCCTGAGCGCCGGGATTCGTCCGGCTCAATGATCCCGCTACAAAAGAAGGATCAAAGCGGGCATTGTTAAACTGTTCTATCCCAAAATTCATCAAATCCATAAAATTTCCTTATTAGAGTTGTTCGGAAACTTCAGTTTCTGAACAACTTCCATTATCGTTTCAGAGTTGTTGCCGTTCCAAGCATACTGTCGCTGGTTTGAATGGTACGGGAATTGAATTCATAAGCGCGCTGGGCAACAATCAGATTTACCATTTCCTGCACTATCTGAACATTGGACATTTCCAAAAATTTGTGCTGGATAGTACCCATACCTTCGTAACCGGGAATACCGGGAATGGCTTCCCCTGAAGCCTGGCTTGTCTTAAACAGGTTTTCACCTACCGCGGTAAGACCTACCGGGTTTGGAAAACGGTAAAGTTCAAGCCGGCCAACATCAACTTCGACAACATCGCCGTCACGGGGAACCCTTACGCTGACCCTGCCGTCTTGTGAGATATTAATGGTATCTGGCAGAAAAAATTCCGGCATTATTACATCCGGTACAAGCCAGTAACCATTGGCGTTAACCATACGTCCGTCAGAATCAACCTTAAAACTGCCGTTACGGGTATATGCCATACTGCCATCGTACATTTGTATCTTGAAAAAACCTTCACCCGCGATTGCCATGTCGGTGGGTACATCTGTCTGCTGCAAAGACCCTTGAGAAAAAACCCTCTGGGTAGCGGCTAGTTTCACGCCGTGTCCCATCTGAACGCCCACCGGCACTACCGTGTCCTCGGTAGCGGGAGTGCCTGCTACTTTGATTGTCTGGTAGATAAGGTCCTCAAAATCGGCGCGCTGTTTCTTGTAACCGTGAGTATTTACGTTTGCGAGGTTATTTGAAATAACGTCTGTATTGGCCTGCTGACCAATCATACCGGATGCGCCTGTCCATAAACTTCTTACCATTATTTACCTCTTTATATTTTTAGCCGAATTTTGCTACCTGATTTATCAATGTTCCAAGCGCCGCTTCATGGGCCTGGATAATTTTCTGATTCGCTTCGTAAGCGCGGTTTACCTCGATCATTTGAACCATTTCCACTATAGGATCAACATTGGAAGATTCAACAAAGCCCTGCAAAATCGTGGGGCGCTGACCCTGAGATATTATCATGGCAGGACCGGAAGTTTCGCTTTCACGGTAAAGGCTGGAACCCTGTTTTTCCAGATAACGGTCAAGATCAAACTCAACGATTTTAAGGGTATCAAGCAAGACTGAATCTTCCCAAATGTTATCCTGCCTACTTACCATTATTTCAGGATCATCGGAATAGGCAGCGTTAACCCACACTCTGCCGTCTTTATCAACCTGAAAGTTGTTTTCTTTAACCCTGATAGGGCCGTTTTCGCCCATTACGGGATAACCTTCTTTGGTTTCAAGAAAGCCTTCCATGCCAAGTATAAAGGAACCGTTTCTGGTATAACGCTCGCCCCAGGGAGTGGCTACAACGAAAAAACCCCTACCTTCCAGGGCAAAGTCAAAGTCGCTGGTAGTTTCCTTGGGGGTGCCTTGTTCAAAATCAGTGTAAAGTTCGTTCAATTCAACGCCCATTCCCATTTTTCCGATAATGGGCGCGGCATCGGCGGAACCAAAGGGTATTTTGTAAACCCCGTCATCGTCCTGCCGTCTGATAAGCAGTTCCGGAAAGGACTTAAAAGCCGCTACTTCCCTCTTATAACCGTCTGTATCCACATTCGCCAGATTATTAGCCACAGCGTCAAGCCGCCATTGCTGCGCCCTCATGCCGCTGGCGCCGGTATACCATCCTCTTATCATATATTTATGTATCGGCAACTACTCAATATTATTAACCACAGAGTACCAGCAAGAAAAGTATGCCTTGGGGGTTTAACCATGAAAAAAAAGACCTGACCGCGAAGGATCAGGCCTTTTTAAAGTAAAGATTTTTATATTCCAAAAAACCAGATTTACATAACCGGTTTCTTGGCGACCGCTGGTTTCTTGACGGCCGGTTTTTTTGCCACAGGTTTCTTTGCTGCTGCTGGTTTTTTATCAGCAACTTTCTTTACAGTCTTTTTTGCTACAACTTTTTTTGCTGCAGGTTTCTTCACGGCTGGTTTTTTTGCTGCAGGTTTCGCCGCGGTCTTGGCAACTGCTTTTTTTACCGCAGGTTTCTTCGCCGCTGCTGGTTTTTTCGCCGCAGGTTTTGCCACGGGCTTCTTCGCTGCTGCCGGTTTTTTCGCCGCAGGTTTCTTCGCTGCTACTGGTTTTTTCGCAGCCGGTTTCTTTGCGGCCGGATTCTTTGCCGCGGGTTTTGCAGATGATACTGCCATCTTCTTGTCCCCCTTTAAAGGTTTTTTACTGCCTTTCACCTTGGCAGCGGCAGGTATACCAGTCTTCGCTGTGTCCCCTCCCGATATGTTCTTTCCGGTATTTCTGATAACGGCTTGCGCTCCCGCAAGACGCGCTAACGGCACCCGGAATGGTGAACATGATACATAGCTTAACCCTGCTCTAT
>Ga0099364_10010797_pt1 | contig 12525 bp, 9 predicted proteins | sample TergutTh196P3_FD_73070 | JGI IMG/M metagenome (GOLD analysis project Ga0099364, IMG submission 73070) | Microcerotermes parvus P3 segment gut microbial communities from Pointe-Noire, Republic of the Congo - Th196 P3 | ecosystem: Host-associated > Arthropoda: Insects > Digestive system > Gut ... | reverse complement strand
ACCTTCCCTCTGACAGCAGAGCAGATGACTGGGCAGTGAATCACACTAAATTTTTTCAAATCGTGTCTTGACAAGGGGTACACTTTAAATATTTCAGGATATTCACTAAATGATTTGTCTATAATATCATGCAAAACAACCGTTAATGCATCAGCAACAGCTTTTTCCTCATCTATTTGTTGATTACTAACCATCTTATTGTTATTTGAAGTAGTACTATTTAACGCTTTCCACACTGCTTCAGCGATCATTTGATTACTTGTTTGTATGTCATCGCTAAATGAATTTGGATTACCATATAAATCCATAACAGGCAAATTGTCCAAATGATATGACGTAATATATTGATATTCAATATTGGAAATTTCTTTCAGATCGGAGTAATACGATTCAAGTATTGCGTTGTATTCGTCTTTTGATATGCTTAATGTATACTCTCCACCATCAAGAGTCGGAATCAAATCTGCTTCTATATAGTTACGTTCTACAGGGGCACCATCAGATATTTGGAAAAAAGACTCTTTTTGCAGAGTATCATCATCATATAGATAGTGAGCAACAATAGGTTTGTACTCCATGAGATCAAGATTTGTTTCCAAGCATACTGTGCGGGACACATTCCCATAACAGGATTGCACCCATTGAAAGAGTATTCTCTCCCCGGATTCATTTAGATATACCGGGATAAGGCCATTTAAACTCGGTGAATTAAGGATGTTGTTTTGTGTCGATCCTAAATAACCTAAAAAGCCGCCGATAGAAATAATTCCTTCATCCGTAAAAGCAAATACTTCACAAGCGGGTATTGTACGAGGAGGATAATCTCGCATAAGAATCATTTCTTGAGTACCATCAATGTGTAAATCTACTAGATAAATACTACAAAAGGAAGGCAGTTCGTCATTTGCTTGAAGATAAGGTTTATTATCTAAGCCTAGCCATTCAAAATGATCAATATGTGCTTTAAGTTGATCAGAGTTAAGCATTGATTCTACGTCTTTCCATTCATCGGTCCTTAGCCATTCCCTGTAATAAACGGAGTCTCTCCATTCATCAAGCGTTAAGACGCTTAAGTCGCGTGGATTCTGCCAAATAACTTCGGAAAAATCTTCTCTTACCAAAAACCAATCCCACAACATCCTGGTTTCTTCAAGCTGTTCGCCAACATAGACTGAATAGTACTTGCCAAGATATTCCGTTCGTTCTTCATCTTTGTACACATCCTCAAGAAGAAAGTAAGCCATCATTGTAAATGAATTCCTTCCATTTGTCTTCTTATCAATGTATACTGCATATTGCAGTACCTCGGGTACATACTCATATACGCAATCCATAGCATTTAACTGTATCTGTCCATTATCAACACCGCTCGGACTTTCATCTGGTGTAGTATTTATCGTGATATCCTGTGCGTTATCCTCTTGTTGAGCATTATTTGTCAATTCCGGCTTTTCATCTACCTCAATTTTTCCGCAGGAGACGATAAGCATCAGAGCCGCTAGAAACAATAGATATTTGTTCTGCATAAGTACTCTCTCCAAACAAAATCATTCTGCATATCGAAGATTCAGTCTCATTCTAGATTAAATACGCCGCGTACAGCGGGACCGACTTGACGCCGTTTTCAAAACCAAAGTTTTTGCCGGATACTCTGATTGCGTATTCGGGACTGTATTTCTTCCTGTATGAGTTCAGGCTGTAAGAGCGGCTATTTACGTTTGTCTTGACTTCGAGCGGAATCGGTTTGCCGCCTATCATGATCACAAAGTCTACCTCCGCTTTGGCGTCCGACTCCCAATAATACAAAGCATGATCGTTGCATGCAAGACAAATCGCGACATAATTCTCTGTGATACCGCCCATGAATGTATTGTCGAATGTTCGCAGATTCTCCCTTGTCAAGCCTGCCTTAAAGCTTGTGATACCGATGTCGCCCATATAGAGTTTAAAAGCGGAAATATCCATAGTAATCTCCGGGGGCATGTTCCCGGATAATATGCGCGTGCATTTATGGACAACACCCGCCCGGATGAGCCAATCTATGGATTCTCCAAAAAGGCTTGCCCTGGCGCCTTTCGCGATCTGTTTATATTGAAACTTTCTGTTGTCTTTGGCAAGCTGCGGTACGATGGAATCGTATGTGCTTATTGTTTTCAGGCTTTGCGCCCTGTCTGTGTATTTCGTCATGTCGGACACATATGTATCCAGGATGATTCTTTGAATCTCGGTATAATTTAGGATTCGATCGCTGTTGAAATAATGGTAGACAGCAAGTGGCATTCCGCCAACGAATAGATATTCTCTGTACAGGTTCATCAAGCTTTCGTGCAGTGCTTGGTCCATTGGGATATTGTGGAGAAAGCATTCCCCGATCCTATCAGCGAACACTGCCTGGTCTGACGCCCATAAGAATTCCTCAAAACTCATCGGATACACCCTCTTCGTAATGACTTTTCCGACCGGGAAGGAGTAATCCTCAGACGACGTATGAATCCCCAATAAAGAACCTGCGCCAATCAGGTCATATTCCGGAGACTCCTCACAGAAGTATTTCAGGGACGTGAGCGCCCTATTGCAGCTTTGTATCTCGTCGAATAGGATCAGCGTATCCTTAGGCGTTATTCGAGCATCAAGAAATCTTTCGATTTTAGGCAAGAGTTTTTTCGGGTCGATGCTATCGGAATGTCAATATAATTGTATACGATGACAATATAATATATAAATAAATGTATTGATACACATTATTACGCACCTTAAAACCAGGGAACTGTGAAATCGTGGATAATCGTATTACACTGGCGGTTTTTCCATACTGCAAACGATCAAGACAAGGTATACCGAAATGGCATATCATGATCAAACAAAAGTAGGCCATTCAAAACAAAAGCATGCATTATACTGCTAAGATATACGTTAATCCATTAAAAATGAATGCTTTCAGAATAATTATTTCATCATCTTTGACCACCCTGTAAACTAGATCATTCATTCCAAACGAATCCTCATGCTATGCCTTGTTCTATTGCTTGAAAGATGAGTCCATGCATATCTGTTATACCATCCATCTCAGTATATTTCAATAACAGCTTAAACCCTGTTGTCCGGGTAGTCCAATACGGATAAGAGTAGAGGATTGATTATTTGTAGAAAGCTTGTATACTTTTCATATAGATTTGCTTATCCATGCGGCAGATTTATGGGAAAGGTGGTGATGACGGCAGTGGAGACGGCGATGGGTAAAACGCCCGTCCTCAAAGCGAAATTCACGGTTCCGGAGATTCCGCCCGGCGTCCTGTATTGCGACAGGATCAGGGATCTGGGCATTGCTGAAGCAAGGGCAGCCGTTATCAATGCGCCAGCCGGGTATGGCAAAACCACCGCCGTACTGCTGTCTCTGCAACAGGACAGGGCGTATATCCATTGGTACAGAATGGAAAAAGAGGACGCCGCGCTGCCTGTCTTCTTTGCCCATTTGATGGAATCCCTTTTCGGAATCAGTGCACAGGATACTGACGCTTACCGGAGCTTGAGCAGTATAGGCAATATCATAGAAGAATACTCGCTGCTTGGCGCCGTCCTATGCCAGGACGCCTGGTCCTTGTATGCTGACAGCAAGCAGACGAGATACCTGGTGTTTGACGATTTTCATCATGCTGCGGGCAACGCCGCGATCTGCGAAATGATCCGCTACCTGATCTCTAACTTGCCGCCTTGTTTGCATCTGCTCGTTCTGTCCCGGACAGATCCCGGGATATCGGCAGAGAAATTGGCCCTTTCCGGCGAGCTGGTTTTTCTGGACGGCGAACGGCTACTATTCTCCAAAGAGGAGATTGAGTCGATCTATTCCGGGATCGACGAGCCTGCGGCACGAGCAAAGTACGCAGAAGAAGCCTTCGCGTATACCGAAGGCTGGATAGCCGGCGTCGCCCTGATGCAGCATGTGAGGGAAAGCCGGGAAGGACCGGATGTGAAAGGCTTCCGCGACGACAGGCAAAACGTATTTCGCTATCTGGTAGGGGAAGTGTTCGCCGGCGCCGAAAGGGAGATGCTGCGGCGGGCGGCAAGGATCTCCCTGTTTGACGAATTCATTCGCGATGACTTAGTGGAAGTCTTTCGAATGGGCGACGCCGAGGAGACGATTGCCTGGCTGGAGCGGAACAATTTCTATATCCAGAAGGTCAATACCGCGCCACCCAGTTATCGCTTCCATTCCCTTTTTCGCGACGCCTTACGTCAAGTATTTGCAGATGAACATAGCCCTGAGGAGATACGCGCCCTCCACCTGACCGCAGCCGTCCATTTTGGAAAAACCGGTCGTTACACGGCGGCGATTCGCCACTATCTCTTCGCGGAGGATGAGGGCAGCGCCGTCTGTCTGGCTGCAGAAAAAGGACTTGTATGCATGGATAATGGCGACATTCAAGCCGCCGCTGAACTGATGCGCGCCCTGCCCGAGCGCCTGGTCTTCGACAATGCGATACTGCTGTGCATCCTGGGTGGATCCCTTAGCAGTACAGAGACCGAGAGGGGCTTTGCTTATCTGCTGAAAGCCATTACTTTGGCGGTCAAGAACGGAGAACTGGACTTCGCGATCAAAGTCCAAGGCTTTGCGATCTCGGTCTGCGTACAGCAAAATCAGTTTCAAAATATCAAAGGCGTCATCGATATGGTCCCTATGCCGCAAGCGATGATGGTGAGCAAACAGGCGCGAACAATGCTGGTCCACAGCCTGTTTCTCAAATCCACCATGTCCTTTCAGATCCCTCTGGCGAAAGCCCTGCGTCATTTTGTCGACAGGATCAACAGGAAAGAACAGGTGGAACTATGGCAATACTCCTCCCTTTTATCCAAAGCGTCTCTGTATGGCGTGATCGGCGACTTGCGGGACGCCGAACAAATCATCCGGCAATTGACGGAGCATCCCGTAGCACTTCGCAACGACCGCTGGCGCGCTTTCGGTTTGCAGCTTAGCGGTTTTCTCTCCGCAATTCTGGGCGAAGGGGATGGCGTGCGGCGCGCCGCGGAAGAATTAACTTCCCAGGGCCTTATGTATGCCGACGGCTTCAGATCCAGCTACGGCGCCTATTATGCGGCACTGGAGAAATATATGAGCCGGGACACGGCTGGGGCTGTAGCGACCGCCGAAGAAGCGGAGAGGCTTTTTCTCGAAAACAAGAACCTGTCCATGGCTGTATTTGATGGCATCTTGCGGATGGCCTGGCAGGCGGAGGGGGAAGCGGAAGGCAAATATGCAAGCCGGATGGAGGAACAGGTTACCCGCTTGGCGTCGCTGGGCGGCAACGACAGTTTCCTGGCGGCGGCCCATGCGTTAACAGGCGCCCGTTACCTGTGTGAAGGCGTCCTGGGCAAAGCGGAAGATTTACTGGAGCAGTCCTGGAAATGGGCGAAGCGCAAGCAGGCGCTGCAGAGCCAATGCGGTTTGGCGATACACTTGTCGGCTTTACATGGGAAAAAAGGCGATTTACGCCGGGAAAAGAAATACCTGGCCTTTTTTGGGGAAACCGCAGAGAAAGAAGGTTATGTCTATTTCCGGGAAATGACTTTTCCCGCCCTGGTCCGGGCCTGCGCCCGTTGTGTGGAGTACGGCATTACCCCTAGGCACATGGCGGCTATAATTGGCAAATACTTTGGCTTCGAGGCGGTGGATAGCCTATTGAAGGAAGCTGCCGGGATATCATCAGACCCTGACGCTTTTATTCGGCGTTTTCCGCCGGCGACAAAGCCTGGGATTGCCTGCGTGGAAGTCAAATTCTTTGGCGCTTTCGCGCTGACGGTAGACGGCAAGCCGATTGCGGCAGAACTCTTCAAAACCCGCAAGATTATCGGCATTTTCAAGCACATTTTGGCCAACCCGGAACAGAACCTTTCCCGGGAGAAACTAGCCGCCGCCTTCTGGCCGGATTCCGACGCCAAAGCCGCCGCCAACTCCCTTCGCGTGGCGCTGTATGAACTGCGCAAAGCCATGGCGGCGCTGGATATGGCTTTTGAGGGGGAAAGCGCCCTTATCGCGGAGGATAAGAATGGCTTTCATGTATGCCGGCCGGCGGTGGTTGTGTCCGACGCCGCGCGCTTTACCGCACTGCATACCCGTCTGCGGACAGGGAAGCTGGCGCCGGAGGAAGAAATCGCCGTACTGCGGGAGATGACCGCTCTATATGACGGGGATTACCTGGAGGATAGCGACGCCGAGGATTGCGCCATAACGCGGGCCCATTATCGATCGATCTATGTGGAAGCCTCGTACAGACTAGCGGTGCATTACCGGGCGGCGGGCGACAATTCGCTTGCGGAAGCGCTGATGCTCAAGCACCTGCAAATCGACCCTTTTGATGAACGGGTATGCGGCTTGCTGATCGATTTGTACCGGCAGACCGGCCAAAACAGGCAGGCGGACTCCCTGAGGAGGCAGTTTACGCAATACTTCGAGAAAGAAATGGGTGTAAGGCCGGAGATCTAGCGCAGCCATCCCGTCGATCAAAGCGAAGTAATTATCCTGATAAATATGAACAAAATGTAAACTAGTTATAAATTATATGTAAATCAATGAAACCAAGGCATTATTTAATGATTATTTAATGCCTATTTTTTATGCTTTACCTAAAGTTTGGAAACGAGGACTGAGGCAGGTGGCCGAGTCGCCATGTGTATGCCCTGTATGCGGCGGGATAATGAAACTGAGCGACAGGATATGCGGCGCTTGTGGCGCCAAAACGTATACCCTTTGCCCGTTCTGCGGCCGGGAAACCTTTATCCTGGGGAATTGCCGGCACTGCAGAAAGTCTTTGTACGTGGTCTGTCCACAAGAGAACTGCCGGAAGCTGCAGATCCTCTCCGATGACAGACGGTGTGTATCCTGCGGGGAAAAGCTATTCTAAATAATACGAGGAGGAGGATACTGTGTATGGATCAAACGTGTTTATTTGTAGACAATCTCAGTGACGACGTAGTGAATTCCGACAAAAAGCGGCTGGCCTTATTGCTCCCGGCAACAGCTACGGCAAAGAAACTCACCCAATATGCGAAAGACTATGTCCATGACGCCGGTATACTGGTCATGGACAACGGCAATGCCAAGACCATCATCGACATTTGCAAATTCTACAAAAATGACGCGGCGAAAGTCAACAAAACCAAGGATCCGAAAGAACTGCTCAGGCTGGCCTATACAATCCTGGGGCACTGCCATTCGGAATGCAATGACATGGACTATTTTCAGAGTATATTGGATAAGCAATGGGCCTTTTCTCCAACTTATTTTATGTGCGGGGAGAATCTGTTGCCCCAGATCCTGGTTGGCCTGGACCTGGACAGGGAACTGCTCGAGCTGGACGACCGCTTCTATATCGACAGCCAGCGGGAAGCGATCAAGATCGTGAAGAATGTGGTCAATGGCAAATTCGGGGAATGCGTCGGCGAACCCTATGCCGTCCTCCACGGGGTGGACTTTGACACGGCTTACAAAGTAGGGCAAATGGCGGCAAAGACCAAAGTAATTAAGAATATCGCCACGGGCTTAGCCGGTTACATGAACGATCTGCAAACCACGGACAGATACAGGTATAAAGGCAAATGGCACAGCTTTACCTACAGGAAGCAGATCTATCGGAAATACTTCCAAAGCGTTGCTGTGTCGCTGGGCTTCATCCACGGCTTTTATTCCGTCGCCGGCTCTATCCCGCGCTTTCATGGCCTTGGGATAGGTAGCCCTTATGCGATATTGTTGCTGGCGTATGCCCTGCGGGACTGTCCTTTTTTCTCTGTGGACAGCTCCGCTCCGTCCAAGAACGCCTCTGTGGGCAAGCTCTATGTCAGCGAGCCTGCCTACCTCACCCTGCAAGCGAACAACATCGCCGCAGGCATAGGGGGCAAAGGGCATAAATGGGACTGCCCCTGCCCACATTGTACAGCGTTTCACGAAAAGCACCCCATCGACTATGCCCGGGCAAAAGAAGCCTACAGTCAATTGCCGGGGGGGACGGTACGGAAAGAAGACCTGAAGCAGGACGCCCCCTTGGGCCAGGCGCTTATGTTCCTGAGCGAGCCTTCGGACGCAAAGTTGCGGAAGGAAGTGAAAGTAGCCCGGTCCGGGCACAACTACTGGGTGATTGACAGCATGATGACAAAGTTCAGCGAGCTGAAAAATGACCTCGACGCCTTGGAATCCTGGTTCAGGGCGGAAACTGACCGTTACATGGCCAACGCCAGCAAAATCTATGCGGAGTCCATCCCGGAGATCCTGGACTTCATAGAAATGACGGAAGAGAGCAAATCGAAGGAATGGCGAAGGCAGTACAAGAAGGAAGAGAGAGAATCCGAGAAAGTGTAATTGAAGGAGGAAAGAATATGCCAAGTGTTGCAACGGCAAATGCAAAGGGAACGAAGAATAAAAGCAGAATTCTACGCAGGATGCTAAATTTGAGCCAAGTGGAGCAACAAGCGAAGTTTAACTATATAACCATGGATTTGATGATGTTTGAGCATGCGTATAATGAATCCTGGACAGATCTTGCCTCTCAAGCGAAACAAGGCCGCGGTTATGCGCTGACGACCCTTGCCCGGCTTAAAGGTATGAGTAAAATTACGCAGAAAATGCCTGATGAAGCAAGTGATATGCGTAAAACACTTAGTGACCCTCAGTTTAGAGAAGCTCTGGAAGAATTTATAACTGCCTCTGGCAAAGATAGCTCAAGCATAGACCGATATCTGGATAAAGGAAATTTAAAAATAATCGCTAACGGCCCCCAGGCATTAATTCACCGCACTCTCAATGAACAGGGAGCGTATGCAATCGCTACAGGGTTTAAAGGATACTGGGCTGGCTTCTTTGCCGAATTCAATCTCGCCTGTCAAAAAGGAGATATGGTTCGTTTTTATACGAATGACGACTTTGCTGCGATTGAGGATTTTGTTGCTGAACAGGATGATGCACTTTGGACCTATCTGGATCAAATAAAAGAGCTGTTATCAGAACAGACACCTGATATAATTCATAAAGAATGCATGGCAATTCTTCTTGAACTGGAAGGATATCTTGTATGGTTGCCTAACTTAGCCGCGAAGATCTATCTGGCTTTAGATCAGGCATTATTAGATAAAGATGCAAACTTGATCTCCGAACTGGTCGTGATGGATTCCAACATAGGTATTTTAGCGCGCAGTTGGGCTTTTACTACAGCAGTAGCATTGTACGCTGCGCAAACAAGCACCTTACATGAAGAGGACAAGGCATTTAAAGATTTGAAAAAGAAAAGCCAGAATCTTCCATTTGAATCCAAAGTCCCTTATGGAGAGATAACGACATTGCATGAACTTGTGGAAAACGGCCAGGCGTATCATAGTAAGATGGTCGAGGTATCCGGCTTTGTCCGCAATATCAAGGTATCCAGGGCAGGCGGAGTATACCGCACAGAATTTACCCTTACCGATATAGAAGGCGCCCATCAGGTGCAAGTCATCGCGGTTTATGAGAATCTGGCACACCAAGGAATGATCGATAGCAGCTATGCCCACTTAAGCGGTACTTGGGATATGGACTCGAAACTGGCCAAGTATCCCATCATTCAGGTTAGTCGCCTTACCTTGTCCACATACAATAAAGAATCTTGGCTGGACTACATGACCACAGCCGTGCGTCCCTGGTTCGATTTATACCCTAACAGCCATAATCTGGTTTGGTCGGTTAGACCAGAATGCAAAGGCGGAATAGCTGCAGACGAAAGCACCAAAACAGGAGCCGGTGAAATCTATTTCAACAAAACGTTCCGGTACAAAGGAGGAAACTAACATGTCTGACCCACGAAGCAAGAAAACTGGCAGGGAAAAACAAAACGAGGAACAAGCAAGATATGAGGGAGAGAGGTTTAATCGGGATCTGCAGGATCTTCGTGATGCCTCCGAAGCAGGTCGTCAAGCTAAGCAAGATGATCTTTCGAAAAACCTCAAAGATATGGAGGAAAAAATGAAAAGGAAGTGTGATAAAACAAAGAAAGAGTAAGGCACACGTAATACCATTCATGAGGATCTGCAATCGATATAGGATACTTTGAAATGGAAAAAGAAAAAGCGATTATTTAAAGGAGTGATCCAAGGATGCCAGATGAAACAACGTATTTTGATATATGCGAATTATTGTGGGATTATGATCAACAACATCGCGATACGCTACAAAATGTTGCGATTGCCGCTGATGCGCTGGAACAATGGCATGATGTTACCGCAGCTGCTGCGAAAGAAGCGTATGCTCGCCTAAAGAAAAGCAATCCGGAATCCTCTGAAACCGAGTCAGACTTCTTGTCGGCAATGCACTTTTTGGAAGTAAATGACTTGCTGCTCGAAATGTATGATACCTATAACATTTGCATAGAAGCATGTGACGAACTGCTTGCCGACTATTTTCTGTGATAAATATTAACATTTCATGCAACATCTAAAACATAAGGAACAGTCTTGGAGGGGGATTAACTAAAGACTGTTCTTTGTGATGTCAGGATCATCCAATGTTTTTCAAGGATTCTTGCTACTATCTAGATGAAGGTTATTGGTTTGATATCTATAGTAGTATGAGAGAAGCTGTTGCGTTGGCAGAAAAGGACAAAATCGAAACATGCGAAAAGAAGATGAAGGCAGCAGAAGAACTAAAAAGCGCCGAAGATATCGAAACCAAGCTGCGCTACGAGTGGGCGGTGAGCGTTTTGAAATATAACGACGCTTTATTGGAAGTATGCGACCAATTAGCCGCTATGAAGTAGGACGTATTTTTCCGGCTTACACAAAGAACTTGACACCACGGTGGTGTCAAGTTCTTTGTGTAAACACCACCGCAAAATGACAATGCACTGTGGCCATCATACTCTTTGATCTCGAAAGAGTGGCGTTGTCATGGTATAATCAATACGATACATACGCGGACAACCTATGGGCGTCCTATTGCGCGACACCACCCCTGCAAACGAGGTGAACCAACATAGAAAAGCAACGCAAGCAAAACCGGACTTTCCCTACTTTCTTTACTGCAGTCGCAAAGCTTTGGAATGAGCAGGAAACGCTACGGTTCACCAACATCCGGTCGGCGTACTTGCCGTACTTTTTCTCCTTCCCCCTCGCCATGATATTGGCTACCAATCAGCACTATCTGTTACAAGGGAGGGCGGACATGTTCGGGTTGAAGTTCATCACCCTTGGCGTCATCGCCTTTGGCCTTGGGGCGACCGTGTTTTTCTCCCTGGCGAGTTTACGCAACATTGCTTGGCTGTCACGGGTTGCCTCCTTGCTGGCGCTGCTCGGCTTTTTCCCCAATCTATTTGTACCCGACGGCGCCGCAGCTTTTGTCTTCGCCACCGTGCTTATGGCCGGCATAGGCGGTTGTGTGTCGCTGAGCAGCTATGCGAATGGATTCGTCCTCAATAATACGGAGCGTTTTCTCGGCGCTATCCTCATTCTGCTGTATTCCGGGGTGATGCGGGTCATCAATGACTTGTTTTTCGTTCCGGATTTTTTCATGCCCGCCGTGATGGCTACGGTCGCCATCGGTCTTATCCTTGCGTCCTTTCTATGCAGGGCCACGGATTTTGACCTGGACTACACGGGTCGGGGCCGCTACAGCGAGGGTGTCTGGCTCGTGTTGTTTGTCTTTTATTCCTTTTTTGTGACAAAATCGCTGGGATTGCATGTCGAGGCATTTCATCAACCTCACTCCGGCTTGGTCACGGGCGTCTCCATCATCACGGCTGTCCTGCTGTGCCTAATCGTTCAGATGGCCCTCAACCGCAGTGTCTGGACGATGTGCAATGTGTTTTTTATCGCTACAATCGGCTGCTATGCCTTGAACGCTGCCGGCGCCTATACGCTTGCCAATGCGGTATACGGCTTCAAGGAAATCGGTATGCTCGTCGCGTTCTATCTGATCGGCTGCGTGACCAACCGGTTCAGTGATTTCCGGATGCATAAGCAGCTTTTGTTCCTGATGATGCCTGCCATTATCCCGATTTATATCATCCCTGATCTGCTGTCCGGCACCCCGCTGTTGTATCCCGTGGCCATCGGTATATCTGCCACGCTTTTTGCTGTCTTCCTGCTGCTGTCGCCTGCTTTTTCCAAGCACTTGTTTTCCGCTGCGTGGTCTGAGAGCCTGAACCTCGCTGATATGGCAGAGACGAAAAAGCAGATGGAGCAGACGGCCCGGTTTGAGAGCTTCCGCCTGACACAGAGGGAAAAAGAAGTCGCCGTCCTGCTGCTGCAAGGGATGGAGATCAAACAAGCGGCAGCGGCGCTGGGCGTGAAGTATGATACGGCGAATTTTCACATCAAAAACCTATACAAGAAACTTGGCATCAGCAGGCGCGCGGAACTGTTCGCCAGATTTGGCGCCGACGGCGCCGGGCGCCACGACCTCCCGCCAAAAAGCGCTGACAGCGAAGCCCAATGAAACCACGTAAAATCCACGTAAAATAAACATGGATTTTCACGACATAAAAAGAATCCTAATTACGTATGAGTGTTGGCAGT
>Ga0099364_10010796_pt1 | contig 12526 bp, 11 predicted proteins | sample TergutTh196P3_FD_73070 | JGI IMG/M metagenome (GOLD analysis project Ga0099364, IMG submission 73070) | Microcerotermes parvus P3 segment gut microbial communities from Pointe-Noire, Republic of the Congo - Th196 P3 | ecosystem: Host-associated > Arthropoda: Insects > Digestive system > Gut ... | reverse complement strand
AATCACAAAACACCCTCTGATGAAAACCTCCGCCCTACGGGGACTGTTTTCCGAAGAGGTCTAATTATTGATATTGGGTTCGAATTTTACGGACGACCGAGGGCGGTCGTCCCTACAAAACAACATCAATTATTTTTTAAACTTTGCCATATAATTATAGACGCAACTAAAGGGACGCATACGCGACCCTTTTAAATATATTTATTTATCGAATAATAATCTGTAAATTATTACTGACGTATACGATTAGCCCGTTTGCCCGAACGTATACAGCGGGTACACGCATGAACTTTTTTATTTTTACCGTCAATGGTAATAGTAGCGTTCCGCAAATTCGGTTTAAACTGTCTTGATGTACGGCTGTATAGACCTGCCCTTATTTTCGTCACTTTATTGCCGAAAGTAGTATGCTTGCCGCACAATTCACAATGAGCCATTCGTTATCACCTCCAATTTGAAAAAATTAAGGCAATAAAAAACTTCTCGGCATTGGTCACACCTCCTTTGTAAAGTGTTAAATTATATTTTATATTTCCTCGAAAAGCGGAGTTGACAGGTAGCGTTCACCGTTATCCGCTAAAATCACTACTATTGTTTTTCCCTCGTTTTCAGGTCTTGACGCAATCTGCGTAGCGGCGTAAAGCGCGGCTCCCGACGAGATTCCCACAAGCAGACCCTCCGCTCTTGCAACCGCTCTGCTTCTCTCAAACGCATCGTCGTTTGATACTGCGATTATTTCACTATATATTCCCGTGTTTAATACATTCGGAACAAACCCCGCCCCTATTCCCTGTATTTTATGAGGTCCGAATTTTCCTTTTGACAACATCGGTGAGTCGGCGGGCTCAACCGCTATAATTTCTATATTAGGATTTTTAGATTTTAAATATTCGCCCGCTCCGCTTATAGTGCCGCCCGTTCCTATACCCGAAACAAATATATCTATGTTTCCGTCGGTATCTTCCCATATTTCGGGACCTGTCGTAACTTTATGAACGGCGGGATTAGCGGGATTTTCAAACTGCGACGGAATAAAAGCCCCCTTTGTCTGCTCTGCAATCTCAAGTGCTTTTGCGATTGCTCCTCTCATGCCTTTTGAGCCGTCAGTCAGCACAATTTCCGCGCCGTATGCTTTTAACAATGCCCGACGCTCAATACTCATTGTTTCGGGCATAGTCAGTATTATTCTATATCCCCTTGAAGCCGCGACAAACGCAAGTCCTATACCCGTATTCCCGCTTGTAGGCTCAATTATTACGGAATCTTTTGTCAATATTCCCTTTTTTTCCGCGTCGTCAATCATTGCCAACGCAATTCTGTCTTTAACGCTTCCCGCAGGATTGTAATATTCAAGCTTCGCTATAATTTGCGCTTTCAACCCGTTTTGGCTCGCATAGTTATTCAATTTCAGCATCGGGGTTTTACCGATAAGGTCAGTTAAACTTTCATAAATTTGTGCCATATATGATTTCCGCCTTTCATTTTATCACTTAAATATTTAATATTAATTCTCGGAATTTAACGGTTTTGCGATTACAGCTTTTTTGAGCGCAGGATATATCGTATAAGCTAAGATACAGCCCGAAAAAGCCGTGATAAGCTGTAAAAACGAAAAGTTAAACGATATAATTTCACTCATTCTCCCAATTTGCTGTGGTTGTAAACTTCCGTCGTTTATCAAAATTAATTTTACAAATATTTGAGTTACGCCGAGCCACAAGACCCCAAATTTCAATAAAGGACCTAAAACCGAAGCAACAGCCCAATTTATTAAAAAACTTGAACCAAGAATTTTTTTTCTGCATATCAGCCAGAACACAAATACGATTGCCGTATTGCCCAAAGCGACGAACGGTATCATCCAGATATGCGGCATCCGCCCCACAAAAAAAGATATAAACGGGGCAAGAACAGATATTGATAATCCACTGAAAAATCCACACGTCACGACTGAAATTATCAAAAACAGATTCACTAAAGAACCCACGACAATCTGACTTAAATAAGTGTTAAAACTTAGCGCGCTTGTAACATAGTATTGAGTTGCTATGGTTAATCCTAACAGCATAGCGGTTTGGGTTATCCATAAAATTTGATTTTTAGTTTTCATAAAAAACTCCTTTATTCGACCTGTCCGACAATCATAGAGACTGCATATTGTATTTTCGGACATATTAAGTTATATATTCTATAGATATATTATACACGATAGTATACGAATTGTCAAGAAATATAAAAAATATTTTTCCTATAAGAATAATATGATACTAATTGACTTTTTGAGAATAAAATGTTATAATATAACGCATAAGCCCTCTTTTGTAAAGAGGGTGTCAGGTAGCTTGCCTGACTGACGGGTGTTTTTGTCGCCCCGAACAACACCTGTAATCACAAAATACCCGCCGTTGCGGCGAGAATGTTCAATTTGTGTTGTTTATCGTAAGGGACGGCGTCCTCGACGTCCCGTAAAAATCGCATTACATTTGTATCATCGGTTCGACCAGTGTGCGACCCCTATAATACGAATCAACATTTTTTGAAAAATGCCTATAATAAAATTTTTGGAATAAAGGTTGGAGAAACTAATATGAAATATAACTTTGACGAAATTATCGACAGGAGAAATACAAACTCGCTTAAATATGATTTTGCCGCCGAGCGTGGTAAACCAGAGGGAGTTATTCCGTTGTGGGTAGCCGATATGGACTTTAAAACCGCTCCCTGCGTTACCGATGCGCTTGTAAAATCGGCTGAACACGCGATATTCGGCTATTCGGAAGTAAAAAAAGACGGCGACTATTTTCAAGCGGTCAGAAATTGGTTCACGGAAAGATTTGATTTTGAAGTAAAATCGGAATGGTTGGTAAAAGCCCCGGGGGTAGTATACGCGCTATGCGCGGCGATAAACGCCTTTACCAAAGCAGGAGACAGCGTTATGATTCAAACGCCGGTATATTATCCGTTTAAGCAATCTATTGAAGCGAACGGCAGAATAACTGTCACAAATTCGCTTAGTTATAAAAATGACAAATATTATATTGATTTTGATGATTTTGAAGCAAAAATCGTTGAAAATAATGTTAAATTGTTTATTTTATGCAGTCCCCACAATCCGGTCGGCAGGGTTTGGACGAAAGACGAACTGGTAAAAATGGGCGATATTTGTCTTAAATATAATGTGCTTGTATTATCCGACGAGATACACTGCGATTTTATATATAAAGGTCATACACATATCGTATTCGGAGCAATAAACGAACGCTTTTTAAACAATTCAATAATATGCACGTCGCCGAGTAAAACTTTCAATCTTGCGGGGCTTCAATTATCGAACATATTTATTTCTGATAATATTTTACGGCGAAAATTCAAGAAAGAAATAGAGAAAACGGGTTACAGCCAACATAACACAATGGGAATTGTTTCCTGTCAGGTCGCGTATGAAAGCGGTGGCGAATGGGTAGACGAACTCGTAAAGTATCTGGAAAATAATTATACTTACGCGAAAGAATTTATAGCCGCCAATCTGCCTGAGATACGGCTTGCAGAGCTTGAGGGGACATATTTGCTCTGGCTTGATTTAAATGCCTATGATTTTTCCGAAGTCGAGATTGATAGGGTGATAACTGAAAAAGCGAGGTTATGGGTTAGCAACGGAGTTACTTTCGGCAGCGAGGGAAAAGGATTTATACGAATAAATATAGCTTGCCCGCTTGAAACGCTGAAAACCGCGTTTAACCGTTTAGCGGAAGCATTAAGAATGTAGGGGCGACCATTGTTTGTAATAAAAAACTTGAATTGTATTTTTTACCGTTCAGGATAATAGAATTTTGTAGGGCGTGACGACCTCGGCATGCCGTGAATTTACGCCAAATCTCACGGCGCGCCACACGTTTTTCAAAAAAAAGGGACGCAAACAGAGCGTCCCCACAACTAAATTTTTATATTATGGATTGCTTACAAATTCGCCCCCGCGGCAGTCTTTCAGATATTTCAATGCGGCAAGCTGTCCCGTGAACTCTAACTCTCTGTTAAAATACGGGTCGTGATAGCCCTCAATGTCGATTGTGCCCTGATATTTGTTTTTATACAGAATAGTGCATACTTCTTTCCAGTCTGTATCGCCGTAGCCCGGCATTCTGTCGCAGGTGTAGCCGTAAGGTCCGCTTATGCCGTGTTCTCTGATTAAGTCCCAGTCTATATTGGCGTCTTTACCGTGAACATGAAATACTTTTGAAATATATTTTTTCAATGTCTTTACAGGGTCGCGCAGTACGTTCATATGGTGCGACGGCTCCCATTCGATGCCGATATTATCATACGGCACTTCATTAAACATTTTATCCCATGCCAAAGGCGAGTTGGCTATATTAAACGAACCTCTCCACCAGTTTCCGCCCATATAGCAATTTTCAAAGGCTATTTTTACGCCTTTATCCTGTGCGCGTTTTGCGAGTTCCGTAAATACTTCTTTGAAACGGGGCATATTATCGTCCACGGATTTGTCGTCAAGTCTGCCCGTAAACCCCGTGACTAAATCCGCGCCGAATAAATGAGCGTTATCTATACACTTTTCCCATTCTTTTACTCTGTGTTCGTCTCTCATAGCGTTTGTATAAACCGAGAGCGACGAAACTTTTATGTCGCTGTCTCCCAACGCATCTTTGACTTTCTTTGCGAGTTCCGAAAAATCAATATCGCCTGTATTTTCCCAATAATTCAGCACAAAACACTCGAATTTATGCTCAATTAATTTTGGTATCCAACCCATAGGGTCTATGCCGTTAACCAGTGTGCCGATTCTTATAAGTTTCATTAAATATGCACCTCCGTAATCTTTATATTTTTATAAATATTATATATGACTTTTATATTTATGCTGTATTTATAAATAAAATATGCATTGCGTAGAAAATGGTTATACTCTGCAGTTACAAAGAAAATCTTTCTTTTATCATTTCCGCAACAACATCAGGGGCAATATATGAATTATCAATCTTCATATAATTTTCAAAAGGAATTTCCCCTTCATTGCTTACAAGACGATAATTTGAATCTTCGTTTAATATAAGCGATGTTGAAAATTCAATATTTCTTTTAGACGCTTTGTTGAGTTGCCGATTTTCTGTTTTATTTCTTTCGAGTCTTATCTCTTGCGGCGCGACCAATTCTATATAATAAATATCCGCGCCATTATGCCGAAAAATATCAACAAGTCGGTCTAAATAATCCCAGTCGTCTTGAACATCTAATGCCCACATAAAAGTAAAAATCATGCCATATAAATCAGATTTAACAAACTCATCAAAAATAACCTCACGTATGCGGGTTACTGCCGAACTAACGCGCTTTCCAAATATCTCAATAACTGGTTCAATATCCATGTGACCATGATAAAGCCGTAAATCCGTTATCTTCATCAATTCTTGCCCGACAGTCATTTTGCCCACAGCACCAGCTCCAAATATGATTACTAATTTCATTTCACCACACCCAATCAATATCATATTTTTGTATATTTTCGTCCATAGTAATAAGCGTCAAGTCTTCAGTAAGCGCAGTTGCTATAAGCAGACGGTCAAACGGGTCTTTGTGGATAAGCGGCAATTTCAACAACTGTTCCATATATTCATCTTTAATATCCAATACTCGAAATCCATTATTTCTTACCAATTCCCTAAACTTCGAGAAGCCGCCGTTAAAAGTATATTTGCCTATATTCATTTTTATAGCTACTTCCCAAAGCGAAACAATGCTTATATAATTCTCCCCGTCTATTATCATTTCTTTTACGTTTTCGGGCATTTTTTCGCCGTTCAGAAACCATAACACCGCGTGAGTATCAAGCAAGTTTTTCATTCCATATACTCCCTTAATTCTTCAAGCGGTTCGTCAAAATCGTCCGCAATCCACATTTGCCCTTTACCCGAACCAAAAACAGGTCGTGCCGATTCTTCTGTTTTTGAATGGAGCATAACAAATTCTTTTACAAGAATACTGATAATCTGCACAGTATGTTCAGGCAAAAACTTTATATCATTTATTAACTGCTCTTTTATTGACATAATATATCCTCCCTATCGCATATTATATAAATTTTATACGTTAATCAACAAAATTTACAAAACACCGGTCACTCGCTACGCTTCGTGCCACCCTCTTTACGAAAGAGGGCTTTTGGTGCGGGTATTTTCCTTGCCCTCTTTAGTCCGTAAGGCGAGTGTTTTTCTTACATACCCTAATATAATTTTTATACGTTGTGTGCAAAGACACTATTCAACGCTTCGCCGATATTTCCGTTAATTATTAAATCCGCTCTTCTGTCGCTCGAAGTAGAAGATTTATTTATAAGCACAAATTTATCTCCGTTATAATACTCCACAAGTCCTGCGGCGGGATATACGACTAACGAAGTTCCGCCTATTATCAGCATATCAGCCCGCGCTATATATTCTACAGCCGTCGCCATTGTGCTAATATCAAGGCTTTCTTCGTATAATACAACGTCGGGCTTGATTATCCCCCCGCAGTTATCGCACAAAGGCACGTCGGCACTACCGATAATTGCGTCAATATCATAGGGTTTATTGCATTTCATGCAATAATTGCGATATACAGAACCGTGGAGTTCTATTACGTTTTTGCTCCCCGATGCCTGATGAAGCCCGTCTATATTCTGCGTTATAACCGCTTTTAATTTGCCCGCCGATTCGAGCTTCGCAAGGGCGATATGCGCGTTGTTCGGTTTAGCGTCGGGAAACAACATTTTATTTTTATAAAAATCATAAAATTTACTTGTATTATTTAGAAAAAAGCCATACGAAAGTATTTTTTCCGGGGGATATTTATATTTTTGGCTGTACAGTCCGTCCGTACTGCGAAAATCGGGTATTCCGCTTTCGGTGGATACTCCCGCTCCCCCGAAAAATACTATATTATTGCTCGATTCAACAAAATCTTTTAATTTTTGAATATTCTCTTTCAGCATTATTTTTACTCCGTTGGTTTATATGCTGTAATCTGGGCAGTATATATCTTCGTCGAGTATATCCCATTCGCCCGCTTTGACTATATAAATACATTTATTTGTAATAAGGCTTCTAAGTTTTTTATCCGTAAATTTATCTGGCAGACAATAATCTTTATCCGATAAATTTATACATATTATAACTTCTTCACTGTTTCTGCTTTCCTGTTCTTCTTTAAAGCGTCTGAAACAGAAAACTCCGTCGCCGCCGTCAATCAACTCATAACCGCCGTCAACAAAAACTTTATAACTTGCTCTGATTGAACCCATTCTTTTATAAAACGAATGTATTTCTTTATCAATATTATCCCACGGGAAAAATCTGCGGCAAAACGGGTCGCCGTAGCCTTCCATTCCCGCTTCGTCCCCGTAATATATACAAGGCACGCCCGGTAACGTCATCTGCATTAAGACTGCCATTTTTAACAGCGCAACGCCGTTAATTCTTTCCACAGGCGTTAATTTGGCTACTGCCATCTCGTCTTTTGAGTCGGCAAAATTAGCCGTACCGAGAGCGGTCAGTATTCTGACTGTATCATGGGAATCCAAAACATTCATCAGGCAGTCTATACTCGGCTTAGGATAGTTGTTCATTATCATATTCATAACGTCGGCTACTATCTTTGAATTGCCTGTCCTCAAATAACTGATTATAGCGTCTTTCAACGGATAATTCATCACGGAATCGAGCTGATTTCCGAGCAAATACTGCCGCCTGTAACCGTATGCCATTTTGTTTGACGCATCTTCCCAAACTTCGCCTATGATTATCTTTTCGGGGGAAGTATCTTTCGCGGCTCTGTTTATGCCTTTTAACATTCTGTCCGAAAGCTCGTCCGCAACGTCAATTCTGAAACCTGCCGCACCCCTTTTAAGCCATTTTTCCACTATGCCGTCCACTCCGCAAATAAACGTCCTGAATATCGGCTGGTCTTTTTTTACTGCGGGAAGCGATTTTACGCCCCACCAACATTCATAATCATCGTTCCATTTATTAAACGTGTACCAGTCGTAATATTGCGAACGCATTGATTGGTACGCGCCAACGCTGTCATATCTGCCCGCCTTGTTAAAATATACGCTGTCTTCTCCCGTATGATTAAAAACGCCGTCAAGTATTATTTTTATGCCCAGTCCGTCCGCTTTCGCGATAAGCTCGTCGAATATTTCATCATCTCCGAACATATCGTCAATTTTTGTATAATCGGCGGTATTATATTTGTGATTTGAGTGGGCTTCAAATATTGGACTCAGGTATATCAAGCTCACGTTGAGTTCTTTAAGATAGTCCAGTTTTTCAATGATTCCTCGGAGATTTCCCCCGTATACGTCTTCATTTTTTATTTTGCCGTCCTCGTCGGGCTTGTAAAACGGTATATCGTCTTTATTTTTGTGCATATAGAGACCGTCACGGACTTTTATTTCTCCGACACTGTTAAATCTGTCCACAAATATATGATAAATTATGCCGCCTTTATAAAAATCCGGCGTCTGAAAATTTTTGTCATAAACAGTAATCTGCCATTTGGGCATATCATTATTGGGATAACTTTGTACGCCGTTTTTATACAAATATTCTTTTTTATTCGAATATTCAATTTCAAAATGATAAAAATACAGACCTTTCTCCGTATCTACTTTTATTTTATATACCTGCTGTTCCTCGTTTTCTTTGCCCTGTTCGTTTTCGTACTGAATATCGTGATAATTATGCGTGACGTTTCCCTCGTGATGATAAGTATTGCTTATCCTTTCCATTTGGTAGGATTTCATCTCGCTGTCATTATAGAGCACAACGAGATATATTTTCTGCACGTCTTTTTCTTCTGCCAATCCAAGACTAAGCTCCAAAACAGTCCCCTCGGGAATCGCCCCCGCAGGACTGCGGTATGCGCTTTGGTTTTCTATGTGGGTAAACATAAAATTCCCCCTAATATAAAATATAAGTTATATCTGCGCGGAGGACGCTAACTTTTCCCGTCCCCCGCGAATTATAATTCTAACCTTTGAGCGGCTCAATTTTCCATATTCTCGAACAGTATTCTTCTATAGAACGGTCAGCAGCAAAAATTCCCGCAGAGGCGATATTCATTAGTGACATTTGATTCCAAAGTTTTTTATCCCTGTATGATTTGTCCATTCTCGCATGTACCCTGTAATAATCCTCAAAATCGGCAAGACACATATACGGGTCGGGCATTTGGTAATTCCCCGCCAGAAGATATTGAGTTATATCGTTGAACGACACATCGTTGAATCCATTGTTTAGCGCGACGACGACTTTCGCGAGTTTTTCATTTCTTACATAATAATCGTCTGCGTCATAATTCGCCGCGTACAAATCCTCGACTTGTTTTTCCGTAAGTCCGAATATAAATATATTATCGGCTCCCACAGCTTCGCTTATCTCGACGTTTGCGCCGTCCAGAGTTCCGATTGTAATTGCCCCGTTTATCATAAGTTTCATATTTCCTGTTCCGCTCGCTTCTTTTCCCGCCTGTGAGATTTGCTGACTGACTTCGCTTGCGGGCATCAATTTTTCCGCAAGCGATACGGAATAATTTTCAAGAAAAACTACGTTGAGCTTATCGCGTATAACCGGATATCTTTTTATATCTTCTCCGAGACAATAAATTAACTTGATTATCTGCTTGGCTATCTGATAACTCGGAGAAGCTTTCGCAGCAAATATATATGTTTCGGGTACTATATCCAAATTTGGATTTTCTTTAAGGTCGTTGTATATGCTTATAATACGCAGTACGTTCAAGAGCTGCCGTTTATATTCATGCAGTCTCTTTGCCTGTACGTTAAAGACCGAATCGGGATTAAGCGTAAACCCGTATGTCTTGTTTACGTAATTGCTGAAATCAACTTTATTTTTATATTTTATTTCATGCAGTCTTTCAAGAACTCTGATGTCGTTTTTATAATTTTTGAAATTTTCGAGATTTTCTGCGTGCAACCTGTATTCCGTGCCGATACACTCGTCCAATAAATCAGTCAATAGCGGATTTGACTGCGTAAGCCATCTCCTGTGAGCTATCCCGTTTGTGACATTCGTAAACTTTTCGGGCATTTCTTTATAAAAATTAGAAAATGTTCTCTCTTTAAGGATATTCGAATGAAGTTGGGCAACGCCGTTAATAGAGTGACCGCCCACAATACACAGATTCGCCATTCTCACCTGATTGGACGCTAAAATCGACATTTTGTTTATTATATCCCAGTTTTCATATTTGTTCCATAAAGCGTCGCAAAGCCTTCTGTTTATTTCACAGATAATACTGTGAATCCTCGGCATGTTATCCCTTACAAGCGATTCGGGCCATGTCTCAAGGGCTTCGGGAAGTATAGTATGATTTGTATACGCCATCGTCTGCGTCACAATTTTCCACGCATCGTCCCATTCGTATTTATAGTCGTCCATTAATATCCTCATAAGTTCCGGGATTGCAAAAGTCGGGTGCGTGTCGTTTATATGAATAGCGGACTTTTCGTGAAGATTGTCGAGCGTCGGATACGTCTGCAAATGCCTTGATATTATATTCTGGATAGAAGCCGAAACAAAGAAATATCCTTGTCTTAACCTCAAAGTTTTCCCCTCGTAGTGATTGTCCGCAGGATACAAAACTTTTGATATAGCTTCTATTTTTACAGTTTCTTCGTTAGCCCTCAAATAGTCCCCCTGTGAAAACATAGAGACATTCATACTTGTGGGGTTTTTCGCACGCCACAGCCTGAGAACGCTCACGCCTTCCGAAGCGTAACCCGACACCATCAGGTCATACGGCACCGCTTCGACCAACTGATAATTTTTATGTTCCAATACCAATTTATCCCCGTCCCAGCTTTCGTCGATATATCCCCCGAATTTTACTTTTACGGTATAGTCAAGACGCGGTATAAGAAACACATCTGCCGTAGGAAGCCACTCGTCGGGCAGTTCAATCTGCCAACCATCGACAAGTTTTTGCTTAAAAAGCCCAAATTCATAGCATATAGAATAACCCATAGACGGGTATTCATATGTCGCGAGCGAATCCAAAAAACAAGCCGCAAGCCTTCCCAAACCTCCGTTGCCCAATCCCGGGTCAACGTCTATTTCGTATAATTCTTCAAGCGTATGATTATATTTATTCATTATTTTTTCAAGCATCGGCTCAAAGCCTAAATTGCATATATTATTTTTGAGCTGTTTGCCTATGAGAAATTCCATGCAGAGATAATACACACTTTTCATTTCTTTGTTTTTGGTCTTTAACCTGAAATCCCGCCTTTTTTCAGATAATATATCCCTTGTCAAAAGCGAGACTGCTTTATAAAAATGCTCGGGAGTCGCATTTTCGCAAGTTAACCCGTAATTGCTTGATAATTTTCTTTGAATAATCTCAAGAAGCGCGCTTTCCGTGTATTTATCGCCGAGGTTGTCAACATTTTTCCCAATCCTATCTTCCATAATCTACTTTATTGCCTCCGTATTTATATAATTTGCAGTATAAATATCACTAAAAATCAAAAAAATATTTTTCAGATATATTTTTAACAATTCTTATTATATTCTAATTATATGAAATATTTATTAACAAAAACAGACCAATATCTGACCTTTTGCAAAATTATATAGGGGACGATGCTTGCACCGATAGTTATCCCGTTCATGTTGTAGGACGCGACACCCTCGGCGCACCGTGGAAACAAATCCAACATCGGCGTAAATTCGCAGTGTGCCGAGGGCGTTGCGCCCTACATTCATATATTATTTACATCAATTAATATCTGTGATGTCTGCACCGTCCCGAAATTCTAAATTAATTCGTCGTACATTTTGAGATATTCTTCTGCGGATTTCTTCCAACTAAAGTCCCAATTAATAACGCGGTTGACAAGTTTGCTCCATTCTTCTTTGTTGTTATAAACGTCAATCACTTTCTTTATAATCTCGACAACTTTTTCGCTCTCATATTCGGCGAATAAAAATCCGTTGCCGCCGTCACTTTCCGCATCATACGGAACAATCGAATCTTTGAGACCGCCCGTTTCGCGTACTATCGGCACAGTTCCGTACCTTGAAGCAATCATCTGTGTTATTCCGCACGGCTCAAATTTTGACGGCATTATCGCTATATCGGACGACGCATATATCATTCTCGAAAGCTGATTGTCAAAATCTATAATTGCCCTGATTTTATCGGGGTAACGCTCTTGGAACGACTCGAATACAAGTTCAAATTCCCTGTCGCCTTTGCCGAGTAAAACAAATTGCAGGGGCAATTCCACAAATTCGTTCATTGCGCCGACAAGCAAGTCTATGCCTTTATGCCTTACAAGCCTTGTGATTATGCAAATCATCGGTATATCTTTATCTTTCGGAAGATACAGTTTGTCCTGAAGATTAAGTTTGTTTTCGACTTTTTTGTCTATGCTGTCAACATCAAAGCACTTATGAATATTTTCATCAGTGGCGGGATTATAAGAATTTATATCTATGCCGTTCAG
>Ga0099364_10010795_pt1 | contig 12526 bp, 8 predicted proteins | sample TergutTh196P3_FD_73070 | JGI IMG/M metagenome (GOLD analysis project Ga0099364, IMG submission 73070) | Microcerotermes parvus P3 segment gut microbial communities from Pointe-Noire, Republic of the Congo - Th196 P3 | ecosystem: Host-associated > Arthropoda: Insects > Digestive system > Gut ... | reverse complement strand
GGATTACGCAATAGCGGCAGTACCAAAGCAGTTTACTTTAATATACTTGAAGATTTTTGTAAGGATGCCGAAAGCCGGCTGGAGCAAATAAATGAAGCCCTGGATAAAAACGATATAAGCCTTTATGTTACCCTGGTACATGCACTTAAAGGAGCTGCCCGAAGCATAGGAGCCATGGAAATAGGTGAAAAAGCTTCCTGGCTGGAAAAAGCCGGCAATGCACAGGATCTTAAAGCCTTAACAGAAAAAACTTCGGATCTATATGATGATGTCAGGGCTATTATAAACAATATAAAAGCTGCAACAAGCCAGTATGAAGCAGAAGATGAACCAATTCAAGTTGATTATACATCTTTACACCTGGATGAATTGAAAACAGCCCTGGCGGAAATGGACATAGAAGCGGTTAACCGTCTGCTCCTTGAATATGCAAATTTATCTTTAGATACAGAAACTAAAAATAAAATTTCTGAAGTTGAGCAATGTATTTTAATGTTTGAATATGAAAAAGCAATAGAAAAAATAAATGAACTTTTTTTATAGAAACTTCATAATAGTTGATAAAAGTATTTCCGGCTGGACTGGTTTTTCAAGATGATAATTCATGCCTGCATTTATTACCGCATCCACATCCTCTTTATAAGATAGTGTAGTCACTGCAATAATGGGAATTGATTGTGCAATGGATAATTTTGAAGCTCTGATTTCCTGGGTGGCTTCATAACCATCCATGTTTGGCATCATTATATCCATTAAAATTAAATCAATACTTTCCCATTGGGCATTAAAGATGTCCACTGCCTCCTTACCATCACTTGCTTCAATTGTTTTCATCCCCGCATTAGATAAAATATTTGTTAACACTTTCCGGTTGACTGCAACATCATCAACAACAAGAACCTTCTTTCCATTAAAATTTACTTTATTTAGATCGAACTCTTGCACTTGGGCAGGCATTATAGCCTTAGGAAAATTTAAAGAGAAAGAAAAACAAGTACCTGTGTTTTTGGTTTTATTTTCGACAATAATTTGTCCGCCCATTGCTTTTACAATACTGTTACAGGCAGAGAGCATGATTTCACTGGAACTGTAATGGATATGGCTTGTTTCCGGTGTAAACATTTGAGTCAGTTCATCGTATTTTTTATCTGTCATGCCAATACCATTATCTGACACTTCAAAATTTAAGCTTACTGATTTCTCTGTCTCTTCAGTAATTTCAATTACGAATGTAACTTTGCCTTGTTCTTCACCGGCATATTTAATTGCATTTCTAAGCAGAATAGTTAAAACTTGCATTAATCTTACTCTGTCGCCTTCCAAAGAAAGAGTGCCTGGTATATTAATCCGGGGTTCCCAGATTATACCTTTAGCTCTGCATAAAGTGGAAATCAGATTGTTTATTTCAAGCACAACTTTCCCCATAATAAAACGGGAGTTTACAAGGACAAGTTCACCACTTTCTATGTTGGAAATTTCAAGTATGGTGTTAAAGATCGATAAAAGATCATTAGAGGAAGCATAAGCCTGGTGCAGGGCTTCAACTTTATTTTTATGCTCTGTTGCAGACATGGCTTCTTTAATCATATTAATTGTACTGTTAAGAGGTGTTCTAAGCTCATGGCTCATATTAGCTAAAAATGCTGTCTTGGTTTTTGTGGCGATTCCTGCTTGTTTATTAGCTTCCTGGGTTTCTTTTATGGAAGCTTTAAGTTTAATAGTCATTCTGTTATTTCTATAAAGCATGAACAATACGAGAATTAGAATAAAAAGAGTCAGGACTGTGGCACTAATCAACCAGGGGCGCTGTGCTCGGAGCCGCATGGCTTCTATATTATATGTTTTACTCATCCATTGAAGCACTATCCTGTCTGTGTTAATCATAGATAGAGCTTTATCAATAATAGAACGCAAAATTATTTTGTCTTTATTAAAACCAAAAGTGCCTTCAAAAACAGCATTAAACAGATAATTAGCCTTAAAATCAGAAAATTCATAATAATTGGTCAATGCAGCAAGCCTGTTATGACTTGTCAGGACAAGATCAACTTCACCTCTATCAAGAGCTGTAAAAGCGTCATCTGTGGTGGCATATTCATATGCGTACAAAGCGTTCGGGAACCAATGCCTGAACATGTCTGCAAATGCTGTACCCCTGGCAAAACCAACCCTTTGCAAAGGCATGTCGTTAAGTTCGATATTGGGGTAACTCTGCTTTGAAATCAAGGCAAACCTGTCCGACTGGTATGTTGTATCTGACCATATAAATCTATCTCTTCGCTCATTTGTCTGGATTAGATTTGGCATAAAATGTGCGGTTCCGTCTTCCAGCAAACCCAAAAGTTCAGGTAATTCGACATGGTGATCATGGATTATTTCAAAGTCAAGGCCTGTTAATCGCCTTAGTTCATCAAGAAGATCAAGAGCCGCCCCTTCCCAGTTTCCATTGATCCTATTATAAAAAATAATAGGATAAGACATGTACTGGGCTGCATAAGGTATTACAGGGTTATTACGAATATACTCAGCTTCTTCACTGCTAAGGAGCAATGAAAATTTATTTCTTCTATAATCCTGATAGCCCTGCCTGTACAACTCAGCCATATATTCATAAGCGCCGCTTTCAAAGGCCTTTGTCATTATAGAAATTATCATTGCATATTCAGGATTCTCCGCTGTCATAGCGGCAGGAAAGAATATCAAGGGGAGGAAATCCTCAGTAAAAATATTGCCATACTGATCAAAAGCCGCTTCCATATTATTGGTTGCAATAAATGCATCGGCTTGACCATTTAACAACGCCAGGTAAGCGCTTTCTTCATCGGGAACTATGATCGATTCATAAGAGCCTTCTTCCAATGCAGCTCTGGCTAGGTCTGTTGTTATGGAACCTTCCACAAACACATAACGTGGCAGCCTGTTCTGCATGATTAAAATCAAAGGCTGGCTGCCTTCGATACGGAGCATTATTAAATAGCGTTGGGCTATGTCAACCATATAAAAGTTTTGCCGGCGTTCAGCTGTGGCAGAAAGGGTCGCGAAACAAATATCCCCTGTTCTCAAGTTTTCCAGCATCGCACCTAAACCCTGGATCTCAGGTTGAAATGGAATACCAAAAAATTCACTTAACCAATTACAAAGTAAAACCGTATATCCGCCCAGAGTCCCGTCTGGTTTCTCAAATAACTCGGTACTTCGTGATGAAGCGTAGATCAGAGGTATGCCCCGGACTCTGAGCGTTTCTATAGCAACGATTTCATCTTCTGTTATGCCGGGGATTTCATAAAATGATGTAATACTCGCAAATTTACCGGTTAACATCAATTCACTGTTATTAGAATCAGTCTGGCACGATGAAAACAATAAAAACATGAGAAGAGTGCTGAAACTTCCGAATAATATATACCTGACTTTATACACAAATATACCTATATTATTAATATAATTCAAATTTTTCCCTAATACAATCTCTTTTTTAATCCTCCGTGAGGCCTTGACTTCCAGCCTAATAAGCATGGACAATAGATAAAGTTTGATATGCGGAGGATATAATGAGCTATATTGAAAATGTCAGGGCCAGGGAAATAATTGATTCCCGGGGAAACCCCACAGTGGAAGTTGATGTTTTTTTGGAAGATGGTTCCATGGGGCGGGCAGCAGTACCTTCAGGAGCATCAACGGGTATTTATGAGGCTGTAGAACTCAGAGATGGAGATAAAGGCCGTTATCTGGGCAAAGGCGTCCTCAAGGCGGTCGAAAATGTCAACAATATTATAGGACCGGAAGTTCAGGGCATGGATGCTCTGGAGCAGGTTAGCCTGGATCGGACTATGATAAAGTTAGACGGAACTGAAAATAAGGGTAAACTTGGAGCAAACGCCATCCTTGGTGTTTCTATGGCCGCTGCAAGGGCCGCTGCAAGTTTCCTGGACATCCCCCTATACAGGTATCTGGGCAGTTTCCATTCCAACCTGCTTCCAGTTCCCATGGCAAACATCATCAACGGCGGCAAGCATGCGGATAATAAAGTCGATTTCCAGGAATTCATGGTCATGCCGGTAGGCGCCAGTTCAATGAATGAAGCAGTCCGCTGGACAGCAGAAGTTTTCCACAGTCTAAAAAAATTACTCCACGATGCGGGTAAGAATACAGCTGTAGGAGATGAAGGCGGTTTTGCTCCGGATATCGACAATGAGGAAGCCTTGGGCTTCATCATGAAGGCTATTGAAAAAGCCGGTTATAAACCAGGCGAACAGTTTGGTATTGCCCTGGACTGTGCCAGTTCTGAGCTTTTTGACGAAGGCGGGAAGAAAGGTTATAAATTCTGGAAGTCCAATCCGGATAAGCTTTTTTCTACCAGTGAATTGATCGATACACTCGTTGGCTGGGCGAATAAATACCCCATTATTTCTATTGAAGATGCTCTGGATCAAGACGATTGGGACGGTTATGTTAATCTTACCAAGGCATTGGGAAATAAAGTCCAAATCGTGGGAGATGACTTCTTTGTTACCAACACAAAACGCCTTGAAAAAGGTATAGCCATGGACGCCTGTAACTCCATCCTTGTAAAGGTGAACCAAATTGGTTCTCTAACCGAAACTTATGAGGCCGTGGAAATGGCAAAACGCGCAGGTTATACCGCCATTATTTCCCACCGTTCAGGGGAAACTGAAGATTCCTTTATATCTGACCTGGTGGTAGCTTTGGAAACCGGCCAAATAAAAACAGGTTCTATGAGCCGAACTGATCGGGTTTGCAAGTATAACCAGCTTTTACGTATTGAAGAAGAACTGGAAGATGTGGCAGAATATGCAGGACGCAAAGCATTCTATAATATCAAGCACTAATTCGTACTTTTCTTGAAAAATTATGAACCTACTGCGAAACATTACTTTTTTTCGCAATAGGTTCATTTTTTTGCTAAAATACATTGTTTTTATTAAAGAAACGCGTTATATTCTATTTTAATGAAAACCATATACGAATACTGGACCAAGCTTTGGCCTACAGTTTTTTATGGATTTTTTATTTGCTTCCTCACCTTTCTGATCCTTCAAGGAATGAATATTCCAGGAATGAACATTCCAGGATTGTTCAGAGATGAGAATACGGTTATCCAAGACTTGATGGAACTGGAAAATGAACATTTGGAAATTCTACCTGAACCGGACTTTTACCTGATCGAAGTTTTAAACCTTGATATTCCTATTATTGCTTTTGAGGGAGATCCTATTTTAGCTGCCTACGAAGATCCTCTTGAACGTGATTGGATCGAAGCATTTTTTGAAAGAATGACAGGCTGCAGGGATATAGCAACTATTATATTGACCAATGCAGCAGAATTTGATATTCCTCCTTCCCTGGCCTTCTCTCTTAGCTGGGAAGAAAGCCGTTATAATCCAAGAGCAGTTAACCGCGCAAATACCAATAGGACCATTGATAGAGGTCTTTTTCAATTAAACAGTGCCTCATTTCCGGATTTAAAAGAGCAGGACTTTTTCGATCCCCGTATTAATGCGTGGTATGGGCTTTCACATTTACGTTGGTGCCTGGATATGGCAGGGACAGAAGTTGCAGGGCTTGCTATGTACAATGCCGGTCTTAACAGGGTACGCACCGATGGAACACCAAAAATAACTTTGGACTATATATCCAGGATTATTAACCGCCAGCGGAGAATTGACGAAATTTTCCTGGAGGAGTATATGAAGATGAGGCCCATAATCGATTATTATACTGATTTAGAATCCATGATTGTGGAAGTTTCGGAAACAGCAGCACCGGAGTTCAGCTTCAATCTTCCATCCTTGGGTAGACGTTAAATTTATTGTATAACCAGATATGGTTAAAAAACTTAAGTTTTTCATACTGCTTGTAATATTTCTATGGGTCTTAACCCCCATAGAAGCTCAAAGTACCCTTTTCAAGCCTTTTACCAGTTTCCGTGTAATCCAAACACAGTATTTTGAAATAATCTTTCCCCAGGAGTCAGAACCATCAGCCCGTCATCTAGCTACTTTTGCAGATGATGTTTATGAGCAGTTAAGTACCCTTTTAGGTATTGAACTTCAACGCCGCCTTCCTGTGATCTTTACCCCTCATACGGATTTACGCAACGGTTATTATAACCCTATAAGTTCACCTCACATAGTAATATTCGATACCCAGGAAGATTTGGAACGATCACATTCGGATAATAATCTGGAAAGGATATTCATTCATGAACTTAGCCATGCCCTTTCTCTGAACAGCCGTAGTCCTTTTTTCCGGGGCATGCACCGGGTCTTTGGCAATTGGGTGCTTCCCACAGCTATTAATGCACCTCAATTCATGGTAGAGGGAGTTACGATCAGCATAGAAAGTCTCAGTGGTTTTGGCAGGTCTAATGACCCAAGGGTCAGACAATACTTCCGGCAAGCCATTCATGAAGACAGGTTTCTAACACCATTTCAAGCTTCCGGAGTTTATGATATTCCCATTCGTGAAAGTTATTATGAGTACGGCGGATTATTTTCAAGCTGGATCCAGGAAATGTATGGCATGGAAAAGTATGCCGAACTGTGGCAAGCAATGGGGGGACGTTTTTACTTTTCATTTTCTGTGTATAACTCCGGCTTCTACCGCATTTTTAGGAACGTATACGGCATAAATTTTATTGATGCCTGGGAAGCCTTTCGTGTTTCACTGACGCTGGAGGGCCTTGAAACAAATAATGACGAACTTTTACCTGCCAGATACCGTTATTTTTCACAAAGAGATAGTTTTATCCAGGGCCTCGAAGCCAGGGGAACTGATCTATTTTTTAGATCCGAAGGAAAACTCCATATTTATAATACCAGGACTGGCGATTTAAAAGCATTTGATACAGACCCTGCCTATGATTTTGATATTTCTTTAGATGCAGGAACTTATCTTTTATCTTCATACCGGTCTGTATCCTCATGGTTAAGTCCGGCATTAGGGCGCCATGAAGCTGTTGTTACCGAATATAGGACAGATTCAAGACGGAGAACCGGTCGGACCATTCAAGGTCTTTATAGAGCCAGGTATTTCAGGGATGGTGTTATAGGACTGCGTTCAGATTTACACAATACCCTTGTTGTATACGAAGATTTTAATGGAAACAGTGAAGTCCTTTTTAGGGGAAACCAGAGGCTAATGTTTTCAAATCCCCATGCTTTGGATGATGAACGTATAGTGCTTATTGCTTCTCTTAGCGGAAAACGGGAACTATGGCTTTATAACTATATTTCCAATGAGTTATACAGAGTTGAATGCGAATCCGGGGATAATGATTATTGGGCTTATATACGAGATTTAAGTGTATCAAATGGGAAGTTACATTTTAGCCATAATTCTGATGATCGTATGTATAAACTAGGGATTGTGGATCTTGAAAGTATGCAGGGGGTATTTAATCAAAGGGATTTTTCTGGTGGAATTTTTAACGCAGTTTCTGTAGAGGAAGATATTTATTATCTTGGGGCTTTTAACAGACGGGACAGGCTCCTTCGTTTTCCGGAAACAGCAGCATCTATCACCGGAGAAAGCAGAAACCTGGTATTAATTGCTCTGGATACTCAAAATTATCAAGATAAACTTATAGAAGCAGAAAATTCGAGTTTATTTTATAGCGGACTAACCAGACCTTATTATAGTATCCGTTATTTGAACCCCTTTAATACCTGGATCCCACTGCCTTTAATTCGTTCCAATGGCAGTTTGGGCGGCGCGGGTTTATTATCAATTATTACAGACCCCACTGACAGACATTTGATAACGCTTGAAGCTTATGCTGATATTCCTTATCAAATGGCCATGATAAATACCCTTTCCTGGCAAAATACAATTGCTGGCTTTCCCATGACTTTGAGTTTTTCTGATAGGGTTATAGAATCGGGGAATGACCCATATCGCTCAACTAATTTTAATTTAAGCAGCAGCCTGCGCTGGAGTAATAGAGCATGGAATTATAATCTTTCTCTGGCAGGGAGTTATATATTAAATACCGATTTTGAAGAAGGAAAAAGCGCTTATCAATGGGGAGAAATGGAAAGTGGACTAGCTGTATCAACTGGCTTATCTCTTTCTTATCGAAGACTTGGCCTTCAGCTTAGCGGCAGCAGCTTTGTTCATAGTTTTGAACCTCGTTTAGATGGTATTTTTTCGGCAAGCATGGCAAGCAGGTTCCCCTTAAGTTTCTACTTATTCGGTGCCTATGATGAAAGGGGAATGGATCTGCATGGAATATCCAGCACTTATGGCAGCACTTTAGTTCCGGCATATACTCTAAGGGAATATCCACATCCAGAAAATTTAAATTTAAACTGGCTTGGAGGGGCCGAGCTAAGAATGGGCCTTTTTTCTTTTAATGTTCAAAGGAATATTTCCCATGCTTATTTTAACAGGTTTTACGGCCGATTGGCATTGAGAAACCAGATTTATGACAGCCAGGGTCATCCTGATGCTGAAGGTTTAATAATCAACGATTTACACCTGGCCCAATCACTATTATTAAGGCTGGGCATGGTTACATCATTTTTTCCCGTGGTAAAATACCCGGCATATTTGGAGCCTTATGTCCTGGGAGCCTGGAAATTTTCCAATACCATCTCCGGGGATGGTTTTCCATGGTATGTAAGTTTTGGTTTAAACCTTAGCCTTTAAAGTTGATCGATTTAAAGCTGATCGAGAGACAAAGTTTCCAGAAGAGGAAGCACAGTTTCCCTATAGATCTCGCGGTTAAGCATGGAAAGGATAAGGACTGTTCCTATAGGCAGCTCATAAGGAACGGTAAGGGGACCCCCGGCGTATTCAGTGGCCAATAAACGACGTCTTTCCCCGGAGGGGAGTTGAGCTTCCAGGCGGAGAGGCAGGGGATAAGGGTTTCTCGCCATGTCATAACTGAAAAGATTAAAGACCATATTACTGCTTAATGGCGGGGGAGCAGCCATGGTAATGCTTACCCTGGTATCTGCTGGGATTAGGCTATCTCCTATGGGATCCTGGCTGACGACCGTCCCTGGTACTTCACCTTCCCTTGCAGGTCTTATATTAAAAATAAAATCCATCCCTGTGCGGCCAATCTGTTCCAGGACATCTTCCGGGCCCAGCCCCAGGAGATCCGGAAGACGGAGACGGATGCTTTCTGCTCCAAGACTGACAACCAGCTCCAGGATTGTAGGACCAGAAATCCCTATTCCAGGCTCCGGTTGCTGTTGCAAAATAGTACCCGGCGGCTCTGGAGAATATTGATACATAAAAGGTTCTCTTAGACTTAGAAGAGGCAGTGAAAGGATCCCGCCTTCAAAAGTAAGAAAAGTTTGCAATTCCAGGCGTACATCATCAACATTTCTGCCAACATAATTTTCCACTGTGTTAATCATGGGCCCTTGGCTGACCACCAGCCGGATTCGGCGTCCTGCCTTTACAATGGTCCCTGGACTGGGTTCTTGTTCAAGAATAAGCCCTTTATCTGCAGAGCTTTGTGAAAAACGGAGCTGTATACGGGGGTAAAGTTCTTTGACCTGCAGTTCCAGGAGGGCCGTGGTCAGCTCCATACCTTGAACATCAGGAACCATGGTCTGTTCCTCTCCCCGGATAAATATGAAGAACACAGAAACTGCTATGATCCCTACGAAAATCAACAAAACCAGGACCATGGAAGAAAATAGTTTTAGATTTGTGGCTGCATAACTTTCCATATCTCTAAGATCCTGATTTCTAAATGCCATTAAAAACCTCATTTTTTATTCCAGCCGGGAGCCAATAAAACCTCTGGCACCGTTTAAGAAAACTCTCCAATCCAGAGCTTTTTTAGACTGTCTCTGGAGCCGTGATACTGTATATACGCCTTTTCCAGTTTGTATCAGTATTCCATGAACTCTGTCTATACCTAGTACAACCCCAGGCTGCTCAGCTTCAGGATACTCCGGTAAAGAACCACCTTCCAGGATATAAAGAGACTCTCCCCTCCATTGTGAATAACTAAGGGGCCATGGAGTATAGGCTCTTACCTGAGCATCAATATCTACTGCATCGAGTTTCCAGTCAATATGACCTTGTTCCCTATTAATCATATTACAGTAGACAACTTCCCCTTCTTGAGCTCTTGCTTGAACCGGCTTATCCATGAGCTTGGGTATCAGATCCTGGAGCATTTCCGCTGCTTTTCCTGCTGCTTTATCACTTAAAGAGTCCGTTGTATCTCTTGGATCAAGGGGAATTATTTCCTGGGCTAAAATATCGCCGGTATCCATTTCAAGAGCCAGTTCCTGAATAGTGATTCCAGTTTCCTTGTCCCGATTCAATATGGCAGCAGGTATGGGACTGGGACCCCTATAACGGGGAAGCAGGCTGGGGTGTATATTGATGCCTCCCCGTTTAAAAAGAGCCATAAACATAGGCCCAAAGATACGTCCATAAGCAAAGGTAACCAGGAGATCACATGCTAAAACTGAAATTTCTTCCCGGGCTTGAGTGCCAAGTTTCTCGTATTTTATTTGATGAATAGGTGCTAATCCCCGTTCCATCCTTGAACTGGAAAGTGAAGCTGCGGCAGCGGATACTTCAGTAGGATATAAATCGCCCTTCCTCCCATGTGGGGCATCAGGGTTGGTCAGTAATCCGGCCAATTCTATTCCTTCTCCTCTGCACTCCATTTTAGAAAGGGCCACAAGAGCAGGGACTGCAATCTTGGGGTTACCGGCGAAAAGAATCCTCATTTTTTTCTCCGGTCTTTACGTATCTTTTCCATTTTTGCCAGAACTCTTTTTAATTTCTGCTCAGATAAATGATCAATAAAAAGAGTCCCTTCCAAATGATCGTATTCATGCAAAATAACCCGGGCTAAAAGTCCAGAAGCTTCTATGGTAAAAGGTCTGCCTTTTTCATTCCAGGCTTGAATTTTAACACTCTGGGGCCGGATCACATCAGCGTATATACCTGGTATAGAAAGGCAGCCTTCCTCATACTTTACCATTTCCTGGGATGTTTCTACTATTGATGGATTGATAAAGATCCGTGGAACATCACCACTCACTTGAACTGCGAAAATTCGTTCCATTAGTCCCACTTGAGGTCCTGCAAGACCGATTCCTTGTCCATCATGCAGAGCTTTGATTAGACTTTGAGCGATATCAATGTATTCAGGTCCAATATGTTTAATTGGCTCTGCTTTTTTATGAAGCAATTCATTGCCCAAAAGGAGAATTTCCATTACAGTAATTGCGCGCTTATCCTTTCCCTTTATTATAGAGCCTTGAGCCTCTATTTTTTCCCGATTATTTCCACCATATCGTTATTCTTTATACCAGCGGCGTTTCCTTCATCGGTGTCTACGTGGAACTCTCTTAGGTGAGCATCACCGGAACGGATCAACACTTCTTCAAAGATAAGGGGACGGCTCCCAAAAGTCTTTACAGTTACCCAATCCTTATCCTTAACGCCTGCTTCTACAGCTTCAGAAGGAGAAAGATGAATGTGCCGCAGAGCAATAATAGCTCCCTTTGTCAGCTCGACTTCTCCTTTAGGGCCTATAAGCTTGATACCGGGACTTCCATCAAGAACCCCTGATTCACGAACTGGTAAATTAACACCTATTACCCTGGCATCAGTCATAGCCAGCTCTACCTGCGAATCCTTACGGACCGGGCCCAGAACTCGTACATTTTTCAAAGTCCCCTTGGTGCCTACAACATCAACCAATTCTTCCGATGCAAACTGCCCTGGTTGTTTAAGTTCATTTTTTAAGGTGAGCTTATGCCCGGCACCAAAAAGTGTGGCCAGATCAGCTTCGCTTAAATGAACATGTTTATTAGAAATACCTACTTCGACTTTATATCCCATATTACACCTCTGTATTGAAGATACCATATAATAACTTAAAAATTGATCTTTATAATAGAGGGGGTCCATTGACTAAATATGTGCCTGGCATGATAATTTATTAACATGAACAAAATGATCTTTGTCTCCGGTGGTGTGTGCTCCAGTTTGGGGAAAGGTGTTACTGCTTCTTCTCTGGGGGCCCTACTTGAAGGACGGGGCCTTAATATCCGTATGGTAAAATGCGATCCATATATCAATATGAATGCTGGAACCATGAGTCCTTATACCCATGGTGAGGTTTATGTTACCGATGATGGAGCGGAAACCGACCTGGATTTAGGAAATTATGCCCGCTTTACATCTGTACCTCTGTCCAAGGCAAACAATATTACTACCGGACAGGTTTATGAATCGGTGATTCGTAAAGAAAGGGAGGGCCGTTATTTAGGAAGATGCGTACAGGTAATTCCTCACATTACTGACGAGATCAAAGCCAGGATACAGGCAGTTGCCCAAGAAGCACAGGATGTAGATATCCTGATTGTGGAAATTGGGGGCACTGTCGGGGACATTGAATGTATTCCCTTTTTGGAAGCCGGTCGCCAGCTTATTCTTGAATCGGGTAAAAGCAATGCAATTTCAGTTCATTTAACTTTAATTCCTATAGTTGCCGAAGGTGAGCTTAAGACCAAGC
>Ga0099364_10010794_pt1 | contig 12526 bp, 16 predicted proteins | sample TergutTh196P3_FD_73070 | JGI IMG/M metagenome (GOLD analysis project Ga0099364, IMG submission 73070) | Microcerotermes parvus P3 segment gut microbial communities from Pointe-Noire, Republic of the Congo - Th196 P3 | ecosystem: Host-associated > Arthropoda: Insects > Digestive system > Gut ... | reverse complement strand
ATGTATACCTTGTGGTATTCGTGGGCATGAATACTTATCTTCAAATCACCTATTTTACCAAAAAGTCATCTTTTTGGTAAAATAGAGAACCTTGAAAAGGGTTGTTGCGGAACAAAATGTGGAAAAGCATAAATGAGTCAACTCTCTCCGAGTTTGGTTGATTTTCCCGTAATTTAGACAGAATATCCCGGTTTTATTCCACGACAGACACCCTGCATTTATAGGGTCGGGCGACTTGTGTGGTACAACGAGGTATTCCCGCCCCGCACAGGCGGGAATCTAGACGTAAAGGACTAAACCCGTTTCTCTAGATTCCTGCCTGCGCAGGAATGACGGGTTAGAGAACATGTCTATTCAAGAATGATTTTTAGAGGTACTCTATTCTGTTTCTAACTCTGCTTCTATTTTTGGTTTTTGCGCCCGCTTTTTTATACGGTCATTATTGCCGACGAATTCCAGAATCGCCCGTTTGCCCGCATCTCCCAGCCGGGGTTTGAATAATTTCAGAATCCGGGTGTAACCGCCGTTTCTATCCTCAAAACGCGGAGCGACAACATCGAAAAGAATGGCAACCGCCTCTTTGTTGTTGCCGATGAGTTTCATCACCCGGCGGCGCGCAGCCACTGCCGGTGCTATCGCTTTGTTCCATTTCTGCCATTCTTCGCTTTCCCGCCATCTCTTCCAGTCCGTCGAACTTCGGGAAGCAGAGGTTTCAAATTCTTCTGCCGCCTTGATGTGCTTTTGTGCTTTCTTGGCTATCGTAATGCACTTTTCCAAGAGCGGCCGCACTTCCTTTGCTTTAGGAAGCGTCGTGATAATGCGTCCGGGCACTTTGGGGGCATTCTTTTCATCCTCCGCATCGCGCTCGGTCATCAAAATCGAGATCACCAGATTCTTCAACAATGCCCGTTGATGATTGGGGTTACGTCCAAGTTTTCGTCCTTTGTTTAAGTGTCGCATGATTGTTTTTTATGTTGTTGATAATACAATGGAGTCAATGGTGCTCCCCCCCGCAAGCGAGAGGGTTCACGGTCTTACAACCGCATACCGAGCCGTAGCCCCAACTGTTGCAATTTTTCCTTTAACTCGACCAGAGAGGTCTCGCCGAAATTACGGAACTCCATCAATGTGTCTTCGGAAAGGATGACCACATCTCTAACCGTCTTGATGTCTTGTTCGCGGAAGCAGTTTATTGAACGCTCCTTGAGTCCCAGTTCGGAGATACCCATCGTTAACTTTGCTTCCAAGGCGGGATCGACAAGTGCACCACCGGTTCCCTTTGCTTTCGCAAAGACGAGAGATTCCAGACGGTCATACTGGACAAAGGGATTCAGGTGCTTACGGAAAATTTTTGCTCCTTCGATCAATGCCATTTCCGGTCTGACGGAACCGTCCGTCCAGATTTGGAGTGTCAATTTGTCGTAGTTCGTTTTGTGTCCGACCCGGGTTTCTTCGATGTCGTATTGCACCCTGACCACAGGGCTGAATGCAGCATCCAGGGGGATTTCACCCAATTCACCTCCTCGGTCATGGGTCAGCATCTGCCGTTCTGATGCGGGCAGATAGCCGCGTCCATTTTCGACGATGAGTTCCATTTCAAAGGGGACATCATCCGTGAGAGTCGCGATGTGAAGGTTTTTGCTGATAATGTCCACCGTTGCATCACCTCGAATGTCTTCTGTGGTGATGACTCCCTTCTTATTTTTGGCGATACGAAGTGCCCGCGGCTTGTCCTCGTGGGAACGCACGACAATCGACTTGACGTTGAGGACAATTTCCGTCACGTCTTCGAGGACTCCCGGCAACGAAGTGAATTCGTGAAGGGCGTTTTTAACTTTGATACTCGTTACCGCACTTCCTTCGAGACTGGAGAGCAAGACTCGGCGCAAACTGTTCCCGACGGTATGTCCAAAGCCGCGTTCAAAGGGCTCGGCAGTGAACTTACCATAAGTTTCCGTCAAAGTATCTTGATCACATACCAGTCTGCTGGGGAGTTCTAAACCCCGCCATCGATTACGCATAAAAAACCTCCGATAAAATTGATTTCGTTCTTATAAAAGGATACTATACTGCGACACGGCAATAATTTACCTTTTTCTCCTTCGTGTCCCCTTTGTGTCCCTTGTGCACTTTATGGTTATTTTTTTACCACCAAGTGCACAAAGAACACAAAGAAAAAAGTGCAATCATTGGCATTTTACAGTATATTCACAGAGCCGCAATCTTTGGATCGCGTTAAAGCGAGTTGCACAATCTAAAAATTGCGGATCCGCTCATTCTTGTTTGCGTTACTTGGAGCACAACTCGACGATCAACGCCGAATCGACGGGCATTGCCACATCGTCGGCAGTGGGCAACCGCATCACGATCCCTCGGGGAATCTCCGCATTGTCCCGATAGAGAAAGTCGGGAACATCCCGTAACCCCTCGTCAATGATCAACTTGATCGCTTGTTTACTCTTCGGACGGTTACGGACCGTAATCACATCCCCCAACCGAACGAGATAACTCGGAATGTCCACCCGGCGGCCATTGACCTGAATATGCCCATGAGCGACCCACTGTCGGGACTGCGGACGGGAAGCACCGAAGCCGAGTTTATAGACGATATTATCCAAACGGCGTTCGAGGAGTCCCATCAGCACTGCCCCCGTGTTGCCCGGCGTACGAGCGGCAAGGGCAAAATACTTTCGGAACTGCTTTTCCAGCACACCATAGTAGTTTTTCACCTTTTGTTTCTCACGCAGGTGAATCCCGTAATCGGTCAATTTTCCCCTTCGGGCTCCGTGCATACCGGGAGCGTTGGAACGCCGACTGAACGCACACTTTTCCGTGTCGCACCGGCTCCCTTTCAGGTTTAACTTAAATCCTTCACGCCGGCATTTCCGGCAAACTGGTCCTGTGTTTCGTGCCATAAGTTCTATTGTTCTTGTTCTTCTGTGGTTGCTTCGTCGTTTTTATAGGTATCTGATCGCTTAGGTCGGGCTATACTCCGCTGGACAAACGCCTCATCCGCAATGTAGTCTATTCTCTCTAACAACGCTTCCTTTCGATATTGGAGTTGCTTGGTTTTTATTTTACATCCCTCGATTTACATCCCTCGATATTCTGGATTATTGTGCCACTGTATAGCTATCACCATGTGCCCGTGTGTGTATAAGGATGGACTACACACCGTGATCTGTCTTCCAAAAACCAGCCATCTGTCCTTGAGGCATTCAAGGGCTTCTTCACGGTCTTTCGTAAAAAAAATTTCTCATTTGTCTCTGGATCAATAAGTTCGTATTGGGTAATGGTTTCGGGTTTCATTTTTTCTTATTCCTTCTTCAATTTCCACAATTAGCGTTTTAGGTACGCTTCGTAACGCCCCGATTGCCTTGTATCGTCCGATATTCTGCCGAACGAACGACTTCTTGGCAATGCGTGCGGCACCCACGAAAAAGGCTTCCCCAGGGACAGCGAATACCCGAACAGGAGTTTTTTCAACAGTGCTCATCTTGCCCCTCCTCGAATTCGGGGTTGTTATTCCAATTTAGCGCAATCTTCTGCTCTGCTTGAACAAACTGAGAAGGCTTGCTTTTAGTAACGTGATGCTCATAAACCAGGCATTCCTTATCGTAGTGTTCAAGTGCTAAAAAGCGATCCTGCGTGACAAACACATCGTTCGACACGGGCTCAATAACCTCATGTTCGACAATCGTTTGCGTTTCCCTATCACACCCTCCGCCGCTTTTTGGGGCGACAGCCGTTGTGCGGAATAGGGGTTACGTCTTCGATGGATTTCACCATCAGTCCCGCCTGTTGCAGGGCAGTGATGGCACTTTCCCGACCACTGCCGGGTCCATTAATCCTGACCTCGATCTCCCTCATACCGAACTTCATTGCCTTTTCGGCGGCTTCCTGGGCAGCCATTTGCCCCGCAAATGGGGTACTTTTGCGGCTTCCCTTGAATCGGCAAGTCCCTCCGGTTGCCCAGCAAAGGGTGTCCCCTTTGGTGTCCGTAATCGTAACGGTCGTGTTGTTGAAGGATGCTTTGATGTGAGCAACTCCCGAAGCAACGCTCCGTTTGATTTTACGTTTTTTTGTTGTCGACGTTGTTTTTGCCATATTATTCGTATTTGCGTGCGCTGCGCCGGAGTACCGGCTAAATGATGACTAGCGTAAATCTTTGACTCCCTTCTTTCCGGCGACAGTTTTCTTGGGGCCTTTGCGTGTTCTGGCATTGGTGCGTGTCCTCTGACCCCTGACGGGTAAGCCCCGCCGATGGCGTATTCCCCGATAGCAACTGATTTCCCGGAGCCGAGTGATGTTTGACGCAACCTGCCTGCGAAGTTGTCCTTCGACGGTGTAATCATTGTCCAGCAATGTCGCCAGCCGGGCAACATCGCTTTCGCTCAGATCTTTGGCACGGGTGGTTGTATCGACACCGGCTTTGCGGCATAGTTCACGAGCGGTTGCCGGCCCTACACCGTAAAGGTAGGTCAGCGAAATGACGATTTGCCGATTGTTCGGAATATCCACACCCAAAAGACGCGGCATGATTTTTTCTCCAAATGTTTATGGTAACAATACTTGCACAGGCTACGCTTGCAGAGACTATCCCTGACGCTGTTTATGCCGGGGATTCACGCAGATCACGTAGACACGGCCGCGCCGTCTGACGACTTTGCAATTTTCGCAAATCCGGCGTACACTTGCTCTGACCTTCATTGTTGTAACCCCCTCTTTCTAAATAACGACAACGTAATTTTGGGAACTCTCCCGTACACACTCGGTCATTTTACACTATCCCTAATTCCTTGCAAGGGACACCTCGCAAAAAAAACATATCCCAGTGTGTGTAAAAATTTAGTGGCTAAACGTTTTTTTGTTATTACCTTAATCTTCTTTGCGCCCTTTGCGCAACCCTTTGCGTACTTTGCGGTTAGGTGTTTTTTTCAACCGCAAAGGACGCAAAGAAATACGCAAAGGACGCAAAGAAAAGGAAAAATACCCACTAAACTTGGACACACCCCATATCCCCTATACGACACATGCCTCTCTCCGTCCGTCTTACGCCATCCCGTTCTTATGGGTATAATATCCCGCATGCAAATTATTCTCGATGGTCAATCGGTTTCGGCAAAGTCCGGCGAAACTATTCTCGATGTTGCCGCACGCGAAGGGATTGATATTCCGACACTCTGTTATCTGCCGGAGATCAAACTGCCCTCCACGTCTTGTCTCGTTTGCCTTGTAAAGTTGGACGGCCGGTTCGTGCCGTCGTGTGCGGTACGCGTTGAAGACGGAATGGTCATCGAGAGTGAAACCGAAGAAGTCCATTCGATGCGGCGGTCTGCCCTCGAATTGTTGTTAAGCGATCACATCAGCCATTGCCGGACGTGCGGTGAAGGGCGCAAAAAGTGCCGGCTTCTCAAACTCATGGCAAAATACAGGGGCAATCGGCAACGTTTTGGTTCCCCTGAAAGGGCGGAAGACGCAACGACGACAAACCTCTTACAGGGCGGCCGGGTGGTTTTCGATTCGAGAAAATGTATCAAGTGCGGCATTTGCATTGCCCTTGCCCGAAAGTATGGGGAACCGATTGGCTTAACTTTTTTAGGACGCGGCTTTGAGACTTCGATGGGCATCCCCTTCGACGAGCCGTTGCAAAAAGCGGTAGAGCGGTCGGCAGAGCAAATTGTCCCCGCCTGTCCAACGGCGGCTCTCGTTTGGCGGGAATGAAAATGTGCCATGAAGGAGATACGGACACCGCACTAATGCCTTGTTAATGTTAAATTTTGGGATGCGAACAAAAGCCGGAATGTATTGTTATTAAGTGGGCAGTGTAATGACGGAACAGAACGTACGCGTCCGTCGCTGCGCTCCATTCCGGCTTCTGTTTTTATCCCAAATTTGGACTGTCCCAAGACACTACTTTTGTACTGCCTTTTGTGTGTTTTTGAGGAGTGAGCCGATGGTCTTGTGATAGTTTTGCAAAGTAACAGCCCAGTTTTCGAGACATTGCTGCCCTTTTACAGTAATCGTAAAGAGCCGTTTCGGACGCCCCTCTTGGGAAATATCCCAGTCTGACGTAACCATTCCTCTTTTTTCTAAAGTTTTCAGCATCCGATAGACCCCGGAAACGTCAGGGGCTTCCTCAAGAAAATGGGGGATTTCGCCGATTTTTCGGGTCAATTCGTACCCATGAAGCGTACCGCCAGCCAGAATGGCGAGCATGGCCGGCTGAATCAGTTTGTCCAATGTTGCTCCAACACAGGGACATTGGTTAAAGGTCTCTTGGCTTCTCTTCTTCCTTGACATCGCGGTACATTGTAAACCGGTCAAAGGGAATTTGCAACGGGCAATGTTTTTTTCCCGAAAAAAAGGACGACAGGTAGTAAATCACTTTTCAAATAGCCTCGATTACTGCCTTGTCGGAAAAAAACTTAACACGGAACAAACAGAGCCCGCGGCGGGGGGCGGGGAATCGTTCGATTGTTCCCTGGCTTACGCCACGGGCTCTGTGAACTTGCTCAGTGAACATTGGACTCTGTTTGTTTTGCGTTAAAATTTTCTGATTGTTTCGTATTTTTGGGGGGTAGAAAAAGCTTGAAAGACAGGGCTGAGCACCATTTTTTTTCCAAAAATATGCCTGACGATCTGAAGGATAAGCCGTTCGATGGTGAAAACTGACGACAAAAAGGTGCCAATGACACAGAAATGATTTTGCCCATTTTGCCTTGTTTTTCTAGTTTGTTGAAAATACTACCCCCCAAAATACGAAACGACCAGTTATTTTTTATATTGTTGTGTGCCGAAAGCGCAACGAATCGACTCTTTGCTTACTTTGCGCAACTCTTTGCTTCCCTTGAGGTTAAATCTTTTTTTACCGCAAAGAACGCAAAGGAGTTTTTATATTATTAGAGATTCCCCAAAAACTCCCAAAAAGTTTGGACACTCCCCCACAAAAGGGGATTGCACAGGGCAAAAAAATTTGCTACACTGTTCCCGCAATTTGAGTTACTGCATTGTTGTAGATCGTCCGGTAGGGTGCCGAACGGGTTATTCCGTTCTCGGTAAAAAAGGCTTGTGATGCCCGTCTTGAATGGATTCTGGTTGCCGGACCCGGTGTTAATGCCAGTTGTTAATCCCTAACCCCGCCCCAAAAAGCATGAATCTCTCCAGAAGTATTTTAGCCAAAATCCTCGTCCCCGTCATTACGATCACCACCATCTTAGTCGTCATTGTTGCCTGGGTTGGTTTCCGTGCTTTTTCTCAGTTCGCCCAGGAAAGTTTTGACACAGAGATTCGAACAATTGCCCGGCACATTAACCGGGATATCACTACAACAATGAGTATGGCGGCCGATCAAGTCAATAGTCTGGCCATCTCGGCAGAGATGATTACTGCAATCGAAGAAAACAACCGCGAAAGAGTGCAGAGTCTTGTAACCAACTTTGAATCGGCACAAAAATGTACCTTTTTCACCATTCTGGATGCGGAAGGAAAAGTCGTTTTCCGCACCAACCGTCCCGAACAATTCGGAGATTCTCAGGCGGGAATGCACACCGTCAGCGAAGCATTGGCAGGAAGACGGTGCGTTCTATTCGAGTCCACTCCGAATAGCCCTATGTCGATTCGTGCGGCCGCGCCCGTCCTGAATGGAAACGGAGAACTCGTCGGGGCAATTACCGGAGGATTCCGCCTCGATACCGCTGAATGGGTCGATGAAGTACAGCAGTATTATAATGTCGAATGTACCGTGTTCGCCGACGACCGCCGCGTGGCGACCACTCTCAGAAAAGCAGGAACCAATGAACGGATCGTGGACACCACACTCAATAACCCCGAAATCTATGACCGAGTATTTGGGAAAAGGGAGACCGTCTTTCGGGAATTAGTGGTTAATGATCAGCACTTGAAGGTCTTTTACAGCCCCCTCTTCAATACAGAGGACAGTCAGGTAAGAGGGATGGTCTTTGCTGGCATTCCCGTCGAACGGCGTACCGCACTGATTAGTCAGAAAATAGGGCAAATTTCCGCAGCAACGTTCATCGGCTTATTGTTTTTCAGCGGCATCCTGTTCGTGACCGCTCAAGCAATCGTCTCCCCGATTCGCAAAATGACGAAAGCTGCCCAGGATTTATCCAATGGACTTCTTGACGTTGAACTTGACGTTCGGTCAAAGGATGAAACGGCCATGTTGGCAAGTGCGTTTCGGGATTTGGCAGAGTCGCTGCAAGCGAAGACCAATGTGGCTCTGGCTATTGCCGACGGCGACCTGACCGTTTGGGTTCCGCTGCGTTCGGAACATGATGCCTTGGGAATCTCCTTAATCCGTATGCGGTACAGTCTTTATGATTCGATTAAAGGTTTGACGGAACTGGCAAAGACGGTACACGAAGAAATTAAGAAACTTGTCAGTGTGAATCAGGTTCTGGTCGATAACACGACGAACAGTACGGGACAACTCAAAGAAATTGCCGACACCATCCGCTCCCTTCATACGCAGACGGTACAAAATGCCGGACAAGCCCGACAGGCGGAAGACCTGACCAAGTTGGCAAGGGATGGTTCGAATGATGGAACACAAAAGATGGGACGAATGGTGCAATCAATGGACGGTATCACCAAGAGTGCCGGCGAAATCAAGAACATTATCCGTGTGATTGACGATATTGCCTTCCAAACGAACCTGTTGGCACTGAATGCTGCCGTCGAAGCCGCCCGGGCGGGACAGCACGGCAAGGGATTCGCCGTTGTAGCGGAGGAGGTGCGTAATTTGGCTTCGAGAAGTTCTCAGGCGGCCAGTGAAACAGCCGGATTGATTGAAGAATCCATTCGGCAGGTCGGGCAGGGAGGCACGGTTGCCCAAGAAACTTCGGCATCGCTCAAGGGAATCGTCGATCATGTCGAACAGATTAACCAAATCGTCTCTGCCATTTCTAACGAGTCAGACCGTCAATCCTCGCATTTGGGCGAAATGACCAACACGGTCAATCAGGTGACTTCATTGGCAGACAGGAATATGCACAGTGTTGCGGAAGTCTCCGAGGTGGTGGATTTAATTGATCAGACGATTCAGAAACTGGATATCATCATCGAGTATTTCAAGTCGAATCCCGACGGGAATGTGATGCAGCCCGGCGTGTCGTATGCAGGCTACATCCCGCCGCGAGGAACCTTCGCCCACCGTCAATTCGAGTAGAATACGCAGGAAAAGACGCACGGAGCCAACGTTCACAGAACCAACGTTCACAGAGCCCGTGGCGTAAGCCAGTGAATCGTTCGGTTGATTCCCTGGCTTACGCCACGGGCCCTGTAAACATTGGACAGTGAACATTGGACTCTGCTTGTTTTCGGTTTATTTTCGAGGAATTGTGCCGATGGATGTCAGGGTTCTCTGGCATAGTACCGTTTGACAATCTTGGTCATTAGACGCTTCAGCGATTGTTCCAAATGGTTCACAGTACGGACATCGACATTACGCTGCGGCAGGACGACGATATCGAATCCGCCGGGCAGTTCGGGTTGGGACTGCCGAAAAGCCTCGCGGATGAGCCGTTTCCACCGGTTGCGGATGACCGCATTACCGACTTTTTTGGAGACGGAGAGTCCCAGCCGACAGTGCGGTAATTCATTGGGAAGGGCAAAGAGAATGACTGCACCATCGGCAACGGAAGACCGGGCGGCGAAAACTTTCTGAAACTCTCCAGCACGGCGCAACCGAAATGATGGGGGAAAACGACCGCTCATACGGGACATCCTACATCGACACCGGCTCTTTTGCAACTGTTCCAGACTTTCAGGCACCTATCGCCGCCGTAACGGGTATGTCCAAATGACAGTGTTGGCGGGAAAAAGAAACAAAGAACAAACAGAGCCCGGTGCGGGAGCACCGGAGTCTCCGCTCCGGGCTCTGTGAACTTTTTATCCGCCGGGGCTGTAAGTGGGTGTCTTTTTGTTATTACGTTATCTTCTTTGCGCCCTTTGCGCACCCCTTTGCGCACTTTGCGGTGAAATCTGTTTTGTTCAACCGTAAGGAACGCAAAGCCTTGCTCATCATTAAAGACGCAAAGAACGCAAAGAAAAAGAAAAGGAAAACTCCAACTAATTTTTTGCACACACCGATATCGCCGACGCAACGACGCAACGGGACTCCCGAACCCCCATTGCTTGCTTTTATGCCCTTTTGTATAATTCCTCTTGTTCGGCCACTTGACCGTTTGGCGGGAGTTTGGCGGATAGTACGCTTTCAAGCAACGCAACGTACGGCACTGCTGTACCGTCAACGGACTTAAATTGTAGCCAACGTCCGCATCTGGTTTTGTCGTTTTTTGCCCGGCAAAACAATGATAGACATCGACAATGATACTCATAATTGACAACTACGATTCATTCACATTCAACCTCGTACAATACTTTCGTATGCTTGATGCCCAAGTCCGGGTGGAACGCAACGATGCCGTCACACTCTCCGAGATTAAAACCCTGTTACCGGAGGCCATCATCATTTCGCCCGGGCCGGGACATCCCTCGGCATCGGGAATAACCCTTGAGGTGATCAAGACTTTTGCCGGACGCATTCCCCTGCTCGGTGTCTGTCTTGGACATCAAGCGATTGTCCATGCGTTCGGCGGCGAGATTGTCCGGGCATCGAAAATCATGCATGGCAAAACTTCCCGGGTTCGAGGCGACGGCAAAGGACTTTTTCGCGGTGTCGAAGGTGCCTTTGAAGCCATGCGGTATCATTCGCTTGTTGCCCGACGGGAAACACTGCCGGAAGAACTGGTCATTACTGCTGAATCGGAAGATGACTGCGAAATCATGGGAATCCGGCACAAGGAGTTGCCGATTGAAGGTATCCAATTCCATCCCGAGTCGATTATGACCGTCATCGGCAAACGCCTCCTGCGGAACTTCCTGGAAGTAACCTGTAAAGCCGGTCTGTCGTGTCCCTGTGGTAGTTCCTCTTAAGAATGACATTAGACCTGTTCGGAAACTGTCCTTTGTATGAACCGCTCCCTACCCCCTCCAAAGGAGGGGTGCCCGAAGGGCGGGGTGGTCAAAAAAACAATGGTTATGGTGGTGCAGTTTCCGAACATGTCTAATCATGCCTAAACCCGCCGAACTTGATTGCCCTCTACCTGGCAGAGGACTTTTTTCATTTGCAACACCGCAATCGTTGCCCGAACGATGTGCACCGGCAACTGTACCTGGGCAATAACATCATCTATCGGCAACGGCGTTTCACCGACAGCATCAACGATTTTTCGCTCCGTTTCATTCAACTCCAATGTCTCGACGGGTTTCGGCACCGGCGTTGGCTGTACCGTAGGCATGCTTTTAGGTTGCTGTGCTTTCGGAGAAAATGCCTGTGGCGAAGGCTTTGCTGCTGTACCCGTCGCTGCGATACCCTTTGCCGCGGGCCGCAATGCACCTTCTTCCGGCAGATAGATACTCAAGGGACAATGTAAGCAGTCGGGCCGCGATTTATCGCAGAAATCCCGGCCAGTCCGCACCAGAAGTTCCTGCATCTGTTGAAACAATTTCGCACCGTAGGGCTCTTCATCCGGTGTGAGTTCCCGATGGATCAACTCCTGTATCTGTGTTTCGTTTGCATGCGGAGCCGCAATGTCATGCCGGATTAAAATACGGCTGGTAAAGGTATCGACCATGTAAATCGGCACTTGTCCGGCATAGAGCAGAATGTTGTCGGCAGTGCCGTGCCCGATGCCGGAGATGCTCAACAATTCCCGGCGGACAATATCAATATCCCTTGCGAAATAGCGGTCTAAATCGCCTCCGCTACGTTCCAGGAAGAGTTGAGCAAGTGCTTTGATTCGTGCCGCTTTTTTCGTCTGAAAACCGGCGGGACGAACCAAGACAGCCAATTCTTCTTCCGTTTTTTGAACGATTTTTTGGAAATTGCACAGTTCCTTTTCCCGAAAGCCGTTCAGGACTTTATCAACGATTTTCCATGTCGAAGCCTGCACGAGGACGGCACCGAGGATGACTTCGACGGGATTCTCCGGCCACCATTGGTAGTCAGGCTTCGCCGCATAGTATTCCCGAAGCGTCTCAAATATCTGGCGAAGGATTGACATACCCGACCATTGTAACACAAAAAAGCGATGCCGCAATCGAATCAACCAGTAGACGTGCAAGAGGGGTGTGTCCAAGTTTAGTGGGTGTTTTTCCTGTCCTTTGCGTCCCTTGCGCATCCTTTGCGTTCTTTGCGGTTAAATCCCCTTATTTTTTAACCACAATGTACACAATGAGTACAAAGAAAAGTGAGCAATGATTGCCGTGTCGCAGTATATTAGAGACTCCCTTATGCTATAACGACACATAGGGTATAATAACACTCCCGTTCATTACTTTTCGACAGTACGCCCATGTCAATGGAAAACAAAACAACGCCATCGGATAATGCCCCTGTTAATATAGGCAAAATGGGGGGGGGGGGGGGGGTTTGTTACCCCCACACCTTCTTTTAAACCCCCTTGTCTATTTCATTTTTCTGCGAGTCCCTCCGACAACA
>Ga0099364_10010793_pt1 | contig 12527 bp, 11 predicted proteins | sample TergutTh196P3_FD_73070 | JGI IMG/M metagenome (GOLD analysis project Ga0099364, IMG submission 73070) | Microcerotermes parvus P3 segment gut microbial communities from Pointe-Noire, Republic of the Congo - Th196 P3 | ecosystem: Host-associated > Arthropoda: Insects > Digestive system > Gut ... | reverse complement strand
GTCGCTAGGCGGCGCGTCCTTGCGCCTACTAGCGAACGCTCCACCGTCCTTGGTTTCGCTCTGCGGGGCATAAAACACACATCTTTTCCAGTTGAGGCTTACCTGTAACACTGCGCTCGGACTGCACTTAGTTGTTGCAATGTTGACTATTGACCGTTTGCATTCTTGCATGTTAATATATCGTTGTAAAAAATCGTAAAAGGTAGGAGGAATTTTTAGATGGAAAACATGGAAAACCTGGAACAAAGGAGCTTCAGCGAAATCCCTGCAATTATAAATCCCAGCGAGCACCATATGGCACTGGCCTTTCTGCTTGATACGTCCGGTTCGATGGGGTTTGCCCCGGATGGTGAGACAGCGCCGATCACCGCGCTTAACGAGGGGCTAAACAGGTTTAAGGCGGAGGTCTGCCAAAATGCACAGACCAGAGATATTTTGGATGTTGCTATTATTGATTTTAATAGCACTTTCCGGGTCGTTCAGGAGTTTGTTCCGGTCGAGTATATGGATGAGGTCAATTTGAGCGTTACCGGGACTACAAAAATGTCGCCCGCTATCCGCAAGGCTCTTGAGATGGTCAATGAGCGGTCGCGTTTTTACCGCAGGTCCGGTACGGAGCCGTACAAGCCGTGGATTATTCTGATTTCCGACGGCGCCCCCGATGCTGACGATGACATTACTGCCGTTGCGAAGGAGATCAGAGAAATGGAGGCCGACGGCAAAGTCAGTTTCCGCTCTCTTGGCGTCCAGGGTTACGATGCAAAGACTTTGCATACCTTATGCGACGGCAAGGTAATGAAGCTTGAGGGTACTGATTTTACGAGTTTCTTTGACTGGGTCAATAAGAGCATGCGGTCTGTTTCCCAGAGTTCGCCGGGTGAGAAGCCAAAAACAGAAAGGCTCACAGGTAACGTTGAAATCGATGTTCGGGATCCTGATTGGGACTAATCGAGTGGAGAGTTAGGGGACGGGGGTTACGGGTGAGCAGTAATTACTTGTTTTTCTTTTAATGTCTCAGAGGGTTTAGTTGCTCATTTGAGTCGAGAGTTAGGGGATTGCGGGATGATTTATTCTTATGGGATTACTTTGCAGGGTACTTATCACGTTAGAAACGATATTGTCTGCCAGGACGCTCATGCAATCAAGAGCTGCGGTGATGATTTTGTCATTGCCGCAGTAGCCGATGGGCTCGGGAGCGAGGCTCATTCCGATGTTGCGTCAAAAATGGCTGCCGAGATTTCGACGGAGTACTGCAAGCAGCACATTTCACTGACAAGCAGCACCGACGAAATCCTTGATGTCATCAGGGTTTCCTTTACTAATTCGCAGCGGGCTATCGAAGATGAGGCTCTTTCCAATAATCATGATGCGGGGCAATATGATACTACTTTGTCGCTTGCTGTGCTTATTAACGATACTTTGTTTTATGGCCATTCGGGTGACAGCGGTATCGTTGCTTTGACTTCTGAGGGTCGTTATGAGAATGTTACGGAGCAGCAGAGGGATGAAGAAGACTGTGTTTTCCCTTTATTTTTTGAGGAGAGGTGGGTTTTTGATCAGTTTGACAAGAAGGTATGCAGCGTCTTTTTAGCCACGGATGGTATTTATGAGACGCTTTTCCCTTATTTGATCAAGAACGAGCCTGTCAGTATTCACGTCAACCTTGCGCAATACTTTATGGACAACCGGAGTTTGAGAATTGATGAGGTCGGCGAGGCTGCCGTTCGGGCGCGGATCGAGGATTTTATCAATAACATCCCAAACGAGCAGGTCAACGACGATAAGACTGTCGTTGTTCTGGTCAATGCTTCCGCCGATTTTACCCCGCAGCCTGACGAGTATTATGAGGAGCCTGACTGGGTAGAGCTGAAGCGCAAACGCGATGATGAGTGGAAGCGGCAGGCTTATCCGCATTTGTTCAAGGATAAAAGCCCTGATGAGTCGCAAGATGAGGCTGTGGATGACGATTGCGATTAGTGTGAGCCGTTGCTATCCATCCGTGCCGGGGAAAGGGGTGTTATGCCTCTTCATTCGGTCAGTTCCGTGACAGTGGCCGGAATTCCCTCACTGCGATGCACAACACCCCTTTCCCCGGCACTACACGGAGCAAACCAGACGGCGTGTGATGCCTCTTCATTCGGTCAGTTCCGTGACAGTGGCCGGAATTCCCTTACTGCGATGCACAGCACCCCTTTCCCCGGCACTACACGGAGCAAACCAGACGGCGTGTGATGCCTCAACGCTGCGGTTTGTCCGGGTCTGGAGGTTTGACTTTATGACTTTTACCGGGTCGTCCGGGGTACGATACCAGCTGGACGCAAAACCTTTGAGCGATGGTGGGGAGGGGACGATCTACCGGGTGCTTGGCGGTACGGATAAGAAAGTCGCCAAGATTTATAAGCCGGGCGTCCTGACTAATGAGCTTGCTGATAAGCTCATTTTGATGTTGAAAGTCCCCCCTGATAAGAATGTGCTTACACAGGTAGCGTGGCCTGTGGATTTTCTTTATGATTCGAGAAGACAGCCATGCGGGTTTGTCATGCCGCAACTGAGGATAAACGCCGAGCTGGGGGATGTGTATAAGTACAATCCGGGCGATCCAAAGAAATCGCTGCCTATTTCTATCCAGCAGAAGATTATTGTCGCTCAGAATATCTGTGCGGTCATTACTGCTGTTCATAACGCCGGTTATGTGTTCGGAGACTTTAATCCAAGGAATATTGCTTTGGATACGCAGACGGGGACGGTTGCTTTTTTGGATACGGACTCATATCATGTAACCAACCCCGCTTCAAATAAGGTTTACCGCTGCAATGTGTGCGCGCCCGGGTATGCCGCCCCGGAGCTGCTCGATGCGTGTTCTAAGCATATGAGCAGGAATCCAAATGATAAAAACAATGTTTATGCTAAAACGCCGCTGCCGACATTCACAAAGGAAACGGATAATTTCGCGTTGGCGATACATATTTTTAAGCTTCTTGTGAACGGTTATACCCCATTTGGCGGGATTCCGGAGTCGGCTTCTGTTTCGCAAGCGTCTCCCGGCACCGGCGATACGCCTGTCCGCCGGGATAACTACTGCTTCAAGCCCGGGTTTAAGCATCAGTCGGCCGCGATTTTGCCGCTCGGCGCGTTTGGGCAAAAGATAACCGATTTGTTTACGAGGGCGTTTATTGCGGGTAAAGCTGACCCTAGACAGAGGCCGTCCGCGCGGGAGTGGCACAGCGCTTTAGGCGAGTTCCAAAAGAATCTCAAGCAGTGTTCAAGCAATGTTTTGCATCAGTATGATAAGCGGAATGCAAGCTGCCCTTATTGCGAAGCGGATAAGCGTTATTCGGCTTCCATAGGTGTGCAGTTTATTCCGCAAACAAAGCCGCCCCCGGCTTCGAGACAACGGGCTAATCCTTCTGCTTCTATGCCTGTTCGTCCCCCGGCTGCACAGAGTTCTGTGCTGCAGCCCCCTGTAGTGCAACCGCCGGTTACGCAGCGAACGGTCGTGCAGCCTCCGGCGGTGCAGCGTTCAGTTTCGCAATCTCAGCCGGTGCAGCGGAATGTTTCTCAGCGTCAGGTTGCACAGACTCAGTCCGCGCAGCAAATGCCCGCACAGCCTGCGGCTTTGCAGCGCAGTGTTGTGCAGCCTGCGGCTTCGCTTCCCGGTTCAGCGATGCCTTATCCGTCTCAGGCTTCCGCTAATACGGCTATGCATGGGGCTAAGGATATTAAGGGATTGTTAAAGGGTTTCATGAAGAAGGTGTTTACCGTCCCCGGGGTAATTTTGCTTTTGTGCTTAGTGCTTGGGGTGGCGTTTTCGCTTTTTAATTCGGGTTTGTTTCAACTTTCGGTTCGTCCGACGGGTGATTTGGCCGCTGTGAGCGATATTGACAATAGGTATGTCAGGATGGTCATTAACGGATACAGGGAAAACAATCCCAATTTGACCTATGATATGGCGTTTTCTGCTTATTTCGATGCTCCGGTGTGGAGGTATTTCAGGAGCCAAAGCGGGATGGATGTCGTTGAATTTACGGGCGGCTGCATATATCAGAACGTTCCTGTCAGTGCAAGGATACAGTTTACTGTGGATGAGGGGCAAGGTACTTTTGAAGCGACGTTCCTTGCTTATAATGAGGTTCCGCAGGATGCGCGCACTTTGCGCGACCTTATTGACGCGGCTTTTGGGGGTTAGGAGTGAGGAATGAGGAGCTAGGAGTGGGGCGTTGTTTGAGATTGCGTGGGGTTTGTGGAAAACAATGCTTGAATGCTTAAGTTTTGGGGTGGTTTTTCCGATATATTAGATAAGCTGTATTTGTGTGCGGGTGTGCCGCGTATGTTTGAGATAGTTGTGTTGGATGCAGCTGTAATGTATGAAACGAACGTGCGGGGTTGTTTCCCGTCCGGGTGGAGGTTTATATGAGAGTAATTGATGGCAGGGTGTTACGCTTTTTGCTTTTTACGTTGATTCTGATGATTGCGCTTTGCGCGTTGCTTGCGATTTCGGCTGCGGCTGCGGCTCCGCCGGTAACTGTAGTAATTGATGCAGAACCACCGGGGAGCAGTAGTACACAAAACGTTACACTAACTGCAACTGACACGTCTTTGGTCATCACAGCTGCGCCAAGTTCCGGCTATGAGTTTGAAAACTGGGATTTCTCTGGTACTATAGTTGCCTCCTCGTCTATAAGTGTTCGGTATCATGCAGTTGAACCGGGTCCTACTGCTATCATCGAGATTTATGAGGGTTCAAGCCATATCTACACTTATTCTGTCGATGTTACCTCAGGATCTGGGCAATTAAATCTTAAAGCTGTTTTTAAACCTTCAACACCTGCGGTAACGGTAACAGGAGTCACTGTTAGTCCGGCCAATGTGAGTGTGGGGAAAGGAAGCACCCAGTCGTTCTCTGCTACGGTAAGCGGCACGGGGAATCCGCCGCAGACGGTCACATGGTCAATCGTCGGAAACAGCCACTCCTCAGGTACTTCTATCCACCAGACAAGCGGGTTGCTAACAGTCGCAGCTAACGAAACGGTTTCAACGCTTACAGTCAGAGCTACATCCACGGCGGACACGAACAGATCTGGTACTGCGCTTGTAACAATAGATCAATCTACAACTAATCCACAGATGAATCTTGATTGGTCTTTGCGGCCGGAGGCGGTTTCTTTTCCGCAGGCTGTTTTAGGGTATGGCGTGCAGGTTTCGGAGCCTATTACTATCAGTAATACGGGGACATCCAACTTAACTTCTGTTTCTGCGGTTGTGGTGCCTTCGAGCGTTTTTGAAATCACGGCGGTTCCTCCAAGCACTGTTCCGATAAGTCAGGGGGGGCAAGTTTCTACCTCCATAGTCCAGGTGCGTCCGAGGACGGGGCTTCCGGCGGGGACTTATACAGGTACGCTGACGGTGGCTACCGCAAATGGGGGCAGCAAAGATGTTGCGCTGTCGTTTACGGTTCTTTCTACTAATAATAACCAAAACCAGACTTGGTCGCTGAATCCGTCGTCATTTACTTTCCCGTCGGTGGGTCCGGGGTACAGCATGCAGCCGACGCAGTTCATAATAATCAATAACCCGGGGCCGGGTGTTTTGACTTCTGTTTCCGCCAGCGTTTCATCAAACTTTGATATTACGGCTGCTCCTTCTAACGTTATATACGCGGGAGAGACTTCATCAGTCGGTGTGCGGCCAAGGACGGGGCTTGCTGCGGGTACTTACAGCGGTGAGCTGACTATAACGACTTCTGAGGGTGGCAGCAGGACTGTTGCGCTGTCGTTTACTGTTACCGGGCGCCGGAGGGAGCTCACGATTATTGAGCATGTCGGCGAGATGGTCAGCAACCAGTGGGTGAAAACTGATTTCAACGATGAGGTGTTTATTATTCAGGGCGGCGAGATTTCTGAGTTTACCGCTTTTTACTTCAATAGCGTACTGTTAACGAGGAATGTCGATTATCGGGCCGATGCGGGCAGCACAAGAATCACCGTTTTCAGCCGGACGTTTGAGCGCTTCGGGGAGGGTACGCATACTATTTCCGCAAGGTTCAATATTGAGGGCGAATCGAGGTCTGTGTCGCAATCATTTACTCTGAGGCGGCTCCAGCAGGACGCAGCGACTCCGCAGGTGGTTGTGTCCCCTCCGCCTTCCTACACTGTGCCGCCTTCTGTACAGGCTCCTGCACCGACGATTCCGGGCAACTTTATCGGTGACCCGGGCAACTGGGCAGGGGGGCAGCCAACGTCCGTCGCTGGTTTGCCAGGCGCGGGCAATGAGTTTGATGTTCAAACAAGCGTTCCGGATATTTTTGGGAGATATGCGGCGTTTTATGTGAGTCTTGCGATATCGGCTGCTTTATGGCTTTGCGTAATTTTCCGGAAGCGGATTAAGCGCAGCAAAGACGGCGGTAAATAAGCTTATTGGTCACAGGGTGTCGATACAATAAGTGCGGTTCATGGAAAAGATGTGTGTTTTCTGCTCCTTAGGAGCCTTGGGCAAAAGTCTGAGCGCCCATCTTTTCCAGTATGTCTAACCTGTAACGTAAATAAGTTATCTATTCAGTTTTTTTCGATATGGGTATTGCATTGTTTTTTGGGCTGTGTTATAATCCATGAACTGCGGCTTTTAGGGTTGTTAACGCGGTGGGTATAGCTCAGTTGGTTAGAGCACCGGATTGTGGTTCCGGGGGTCGAGGGTTCAAATCCCTTTATCCACCCCATTATTTTTAAGGCATTAGACGTTCGCAGACGGAGGCGTGCCTCCGTCTACTGTTGGTAACTAATAGTAGGCCCTTATTACTTTCGACTATTAATGTCTGATGCATATTGACCAATATCTTCATTGGGATGTCGCCAAGCGGTAAGGCACCAGACTTTGACTCTGGCATTCGCAGGTTCAAATCCTGCCATCCCAGCCAGTTGCGCGTCTTTAAGCCTCGCAATGGGAATGACCCGCTAGCTCAGTCGGCAGAGCACCTGCCTTTTAAGCAGGGTGTCCCGCGTTCGAATCGCGGGCGGGTCACCAGTCGCAATGCCTGTAGTTGCAATGGCTACAGGCTTTGTTGCTTTGAGGGGGACAAGTTTGAGAGTTATAATTGCTATGGACTCGTTTAAGGGGTCTATCATGTCAATGCAAGCGGGTGCTGCGGTAAAAAATGGCCTGCTCTCTGTTTTTCCGCATGCGGAGGTTCTCGTGTTCCCTATGGCCGACGGAGGGGAAGGAACAGTTGATGCGATGGTTGCAGGGATGGGAGGGGTGATTGTTAACAAATGCGTAACCGGCCCCCTTGGGTTGAAGGTTGATGCGGCTTACGGCATTATTGAACATAGTAAACTGGCGATAATTGAAATCATGCAGGCTGCCGGCCTCACATTGGTAATGCCTGAGGAACGTAATCCCATGAATACTACGACATACGGGGTGGGTGAGTTAATACTAGATGCGCTTGATAAGGGGTGCCGTGAGTTCATCATCGGGCTTGGGGGCAGCGCGACTAATGACGCGGGGCTTGGTATGCTGAGCGCACTTGGTTTCCGTTTTTTTGATGATGCCGGCAACCCGGTGGGGATATATGGTAAAAACGTTGCTGATATTCGCGATTTTGATATTGTTCATTCTGATAATCGACTTAAAGCTTGTCGCTTTAACATTGCCTCCGATGTGTCCAATCCTCTTTGCGGGAAAAGCGGCGCTTCTGCAATCTTTGGGCCGCAGAAAGGCGCTTCTGCTAAACTTGTTAAGCAGCTTGACAGCGCGCTTTCCGAGTTTTCGCAGTTAGCAGCACAACGGATTGGTTATGATTACTCAAACGTTCCCGGCTCCGGCGCCGCCGGAGGTCTTGGGTTCGGGTTTCTATCTTTTTTGAACGCATCTGTCAGGAGCGGGGTAGAGGTTGTCATTGAGGCTGTTGGCTTGGAAACAGCTATTAAGGACGCAGATATCGTCATAACCGGTGAAGGAAAACTGGATGCCCAGACCGTGATGGGCAAAGTGCCTCAAGGAGTGGCCGGCCTGGCAAAAAAGCATGGGGCGATTGTTGTTGCTTTTTCCGGTTGTGCCGCCCCAAACGCCTTAATATGCAACGAGCATGGGATTGACGCTTTTTTCCCGATTATTAGCATGCCGCTTTCTCTTGAGGAAGCTATGGATGCGGTCACGACTGAACGAAACTTGACGTCAATGGCTAAGCAGGTTTTCCTGCTCGTTAATGCGTTAACGGCAAGCTCCCGGTTGCGCTTTGCGTGAACATAAACAGCCATCCCCACCGGTTTATGGGCAGCTGTAGGGTTTTCTTTAAAAATTAGTTATTGTGGAGGCCAAAAGAGTGAAAATTGTTGTTTTGGATGGGTATACTCTTAATCCGGGAGATTTGAGCTGGGCGGATTTGGAAAAGTTTGGCGAGCTAATAGTCTATGATCGAACTTCACTTAATAATGACGCCGAAGTTATTGAGCGTATCAGCGATGCTGAGATTGTCTTCACAAATAAGACGCCTGTATCGAAAACTGTCATTGACGCTTGCCCAAACTTGCAGTTCATCAGTGTGTTGGCAACGGGCTTCAATATTGTTGACAGCGAACATGCCAAGGAGAAAGGCATTCCCGTTTCCAATGTGCCGGCTTATGGTACCGATAGCGTCAGCCAGTTTGCTATCGCAATGCTTCTCGAAATTTGCCACCACATTGGTGCTCACGACAAAGCTGTGCATGACGGCAGGTGGGAAAGTAGCGCGGATTGGTGCTTTTGGGACTATCCTCTCATTGAGCTTGCCGGCAAGAGTATTGGTATAATTGGGTTTGGCCGGATAGGAAGAAAGACCGGATATTTGGCGAAAGCATTAGGGATGCACGTTTTGGCATACGACATTTTTGAAAACGAAGACGGGCGTTGTGTAGCAGATTATGTTTCTTTGGATTATCTTTTTGGTTATTCAGACATAATTTCATTGCATTGTCCGCTATTGCCGGATACGGAAGGCATTATTAATAGAGAAAGCATAAAAAGAATGAAGGATGGCGTCATTATTCTGAACAACAGCCGCGGACCTTTGATAGTTGAACAGGATCTTGCCGATGCGCTCAACAGCGGCAAGGTATACGCCGCTGCTGTGGACGTAGTGGCTATGGAACCGATAAATGGCGATAATCCATTGCTGAAGGCAAAGAACTGCATCATCACGCCGCATATCAGTTGGGCGCCGAAAGAAAGCCGGCAGAGAATCATGGATTGCTCCGTTGATAATCTGAAGGCCTTTTTGTCCGGGAACCCGGCAAATATCGTTAATAGCTAAATTGTTTGGCCAGAGTAAGTATTAAAGGAGATTGATTATGTCCGGAAAGTATACTGGAGTAACCGTGGAAAGCAAGCCGCCCATCGCTTTCGTTTTTTTTGACAATCCTGAGCATAACAACCGGATGGGTTATGCTGAAACCGTTTCTTTGACTGATGCTTTAAAAGACTGCGATGCTGATAGCGACATTCGTGCTATAATCCTGTCAGGCAAAGGGGATTCTTTTTGCACTGGCGGTAAAATAGACGGATTCCCCGATGGTCCGCTGATGGCGCAAAAAAAATATACTGATGCCGGGGTGAAAGCCCTGCAAGCTATTTTCGATTTGTCCAAACCTATTATAGCGGCAGTGAATGCGACTGCGCTTGCCGGCGGTCTCATGTTCATTGAGGCATGCGATCTCGCGGTGGCGGGGAGAAGCGTAATGTTTGGTCTCCCTGAAATAAACAGAGGTTATTTCCCCATGATTGCTTTAGCGGTTCTACAAAAGTCGATCCCAAAAAAGAGGCTGTTTGAACTTGCTTTTACGAATAAGTTGGTAAGCGCGGAAACCATGTTGGGGTGGAATCTAATAAACGAGGTCACGGACGACGATAAGGTGCTGGAAAGGGCCGTGGAGATAGCGGAGGTGATTGCCTCGTTCAGCTCGGTGCCGATTTCATTTGGCCGCCGCGCATATTATAGGATGAATGATATGAACTTGAGTTCTTCTATAGGCTACAGCGAATGTGCCTTATTGAACCTTATATGGACCGATGACGTCAGAGAAACTGCGCGCGCTCAGGAGGAGGGCAGAGATCCTGTTTACAAGGGGCAATAGGTGGACCACATGCTATAAAGAGGAGGAAGCCTGTAGGATGCAGCAGCCTGTCTTACGGCAAAAAGCCCGATAAAATCAGGCTTTTTGTCTGGCTCCCCAAGTTGGACTCGAACCAACGACCCTGCGGTTAACAGCCGCATGCTCTGGCGAGCGGTGCGGCAGGCTACGGCGGATTGTGGTTGCAGTATATACATATTACACATCCATTCAACACTTTCTATTGCATTAAATAATTTATTACATGGAAGAATCAATATGGAGTTACTTGTAAATACATTTTGTGGTTTTACATCGCAGTGTCCAATGGAACTCTTTAGTTTACGCTTATCCACAAATCCTCGTTGTGGTGCCAGACTTTTGGACTCCTGTCGTGAGCGATAAAAGGTTCCAGGAAATTTCCAAGGAACGTGTATACGCTATCAAAATCAGGCTTGCCGATAATACCTCGCAGTTTATCGTATGCGTGTTCGAGATCAGTACGGCGGGTTAGGAAAGGTTCAAAAGAACCCATCTCCCGTTCAGTCTTATCAAGAGCCCTATAAATGTCGGATGTGTGTATCTCCAAACAATGAGCCAAGGTGTACACGTCTAGCACGTCCTTTGCCCGCCGGAATATACGCTCACCAGACAAAACTGATATTTTATCGCACAATACCGCATCCGGTAGCACACCGCGAATGTTCATCTCCCCGTAATGATAAACCCTGTGACCGATTACTGGTTTTATGGTTATGTCCATCGAAATGATTTTTACACCTGATTCAGTGTCAATAATCCGTATGCCCGCTGATTTTCCGGGGGCATAGTTTCGTTCGGGTTCAGCGAATATCGAGCCGCCAAACGGTTCAAGTGAGAGGTTAATAACTTCCGTCAGTTCGTCCATTGTTGGGGGTTCGCCAACCCAATTAGCATCTATATCGTTGGTCGACCTTTCAGTCTCGGCATAGTTTCTTTCTTTTAAAATGAGCTTTGTTATCAGCGCGCCTTTAAACACAATAGGGGCATTCATACTGGATATTCCGCTGATAATCTGATACATGAGATGCTCCTGCTGTTGCTGCTCCGTCATAATCAGCCCTCGTTATAGTATTCAATCGCCCACTCGCTTACAGAGTCAAAGGCATCCTGATTCTCAGGTTCAATTTCAATGCCGTCAAAGCTCTCTCCATTGCGGTAGTAATACGTGCTAAGTGCCTCCACAAGCGATTGTTCATCTATGTTGTCAAAATCAGCTAGCATGTCATTGACTGTTTGATTTATAGAGGTGTATCGCATACCACGGAAACTGGTAATTCCGAGTCCATCAAAGGAATTTACGATTCGATAATTTATGTTCTCATAGTCGCCTGATTCCTTGGCGTATACATCAATCTGCTTCTCATTCATATACCCGGCAAACAGTTCTAAGCACTCCAAAGCCGAGGTATGGCATAAAACCCAATCCTTACCACTGGTTACTGACTGTAGCCATAACTTATTCCCGCGAAAACACCCGCTTGTGAGCGTAACCATTCGATAGCTGCCTCCTCTTTTATTAAGTGCTGTTTTGTAAGTATATACAGTCAAGTTGGCTATTTGCTAGTTATTATACCACTTAATTTATACTTGGTCAATGTAGACCGAGCGAAAATACAAAATCACGCCGACACCTTACGCAGACAAAAACTGTTCGTAGTTCAGGTCTAGCACTATGTCCATCACGTAGCCTCTGGATACGTTGATTTCTTTTATTAGCTGGCAGATTATCATTTTGCGCTGTTCCAGGTTCGCGTCCTCGAATACTTCTGCCCATCCTCGGAATTGGTCGTAGTAGAAGTCGAGCTTTTTCATTGCGCCATGGCTGTTGTTCAGTCCGTAGTTGAGCTGCGCCAGTTTGTCCCCTGATTTCTGCAACTCGGCTTTTGTGTTGTCGATAGCCATCGCCAGAACGTCCGGTGCGAACGCGCTTTCACCTGTCAGGGATTTGGCAATCTCCGCCGAAAGCTGCGCAAGGCGCTCTTTGCACCTTTTATTGTCCTGTTCGGCTTCACGCTTATGTGCTTTCATTTCGGCAATTTCATTGTTAGAGAGCAAGCGGCCTGCTGCATTTGGGTATAAAAAAAGCCGCCCAGCTTATCATTTTTGTGATGCCGGACGGGTTATTTATACTTAATCGTATATACGGCAAAAAGCCCGATAAAATCAGGCTTTTTGTCTGGCTCCCCAAGTTGGACTCGAACCAACGACCCTGCGGTTAACAGCCGCATGCTCTACCGACTGAGCTATTGAGGAATGTTTGAGCCTATTTGATAGGCTCAAATTTGTGTTGGCGAATACCTATTTTCCCGGGCCGTCTCCAGCCAAGTATCGTCGGCACTGATGAGCTTAACTTCCGTGTTCGGAATGGGAACGGGTGGATCCTCACCGTAATCAACACCAACTGTA
>Ga0099364_10010792_pt1 | contig 12527 bp, 9 predicted proteins | sample TergutTh196P3_FD_73070 | JGI IMG/M metagenome (GOLD analysis project Ga0099364, IMG submission 73070) | Microcerotermes parvus P3 segment gut microbial communities from Pointe-Noire, Republic of the Congo - Th196 P3 | ecosystem: Host-associated > Arthropoda: Insects > Digestive system > Gut ... | reverse complement strand
TCGATTAAAATCAAAAGAACAGGTAAATTTGAGCGATTTAAAGCATATATTTCATGGTGGATGTCCTGGATAGAATCTTCGGGATAATTTTCCCAGATGATGGTAATAATACTCTGGGAACGCAGGCATCCTGCCTGCAATGTAGTATTTAAATTATTTTTTGCAGGCAGGATGCCTGCGTTCCCAGATATTGTCCAATGTGTCATTTCAAAGGATAAAATCTGGTGCATTTCTGCTGGTGTAAAAAAACTTTCATGACCATTTTTAAATACAGTCAATAAAGTGTCGGCTCTGTAAATAAAGTGATAATGAGGACTGACATATTCATATTTAAAGATTTGATGACCATTCATTGACGATGTGCCTACTAAATCAAACTCCTTTTTTATCCTTTGATATGGTGAAATATGCTCTTGTTTATCCACTCCATTAAATATAGCGAGCCTATAGTCGTGAAAGTCGGACTCTACGGCAATATAGTGTATATCTTTTAGGTTTCCAGTGCGAGGTAAGGTCTCCGAGGAAGTATTCCATTGTGAACTTTCATCTGTAGGGAACGGATATATCTGTTCCGAATTATCCCCCACCCTTTCCCCCCCCCACTGTGCAAGCTTCATGGGGGGGGCAATAATGACTTTTCGGAACGGATACATCCGTTCCCTACTGGTTTTGACATAAGATAGGTCTAATTCTCCTAGACTTTCTACTCTCATTTCTACTGCTATAGAGTCTTTTGTTACAAAAAAGATGTTTTGGACATTGTAAAGAGAGACAAGTTCAAGCAAATCATCTATTGATGAAATTGTAGTATCTATCGGAATGTCGCCATAAATTGGTAAAATAGGCTTTTGTGCACAGGAAGTAAAAAGAAAGAAAACTAAAATCAACTCTGGGACATAGTTGCTACGAGTTTTTTTCAGCGCAGTAAATAATCTATTTCTGACCAATCTATATTCTCCCAGTCGGTAATTGGATGAGATGCAGGCGGGACGCCTGCGTTCCCAGTTTGCCATTCAAATTGTGCTATATACCTTAAAAACTCACGATATTTGACATTTTCATCCTTGTCCACATTGTCATAAAAGAAAATGATTTCCCTGTCAGTCTGTATGAGCATAATATCTTTTAGCCACATACCTGTTGGCATATCTGGACACATAATGGAGTATGAGTTCGGAGTTCGGAGTTCGGAGTTCGGAGTTGAGTTTTCTGCATTTTCCATTATTAAATAAGCATTCTTTAGATACTCTGGATATGGCAACACCTGCTCAATCCCATCTTTTGAGACGAGTCGGACATGACCAAAATAAGGACTATCTTTGGTAAAAAACAATTCCTCAAAACGAAAGCCCTGAACATCGACAAAAGGTTCTGGATTTGTATAAAGTCGCATTTGAGATAAAAGGATTTGGTGAGTCCAGATGCGGACAGGCTCTTCAAATACGACTTCCCGCCTTTCAAAAATGTCTGTGATATTCGATATCCAATACATCTCAGGCATATTTTGTGAAACAAGACGCCAGCGACCCTCTTGTAATGGAATTTGATTTCTCTCAAAAGCAATGATAGGTGTCCATAAAGCAAGCTCCTGGATATTTAATCTGATGAGATAACCATCCTCTGAAACTAATTCATAGTCCCAGTTTCTCAGGTGTGTCCACTTGCGGATTACATCAAGAAAGCGGACACCTTTCCATGTTTCTTCTCGTGTTACACCATTTCTCTCTCGGACAGTAGTGATTTCTACTATCTCAAAACCGTTTGTTGTTATGCTTTCAAGGTCGAGATTTGCTACAATTTCAACCGTAGTGCCAATCTCCGATTGGCTTTCTGTAATAGGATGAAAATTTATCCCATAAAGATTAATTGCAAGCCAATCGGAGATTGGCACTACAAAAATAAGCATCATAACTAGTAATAAACAAAATTTCATTTTATACCTCTTTTTTTAGGGAATAGGGGGTAGGGAATAGGGGATAGACAATCTATCCCCTACTCCCTATCCCCTACCCCCTATAATTTCATATTTCACCAATTTCCTATACACTATCAGAGCAAAATACCCGCCAAGCATACCCGATAAAAGTGAGCAGACTACACTTATCATCAGAGGTAAAAAGGGCAATTGCATCACTACCAGAGCAACTACAAGAGAGCCTGTCATGTTTGCTACGACGCAGTAGAGACAGAGGACAGAAAAAATGGATAATGGATAATGGATAATGGATAATGGTTTTTCGACCACATTTATGACACTATCTTTTCCCCCCCCCTGCCCCCCCCATAAATGTGGGGGGAGTTTTCCCCCCACATTTATGGAGTGGGAGCTTCCCCCCACATTAATGGAGGGGGTAGTGGGGGGAAGTTTAAATACCATAGCCACAATTTCTACAGCTACCCCTGGCAGAGTATACGACACGATAGAAAACACCCCATGACTACCAAAAAAGCCAAGTAACATCACTACAATACCCTGTGTCAAACCAAAGATAATAGCTGTCCCTGGCTTGTTTATTATCACCCTTGCCAGAGACATCCACATCATCAAAAAGCCACCAGAAAGCGAGCCACCGGGTATCCTGAGCGAACTTGATACCAGATGTATCATCGGGTTTATGATAGGCTTGATAGCGAGTCCGATGGCACTCAGAGCGGCTATCAATAGCAAGTCGTGGAGAGAAAATTTTTTCATATAAATTAGTAATTAGTAATTACTAATTAGCGATTACTAATTCTTATTTCCACTAGGTCTCTAAGTCTCATCTGTCCAGTATATTCCTCAGTGTATGGGAAAAATACCCTATCTATATCTCTTGAATAGTAGGCTGTTTGCAATTGAGACCAAGTAAATGTAAAGGAGCGTTCATCGACAGAAATAGCCTCATATTGAAGCTGTTCTGGTGTTTTGGTGATATATCCTGTGATGAGGTCCATGAGCTTAAAGGAGCGGTCGATAGAGTCATCATTTTGAGGATTTATGACATCCTGATGCTCAAGGATATTCAGCTGAAACATTACCCTTTCACCATCGAGCTTTACTACTGTGATAGTGCGATAAAGCTGAAGTTCATGAGTATTTTGGACATTGTAGGCATAGATTGAATCCAGACTAAAATCGTGGTAATAAGCTCTAAAATGATTTCTGTCATTGATGTCGTCATTTAGAGTCAGATAGCCTGATTTGTAATCATCCCAATACAAGTCTTTTGCTTGTCTGTCTTTCCAAGGATTCCAGCCATCTGATGCTACTATACGATAGGTGTACAAATAAGCCATTGACTCAAAAAATAGATGGTTATTTGTTTCCCAATCAAAAAAGAAATCCATCCGAACGGCATTGACATCATACTGAGTGTTTGTGCCACTAAAATGGACTTCAGGTAACACGACAATCATGCTTTCATGCATCTCATAATCTCTTGGTGGAAAAAGCATACTGCTATCTGGTGTGTTTGAAAGTGTCGGTGGTGTGTCATCTGGTGGGATAATAGGGTCATCCTTTTCACTACAAGCTACCAGCATTAGAGCTAGAGCCATTACAAAAAACATCACAAACCTTGCGATGTTTCTATTTGGAACGCAGACATCTTGTCTGCTGCCATTAATCACAACGGCAGGGATGCCATTGCTACGATTGACTTCAACGGCATTGATACCGTTGCTACGATTTGCGAGAATAAATCTTCTCATTATTTCCTCCAATATTTAAATATTGAAGCTGAAATAAGTGCTTTTCACCTTTCCAACTTCGGGAGGCATACCAGTTTCCCGATATACCCTATCGGTGCAAGCTCGTGCTAAATTTTGAGGGGATAGGGGATAGGGAGTAGATAAACTGCATCCCAAACCTAAATCCCACCCCTTAAATTCTTTTTTGTTTTAAGAGGGATTAGTGAAAAAGGTAGAGTAGGATATAGGCAGGGATTCCCTATCCCCTATCCCCTACTCCCTATCCCCTACTCCCTATCCCCTACTCCCTATCCCCTAATTTAGTTTAGAGTCTTACACTCGGCGATGGCGTCAAAATATTTATGAGAGCTAATTTGTCAAGTAAAAAAGAAAAAAACAGACATCATAGTTAATGGACAATGGATAATGGATAATGGATAATGGACAATGGATAATGGACAATGGATAATTGAAAATGGATTATTCATAATCCTTAATTCTTAATTCTTAATTCTTAATTCTTAATTCTTAATTATACTGCATTTTCATTTCTGCATAAAAAAAAGTATTTGACAAAAAAGGGTCATTTTAAAAAATGGTTTTTCGTCTTATATTTTCTACCGAAATATAAAGAATAAAAATAAAAAAAAATAAAAGGGAGTATGAGTTAATGAGACGAGAAACAATAAGGACTATAAGTATAGTCTTGTTTATTTTGGTAACTTTATTTTATCTTTCACCATTAGTTTTACCGAAAGATGTAGATGAAGAGACAGGAATTGCGAGCTTAAAAAAGCCTCTACCATTTTGGACAGAAAAAATGCTGAGGCTTGGTCTCGACCTACAAGGTGGAATGGAAATCAATCTTTATGTTGATTTGTCCGAGATACCTCGTCAGGACCAGGAGTTTGCAATTCGTGGTGCTGTAGAGGTCATCCAAAATAGGATTGACCAGTTTGGTGTTGCTGAGCCAACAATTCAGCAGGTAGGCGAAAATAGGATAGTAGTTCAGCTACCTGGTGTTACAGATTTTCAGCGAGCAAAGGACTTGATAGGTCGCACAGCTATGCTCCATTTTCAGCTTGTAGCTACTGATGATGAGACGCGTCGTGTGGTAGATCAGATGGATTTGTGGCTATCGCAAAATCATGACAAGTATCCAGCTCTTGAAAGAGAGCTATCTTTTGGAGAAGAAAGCAGTCCAAATCTATTTGACACAGCAGAAAATGTAGAAGATGACCCCGATGCTGAAAATGAAGTAGATGATTTTATTTACACTGGCACTGAATGGCATAGAGATATTTTGTCATTTTTACTTGGTTCTGGTGGACAGATGGCAGTCTCACATGAGTATAAACCACTTGTCAGGAGCATCATTCAAGATGTAGACTTTCAAAACGCTGTTCCAGCAGGATCTCAGATTTTGTTAGGTCGTGAAAATTCATTAAGCCCAAGAGACCCTCTTGGTGTTTATGTAGTTTACTCAAATATCGAATTGTCTGGCACCCATTTACAAAGTGCTGAAACAAGCATCGGAGACAGATCTGGTTTTCAAGGTGCTCGACCTTATGTGAGTCTGCGTTTCAATCGTGAGGGAGCAAGGATATTTGAGAGAGCAACTGCTCAAAATATTGGGAGACAGCTCGCTATAGTTCTTGATGATATAGTCTATGTAGCACCTGTGATACAAGATAGGATTTCAGGTGGAGAGGCTATGATTACTGGAAACTACACTATGCAAGAGGCAAACGACTTGACTATCGTTCTCAGAGCTGGTAGTTTGCCTGCACCTGTTGAAATCGGTGAAGAGCGGACAGTAGGTCCTAGTTTAGGTAGCGATAGTATAATGTATGGTCTGAGAGCTGGTATTATAGGTCTCTGCCTCATCATGCTCTTTATGATTTTTTACTACAAGCTATCTGGAGCTATCGCTTGTGTAGCTTTACTTTTAAACACTGGCTTTGTTCTCGCAGCTCTGACATTTTTGGAAGCTACTCTCACATTGCCAGGTATCGCTGGTCTTATCCTGACTGTCGGTATGGCAGTCGATGCCAATGTCCTTATCTTTGAGAGGATACGAGATGAGCTTAAAAATGACAAGAAACCGCGTGCTGCTGTAGAAGCTGGTTTTGCAAGAGCAATGGTTACTATCATAGATTCCAATCTGACTTCACTTATCGTAGCTGTGTCGCTCTTTCAGTTTGGCACAGGTCCAATCAAAGGCTTTGCAGTAACTTTTGGTATTGGCATCATGGCATCTTTCTTTACGGCTATTGTCGTAGTAAGAGCTATTTTTGATACATTCATCACAAATAAAAATAGAGATAAATTGAGTATATAGGAAAAGGAGAGAACAATGCGAATTTTTGAAAATGCAAATTATGATTTCATGGGTAAAAGAAAAGTAGCTTATATCATCGCAGCTGCCTTGCTCTTAATAGGCTTGGTATCTGTCATCCTTAAAGGTGGTATCCAATACCATGTTGACTTTACGGGCGGACTTTCTCTTGAAATAGCTCCTATTGCTGTAAATGGAGTTTATCTCGATGTGCATCAAATCAGAGATGCCCTTGCGAGAAACGGACTAACTGATGCTGAAATACAAGAATTGCCAAGGACAAACTCCTTTTTGATAAAGACAAAAATGGACGAGCAAGTCGGAGACAGAGTGATTGAGATACTCAGAGCCGAGTTTCCAGAATATACAAATATAGGTGATGATGAGCTTATCCGCTCACGCGAAGAGGTCGGACCTCGTGCAGGTGCAGACCTCCGTAGAAAGGCTATAAATGCTATCTTATTCTCAATCCTCGCTATCCTCATCTTTGTTTGGATACGATATAGATTTGCCTGGGGCTTTGTAGCAGCTTTTGCTCTTTTCTTTGACACATTTGCTACTATAGGGATACTTTCTATTGTAGGTGTCGAAATGGGGATGACTGTCGTCGCTGGACTTTTGACGATAGTAGGCTATTCGATAAATAATACTATCGTCTATTTTGATAGGATTAGAGAAAATCTAAAGCTTTTCCGTAAAGAAGACGAGTCTGTCGTCATAAACAAAAGTATAAACGACACACTCGGCAGGTCTATCATCTTGAGCTTTACTACACTTTTGGCTTGTCTATCATTGATAGTCTTTGGTGGTCCTGTCATCTTTGACTTTGCCTTTACTTTTACTGTAGGTATCCTCATCGGGACTTTTTCCTCAATGTGCGTAGCTACAGGACTTGTCCTTGATACAGTGATTGCCTTTAAAAAGAGGAAATTGGTGAAGAAAAAATAGGCTTAATTTAACACAGAGATTTTTTTCTTTTAACACAGAGGAAAAGAGAGGAGACACAGAGAGCACAGAGAACTCTTTCTCTGTGTGCTCTGTGTCTTCTCTATAAATCTCTGTGTTAAAGAAACTAGAAAAAAATACTTATGAATATCCCAGAAAACATTCAAGAATATGTAGAATACATAGCCCAAAGCATAAAAAATGCTATGCCAATCACGGCAATTTACCTCTTTGGCTCTTATGCCAAAGGTAATTTTCGAGAAAACAGTGATTTAGACATCTATGTTATCACTCCAGACAAATCAAAACGACAAACAGAATGGTATTTAGAAGCAGTTGATTCTTTTGAAAGAAAAATCAATATGCCTCTCGAAATTTTAGTTGGTTATGAAGATGATTTTGAGATACGAAGTAAATGGTTAAATTCTGTCGAAAGAGAAGTGATTGACACGGGGGTAAAAATCAATGTTGTTTAAAGACCAATTTTCAGAGCTATTATTTATTGCAGAGGACGATTTGGATTCTGCAAAAATCATGGCAAGTCATTATAAGCCTAAAGTTGAAATTTCTTGTTTTCTTTGCCAACAATGTGCAGAAAAAGCATTGGATATATACAAGAATAATAAAAAAACGATAAAACGAAAGGAGAATTTAAAATGGTAGTTTATGTAGTTATTAGTCAAGCTTATGGTCCTCATGCTCGACCAAATGGATATGTCATCCTAAAAAAGATTGAATGTGATGCTATACCCAAGAATGTTAAAAACCTCAAATCAAACCATCTAGAATTACACACGGATATATACATGGAAACCTATTATGATAATCTAGAATCTGCAATGCGACATTATAGGGCTGATTGTGATGCTTATAGACGCAATCCTGGCATTATAAAATATCCTCCAGATATGTAGCTGTAAGTTATCGAAATGATAACTTCTCCCCTCCCCCCACTAGCATAGGAGGCAAGCTCTGGCAATACAAGGTGGGGGGAGCAACTCCGAACTCCGAACTCCTATCTACTTCACCATCAACATCCTCTTGATTTCTTGATACTCCCCTGCTTTCATCTGATAAAGATATATCCCACTTGAGACATTGCGACCATTATCATCTGTCCCATTCCAATCTATCTTGTATCTACCTATGTCATAATGTCCATCGACAAGGCTACGAATCTTTTGACCTCTGATATTGAAGATTTCTATCGAGACAATTGACTCTACAGCAATCTCAAAGGCTATGGTAGTAAAGGGATTAAAAGGATTGGGGTAATTGCCTTTGAGAGCGGTTTCTAATGGGGGTAATATTTCGTCTCCATCATCAGCAGGTGGGACATAGATATCGATAGATACTGGACTGGAAAGTCCATCTTGATATACAGCTCTCACACTATACCGATAAGTTCCAGTATCTACCTCAATATCAGTATAATTAGTTTCAGTAATGACACCAGAAATAAACATATTATCTCGATGAACTGTATACCCTGTTGGATAATAAGGTGGTTGAGGACTGTCCCAAGTCAATAATACATCGTTAGGTGGTATAATTTCGGCTTTAAGATTTCTGACTGGAGGTATCCAAGGTGGATTTGGATTTTCTTGTATCAACTTTACTTCATCCAATATCAAAGCACTATTGTCAAAACAATCATGGTGTCGAAAGGCTAGATAGATATTTTGTCCACTATATTCCCAAAGGTCGATAGTTCTCTTCATCCAGTATGGTGATGGTTCAGGATACGGTAAAGGAAAGGTTTCATTAAAAACCACATCAGTAAAATCCTCTATATTATTACCAGTAGTAGAGACATAAACAGTGTATTGCTCAGCACCCCATGTTGGATTTGAGGATGTATCTACTTCTCCCCTAATCCACCAGCTTAGCTCAACATAACTTGCCCCTGCACTTAAAGCAAGCTGAGGTGAAATCAAATAATTGTTTGGATTGATACCTCCACTAGTTTGATACCAAGACCTACTTACAGCAGACGCAGCTCCTATTGGTGGAACAGAGTTCCATGCTTCAGTACTTCTATGCCATTGAACATCATCCAGGTTTGGATGCTCGAGGTCAGTCCATCTCGTCCAGCCCGGTGGTGGAAACATTGTCCCCTCAAAACCTTCATCTAAAAAGCTTATAGGAGGCAGAAGTATTAGTTCATAAGTAAAAGGAGTTTCCAAAATATCTATCTCTTGATTAACAAAAACTTGATAATTTATTTTTGAAACACTTAAAGTATAATTTCCAAGCTCAATTTCAGGGAAAACTACAGAGTTTCCAGTAGCTATTTGATTATATACCTTTTGTAGATATGCGTTGTTTATGAGGGTTATTGATGCTCCTTCTGCAGTATTATCATCGTAAGTAGATATATTTATTGTAACATGAGCAGTCGGTATTTGCACAGGACTATTTGAAAAAGCAGCTTTAGAAATATTTTGGTTTGTATACACTGCTTTGATAGCATAGATATAATCGCCAAAAGGTGCAGAATCTATTGTATTGTCTGTGTAGGTCAGGTCATTGATGTTTGTCGCAAGGATAGTCCAGAGATTATCATTTTCTTTGTCATCTACTAAAAGTCGGTAAATGTTGTAGCTGACTAAAGCACGGGAAGCAGAAACTGAGGATGACCTTGACGGTAGCTGTAAATTATGTTGGCTGTCATTCTGGTTCGTTCTGCCCCTACCCTGTAGTGCCAGAGCTTGCCTCTGTGCTTGCAGGTTGGGGGGGCTTAATCTTTCTTGCTCAGGCTCTTCCCAAGTGATGACAGCATTTTGTCCGACCATTTCAGCATGGACATTTCTTGGTGGGAATGCGTTTTCCAAGAGCCAGATGTCATCCAGATAGAGGTCAGTATTTCCTACTTCCAAAAGATTGTCTTCATAAGTCTGGTAGCCTTGCTTACTGATAGTCAAAATGTAGGTCTTTTCTTTTGGTACATCAGAAAATGTAAACTGACCTAAATGATTTGTAGTGGTTTCAAAATAATGTGGTAATGGCATCCTTGCCTTTGTAGTTAAGTAAATATCATTTTTCAACGGCAGGGATGCCGTTGATACAAATCTATCATTCTCATAGAGAATCACAGTCGCTCCCTCCAGACCAGCACTCGTATCAGAGGAAATGACAGTGCCAAATACAGAGACCATAGGTATCATAGACATTGAGATATTTTGAATAGTTGTTTCACCCTCTGATATCACAATATCCTCTATCAATTCATCTATGTATCCATCTTTTGTAGCTGTGATACTGACAAATCCAACAGGTAGGTTGTAAAACCAATACTCACCTAGCTCATTTGAGAGAGTGGAGAGATTTGTGCCATTTATTGTAACTTGGACTCCTTCAAGAGGAGTATCATTACTAGTAACTATTCCAGAGAGATGACCACAATTTTCACTACCGAATTTCAGAATAATATTAGGGACATTTGTTGAAAGATAGCCTGATGAAGGGTTTTCTGGGTTGAGTCCAACATCATCCCAAGTATATGTAAAAATAGAGCGATATTGCCCGGTATGATTTGTCTGTAAAAAAGTATTGTTTGGATGCCAAGCTGGATAGGGATCTCCCTTTCTCCATGCATAAATAACGAGATTTGAACCATCATATTGAAAAGGTGTGTCCAGGGGTATTGTTAATTGATGATTTCCAGTAGGTAAATTTACTGGTAGCATGCCATCATATACAAGAGTAAACTGATAAAAAGGAATCCAACTTGGAAAAGTATTGATACTTGTGGGTATATTTGCCATGTAAAAAGCTATTGGTTTTGGTACAGAAATATCCCCATGGCTATAGAATGTATAGTCAATTTCAGTTATAAGACCTACTTTGTTAATTTCATTTGCATGATAGATAGTTTGTGATAGACTACTTCTATACACAAAGTTTAAAGGATGAGAATTTTCATAAATAGTGCTATTGGGATTTCCGACATAAATAACATTGTGTATATATATAGGTAAAATATCAGAGAAAGCTGGATTTGATTCATTGTTGTGTGAATAGACAGCTGTAACAATATATCGATATAGCCCAGAGAGTAAACTACTGATAGTTTCGTCTACATAAACTTCTCCTTGGACATCATAAGCTAATAAAACCCAAAGGTCTGGATTTAAGATATCTTCGGTTAAAACTCTGTATACATTGAAAGATAAAAAGTATCTATAATTGTTTGAGATTAAATCAGACGGAGATTCCCAGGTGATAGTGGCTGCAGTAGCAGTAATAGAAGCTTGAACATTACTTGGTGGTGTTGGAAATTCAAAAATCATAATCTCCCCAAGGTCAAGTTCGGTAGCATCGACTACAAGTCCATCGTCTAAATAATCTAAATAGCCAGTTTTTTGGATAATCAGTGTATAAGTTTGATTTGAATAGACATCTGGCATAAAAAAGATACCTTGCTCGTTTGTAGTAACAGTCAGGACATCTGCATATCCTGAAAGCTGAACTAAAACTCCACTCCCTACATGAGTATTCGTGTCTGAGGATATTACTTTACCAGTGATAGAAACTATATTAAGTAACTCTAAATCGGTATTTTGAGTAGTAGTTTCATTTGGTAAAATCACAATATTTTCAATCACACTATCGCCATAACCGAGTTTTGAGGCTGTAACACTTATAATGTCAGGATGTATGTGATTCATTAAATAAAATCCCTCAGAGTTTGTAAAAGTTTTACGATATGAGCCATTTATAGAAACCTTAACTCCCTCTGCTGGTATGTCGTTATGAGTTATATTGCCTTGTAAAGAACCCAAATCAGTATTATTGAAAAACAATGAGATATTATAGACATTTGCAGAAAGTATTCCTGGTGGAGGTGAAACTGGGTCTAAACTATAAACAGAATAGGATGATAAAACTCTAGACCTGTCGTTATCTATAGTTGCCATGAAATAGCTACTGACATCAAAGGTACCACTTAAACCTTTCAACCAAGTGTAAACAACAAGATTTTCACCCTCATAAACAAAAGGATAGTCAAGCTCTAACCAAAGATTATTTAATCCCCATAACATTATAGGTAAAGCACCTTCAAAGACAAGAGTGAAGTTTTCAAAGGGTATCCAGTCAGAAGTGGATGTGAAAGCATTTGTATCCACTGGAACATTTGCCATATAGATAGCAACTTGCTTTCCTGAAATATTTGTGGGATTTCCATTATATGTGTATTCAATGTCTGTTATCAATCCTTCTACATTAATCTCATCTGCTGTATAAATAGTCTGAGTAAGATTAGTGGGCCAGTTTGAATTAAAAGGTGCAAGTGCAGTAAAGATTTCGCTATTGGGGTCTCCGATATAGACTTCGAGGGTTTCTCTTGTCTCTTGCCTGTCTGAGATAGGCAATGCTTGAGCTGATAATAGCCCTGTCGTCAAGATTAGTAACAAAAAAAAGAAAATTAAATATTTCATAAGGTCTCCTTTATGAGTTACAAGTTACAAGTTACAAGATAAAATCCCCCCCCTCCCCCCCCCCCCCCCCCTCCCTTCTCTGGGGGGGGGGGCGGGGCACAAAAAAAAAAAAAAAAAATAATATATTTTTTTTT
>Ga0099364_10010791_pt1 | contig 12527 bp, 6 predicted proteins | sample TergutTh196P3_FD_73070 | JGI IMG/M metagenome (GOLD analysis project Ga0099364, IMG submission 73070) | Microcerotermes parvus P3 segment gut microbial communities from Pointe-Noire, Republic of the Congo - Th196 P3 | ecosystem: Host-associated > Arthropoda: Insects > Digestive system > Gut ... | reverse complement strand
TGCCCTTTGATGTTATGTCGAGATAGGGTGGATCCGAGAACCCGTCAAGAGGTATCAGATCCCTAAAAGCTTCCACAAAGCTCAGAACCCCTAAGAATTTTATGTTCGACAACAGCACGTCCACTTCCATCTTTGCTGCGCTGTCAACAGAAAACTCAATCTTCTCAAAACTAAGCTCCAAAAAACTTGCTGACCCAATCAGTATCAAGTCAAAATGCTTGAGGCTGCACAAGACGCTGATTTTCGGGCTGGATGTGCCATTCTTTTTGACTTTGGCTTCCACAGCAACCAACAATCCTTTTTTGTCATTGGCGCGGAACAGAGGTGAAGAAGAATTCGGCCAGCTTTCGATTTCAGGGTTCCAATCAAAGCGCGCCGTCAACTCGTCCCCCGCTATCATTTCAACAATAGAAGCTATGTCACCGAGGACTTCTTCCACCGCGGCCATGCATGAAAGCAAGATATTGCGAGGTGCGCCGTCCAGCAAATCAGCAAGTGCTAGCTGCTCTCTAAAAGATGCTATTTTTGTCTTTAGATTATTAAGCTTTATGCTCAATTCCGATGGGTTACCCAGCAATGAGGCAGTTGCGGCTGGATTGCCGATGATGTCATTTAAGCTTCCAACCAGTGCAGTACATCCGGCATATAGCTGCGGCATAAGACCGAGTTGCATTGCAAAGGACTGAAGTTTTTGGCTAATGCTGCGAACAGATTGCTTGAAACCTGCGGGGAAAGGAACACCACCCGGAGATTGGTCGGCAGCATTTACTAAATTGGTGATGCTCTGAATGTAACCGCTGTTTGCGAGCAGATTGCTAAGGTTCGGTATATTGAAAGCTCCTGTTATATACTCGTTTTTACCCAGAACACTGTTAATCGCTGCGCTAATATGGGTCTGTTGAGCTGAAGTAAATGCCAAGGATTGTGCCAGCAAGTCCTTTAGGTTATCATTATGTGCAGCCAGAGCAGCCTTAGCTATGCCGGTTATTTGCTCCTGGAGGTTATTTCCGATATCAAGCAACCTACCTAAGTCACCTAAGAAACTGTCAATTTTGCTACCAGCTTCGCTAATGAACTTCGGTATGCCATTCAAGCCGTTGTTGATAAAGTCTACCTCTTTTATTATGTCACCCAATGGTATGCAACCGAAGATCAATGGCATAGGCAATCCACCCAAAAGGCTTTCATCAACGGGAAAACCAGCGCCTTTTGCCATTTTGCCGTTGATGAAGCTTTGCAATTGCGCATCAGTACCCATGACAGGACCTGCCAACCGAGACAGAGCCCTTGGCGTGAGATTCGGTTGTATGAAACCACCGGACTTGTCACCTTGGGATGAGAAATCCAGATTAGGACCTCCGGGTAGGATGTCAACAAACACTTCACCTTTGTTACCTGGTGAGCCAAGAGCATTTTGTAGATAACTTAAACTGAAATTGAGCTTATGGGTTCGCTTCGCACCGGATAAACTAGCTATTGCGTCAATGCGTGCATCAATCTGATCAACTTGAGGAGCCCATATCGGACGCGTCAAATTCAAACTGAATTTGCGCAAGCTTTGATTGTTATTTTCCGCAAAGCCTCCGAATTGCATTTTGTCGACTTGCACCGAGGTATCTCCTGGGTTCTTGCTATCGGCAAGGGATACACGCTGATATTGCAAATTTGCAGTATTATAGCTAGAGTCAAGTTGAGACATGCCGGCATATGCTCTCATGGCGATTTGCGCATATTTCTCGGCACCGTCGTAATATGGTATTTCCAATTGGGGACCGGTGCGAGGGAGAGCTTTGGTACTGTCCATAAAAATCATCGGCAAATCGAATGTGACTCGACGTCCTTCCAAATCTATCGCAGAACATTGAAACCGGAAAGGCATAGCAAATGAATTAATGACCACATGAGGCCAGAACATCTGCTGACCAAGCGGATTCGCAAGGTTTCCGGATGCATCCAAATCGTATATCGGATATTTTTCATCAGGTTTCGCCAAGTCAGGTGTTACTTCTGTTAGAATCTTGACGCTTTTGAAAGGAAACTTTCTGGCGATTGAGGTCTTTGCATCATTTGCTGTAGCTACCTTAAAAAGGCTGTCATGCTCTGCGAACACTCGTTCCTTCTCATTGATGACCATGTAAAGCCGTTGATGCAAAAATGCAGCATAATCACCGGAGACCGTTTTATTGAACTTGCGTTCGCTGACTTTGATTAATGATACACGATGACCGAAAGGATACAAAAAGCCGCGATAAACGACACGGACATAATGGTCACGCCCCATGGTTGCACGGTGAGACCATTGCTCGACACTAAGACCCGGCGCATCCCATGCACCACGCAAATCCAACCAACCGCCCAAAGAGGACAGCATCATTGTGTTTGTTTCCAGTTGGTTAGGTGGCTTATTGCCATCAAGATTGTTGTGGGAAGTGAGATATGCAATCTGGTAGCGGTCAAAATTATCCAGAGTCATAAGAAAAGGGTTTTCTGCCGATGCAGGCAATTCTGTGCTGTTTTTTGGTAAAGCGCTTTGCATTGGAGCAAGTCTGCCGTCGGTCGTTTCTGCAAACTCGCTCCCGATTCCGGACAGAGCCCAGATTGCCTTTGTTGTCCGCTTCTCGTCGGGATATGGAGAAATAATTTCATCGACAATCTTCCCACCTTCGAAACGCGGTGTAACCATTTGCGTATGCCACAGCTCTGTTGTGTTAGATGGAGAAGAGACAGGTCGCGTTGCATGGCGCCAATAAGCACCATTATTTGGAGACAAAATCAGGCGCCAAGGCATTTCGATTGATGTTGTCTCAGCGTCCGGCAATTGTGGAGTCGAAGCTGTGGAAACCTTCAAGGGAAGCCCCTTGCATGCTTCAAGCACAGCAGCCAGCGAATACTCAATATCAAAGCCATTAGGTACTTCAAAAACAAGCCGAGACTCATGGGCGATGCGGGCTTGAATAGGTGGATCAGGTATCTCGTTGACGGTTTTTCCGGAAGTTTTTGGCGATTCGTCATCGAATTTGGTGCTGTTCACCTGAAAGAAAGCGCGTTCTCCAAAGGATTGCGGCGGGAAATGCAAAATTATGAACGCAGAACCGCTTCCTGTCTTTTTCAAGCGAGGCTTTTGGAACTTACTAAAATAGAGCCTTGCGTCCTTGCTTATTTCTTGCTCTTTTAATGAAGCGGTTATGCCAATATCTCTGTGTGTAATTGATTCCAGATTTCCAATGATACTAGCTCCGGTTGATTGAGCTAAATCGTTCATCTCGGCTTCACTAAGCCCGTGAACAGCAACAATGCCTTCCTTTGCCAGCATACTCAGAACAGTTTCATCCATGTTTCCTTGATAAAACACCAGCTCAACACCCATAGCAATCAGCTTGTCCACTGCTTGGGAAAGCTGCCTTTGCGATTCCCGTGCAAGAAGAGTGCTGGTCAAATCGGGGGTACGCACGGGATTTTTGATATCCATTACCAAACCGGGAGGTTTTTGGAAAAGCTCAAAGCGATGATCAAGAAGCACTGTTGCTGCGTTATCGATCACTTTAGCTTCACCAAGGTTCGCCGAGCCTATCGAGCCTATGGCTGAGCCTATCGATCCTATGTTAGTGTAATTCATACCAACAGTAATGTTGTCTACAAAACCGGATACTATCACTAAGTTTTGGGTTTCGATTCGCAGCACAGCCAGGTCTTCTTGGCGGACGACAGGTTTTCCGGGTCTTGTTTGGTCAAAAATGTTTTTTGCATAATCATAAGAGCCTGTATCAAGATGGGAAAACCATATCTTTGTATCGTTGCCACTTCGTTTCCAAGCCATGAAAAGTTTATTGTTATATTCGGAGATGGCAGGTGTATCTGAAGTTTGTATTGTGTTTACAGGCTGTATTTGACTGCGTTGAGTCCAAATTTCGTCAGTTTCTTTGAGCCTAAATGTGGACGCATAAATAGATGAATCATTCCAGCCTTTTCGCAGCAGATACAAATCCTTGTGGATAGGATCATAGCTTTCGGAATGCAACCAGTATTTGGAATAAACTGCCAATGCCGGCTCACACGATGTATCGTCTGCGGTGGAAATTGCATTGTGCGCAACCCACGTGCCTTCTTTTGATGTCTTTATACCACCTACGTAAGACACAATCTTAGGTAGAGAAGCGTACCAAATTTTCCTATCAGCACTGCCTTTCCAAACCAGATAGAGTGTTTCGGCATCGCCGTCGCGAAAACACGCCAGTGCCGGACCGTGGGTAGTGTTTATGCCAAGACCGGAGATGTGGACACCGCTTGTCCAAGAGCTAGAGGAACTACGTGACGAATATGATATACCGTAGTTTCCGCTATTCTTCCAAGCCATGTACAAACGATTGCGAAACACCGCTAAAGCAGGACGATGGGATGTGCTTGCACCTGTCGCTACGGGAGCGGTCCAGGTGTTGTTTGTTCTGTTGAAAACAGAGTAGTATATGTTGTTGCCATTTGCTTCGTTTGCATTGCGCCCTCCTTTCCAGACCATGTACATATTCTCGCCGAGTACTGCCAAAGCCGGGCTGCAGGATGTATGGTGGCTAGATAGAGGTTTTGCGCTATCTTCCCATTTGCTTTCATCTTTGTGCGCATATTTGTTGTCATCATAGTACGTATACCAGATGCGGGTGTCTGTACCGCTGCCTTTGTATGCCATATACAGTTTGTTGTCATAAGCTGCAAGCGCAGGACCATGGGTAGTGTTGTATGTGTTGTTCGTCAGTTTCTGTGGTATCCATTGAGGCGTATTCGCCATATGATGCCTCCCCCTTCAATTTTGAATTTATACCAGTGAAAGAAAGATTCAGCATTTTCACACCTGCTTATCCCGCATCGGAACTATAACGTAGGATTTGTGCGCCACCATGCTGCACCGAGCGCTTTCGATAATGTCATAAAGTGTGAAAAATATACAGTAAGGCAGTTTTCGTTCACTAGTATCACCTTTGTCGATTGCAATTATAATAGGGAAGATAATATAATGCAAACAAAATTTATTTACAATTTATAATTTTATAGTCCAATAAAAATGAATCGAATTACAAAAAACCAGAAACGAGTAAGCCGCAAGCCTTTTCTGGTCGTTACTGGTTACGCTCTTGCGCTCGGAAGGCTATTTTTGTGACCCTATCGCTACGAGGGCGCATCCATGCGCCCACTCGCGAGCGCTCCACCGTCCTTGGTTGCGCTTACGGGACACAAAAACATCCGTTCCTCACCGGGCGTGACCAGTAACTTCTGGTCAGAGTCCAATGAGAGCATTTTTTACACATTGTTGACAAAGGGTTGTCGGCATGTTAGACTGCACATATTCAAATAATGCTAAAGTGTTCCGGCGGCTCTTTTGACTTTGCGCAACCTTAGTTGTGCCGCCCGGATTAACAGGGAATGCGGATGGCATCCAAACAGGAAGATAGTGCCTAACCGCACGGTACCGCCACTGTATATGCGTTTCGACTGCTTGTTGGCGCAAGCCAGCCACTATGGATAATTTTAATCTTTCATGGGAAGGCAAAGCATTCTGAAAGTGGATTGTTCCACAAACGCAGGAGTCAGGAGACCGGCTTTGGCTATGTCTACCAGAAAACCTGCGAGTACGGGTTAAAAGGGGGAATACATGCAATAAATCGGTTGCGAAGGTGCTGAAATCATCTTCGTTTTTATTTTTCACTTGCATCATATGCATCATACTCGCATAAACCATCATAATGCAAAGCATCCATAAAAAAAGAAATGGAGATAATACAATGAAAAAGAGAAGCACTACAAAAATCATCATATGTATTTTGACCCTTGCTATGCTTGTCACTTCGGCAGCATGCACATCAAATACTGCGCCATCTCCCTCAGGAGTAGGTAATTCAAACGATGATAATACCATGGCAAGCAGCGATATTGGCAATGGAGATGAAGGTGAAATTGATGGAGAAGGTGAAGCAGACTGGTCTCCCGCAGACGGACTTGTGGTGACGGGCAGCTGTGAGCTTCTTTACGCAAAGAACTTTACTATAGATTTTTGCATCGGCGGATACAATCTGATATCCATATTTGATGGGCAAAAATTCCTCACAATACCCGAAGATTCTGAAATACCTGCCGGGCTTGATGAAGATATAATCCTAATCCAAATGCCTCTGAACAACATAATGGTTTCATCAACGCCAACTATGTCGCTGATTAATGCAATCGGAGGACTCGACAGCGTTTCAATGACAACTGCTGACGTTGGCTCGTGGTACATAGAAAACGTAATTCGCAAAATGGAAGATGGGGAGATCATCTATATTGGTGCGTATCAAACCCCTGACTATGAAATGCTTGCTGATTTAGACCCTCCATTTGCTATCTTTTCCACAATGCTCAACAGCGTCCCCGATGTTGCTGAAAAGCTGGACGAACTTGGCATCCCGGTTTTGCTCGACCAGGCGACTTTTGAGCCTCACCCCTTGGGAAGAATTGAATGGATGAAGCTTTATGCGGTTTTGTTCAATCTCGAAGAGGCAGCGGAAGCTGCATTCAACGAGCAGGTAAAAGTTGTCGAGAGTCTCGAGATTGATGATTCAATAGAAAAAACCGTTGCAATATTCTATATAATCTCAAACGGGAACTTCGTGGTTCGCAATGCCGGCGACTACTTTGTCTACATGCTGGAACTTGCAGGTGGGACATATATCAACAAAGACCAGAAGCCGGATGAGACAGGAAACACCCAGATGGAAGGGGAAGCTTTTTTCGCCGGTGCCTATGATGCCGATTATATCATATACATTCATAACCTCGGCGGCAGGCCATCGGATCTGGAAGCATTCAAAGCGCTAAACCCTGTTTTGGAAAACTTCAAAGCAGTCACCCAAGGCAATGTGTGGTGCACGACTCCCGACTTTTTCCAAGTGGCGGATACCCTCGGGTACATGATAAAAGACATCAACACCATGCTCACTAGCGATGATACTGGCTTGACCGAGCTTGATTATCTCTTCAAACTTAACTAACATGAAAAATAAGAGGCAATATGCACGTTACCAAATCGTTTTTCTGCTGCTGGCATTTGTCTTGTTCGCGGCTCTTATTATGAACATCAATACCGGAAGCGTGAGGATTTCCACTGCTGAAATCATCAGGATACTGGGAGATTCATCGAGCACGCAACCCGAGGCGGTGATAATATGGATTATAAGACTACCAAGACTTTTGTCGGCTGCGCTTTTTGGTGGTGCGCTATCTGTCTCGGGATTTCTGCTGCAAACCTACTTTCGCAATCCCATTGCGGGTCCGTTCGTTTTGGGAATATCTTCCGGTGCTAGGATGTTTGTCGGTTTCGTTATGATATTCCTGATGAGCAGAGCAGTGTATGTGTCATCATATACTATTGTTGCTGCTGCATTTATAGGTTCCTTGTTTTCCATGCTAATAGTGCTGCTATTGTCTCAAAAGGTGAGGAATCCATCAATGCTGGTGGTCATAGGGATAATGATTGGGTATGTATGCTCGGCAGTCACGGACTTTTTTATCGCATTCGCAAAAGATTCGCATATCGCAAACCTCACATCATGGTCAATGGGGAGCTTTTCAGGAGCTAAATGGAGCGATGTGCAGATCTCCGCCGGGATAATCCTAACGGGGTTGCTAGCTGCGGTTGTGATGTCGAAACCAATCAACGCTTTCCAACTCGGAGAAAGCTATGCCCAGAGCATGGGCATTAATATCAAAGTTTTCAGGATCCTCTTGGTATTGCTCTCTAGCCTGCTCTCCGCATGTGCCACTGCATTTGCCGGACCAATTTCTTTTGTAGGTATTGCGGTACCCCATATTACGAAGCTATTGTTCAATACTGCGAAACCAATAGTGACAATCCCGGGTTGCTTTCTTTGCGGCGCTGCATTTTGCATGATTTGCGACCTTATTGCACGCACTGTCTTTTCACCAACTGAGCTTGCAATCGGAACTGTTACCTCTTTTTTCGGTGCCCCGATTGTCATTTGGCTGATGGTAAACGGTAGAAGGAGCCAATATGATGAATGATTCTTTTTTTCAAACCGTAAACCTCACAGTCGGTTACAACAAGAAACCGCTCATATCGGGAATTAACATAAGTTTAAGTAAAGGGGTCATCCTCACCCTCATTGGGCCGAACGGATCGGGTAAGTCCACGATCCTCAAAAGCATAACTAAGCATCTGTCAATGATTTCCGGTGTGGTGTATATTGACAATAGCAGCTTGATGGATATGTCCGGGAGAGACATAGCCAAAAAAATATCGGTCGTGCTGACCGAACGGGTACGGACGGATCTTATGACATGCGGCGAAGTAGTTGCTCTCGGCAGATACCCTTACACCAACCATCTCGGCAAGCTCACAGAGGAGGATCATGCCATAGTTGATGATTCACTGAGGCGGGTGAACGGATCTGATCTAAAAGACAGGAGTTTTGACGCGATTAGCGATGGGCAGAGACAGAGGATCATGCTTGCCCGAGCGATTTGCCAAAAACCGGAAATCATTGTGCTTGACGAACCAACGTCTTTTTTGGACATACGCTACAAAATAGAGTTTTTGGAAATCTTGCGGCAGATGGCAAAAGAGGAAAACATTACGGTGATTATGAGTCTCCATGAGATAGAGCTTGCGCAGAAAATATCCGATTATGTAATATGCGTAAAAGGGGACAGGATATCTCGCTTTGGGACTCCTGAAGAAGTCTTCAGCCAAGATGCCATTAACGAGCTCTACGATATTAAATCCGGTGCATACAACCTCCAGTTCGGCAGCGTGGAGCTTTCAAAACCGCAAGGTGACCCGGAGACATTCGTACTGGCAGGAGGTGGGAAAGGGATACCGTTTTTCAGGCTTCTCCAGAGGAAAAACATCCCTTTCTATGCAGGAATACTCCACGACAACGACATAGACTACCAAATCTCCCACAGCCTTGCGGCGCATGTATACGTTGAAAAAGCTTTTACGCCTGTCAGGGAGGAGACGATTAAAATGGCTGCGGAAACCCTTGACAGGTGCATATATGTGATTGACTCCGGAATGGAATTTCGCGAGATGAACAAATGCAACGAAGAACTCCTAAAAAGAGCAAAAGAAACAAATAAAGTAATCATAAACAGCATTTCCAAAGTAAGCGAGATATTCAAAGGCTAAATGCCAAGACAGCGCTCCGGTATGAAGCAGCAAAGTGTATTGAAGGGCTTTCTTTGGGTCGCTAATGTGTTAATAGCAGCAATGTCGAAAAACAGGTCTGAAGACCATTTTGACACTAAGTGATACTCGTGAAACCATCTTCTTGAATGTTCTCAACCCGGAGCATATCAGGGTGTACTCTGTGCATCTTGATTGTGCTATATGTATAAACAGCGTTATTGCTAACTACAAATATGAGCATAAGGAGACGTTGTTTATGAGCAAAGTTATTGTCATCGGAGCAAATCATGCTGGCACAGCCGCCATTAATACCCTATTGTCTCAAGACCCCAAACCTCAAGTTGTTGTGTTCGATAAAAATTCCAATATTAGCTTTTTAGGATGTGGAATGGCGCTTTGGATTGGCAATCAAATCAGCAGCTCAGATGGGCTATTCTATTCGAGCAAAGCACTGCTTGAAGAAAAAGGCGCAACAGTGCATATGGAAGCGGAGGTCACAGCTATTGATTTCAAAGAGAAAACCGTAGCTGTGAATCTTGCGGATGGGAGTAGCGTCAATGAACCATACGACAAGTTGATAATAGCCACGGGTTCTGCACCTATTATCCCGAATGTCCCGGGCGTTGATCTGGAAAATGTGCAGCTTGTCAAATTGTTTCAAAACGCCCAAGAAGTGATTGAGAAATTGAAGAATCCTGAGATTCAGAATATCTCTGTGATAGGTGCTGGCTATATCGGCGTTGAACTCGCAGAGGCATTTAAGTTGCACGGAAAAAACGTAAGTTTGTTTGATGTGATGCCCCATTGCCTATCATCATATTATGATGAACCATTTTCCATAGCTATGGATGATGTAATGCGAAACCGTGGGATTAGCTTGCATTATGGTGAAAAGCTGCTGGAGATTCAAGGCAATCAAAAAGTCCAAAGCATTGTCACAGACAAAGGTGAATATCCTACAGATATGGTGATACTATGTGTTGGATTCCGTCCTAATATACAATTAGGCAATGAAAAACTAGCACAATTTAGAAATGGCGCTTATTTGGTCAACAAGCGGCAAGAGACATCGATCATGGATGTTTATGCAATAGGAGATTGCGCCACTGTTTACAACAATGCGACTGATTCCAGCGACTATATCGCTCTGGCAACAAATGCTGTGCGCAGTGGGATTGTAGCCGCTTACAATGCTTGTGGCGTTGATGTGGAAAGCATTGGTGTGCAAGGGTCGAACGGTATTTGCATTTTCGATTACAAGATGGTTTCCACTGGAGTATCTGTAGCAAGAGCAGCAAACCTGAATATGGATGTAGCATACGTGGATTTTGAAGATTTGCAGAAGCCTGAATTCATCGAAACAGAAAACCCAACAGTTAAGCTCCGCATTGTATATGACAAAGCGAGCCGCGTTGTTGTTGGAGCGCAAATGGCATCTTACTACGACATGTCGATGGGGATTCATATGTTTTCATTGGCGATTCAGGAAAAGGTGACAATCGATAAGTTGAAGCTGTTGGATATTTTCTTCCTTCCCCATTTCAACAAACCATACAATTATCTGACCATGGCCGCCCTCAACGCACAATAGATCTATAAAGCCGCGCATTGACATGAACAAACTCGAGCTAGCGCTTTTGATGCACTAGCTCGATTTTTATATTTAAATCATACGTAACCCATAGTCAATGAATATAGTGCGAGCGGCTGAAAGACCTGTCACCAAACTCTCTCGACTGAATAACCTTTTTCTGCCAAGACAGAGGCAATTCCGGTTTCTCCCACAGTATGCCCCGCGCCAACTGCTACGAAGAAGTCGCCTTCTGAATCTTGCAATGCCAAGAACTCTTCGATTTTTTCAGCCATATTTGCGTCTCTAATATCCCATATTTTGTTATTGTACTCACTCATAAGGGGGCTGGTATAATCCCTGCTGGACAACATAAGCATTGTCAGAGCATCTTCATCGCCGTTTTTTACCGCATCGATTAGGTATGCCATTACGGCTCTTGTTGATTCGGATATGTCAATGGATGACTCATCATCAACTTCAACATCATCGTCATGGAATGGCGTAACAAGCTGTAATAGCAGCAATTCCTGAAGTTCCTGTGAAAAAGAGTCGAACAAATCCATTTGGTATCTAATGCTCTCAACCTCTATGATGGACTTCCCGAAATACAGAGCTTTTGTCAACAGGTACATATCCATGCCGAGCAGAGCGCTGGATATAGCAGATTCTTCTCCCCCTGTCATCATCACTTGAGTCATACTGATAAACGCTGACCAAGGCTTTATGTAGTCATACAGTTGCTGAGGAATTCCATAGCTTTCAGCTGCAGCAGCGTATAGTTCATATGTTTCCTCTGAAACATGGTCTTTTATTGTGCTGCCATCTGTGAGAAGTTGAATCTGATTTATGTAGGCGATGTCGTCCTCGCTAATGGTGAGTACATTTGCCTCGACTGCTAAATAGGATGAGCTGTCAAATGCCTCGATTATTGCGCTGCTGAGTGGGTATATCGTACTGTCGCCTAAATGAACTGTTCCAAACAGATACACCGTATTCGGTGAATTCTCTCCGGTTATTCTCCAGAACAAGCCGGATGTATACGAACCGAGCGCATAGGATATATGGTCATAAACTCTTACAGAAAATGTGATCATTTCTTCGGTAGTGCATATTCGTTCAAGCTGGTAGTCATCCAATGCACGACCTTTTATTAATCCTTTTTCAATGAAATAATCAATGTCGGAAACAACTCCATCAAGCGCTAGCGCTTCAGAAATCATGGAAAATAGCGCACCAACTACTTCTCCTCGTGTTACGGAGCCGGTGTTGGCAATCTCTGCATTCGCACCAAGATTAAAAACTGTTGCGATGCTTTCGAGAACAGGTATGAATTTTGCTGAGGTAAAGGCACCCCGATAATTTGAATAGGTTCCTTCATTGCCCAATTGGTATATGCTTTCAGCAACCATAATATCCCAGGCTGCCCAAGTACTGTACATATCAGTGATTTCGACGCCAATAGGCGCAGTTCCCGATGCAATTGAGAAACTCAACGAGTTTGCCATCATCACTAGCACAAGCGTGAGTGCTACAAAGAAACGCACCATTCTATTGTGCTTCGTTTTTACAACACTTTTTACCATAATCCGTTCACCATTTTCATCATTTATTTTACCCATTCTCGATATTGTTGGGTCGGCAGCAATCCTTTGAACTGTTGACCTGAGCTGTTTATTGTGTCTTTATTTTTTCCATTATGGGTACAAATCGCTTAACAAGCGAGTTAGAGCAGACGCATGATTCGCTCCTGAACAATTCATTTTGTATTGCAACTTGCACACA
>Ga0099364_10010790_pt1 | contig 12529 bp, 14 predicted proteins | sample TergutTh196P3_FD_73070 | JGI IMG/M metagenome (GOLD analysis project Ga0099364, IMG submission 73070) | Microcerotermes parvus P3 segment gut microbial communities from Pointe-Noire, Republic of the Congo - Th196 P3 | ecosystem: Host-associated > Arthropoda: Insects > Digestive system > Gut ... | reverse complement strand
TGCTGCAGGAGAAAATAATCATCGTCAACTGGACGTTTCCGATTGGTATGATATTGTAGCGGTATCGGCGGGTTCAACTCACACAGTCGGGCTTCGGTCAGACGGTACGGTGGTGACTGTGGGCTATGGGGGCTACGAACAGGGTGACGTTACAGAATCTCTGGACACTTCGGATTGGAGTGACATTGTGGCTATATCCGCCGGAGGATATGGAACTATTGGGTTGAAATCGGACGGTACAGTGGTGTCTGTGGGAGACAATCGGTTTGGCTCACTGGACGTTGCCGATTGGCACGATATTGTGGCAATCTCCGCAGGTAGCATTCATACTATTGGCTTACGGTCGGATGGAACAGTGGTAGGTGTTGGAAGTGAACGGTTTGGTCGAATTGACGTTGCCGATTGGCGCGATATTGTAGCAATAGCAACGGGACGTTCCTACACCATTGGTCTAAAAACGGACGGTACAGTTGTGTCGACAGGAAGGAACAATACGCAGGAACTACCTGATGATGTCGCCGGCTGGCGCGACATTGTGGCAATAGCGGGCGGCCAGAACCACGCTATTGGGCTACGCCCGGATGGCACTGTAGTTGTAACTAGAGGAGAATTTAACCGTGCTTACAGCAACACCGCCAAATGGCACGATATAAGAATGCCCCTGCACCTGCAAGACCTATCCACTCCCGAAAAACCATCGGTAGTGATGGAATTGGCTGTGGAAAATGATTCTAACACCTTATTTGCCAGAATAAATGAACTACGAGCCGAAGCTTCTGCGCCGCTTCTTATTAGGGATGAAGGACTTGACCTCATCGCGGGTGAGTACGCCACACAGCTATTTTTTGACAGCGATGCCAGAGAAGGTGACTTCCAATCTTTGCCTAACGGAGATAGGGTTATTTCATTGGCACAAACGCTTGATGTGGCAGTAACAGGTTTTAGCTATAGTGTATTCTTAGGGTTTAATTTAGAGATGATGGAGGATACAAGTGAATTTATAAGCAAGGCTGTTGATGGCGACTTTGCTCGTGTTGGGGTCATATGTGTAAGAGAGTATGACGGTTTTTCAAATATGATAATTATTATTTATGATAATGCTCCAACTAGCCATTAAGTGTCCCGCTGTCTGTGTTTTACCGCTCCATGTCGTATGTGCGCTTGCGCTGTGGTATCCGTGTGTCCTCACGCATAATATCGTCAACATTCCTTTTGATTTTCTCAACTGTGGCGGTGTCGGTTTTCAATTCTTGGTATTGCCTGTTTAGACGATTCCTGTCGGCGGTCAGCTTCTCGCGCTCCGCTTTCCACTTCGTTATCGGCGGCAATTTTGCGGGATCAAAATGCCCTTGCAATACATCTTTCAAATACCGCTCTGCGGCTTGGCAAAGCGTGATTTCCATGCGGTGGTTTTCGTAATATTCGTTAGCTTTATCAAGTGCTTTCTGCGCCTTGCGCTCGGATAAAAACCCTCTCGCCTTTCTGATTGCCGTGTGCTCGGCGTACAGCTTGTCATACTGCGCCTTGTAGCCGCGATATGTTTTGTAATTTGCACTATGCTTCAAATGCTCGTCAAGGGTTGCTGCTCTGCGTTCAACTTTTACCAACTCGTCACGGATGGCAAACTGCTTGTCTTGCATGGCCGATACTTTTTCGTTCAACCCCGCCATATCCACAATGCCGTTGGCCTGTAGGAAATTAAAGATACCCGCCGCCGCTTTCAAGCTGTTGATACTGCCGTATCTGCTCCGCTCTCCTGTCTGCTCCCGCCGTGTGAGGGTGTTGGAAATAACATCGGCGAGGGTCGGCGGCTCGGTGTTTTGCATTTCTTCAAACAGCCATGATTGCAACTTGGCAAGCCGCGCTTTTAGCTGGCGCAATTTCTGATTACTGACTTCGATTTCTCGGTTGATATCCCCGCGTTCGGTACGGATGCCGCGCCGCTCCATCTGTGAAGCCGCCACGCCTAAATGTACGGTCGGTATCTGCTCGATGCCCTGCCGTTCATAGCTTCTGTGGTCGATGCGGTCAGTATGGTTGCCGCGCTCTAAATAATCATTGCAACATTCAGCCCATGCGCCCCGCCAATCTTCGGCTTTGGTCTGCTCGTTCCAATCAACGGCGGGGATTTTACGGGATTTGTATTCGCCACTTGCAAGCGCGATTCTCTTGCCGTTATCGTCCAAAATATATTCCTTTTTAGACTTCGCGCCCCACTCGCCGGATTGCTCAAATGGTCGCATCGTCAACATGATATGTGCGTGCGGGTTGCCATCGTTTTTATCGTGAATGCAAATATCAGCGCACATACCTTTATCAACAAAATTATGTTTTACATATTCACGCACAAGCGATATATTTTCCTCTTTCGTTAGTTCTACAGGCAAGGCCAATTCAATTTCACGCGCAAGTTGGCTATTTTTCGCCTTTTCGATTTTTTCAACCGCATTCCACAAAACGGCGCGGTCTGCATACCCCGGCGGCGCGTTGGCGGGTAGTAAAATCTCTGTATGCTCAATCCCGCCCTTGCGGGTGTAATCATTTAATCGCCCGTCATGTTCGCAATAAATTTGTTCCCCCGCCCGATATGCTGCCGCCGCGACTGCGGATTTACCTTTTCCACGGCTGATTACTTTAATGCTCAAATGATAGATAGCGATAGGCATACCCCTTTCGGTTTTTGGGTCTTTCGTATTTTTTGTGCCGATAGGCACAAAACGCCCCCGGCAGGGCGCACGATGCACCGTGAAACGGTGTATAAGTGCGCCATTCGGAAAAGAGCAGGGAGCGGTTAAACCGCTTGCCCTGCCCCGATGCTCGTATTCTGCTGTGCGATTATGCCGCTTTCCCGTGGCTCGGAATGTGGAATTTGAGGAACAGACGGTGCTTTCAAGTTTCGCTGCAAATACGCCATAAAATCATTATTTGCCATTTCTGCCGCGCCGGGGATAAGGCTTTCAATCATCGCCCCGCGCTCAATCAGGCGGCGTGTTCTAGCTTTCCGCTCCTGTTCCTTGTGCTGCTGTAAAAGTAATTTCCGCTGATTTTCAAGCTGCTTGATTTCGGTTTCGATAGTTGCAATTTTTTCAATTTTCGTTTTAGCCATGTGGTTTTTCTCCTTTCGATTTTGGGCGCAAAAAAGCGGCCTACTCGTTAGAGTAAGCCGCCCTTGCGTGATGCTTAATTATCTTAGTTACGCTGATTTTTTCTGCTCGTCTTTGGCTGCTTGCTCCAGCCTTTTCCGTTTTTTCGTTTCAGTGTACCGCCGCTGTGCCTCTCGGTGTTTTGCCCGCTCTTGCCGCGCCTTTTCTTCGGCTTCGATTTCCTCCGGCGTAGGTTCGGGCATCGGTACGTCAAACTTGCCGATAAAATTTAGATAAATGTCAACATCCTGTATGCGTTCCCCGCTTGACTTATCCCCCTCATGCACGATGATTTTATCAATGTATTCGCTTATCATGGCAGGGGTCAACTCGGAAAAATCGGTGTGCCTTTTTACAAGGCTGATAAATTTATCAGCTTTGTCACTGTCGGCGGTGAAGCTGTCCAACTCGGCCTGTAACTGATTGATGGATTTCTCCAACTCCGATTGCTCCTGTTCGTATTCTGCGGATAGCAGTTCAAAGCGTTTATCAGTCAGCTTGTCGTTTACATAATCCTCGTAAATACGGCGGATTAGATTATTGAGTTTGGCAACACGCTTCTGTTCTTTTGCAATGCGCTTTTTATGAGATTTAACCGCTTCGACCTGTTGGATTGCAGAAGATTCCCGTACTTGCTTTACAAACTCCGCTTCGTTGGATTTAACATAGCCGCTAACTGATTTAATGGCTTCAAGCGTAATCATACGCAATACCTTTGTGCTGATATAGTGTAAGCTGCATTGGGGTTCGGGCTGTCGGCTGGTCAAAAATGGAGTGGGGCATTTATAATAATCCTGCATCTGGCGGTTGCGCATTTTCCCGCTCACTTTATCCAAATACGGTGCTTGGCTTGTGTTGCGGTGGTTATACATCCTTTTGCCGCAATCCGCGCAAAACACAAGGCCGGTCAAAGGGTTCGCCTCGCCTAATGTATCGGTGCGCCGGATAGTCTTGCGGGAACGCTGTGCCGTTTCCCATGTTTCAGGGTCAATGATTGCCGGATGTGTACCCTCGAAAACCAGCCAATCTTCTTTGGGATGAAATTTTTGATTTTTGTCCTTATAGCTGTCTTTGTAGCTTCTGAAATTCACTGTATTCCCCATATATTCGGGCTTGCTCAAAATAAGTGCGATTGTTTTTTCCCTCCACGCATAGGGAAAGGTGTGGTCTACATTGGCATAATTCACAATCCCCCGCGTGTGCTGATAGTAGGTAGGGCGCTCAATGTTTTCCTTTGAGAGAATCCGCGCTATTTCCATCGGGCCTTTGCAATCAACAGCAAGGGCGAAAATACGTTTTACAATCTCGGCTGCTTCGGGGTCGATTATCCATTTGGATTTATCGTTCGGGTCGAGCATATAACCGTAGATGGGTTTTGTTGTCAGCCGCTTTCCGCTCATGCCCTGTGCTTTTTTCGCGGCCTTTATTTTGCGGCTTGTGTCGCGTAAATACCATTCACTCATGATGTTGAGGAATGGAGCAAACTCGCCGCTCTCGCTGTTCGCGCTGTCGATATTATTAGATATGGCGATGAAGCGGACATTTTTCTCGCGGAAGAAAACTTCTGTGTAATATCCCGTCTGTAAATAATCGCGCCCCACACGGCTCATATCTTTCGTTATGACCGCTCTGACATTTCCGGCTTCGATTTCAGCAATTAACCGTTTCCAATCCGGCCTGTCAAAATTGCCGCCCGAATAACCATCATCAGAAAAATGAGCCACGTTGAAAAAGCCGTTTTGCGCGGCATAGCTTTCCAACATGGCTTTCTGATTTACGATGCTCCCGCTGTCCCCTGTGGCCTCATCGTCACGCGAGAGCCGGGAATACAGCGCTGTGATTTTTCCTGTTCCTGTCTGCCTGTTCATGGATTACTCCTTTCAGGCAGACCGCTCATTTGCAGTATAGCCATTGTACCATATTTGAGCGGCGAAGTAAACAATATTTTCATTCTCCCGCCGCCTTTCTGTAGCCTTCGTTTTTGATTAGGCGGATGATTTTATCGTCCAGCGTTTCCTTGCTCGTTTCGCTGAAATGAACGCTCACCCGATAAGTCGTTGAACCGATGCGCCGCGTGAATATCCTCTTTTCACGCGGCTGCTCCGTTGACGATTTCTCTTTCTCATGGTAAAATTGTTTTGCGGCGTTGTTCCTGTCTGTGTAATCAGACTGTCTTTTTGTTTGTTGTATAGTGTACCTCTTTCCCGCGCACATAGGCGCGAATGATGATAGAAGTAATCTATTGTGGCGCATAATAAATTACTCCCTCACCTATAGGAGAATTAAAGGGGGTAAATCGGAACTCTTTTTTAAGACTTTCAAAATTATTCTTGGGGTGGTGAGGGCATGGGGCGAAAACAGCTAGTCCGAGAAGCAAAAGCCGCCGCCCTTGCCCGTATGGAAGATGCGGCGCGGACGGAGGACGATTTCAAGCGGGTTGTCGAGCAGTGGAATCATTTGGACAAGAACCGCGAACGCCGGAAACGGTATCATGAGGTACGCCGTCCAAACGCGGAAATGCTGCATTGGGATAAAATCAACGAGAGCCACGAAAAAGGCAGATTAAAAACTGGGTTGGAAACAGTAATCCCGCGCCCATTGGAGCATGAGTGGTGGCGGCAGCAACTGCGCGGGGATTTTATTGATACAATATTTGATTGTCCGCATGAGATATATGAACTTGTGACAGATACGGATATTTCCCTGCTGTTAGAGAGTTTATCAGAAAACCATAAAGAAATCTTATATTACAGCGCAATCCGGCAGTATAGTAACACACGAATTGCAAATCTTCGCAGTCAGACAGACCGCAATATCCGTAAGACATTGAAGCTGCTACTTGATAGGCTGCGGGACAAGCTGGCCTTACGAATACATGAAAGGTTAGAATCCGGCTTGTCCATTACCCACGTACAGCGTGATTTTCTTGCTTGGTATGACAACGAAAAGTCCGCCACTATTGACAGCAGCGGCGGTGAGTGATATATTTGTTATACTACATAACCGATATATGATTACATTTCGGAGGGCTGCATGAACAACCTTTTTCAAAAGACGAGTTCCTATTGGGCAAAATTCAGCGAATACGAATTTAGAAAAGCTAAGGATGGCAAGGAGTATATTACACCCGCGCCAAAATCAAAACCCTCCGTATACGACCCCCTAAAAGATGCTGATAATATGGTGCTTGATGCGCTCAATGTCGGTATGCTGCAAATGAATCGCGCCGGGAATGATAAGGTAAGAGCGGCGGTAATAGATTTTGTCTCAAAATATGGGCTGCTCGGATTTATGACCGCCTTGCCGACAACACCGAATTTCATTGATTATGATGCGGCCTATCTGCCGAAAAACCGTTTTATTAAAGATGAATCCATGCGCGTTGATGATTATACGGCTTTGTTTTTTCCTTTTGATAAGCCGGATTTCATAAAAACAAAAAATGAATCCCGATGGAATGTGAGCGGTGACAGGGAAATGCTTGCGCTTGCAATGACTTTCGGCAATGCTCCGATGGCTCTCAACATGAGTTTTCAAAGGGAATATGCCGAAAGCTATGATTGGCTTGCGGCACAATTCAAAGATTGGGCTTTTCTCTTTACTACCAGTTTCTTATATTACGAGGATTATGACAAAGTAGACGAACCAACACGCAACTTATACAGGCAAGGCATGGCGGCTTTCGGCGGTATTGCGCCGACATACCATATTGCATTATTCGATAAGCCGACAATCGTATGGGATTTTCATTCGCTGCTGCTCGGCGTTCAAATGATGTTCAGCTTCGCACTGACGGACGATGCAAAGCCGCTCCGCTGCTGTAAGCATTGCCAAGCGGTATTTATGGCGGGGCATCCCAACGCCGCGTTTTGCTCGGCACGGTGTAAGAATCAGTACAATGTCTACAAAAGCAGGGGGAAGAAGTGATTTTGCGGCCTTGCGATTTTGAATCTTTTTTAAGGCATTAAAACTATACCATAGGTTGTGCTGACCTTTGCTTTCAAACCGCAATATATGGTATGGTTTTTCATTAAAAGTGTTTGTAGCTGTTTGAATTTAGTTGAATGAGATATGATACGCTACGACAATTTTGAACCGCTGGAAATAGGAAAAGCCGCCATTTCGGCGGCTTTTGGCATGTATCAAGGATTTAGTAATCCTCTCCGCTTTCGTTGACTGTGAGTATTTCAAGCATGAACAGTACGCCGAATTTAAGAGTTTTTATGTACGTGCCGTATCGCATTATGCCCTCAATATCTCCCTGCGCATCACAGTAATTATCGAATAATTCTTTTTGAGAATCATTGAGGGTTGCCGTTAGCTTTTCCATGTTCTCCAGTTTCTTTCGGGCTGCTATTACAAACGGGGAATTTGGGCTGTGCTGTCCGCTATCGAAACCGACATTGCCCATGTAGAGTTGTTCTAAAATGCTTTTCATTAAAATCCGTCCTTTCGCGGTTGTTGTCACAACACTTGAAAGCGGAGATATTTTCTGGTATGCTTATCTCGCACGCTTTCGGGTGTTGCAGTTGGGGGCAGCGGTCTTACTTTCCACAGTGGACGCTGCCCCCAGCCTTTGTTTATGTTCGTATATGATTTTAGGCGGCTCTATGCCGCCTATCCGATATTTGCGCCCCCTTTCTGCGGCACCGTCATATCTGCAAATGAAGCGGTCTGCCTTGCTGTATTTGTGGTAGCTATCATTTCTACCCTTTACAGCATATACCTTGCAAGAGCGAATAACTGTTAATCCAATGACCTTCATCGTCTTTGAATTTCGGCCATTTCTTGGAATGGCTGACTTGCTTTACCACCTCGCGCAATTTCCCGGCCAAGTCTGGATTTTTATTGTTCTTCTTAAAATAGATTTCCTTATCAACTACAGGTACATAAACAACATATAAATGATAATGGAACACATCGCGACCTAGCTGATCGGACAGGGCTTTGTTTTTTTCGTCAGCATGGAGAACCGCTGACAAAACAAATTCCTCGCCGCCAGCTTCTTTGACCGCAAGGCGGTACGCTTCTGCGAAAAACTCTTTTGCGTAGTCATAGCCGCCGTGATTTTCAAAGTAAGCGGTATTCACATCGAATATTAACTCGTCAAAAACTTTTGCATCGGCCTTTAGTCCCCGCAAGCTGATTGTGCCATCGTTCACATGCGGTCAAATTCCTGTTGATAAGTAGTAGGGCAAGTTTTGAAATGCACATTGAGGTGTGAACGCTCGGTGATAATATCGGGGTTTTGGTAGTCCATGTTTTTTCGCTCGTTGTGTCGTTCGCGGATTGAAATGCCGCTACTGCGGTATGCTTGGTTGCGGACAACGCAACGGTCTGTTTTTGCGATATGCTTCACCCTTTCAGTTATTATTTTGAATGGCCTACATATACATTTTATCAAATTTTGCCCTATGAATCGGCATGTCCCAAAGTTGGGTTTTTGCATGAAAAATCGCCGTTTTCCCGAATATGAAAAACGGCGGCGATGTAGTATAATGAGGGTGGATATTCAGTTATTGCGTTAACTTAGAGAACTTGAAAGAACACAGAGGAAGCTGTTATGTCTGTTCTAACTGAAACACAAATTCAAATGGGATATTTCCACAACGTTGGGGGATTTCCTCCGTTGAGCGGTAATCCAGATGAATGGATAAATTATGCGACGGAAGTTAAAAATTACAAAGGGCAAGAGCGGCTATGTATTAGTTGCACACAGCTTGACTATCAAGGTTATAGCGAACGGGATAAAAAACGAGTATTGGCTGAATGGCTTGATTTTTTAAAGACAAATACAAATACATTTAAGGCACTACACTTTAACTCTCGCGTTCCACAGGCATTGTTTGATGCTGCTTGTTGCCAAGAAGATTTAGAGGAGCTTCGTTTCAAATGGGGGGCGTATTCTGATTTATCGGCACTCGAAAATCTGAAAGCGCTAAAATTTTTGTATATTGGGTCGGGCGCGAGTGTTCGGGATATAGCGGAGCTTAGAAAACTAAAAAACCTTATCGTTCTATATGTCGAAAATTTCAAGAGAATAGAAGATTATTCTCAATTAACTACATTAGACAAACTAGAGCAGCTAATAATTAGTGGACCGATACTCGGACATACCCCTATAAAAGATTATGAGTTTCTGCGTGAAATGCCAAACCTTTTATCTGTCTGGTTTCCTAACACAACAATCAGAAAAAAATATTCTTCCGAAGAAATTGCAAACCTTCAAGCGGCGTTGCCACAACTGACCTTTATACATGATAGTTATTTTAGGTAGAGCATAGCATAAGCGACATAACAGGCGGGAGTTGACCTTGTGAAAACAAAACTAACCTTACAAGAAAAACTCCGCGATTTGCGGGATGAAAAGAAATTAACCCTCGGCGGTCATGCTTGCTCGGCGTTCCCACGGTATGACGCGCCCATAAAACAGGGCTTCCATGATTGAGTATGGCATATAATTATTTCCTTTCCAAGTTGTTTTCACGCAACACCTTGAAAGAATTGACCGCACATGGTAAAATATTTATGCGGGTTTCCTTTATGGTAATCACGCGCGGGGGAAGTGGCGAATCTTCTTCGCTTGGAGTGCCGCCGCTTCCTCTCATTTTTTTAGACTGTCATTCACCATATCAATCCCTCTGCGAACAATATCCGAATGGTTTGTATCAAGTGCGCGACTACAATCATCTAACTTTATGTGGCATCGTAAAGTCAAGCGTTTGCGGTGAATTTCGCGGGATTGGGATACGTCATATACTCCCGTTGGAAGTATATAACCCACTCTGACACTTTCCGCTTCGCGGCAAAGTGTCGCCGTGGGCCCTGCCGGGGGCTAGGCCGCCGTTAGCGGCAAGGTGTGGAATGTATGGCCACATTCCACTTATTTCAAGACATTGCCGAGTTGTCCACTTCGGGCCAAGTTGACCCGAAGTGATGGTCGATTGCAGGAGAAAACCGAGAGGATAATCGCCTATGAGAAAGCAAAAAATTTATATAGAAACGACCCTGTTCAATTTCTATTTTGACAAAGATAGGGATGCACATGCGGCTACTGTAAAACTGTTTCAAGAGATTGCCGCAGGGAAATATGAAGCGTTCACATCAACCTATGTTACTGATGAACTAGAAAGCGCATCCGAAGAAAAGCGCGATAAAATGATGGGACTTATCACGGAATATGACATTACTGTTCTAGCTCCGAATGATGAAGCTGCAAGGCTGGCCGACATTTATGTTTCAGAGGGTGCAATCCCGCAAAGATTCCGCACCGATGGTCTGCATATTGCCATCGCCACAGTAAACGATTTAGAAATGATAATCAGTATGAATTTCCAACACATCGTCAAGAGAAAAACAAAAATGCTAACAGGAAATATCAATGTGCTAAATGGGTATCGTGCAGTAGAAATATTGAATCCGATGGAGGTAGTTGAAGATGAAAACGATTAGTAATGTTGAGCATGAGGTCAATCAAATCCGTCTTAATATTTACGAAAAAACAAAGGATATGACACCAGAGCAACTCACGGAATACTATAGAAAAAGCGGTGAAGCCTCGGCTGAAAAATATGGATTTAAGATTGTAGCTAGTGCTAAGGAAAAAAGCTAATGTAAGCGAACGCCCGGATTGAATGTTCCGGGCGTAGCATTTTATCATTCAATAAGTTGTATGCGAGATTCATATTCAAGGGATTTTAGGGAGATGTGAATATCTTGGAGGTTATTATTGCATATTTGTTTGCCGGGGCATTTGCTTCAGCGGCGTCAGCAATATGCCTGATTCCCTTATTTTTATCTATAAAGCACAGAGAAAAAGGCAGACAAAAAGCCGATTTTCTATCGGCCTGCATATGGTCTGGGGCGTTTGCTCTTATATTCCTAGTCGTCACCGAGCTTTACGATTATATGGAATGGATATTTTTATGGCCTGTTTTAGCTATGCTTACATCGGTTTTACTTATACTGTATACTGTTTCCATACTCAGCAAAAAAAGAGTAGTCGTGCCACTATGGAGCTTGGGCATTTCCGGCCCTACGCTTTTGCTTCGCCTTGGTCTCAATATGCGGCTCATTAGTGATGGTGTTGCCGCACATATAATGTTAATACTTGGAATATACCCTCTATACGTAATTATATCAATTGTTGCGCTCTTTGTAATGCTGATGGTAAAGCGCAGGCAAACTAAAAGGCTTGATAGGTAATTCTAATGTTGAATTAGTTTAGACCCAAAATACAACAAAAGACGAGTGTGCAGTTGCGTACTCGTCTTTGCATACATTACCGTTTGTTGGCTGTCAATCACGTTTATTTTTGTTTGGTGTGGTTGCTTCCTTATGCACTCTGCCCATTCCCGCCAGTATGGGCGCAAGCTATAACGAAGCTTATTGCCCCTAACTCTGTAGTCGCCAGCATAAAGAGTGTTTTCGCTAATTCTGTTTTCATTGAAATAAACTTCTTTGTCATAAATGCGGAATCCTTTATTGGCTGTAGAAAAAATAATAACAATATCTGTGCTTTCCCCATCTTTCACATATATCCCCGAAAATGGGTCAGAAACCCAAATTTCCGGGTCAAAGTAAAGAGTTATATTAGGTTCTTCACTCTGCCATACGCCGTATGGAATAGGACCGCGTGTGCTGATAGTACGCAAAGAAAAGGGAATCACGAAAAAAATTATAATAAAGACAATAATCAAAAACACTAATAAACAAATTATTAATTTTTTCATGCTATTCGATTTCATAATCACTCACTTTTTCAAAAACAATTGTTTTAATGCCCGTTCGCTCTTGCCAGTGCGGGACTAGGTTATAGCGGAGTTTATTGCCCTTAACTCTGTAGTTGCCAACATAAAGCATGTTTTCACTAATTCTTTTTTCAGTTAAAAAAACTTCTTCGTCATAAATAATGAACTCTTTACTATAACCAAAACCAATAATAGCGTTTCTGTTCTCTCCATTTTTTATATATGTTCCGGGATAATATTTGCCGGGAATTGCCTCATCAGCAAACAATTCCGTTTCTGGTGCAAGGTAAAGAATTATATCTGGCTTTTCGCTTTTCCATACGCCATATGGAATTGGTCCACGCGTGTTGCACGCACTAGTAAGAATCAAAAATGCCAAAAGAAAAACTATTTTTTTCATAACATTCACCGTTTTACCGTAGTCCATGATAATACGTCACGATTAAACTCTTTCAACCAACCGTCTACCGATGGCACCGGGTCTGGAGCTTTACTATCATTATAAATCCTATACTGGTCGCCATCCTTTTCAATCGTAACATAATGCGCGCCATCGTTAAAAAAGTCTGGATGACTATACATAAGAATACCGATATTTCCATCTGTAAGTGTTTTATCAAGATTATTAGGCGCATT
>Ga0099364_10010789_pt1 | contig 12529 bp, 8 predicted proteins | sample TergutTh196P3_FD_73070 | JGI IMG/M metagenome (GOLD analysis project Ga0099364, IMG submission 73070) | Microcerotermes parvus P3 segment gut microbial communities from Pointe-Noire, Republic of the Congo - Th196 P3 | ecosystem: Host-associated > Arthropoda: Insects > Digestive system > Gut ... | reverse complement strand
TATAACAGGTTTCGTTGCAGACGCCGGAGGATTTGAATACCGGTCAAACGACCCTAACTCAAGGTCACTGTTCTCAGGAGATGGAATTTTTGCGTCCACACTTGGAACATCGTGGGAAAGGTTCAAGTTTGGAGGCGTGCCGGGCGGACAACAATTAGCGTTTTACGTTAATTTAAAAGAAATTCCAAACAACAGATTTGGAACGCAGTCGGAAATATACTGGGACGACGCATATTTGGGCGCACAGGTGGGCGCCGTCACGAGGGGCACGTATACCTTAAAAATAACCGACCCTATACTTTTCGTGAAAAATTTTGTTCCCGCAAAATATCTGCAGCCCGATGCGCCGGTTTTCGATTTTGCCGATATGGAAAACGATGCCGGAGCGCAACTGTTTAACGAAGTTGTAGGCAGTTTGTCAGCCGCGTTTTCGAACTACACCAACGACCCCAGCAAGGGCAACCGTATCACAAAAATTCAGGGCGACCAGATTGGTTTTGCGCAGTCGTTGACGTATGCCGTTGAGGAGGGCTATCAGTGGAAAACCGACCGTGGCTTAGAAATCGTCAAAGTGGCGTTGGTAGCCATTGAGTATGACGAAGATACGAAAGCGTTGTTGAGTGACGTAAAGAAAGCAGATGCGTTGTCAGGTGCACGTGGCGGTTCATTTATGCAGCAGGCAGTTGCACGCGGTATGCAGGCAGCGGGCGAAAACCCAGCAGGAGGTGGCGGAATGGGAATGGCATTTATGGGAATGGGAATGAACGCAGCCGGTGGTATGATGGGTGCAATGCAGCAGCAAGGACCAACGCCACAATCGCAGTTTATTCAAAACCAACCCGCACAGTTTCAACAACAACAGCCACAGCAGTTTCAGCAACAGCAGCAGCAGTTTCAACAGCCGCCGCCGCAACAGTTTGCTCCTCCACCGCCAATGCCGCAACAGCAGATGTTTCACGCTATGATTGGCGGCGTTCAACAAGGACCATTCCCCGAAGCGCAGTTGCAACAAATGGTGCAAATGGGTCAAGTGATGCCCGATACAATGGTTTGGTGCGCAGGTATGCCAGCGTGGGCAGCCGCTTCTACGGTACCATCGCTCGTTGTCTTATTTGGAGCAGCACCACCGCCACCACCGCCGATGTAATTGAAAGTTAAAAGTTGAAAGTTGAAAATTATTAATTATTAATTGTTAATTGTTAATTGAATTGAATTGTTATGGATGAACCTAAAATAGTTCAAACGGATGCGGGTGCGAAAGATGGGCAAAACAAATGTCCCAAGTGTGGTGCCACAGATATTTCGTTAAATATAAATAACGGGCTTTTAAGATGTAATTTTTGCAGGTTTGAATTTGAGCCGGAAGCGGTGTCAGGTATGGAAACCGATTTAAGCAAGTTGGAAGGGCAAATCATCGGCTCGGGGGCGCAGGACATTGTTGCTGATGTTAACGATGTACTGACCCTTCGATGCAGCAGTTGCGCTGCCGAGGTGGTCATTGACACAGCGTCGGCAACGCAGGCAAGATGCCACTGGTGCCGCAACACCCTATCGGTAAACCAGCAAATACCCAACGGCGTTATCCCCGATGTAGTGATACCGTTTAAGGTAAAGAAAGAGGAAGCACAAACAGAAATTGAACAATTTGTTAGCAAGCGAACGTTTTTTGCACATCCGCAGTTCAAAAAGGAATTCTGTACTAAAAACGTGATGGGCGTATATTTGCCATATATGATAGTAGATGTCAATGCCCGCGCAAACCTCACGGGTCAGGGCGAACGACAAACACGCGTTTATACGCGCGGCGAAGGAAAAGATAAAAAAACTTTTTATGATGCCGACCTGTATGATGTGGAAAGAGAATTTGATATCATTGTCGAGGGCTTAACCGTTGAGGCGAGCGCCGATAAATTAAATAAAAATGCATCCGACAAAACAAACAACGTTATCAATGCTATCATGCCTTTTGATGTTGAAAACAGCGTGAAGTGGAACGCCAATTATTTAAAAGGTTTCACGTCAGAAAAGCGAGATACTAATATTGACGATTTAAAAAGTGTTGTTCAAACGCAAACAAAAGATATTGCAAGGCATAAAGCGAATGACACTTTAAAAGATTATGACCGTGGAGTTTGCTGGTCGCAAGAAGAGTTGCACGTTAAAGGCAAGCAGTGGAAAGCGGCCTATTTACCTGTGTGGCTCTACAGTTATCATCAAAAAAATAAAAACCTGTTACATTATGTATCGGTCAATGCCCGAACAAAAAAGACAATGGGAAGCGTACCGATTAATATGCCCAGATTGTTTGGTATATCTGCATTGGTGGAACTGATAGGTATAATTCTTTGGGCAGTAACATCGCCACTATATCTTTTGGCTCTTTTTGATATTGACGCGGACTTGAGTTGGCTTTTTGCGACAGCCGGATTTGTTTTCTACGGTATTATTTATTCAAAATATCGTAATAAAGGTGCCCGGCACAGCCACGAAGAAACAAAATCAACATTAGATAATATGCGAAAGAAGGATAGTTTTGTTACAAAAAGGACAGGGCTCCGAAATAATATGATAGAAGGAGCAAATAACAAAATTATCAAAGGCGGGTAGAGGGTTGAGATAAAGTTAATTAATTATGGATATACAAAGGAAAATAGTAAATTTATTTATTTTAACGATTTTTGGTATTTCGGTGGCATGTTCTCCAAAAGTTACCAAAAATATTGTAAGCAGTTATGCACCATTAGATTATGATAAAGAAGTTCTTTTATTGGATTTACAAACTATCATCCCCGACGGCGCTGAAAATATGGGGACTGTAAGAATAGGAGATACAGGCTTTACAACAAATTGTGATTGGAATAATGTTACAGAAATCGCAAAAATAGAAGCCCGAAAAGTTGGAGGAAATGCAATAAAAATTATTGAACATACTCCACCGTCACCGCTTGGTAGTAGTTGTCACCAAATTACTGCCGTTGTTTTACGTATAGAAAATTCCGATGACTTAAATTTTTCTGCTGTAAAAAGAGATGTTGTCGCTGAGGATTGGGATTTAAAACCTGAATTTCCACAAGTAAGGCTGAATTTTAACGGCGGGTGGAGTTATAGACTGGCGCCACTATCCGATAATATCAACCAAACTGAAAAAGAGCACATTAGAAAGTTAAAAAGCGGATACAATATTAATTTTGATGTGGCTTATTACTTTGTAGAATCATACGGAGTAGGTTTTAAGTATGATATTTTTAAATCGTCTAATTCACTTTTCCATTTGGAAACGGAGACTTCTATTCCATTTATTGGACCATTCCTTGCAATGCGTTTTTTTGACAAATCAAAAGCAAATTGCTTAATTTTGAATATGGGAATTGGATATGTAGGATATAATGAAAGCGGTAAATATAGCGGAATTCCATATTCAGGGAAAGGTAGTACCGCAGGAATGGCATGGGATGTAGGATATGACATTGCTTTAACAAAAAATTTGTATTTTGGATTTCAGTTCTCATATTTTACAGGATTTCTTACAGAAATAGACATAACTGATAATGGATATACCCAAACAATTAAATTAGAAAAAGGAGAATATGAAGGGTTACAAAGGTTGAATTTAGGATTAGGATTAAGGTTATACTTATAATTTTATACTTTGAAAATTAGAGTAATAATTTTTGCGATGGCGATGTTGCCATTTGCCGCAATTTTTGCCCAAGATTTGATAGTTACAAACAACAATGATAGTTTGAACTGCAAAATTATCCAAATTAGTGGAGATTATGTTTATTTTTGTTTCATACACGAAAATAAAGTACGAAAAACGACTATTCCAACAATGATAGTACAATATTACAAGTATGATTATTTTGAAGATAACGACTTGTTGTCAAAACTTATTGTTAGAAAAAAACCGGAATATTCTCGTTGGAGATTAAATATTAACGGTGGTTGGAGTAATAGAACCAGACAAGTATCAACTTTTATTCATCCCGATGACAGAGCATTATCCCGACAGTTAAAAAGTGGATACAATTATAGCTTGGATGCAACTTGTTTTTTCATAGAGGCACTTGGAGTAGGCTTAAAGTACGATTTTTATAAAACGTCAGGCTCGCATTGGATCTATGAAACAGATATTTCTATTGCTTTTATCGGACCATTTTTTGCGTTGCGTTTTTTTGACCATTCAAAAACAAATTGCCTCATCATGAATTTTGGAATCGGACGTGTAAATTTTAATGAAATCGGCAAGGCTTATGGAATAGCTTACTCAGGTAAAGAGAGTACGGTAGGAATAGTAGCGGATATGAGTTATGATATTGCTTTATCTAAATATTTGTATTTAGGATTTCAAATATCATATCTACCCGGCAAAATAACTGAATTTGATTTATTTGATAATAAAAATAGATATGTAAGAAGAATTGTTTTAGAAAACGAATATTTAACATTGAGCAGATTTAATTTAGGATTCGGATTTAGATTTTATTTATAAAAGAGTGTGAATATCAAACACTTAACAATAAGGAATATTTTCCTTTATAAATCATTTTACCGCCTTATTGCAATAGCGGTGATTATTGCAGTGGCAGTGATTATTGGTAGTTTGGTTACTGGAGATTCGGTGCGCGGTACGCTATTTAAAAGGGTTGAAGAGCGGCTTGGAAAAACTGAAACAATTATTTTTTCAAGATATTCATACATGACACAACCTATTGATACAGAGGGGTATGTCATGTTTGAAGATGATAATATTCGAGTAGGGATTTTGCTAAACGGTTTTGTTTCAGTATCGGGAAACCTTGTACCTGTTACCGTTTGGGGAATGGATGGTTTTGGAGTTAATAGAGGAAAGGCAAAAATTAACAGCGCACTCTACAACGAAATAAAAAATTCACTCTACTCAAAAGATATTGTTCTACGGTTGCCCAATGCGGGAATGGTACCGTTAGGCTCAATGTATGTTACTGATACTTACACAACAAGTTTGAGATTGGAATTGGACACAATAATTTCAGTTAACCAGGGCGGAAATATTAACCTGAAAAACGAGCAGACAACACCGTTCAATATTTTTGTCAATCGTGAAGAACTTTCTGAAATTATGGATATTTCGGGCAAAATCAACATTATTTTATCTGACAGAATTATCTCAACAGATGAGTTTGTTTCTACTTGGAATTATAAAATGTCAGGGCTGAATATTAAAACTGACGGACAACTATCGACAATCACATCCGACAGAATTTTTATTCAAGAAAAAGTGGTTGAAACCCTTTGTGAGTATGAAAAAGCTGCAAACAGAATTTATACATATTTGGCAAATTCCATACGTAAAGATGACAATTTTATCCCTTACTCTTTTGTTACGGCGGTTGATTATTACAAAGATAGCAAAATAAAACCTGATGAAATTATTCTTTCAGATTATGCCGCACAAAGATTAAATGTAGGTTTAAATGACACTATTTCAGTCAGTTATTTTATTGCCCGACAATTCAAAACATTGATTGAAGATTCAGTTTTTCTTAAAGTCGGAAAAATTGTGCCGATAGAAGATTTACAGGCTGATAATACTCTGAAAGCCGATTTTCCGGGTCTATCCAACGTTGATAATTGCACCGACTGGGATAGCGATTTGCCTATCAATATGAACTTGATTACCAACGAAGACGAAGATTATTGGGAAAAGTATAGGAATACTCCCAAAGCAATCGTTCCTTATTCTTTTATGGCTCCCATTTGGGAAAACGCTTTCGGAAACGCTACGGCGTTGATTATTGGCAATAATTCAGTCAAAATAGACGAATTAACTTATGAAATGTTTGATATTCAGTTGATTTATCCGCGAGAAGCAGGTATTATTGCCGCCAAATCGGGTGTTGATTTTGCAACTCTGTTTCTATCGCTCGGTTTTTTTATTATTATTTCAGCGGCAATGCTAATGTTAGTGCCTTTGTCCGAAATGCTTTTCAGAAGACATGAAGAAATAAACCTGTTAAAAGCAGTCGGATTTTCTGATAATCGGATTTTTCGGCTATTGTGGCACGAATCGGCTCCCGTTGTATGTTTGGCTGCCATAGCGGGGGTAATAGCGGGCATAATATATACTTATTTGGTTTTGTTTTTGTTAGGAACTGTTTGGAAAGGTGCTACACATACCGAAAATTTTGGTTTATTCCCTAACTGGCTGACAGTTACAGCGGGTCTGGCGGTCGGTATTGTTTTTGCTATGTTGCTGTTATTCATTCATATAAATCGTACTTTAAAAACAACCAACCAAAATAAGAGACAAAGAGTTTTCACAAAAGTGATAAAATCGTTTAATTCATCAAAATTGATATGGGCATCGTTGTTTTACACAAAAAAACAGGCAATGTTGTCATTTATAACGTTAGCCTCAGGAGTTTTTATTGTTTTTACGGTGGGATTAAACCGTCAAGAATTTGCCGATAGTTCACAAATTCGCACTGCAACAGGCGGATTTTCGCTGTGGTGCGAAACAAGCGTACCTATTTTTCACAATATCCAAACCGAAGATGGACGCAACAAATTGGCATTGAACGATTTGCACCACGAAACCAAAGTAGTACAATTATTAAAACATAGCGCCGATGACGCAAGCTGTCTCAATCTAAATAAAGTAATAACTCCAAACGTATTAGGCATAGATATTAACGAACTGAAAATCAGCAACTTCAAAATAACAAAAACCATTTTTGATGAATATTGCAGTGATACAACGCATTGTGTAATTACAAAGTTCCAATCCGCCGAAAATTCAGTATATCCTGCATTAGTTGACGAAACAGTATTAATGTGGAGTTTAGGCAAAAATTTGGGCGATACAATTATATATCAAGGCGAAAAAGGAAAAACAGTATCAGTTCTATTAGCAGGAACGCTACAAAACTCTATTTTTCAGGGATATATATTAATTGATAAAAATTTGTTTTCAGAAATATGGACAGAAATATCAGGCAGTGAAATTATGTTGGTAAACGTCCCCGATTATGCAATAACAGACACAAAAACGCTTATAACACAAGCATTAAACAGTTACGGTATCCGCGTAATGACAACCGCCGAAAGAATGAAAATGTTTTATAGCGTTACAGATACCTATCTTACTATATTTCTGACACTTGGAGGATTGGGATTACTACTCGGAATATTCAGTTTTGTAATCGTTGTCAGAAAAAATATAATTGCCCGCACAAAAGAAATCAACCTTTTTCGGTCGTTAGGGTTTAACGAAAAAAGAATTTTTGACATACTCTTTAAAGAGAACATAATCATACCATTATTTGCGATATCAATAGGATTTTTAGCATCCTTGACGAGTATAAACCTTGGATTTGGAAATGTAAGCAGCGGAATTTGGATACTCGTATTTCTCTTTTTGTCGGTTTTTATTTTTTGTGTAATATTTGTTGTGAAAAGGACGGTGAAGGATTATTTGGTTTCGGTTTCGGGTTCGGTTTCGGGTTTGAGGTTTGAAGTTTCAGGTTTGAGGTTTGAGGTTTGAAAATCCCGTAGGTTCAAAACTCTTAACTTGGTAATTGCTATTTCATTAAACCACGTATGAGATGTCATGATGTCCAAAAAGTAAAATATCCTACTTTTTTGAATTTCATTCCGTTAGGGAATGAATCTTTCGGTAGAAAATAATTACCCCAAAAACACCTGCATTCCGTTAGGAATGCATCTTTACGTTTGTTATAATGGTCACATACCTACGGCATGCAGGATTGTGTTGTTAAATTCCTGACTTCGACACTTAAAAATTGTCCAAATTTTTAAAGTCTGATTAACAGCCTGTTAGAAAATTTGGGACACCATTTTGGGTGTCCCATTGTATTTTTTACCTGAAAAAGTACTACCTTTGTCGCATGTTTGTACGTAAAAAGCGAAATCCGAGTGGAGTTATAAGTGTCCAGGTGATAGACAAAAAGAAGAAATATAAGATATTCAAACTTCAAACCTGAAATAATCTTTAAAAGAGTAGAGCAGCCCTGTTTTTTGGTCTTCAAACACTCCCTCGTTTGCAACAAGTTCCCATTTTTCTTTGTCAAATTTTGGGAAAAATGTATCAACACTATCGAAAGTATGGTGAATATGAGTTAGATAGATACGGTCAGCATAAGGCAGGAACAGAGTATATATTTCACCTCCACCGATAACAAAAAATTCAGGGTCGTCTTTTAACAATTCAAAAGTTTTTTCAACCGAGCCAACTATTTCTGTATTTGGATAATAGATATCATTATTTTTTGAAAGAATGATGTTTCTTCTGTTTGGTAATGCTCCTTTTGGCAGTGCATCAAAGGTTTTTCGTCCCATAACGACTGGTTTTCCAGAAGTTAATTGTTTAAAACGTTTTAGGTCATTTGAGATATAGGCAAGTTGGTCGCCATCTCTGCCAATGCCGTAATTGTTGTCAATGACGGCTATAAGTGAACAGATATTGTCTGTTTTCATACTGCAAAATCTATCCCACCGTTGCCAACAAAATACTGTCAAATTTGCTTTCTTCCGAGTCGGAGCGTGATGTCAGCACAATTGGTGCCGAAGCACCCAAAATTACCGATGCTACTTTTGCTTTAGCAAACCACACCAACGATTTGTAAAGTACATTACCTGCTTCTATATCAGGCATTATCAGCAAATCAGCATCTCCCGCCACGGCACTCTCTATTTTTTTATGGCTTGCGCTTTCAAAACTTACGGCGTTGTCAAATGCGAGTGGTCCGTCTATAATGCACCCTTTTATTTGTCCGCGCCTATTCATTATGCTTAACATTGCGGCATCTATGGTTGCCTGCATATTTTCATTGACCGTTTCTATTGCCGCTATTACGGCTACTTTGGGCATTTTTATTCCTATTTTGTTCAAAAAACTAACCGAATTGTTAATAATTCCCGTTTTATCGTTCAAATTAGGTGCTATGTTCATTGCTACATCGGTAATAGCGATAAGTTTATGATAATTTTCCGTTTCAAAGAGTGCAAAATGAGAAAGCAAATTTCCTGTCCGCAATCCCCATTCTTTATTTAATACCGCTTTTAATAAAGATGGCGTTGGGATATTGCCTTTCATCAAAAAGTCAGCCTTTTTTTCGTTTACCATTTTTACCGCCGTTTCAACGGCTTTTTCAGGATTGTTTTCGTCAATAAAAACGGCTCCAGTGAAATCAAGTTTCATTTCGTGGGCTATTTTTAGCGTTTCATCTTTTGAGCCGACAAGTATAGGCTCAATTATTCCTGCTTGAAAAGCTTTGTTCACAGCCTCTAAACTGTGTGCATCCTGCGACACAGCTAATGCTAACCGCTTGCGCGGTTTACTTTGGTCAATCAGTGATTGGATGTCTTTTAAGGTTTTGTACATATTTATAAATTATTTTATTACCATTTATACGTTTTCTTGTAATTTTTGTTACTATAAAGCAATTTTTTTATTATCTAATGTAAAGTTGTCCCGTTAGGGACAATATATCGGTAGAAAATAATTGCCCCAAAACATCTGCATTCCGTTAGGAATGCATCTTTAATAAGATTCCTCACAGCGTTCGGAATGACGCTATTAGTTTGCAGGTCAATGATGGCGAGAGAAGGGTTGCGGCAAAGCCGCAACCCTTCTCTCGCTCTTTCCTAATAGAACGGTCAGTCATTCCGAATGAAACGGAGTGAAATGAGGAATCTATTTTGCGACAATCTGAAATGTACCCATATAATGATACGGTTTGGTTTTGCCCAATCATTGCCCAATCATTGCCCAATCATTGCCCAATTATTGCCCAATCATTGCCCAATTATTGCCCAATTAATTTGTAAGAAACACTTTTTGTTGTTGTTCCTATTTTCTCTAAAATTAAGTTGTTAACTAAATCTTGTAAATCATTAGTAGCGGTGCGTTTTGAAACGCCAGTTAAATCTTGATAAACTTTATTGTTAATGTACCCATTTGCGCGAATATATTCAACTGCTTTTTGTTGTCTTTCTGAAATTTTCACGCAATGTTTATCAATGCCATTGTCCGACAGCCGCATAGGATTGCGCATGAAAGAGACTTCTAAACCTCTCTGGCGAAGAGTAAAAGATGGTTCTTCCAAACCACTTTTTATACATTCTTCTATTATCATATTAGTTCCTCTACCCCAAGCTTCAATATAACCTGCACGATAAAAAATATCAGCAAGTAAAGGGTTGCGTTTGTAAGAATCATGCTCTTTTTTCAAATCTTCAACAGTTAAACCTGTTAGTTCGCCATCATTCCACACTGAAATTCGATTATCATATAGTCGTATATTAATTGATGTTGGACTTGTATAATCTTTGTGAATTAAAGCATTCAAAATGGTTTCCCTTAATACTCTATCCGGTATCTCTAAAGTTTCCTTTCTCATTAAGCCATCGTAATTAACAGGTGACCAAAGGTATTTGCTTTTTAGCAATTCCATCACCTTATCAAGCATCTTAAATAGATTGTCATCAATTTGATCGTGAACCACCAAATCTGTTAAACTGTTTCCTCTAAAGCGTCCAATTTTTAATGTGGAACAACGGAAAAAACGGGTTGGATCTTTCCCAAACGACAAAATGGCTGCTCTTGTTAATTCTCCTTCTTTGTTTATCAATTTAAGGTTGTGAAATAACTTTTCGATATTTTTACTATCTATGCCTGACGGTAGCCTGTTTTCAAGTGTTGCCATTCTGACAAAATCGTCAACAGTTTGGGTATCAATATCCTCTATGATAGAGGATTGAGGGACGCACACATCATCCCATGTATGCCCTGCGCGTTTGAGCAAAAATTCGTTCAAGGCTGCACCTGTCAATTCCTGCTTTACGCTTCCGCTACGGAAATAGTACCTACCACGTAAAGAAATAGGCACGGAATAAGGAAAAACGACTATCTCAATAAAATATTTGTCGCTTTCCTGCAAAAGATTGACTTCTGAAGTAATTCCCAAATTGTTTTTGATTTTATTGGGAATTTCATCCATAAGCTTTTTGTAGTCTTTTGTGCCAACAATATTTCCGTTATCGTCTTTGCCGATATAGATTTTTCCGCCTTGTGCATTGGCAAAACCGCATATCCATTTCAAATAATCGTCGTGCCATGAGGTTTTGTATTCGATGTTCCGTTGTTCGGGCATAGATACTTAAATTAATTATCAAAAGTATATTAAAAAAGTGGTTATTTTTCGATGCAAAGATAATTGTTTATTTTTGATTGGCAAAATTTTGTCAAAAATATTTCATTGGGATGTTTCCAATGATAAAATATTCTTTTTCTCCTAAGGTAAGGCGATATTGATTACCAATAAAACAAAATCCATATCCAAGTTCCATGATAAAACGTTTTATGTTCTCTACCATTGAACGCTCTAATTCGCGCTCTTTCATCGGTTTATTTATTTCTAAAAAATTCAAAGAATAAACGCTTTTGATGCTTTCTCGGGCTTGCTCAAGCATATATTCGGGAAGTGCAACCTCAAAATTATGTTGCGCCGGATTTATCAGAAAATTTTCGTACGCTTGCGCTTTTATTTGATGTTGCAAAACCGCTCGGCTATATTGATTTTTGATAGTTGTTTGAAGATAATAAAGCCTTGCATTTGGGTCTTTAACTTTCTGAATAATTAAAATATTATGCCACCAAGGCACTTGAAAAACAAGGTCTTTGATGTTTTCTATCAAAAGTGAAGCAGGTTGCTTAGCTTCTGTGATTTTTAAAAGTGAAGCAACCTGCTTCACTTTTGTAATTTTTGATAGTGAGGCAGGTTGCTTCACTATTACGGGGTATGGACTATCTGGGTTTATATTAGAATATTCCAAAACCAATTGCCTCATAAATTGCAAATTACGCTTAGAATAACTAATAGAGTCATTGCCAAATCTATCCATTAAATCGAAACTAAGCTTATCAATTACCGATTGTCCCCAACCAAATTCTTCCTGTTTCGCAAGTATCAGTTCGCCAATATTCCAATAGAGTTGGTTAGATACAGTTTGTACAGATTTAACAGCGACAATTTGATGGGATTGAATCATTGAAACAATCTCATCAACAAAATAATTGTAATTATCGTTTGATAGGTCTTGCATAATCTATTAATTTAAAAATTTTTCATTGGGAGTAAAATTTTAACGCAATAGGCGCAAAGATTTTTCGCAAAGGGCGCAATTAATCTTTCGAAGTCGTCATGCTGAACTTGTTTCAGCATCCCCTTGTTTTCAGGGGATTGCGGGTCAAGCCCGCAATGACGCTGTTTGGGATGTGCCCCGACTTGCGCTATTAAGGCAAACACGTAGGTTTGCCCCTACATGGGGTTATCTACGTTTCACACTTTGCTGTGTGCTGCTGGCATTGGCAGATTTTCTATCATATCACGTTTCTGTTCTAAGAGTGTGATAATTAGCCATTTCTGCAAAAGAAACGGGATAAAGTTTATAAAGTTTATATTCAAACGTGCGTCCCATCAGAGACTCGTTAAGTTTATTGGATAGCTCATAATTAAAATTTTTG
>Ga0099364_10010788_pt1 | contig 12530 bp, 12 predicted proteins | sample TergutTh196P3_FD_73070 | JGI IMG/M metagenome (GOLD analysis project Ga0099364, IMG submission 73070) | Microcerotermes parvus P3 segment gut microbial communities from Pointe-Noire, Republic of the Congo - Th196 P3 | ecosystem: Host-associated > Arthropoda: Insects > Digestive system > Gut ... | reverse complement strand
ATCTGACGCGCGGTATGAAAGACGAGGATCTCGATCAGTTTTACAGCGACATGGGTAGCGGCGATATAAACCGCAAAAAGGGCCATATAGACAAGTTCATGGACGACACGGCAACCGATTTGCTAAACTTCGACGAGAGCATGTTAGACGAGGATTATATCCTCAACTCCGATAATTTCGATAAGCTGCGAAAGTTCGAAGGAGAGACCGCTACGTATGACAACATGAGGCAGCAAAAAGACTACCAGATGAGCGGCAAGAACAAGCGCGTCTTTGACAAAATGCCCCAGAATTTTATGGGGGTGTACAATGGCTATGTGAATTATGTCATGCGCAAGAACGGCCTAATGCAGTCCGGCGAGGACTGCTCCCCCGAGGAAGCAAAGATGTTCGTGGATATTACCGAAGTAACGAAAAAGGACGTATTAAAGTTGATGCCCCAAATGAAGAGAATGCAAAAAGGCGCGAAAAAGCCATGGTGGAAGCTGTGGTAACAACTCAAAAATGATTATTTTTAACAAAAGGAGTGACTGTAAACATGTCCAGTGACAGAAAATTCACAAAAGAAGAAATCAACAGAGACCTCGGCAGCGCGATTAAAACGCGCGCGTTTGCGGGGGCGGGTAAAATGACGGAGCTGTCCGGAGACGAACTCGCCGCGGTGACCGGCGGAGTTGGCGCATGGGCCTTTGAGTTTGAAGGCAATGTCTGGTCCGCGGTATGCACCAAAAGCGAAACCACCAACGCGATGCTGGAAAACAGCCTTGCCTTTAAAAAGGCATGCAAATACGCCAGTCCTGACGCAACGACCTGTCTTGAGTGCATGTACCTGTACATAGGCGATATGGGAGTAAGGGTGGAATAATAGGAGAACACAATGGAAAGCAACAAATACGAGGCCCCGTAACTTTCAGCGCACCCACTGCTCACAGGCTATTGATGTAGTTGTCGACCGCTGCGAGAAAAGTTTTTGCGTTTTCGATTTGCTCGGAAGTGTCTTCCTTTGAGATAACAAAAAAATCGGAATAGTCACTTTGCCCGCGATTGGTAAATGCATCTCGAATCATATCAGAAAACTCAGAGGAAAAAAGATCGGTCTTCAAATACTTTTGGCGAAACATAGATATAACACCGGAGTGTTTCTTTGAATCGAATCCATCAAGCGCCAATACCGCCCTCATTGCGTGAAAGATACAGTAGTATGAGCGGTTTGCGGCAGTTCTATATGCTCCCGCATCCAACTCCCTTATGGCGGAAGACAGACACTCATGCGCTCGTTCAAGCCGGAACTGTATAAGGTCTTGCCTTTCGCTATCAGGCAATTAGCTCAACCCCCTCGCTAAGCACATTCATGTAAAAAGGCAAATCATTGATGTATTTGTAAACTGTAGCACAGTCTGCAACATGCACCGATAGAAGTACATCGTACTCCAAATCAAGCCCACTTGTAAGTTTGCTGATCTTTTTATACTCACCCCAGCAACTCTCATGCGGAATATCAGCCAGCACCATGATGTCGAGATCCGATTCTTCGTCATAGTCCCCGCGGGCATAGGAGCCGTACAGAATAACCTTATCCAACTTATCACCCAGGCTTTCTCTGGCCGCCTCGACAACTTTGCTTGTTACCGTATTCAAAACAGAAGCGTTGCACACAAAAACCACCTACTTTCATTCACAGCTTTACAACATGTCGTTATTTTACCCTATTGCGCATGTATCTGTCAAATTGCAAAAGGAGCATTTTATGCACACATACGACAAGCGCGTTGAACAGGATACAGAGCGAATAAGCCCGGAGAGCCTGAGCGGGACATATGGAACCGTCACGGGTAATCAGGCGCTGCTCTCCGCGCTCGGCGGGCAGCGGCGCGAGCGGAGTATCCCTACGGACCTGCGCGAGCGTATTCTATCACGTCATAAAATAGACCTCAGCGCCGCGCGGGCCTACGAGACGCCGCATCTCGAAGCGATGACGGGCGAACCGGCGGTGACGCGGGGCGGGGAGATGTTCTTCCAGCAGGGCAGCTTCGACCCGAGCACCGAGGGCGGGCGCGTCATGATAATGCACGAGATGATGCATATCGCCCAGCAGGGCCTCGGCCTCGTACAGGGCAGCGGCGCGGTATCGAGTCCGTCTCTTGAAGCGGCCGCAAGCGCCGGAACGCTCGGCGGCATTTCGACCGCCGGGTTTTCCATGCCCGCCTCGGGAGCGGCCGCTCCCGTGCAGGGCCTCTTTGGCTTTGGGTACTGGAATAATAAGAAGCGTCTGAAAGAGGCGGAGGATATAAGAAAGGATATTCTCGGCAAAAATTATAAACATACGGAAAACGATACGAAAAACGGAGCGTTCGGCTCCAAAAAGAAACATTCTCCGAGCTCATTGGACGGCAGGGCTCTGCTCGCCAATATGAAAGGCATCCAGCTGGTACACAACGATTTTGACAAGTTCGATATATCCGAAATAACGGCGACAGATATGGGCGGTCAGTCGAATCTCGCTCTCGCGGACGCCGCCGCTTTCGGGCGCTTCAAAGAATCTTGGGATACCGGTCCTGAATGGGTTAATGATAGATATGGAAAGGATGACAAGCTGGGCAGAAACTACATGCGGTTTAATAAGGATCATTTCAAAAAATCCAGCCTGATGATGAACTTGGGCTGGCTTCTGCCCACCGGCAGAGGCCGCAAAAAATACAACTTCAGCTCCGCAAGCAATGATTATACAGGCGCCCACGAGGCTGGGCATCTTGTCAACTTTGAACTGATCGATAAACTGAGACCCGCCAAAGACAAGGACAAGAATGATATCGACAAGGGTACGAATAGGTTATATACGTCTAAGACTCTGCCTAGCAAGTACAAAGGGTTCGACAGCGGCGGTTGGAATAGGGATTATAAAAGCGAAACCACCGTGAATCTTATCTTGCAAGAGGCGATAGAACGCGTGTACAAAGGCGACAGTGATGAATGTAAAAAATTCAGGAAAAAGCTCAATATAGAAGCCGGACTGAAAGCAGACGACAAAGGCGACTTCAAAGAGGGCGGCCAGCTCATGAAGCTAATCAGCAAAAATGTGGAGAAATCCGAAAGGCCGCCCGGTGGAAAAGACATAAAGCAAAGTCTCTACGACATGGGATATACTTCAGGCTACGGCAAAACAAATAGCATGGAGCTTTTTGCCGAGGCTTTCGCCGATTATTACTCCACGCAGGAAAGAAATAGGAACGCAAGGTGGCGTTGGCAGCGTAAGACAGTAAACCCGCTGAGTAAGGCCCTGGTGGACTTATCCAAAGAGCTCATTAAGGACAAAACCAAAAGAAATGAATTTATGATAAAGTACAAGGATAAAGGCAAGTACGAGCCGATCGAACCGGAAGATGAAAACGCTCCTAAGAAAGAGCCTGAACCCGATGTACAGCAAGATTCGTCAGATGAGGTTACGTCAGATGAGGTTACGAACTTTGTTGATGATGAAAGCATAGAAGAGATCACGGACAAAGAGAAAGAGATAGAAAAGACAGAGGAAAAAGAGATAGAAAAGATAGAGACAAAAGAGATAAAAGAGATAGAGGAAAAAGCGTTAAAGAAGGTACCGACCGTATTTGACGAAGACGGCGTAGAAGTAATAGTGGACGACGAAGAAGACGACGGCCTAGAAGAGATAATATAGATATCCGGAAATACAAGCGAATTATGCATTATGAATTATCGGAGGGGGTACGATAAATGCTGCCTGATAAACCTGAAAATGTCAAATGCCCCGCCTGCGGGAAGCGCCAGAAGCGCACCGGGATGGTGAGCGGCAACTCCGTGGGAGCGCGGCATTATACCGACGGCAAGGTCATAGCGCCAATGCTTCCCGAGATACCGCGTTTTGTAAAATGCCCTAAATGCGGCGTGTTTTATAAAATCGATGAACTCGTCACTCGCGGGTGGGCGAGAAAAAGCGCGCCGGAAGTCGCTTTTCTGTCCGCAGGGGAGTGTGCCGAGGCGATTGACGATGGGCTTTACAACGCGGAAAAACACGGGAGCAAGGAGTGGCGGGAGGACATAATCCTTCTGCGGCTCGAAATGTGGAGGGCGTTCAATGACCGCATCAGGGACGGTTATGAACCGCATGGGGACGAAATGCGCTCCGACATGCCGTGCAGCGGCGTTGAAAGAGCTTTGTATGAAAGCAACTGCCGGAAGCTGATCTCCCTGTTGGAGGAACACGACGGCGTCCACGCCTGCCTCATACGCGCCGAGCTTTTCCGCAACCTCGGGCAATTTGACGACAGTGCGCGCGAGCTGAAAAAGATTCGCATGTACAGTGAACATGAAGAATACGAGAACTGCATCGCCGTGATGGGCAATGCCTGTGATGAAGGATATACCCTAACGGTTCAATTGTGAATTGAACATGGGGACGGCTCACATGTCCAATAACGAACGCGAGAACCCTTTAGTCTTTCAATACGCCGATAGGGATAACTTTCACACCGTCGTTTCTGGCATATGCCATTTCGCCTCCGGTAATTACGATCAGCAGATCCGGTTCCCGAAGCCTTGCGCGATCTTCCTTATTAGCAATTTGGATCAGGTTTTTTAGTTCCAGTAAATGAGCGGCGGCTTCCTCGATCTCCCGATTGCCAAGCTTAAACTCTATGAGCGCATATCTGCCGTCTGCAAGATGCAATACGCAGTCCGCTTCAAGCCCATACCGGTCACGGTAATATGACGCGCGGCCCCCTAAAGCGGAGGAATATATTTTCAGGTCCCTTATGCAAAGGCACTCAAAGATAAAGCCAAACATGTTCAGATCCTGCAGCAGCGCTTCCGGAGACAGTGCAAGGGCGGCTGTCGCTATGGACGGATCCGTAAATCCTTTCTTTTTGCTTGAGCGAATGGTCGTCGCCGACCGAATCGAGGGACACCAGGCAGGCACGTCCTCTATAACATACAGCCTCTCCAAAGCGTTGAGGTAAGAAAACAAAGTTGTTTCGGATATGTCCATGTAATTTGAGGAGACGTCTTTAAGGATCGTTTTATCCGTGGCAAGAGTCGAGATGTTTCTTGCGTAAGACCGTAGCACAGCCTTTACGCGCTCAGGGCTTCTCTTTACACCGTCTACAGTAGAAGCGTCGCTGTCACAGATATTTGCGACATAGTTTTGCGCTTCAAAGAGCATCGCCCTGTCAGTTTTCTTTTTCAGGCTTGACGGCCAACCGCCGCGGCAAGCCGCAAAGACAAGATGTTCAAGTGACAGTCCGGAAGTAATGCCGTCGATATCCAGCTTAGGGTCGCTGAACAAGGCGTCCAATGATATTTTGCCGTTTGACTCCATAGATTCATATAGACTCATCGGATACATTACCATACGGGAAATACGCCCTGTACCGGAGTGCATAATCTCCGATTCATCGACTGTGGTTGAGCCTGTCAAGATAAACAGACCCGCTTCGCCGCGTTGATCAACGGCATTGCGAACGGCATCCCAGAGAGCGGGAGCCATCTGCCATTCATCAATCAGCCGGGGGTTTTCACCTTTTAACAAGAGCGACGGTTTTGTCTCCGCAGTGGCGAGATAGCCTTTTGCCATATCCGGGTTCTGCAATTTCAAAACGCTTTTGGCTTGCTGTTCGGCAGTAGTCGTTTTCCCGCACCACTTAGGCCCGGCAATCAGCACCGCTCCAATAGTATCTAAACGTTCCGCCAGTATTTTATCTACAGTTCGAGGCAGATAGTCGGGTTTCATTGAGCAACCTCCGTGATAGGAATTTTCAATAGTATACCTCATCTATATAGGAGCGGTCAATGGCGAATTAAAGTGATTTGGGGCAATTCATTAAAGTGATTTGGGGCATTTCGTTAAAGTGATTTGGGGCATTTCGTTAAAGTGATTTGGGATAAAAGGAGCATTACATGCAAACATATGACAAGCGCGTTGTACAGGATACAGAGCGAATAAGCCCGGAGACGCAAACAAAAAATATGACGAGCTGTATTTCTGACGATAATGCAAACGTAAACATGAAGAAGGCTCTCATGTCCAATAACGAACGCAAGAACCGTTCCTATGTTCACAGCTTTACAACATGCCGATATTTTACCCGAAAGCACATGTATCTGTCAAATTGTTTTACGATGTCATTACAGTCCGATCCTCCGTTATGAGTCCGTTATTTGTGTCCAGCATATACATCAGTCAAAGCGCACCCGCTCGACTTCAAGCTGCAATTCCTCCGCAAGATAACCGTCGCTGCGGCAGTGCATGTCGGATATGCCCTCGCGTATTTCTGTATACAGGTTCGATTTATAAAACACGTCAAAAGCCTCGCGGAGGGGGATGCTCGTGAGTTCGGAATAAGCTTTTATGACATTGGCGCATTTGTGGCCGATAAGCGTGCGGTTAGCAATCATATTAGAACCTCCGATCCGATGAATTTGAGATAATCGTCAATCAAGAGTTGAGTTTTGAAGCAGTATTGGAGGTTTGGCTTACTGTAACGAAGCCGTCCAATCGCCTCATTAGCGCCAATTAGGTCGTCGAAATACAGTTGGAGCGTGTCAAACACCTTATCATTTGCAACGCCCCCAATAACCAAATCCCATTCGGAATCGACAGGCTGCCCCAATCTGCATGCGGTAATGAAATTCAACCAATCAAAATTGTATTCGTCAAACTCCAGAATTTTTATATCAAGCGTCGAATTATCGCCGAGGTATGTCGGAAATTCGTATGACGAAATAACGGCAGTTCCGTGGGATCGAAGAAAGCGTTGCGACCAGCTTGTGGCTTGCGGTTTAAGCGGAGTAAGATAAAAACCCTTGCCGAAGTCTGTCCTCAGCCGTGAGAAACCCAAATTAGGCTTTTCGATTGATGTATAGGAGCCGTGATACAGTATCATTGTACAACACCGTGTTTCTGCATGAGCTCTATAAGCTCGCGGATGATATACTCTCTGCCCTGGGTATGAAGGGAATCGAAATAAGGTGCTATGTAGCTGTCCAGAATGTCGCTTTCTTCTGTCAGCATCATGTAGATACTGTCTCCCGTTGTTTGAAGCTCATCCGCCAGCGCTTCTATGCAGAAAACCGCGAAAAATACTTGCTCCGGAGTCATTGTGGATAGCTTAGTCATTTCGCACCTGCTTCTCATAATAATTGTCGCAATCAGTCATTATACATCACCCCTTTCAAGCAGCATTGTACTCTAAACTATCCCAAAATACAAGATAATTCCTCTTAACCGACCCCGCCTGAACCGACCCCGCCGAAAAAGGAGCATTTTATGCAAACATACGACAAGCGCGTTGTACAGGATACAGAGCGAATAAGCCCGGAGAGCCTGAGCGGGACACATGGAACCGTCACCGGAAACCAGGCGCTGCTGTCTGTGCTCGGCGGGCAGCGCAGCGAGCGGCGTATCCCGACGGAGCTGCGCGAGCGAATTCTATCGCGGCATAATGTAGACCTCAGCACGGCCCGCGCCTATGAGACGCCTCACCTCGAAGCGATGACGGGCGAGCAAGCTGTCACGCGGGGCGGGGAGATGTTTTTCCAGCGTGGGAGCTTTGACCCCCGCACCGAAGGCGGGCGCGTCATGATAATGCACGAGATGATGCATGTCGCGCAGCAGGGCCTCGGGCTGGTCTCCGGCAATGGCGCGGTGTCGAGCCCGTCGCTGGAAGCTGCCGCAAGCGCCGGAACATTAGGCGGAGTGTCAACAGCCGGATTCTCCATGCCCGCCTCGGGAGCGGCCGCGCCCGTGCAGGGCTTCGGCGGGCTGAAGAAGCTTTTCTCAAAGCTCAATCTCTTCGGAAGAGGCGGAAGGCAGCGCGACAGGCAGGCATTGCAGCGCAACACGGATTTACTGATGGGGAACTTTGGGGACTACGACCGGGGGTTTACCGGGAATGTCAACGCGATGTTTGACGACGATGAGAGGGATGAGCAAGCGAAACAAACCGGGAAAGTAGACAAGGGGTACCTTGATGTAAGCGACATATCGGTGCTCCCGCCGGAGCAGCAGGAAAGCCCGATAGATATACTCGCGCCGCAGTCCGAGGCAAAACCCGATGCAGTCGATAAGAAAGATGAGAAAACAGAAGCAAAGCCGGATAAGGACGATAATGAAATATACGATATCGAGAAGCATTTCATCCCGTCCCCGGACAGCGGTATGCTCAAAGGCATCGACGACACGGGAGACGCCGAGGGGTATATAGAAAACGTCAACAATAACAGGCTTTTCGGCGAGAACGGACGCATCTCCCCCGGCGCGCGAAAGGCGAAGGGCATCTACAGGGGCATGGAGCTTGAGAATGGCGGCGTCAAAGCGGGCGCGACGGAAACGAAACTGGCGGGAACAGAGTTTGAGAAGTATTTTACATCCGATGGAGAAAGCGCCGGACTGGATAAATCCATGGACAAGACGCGCGGCATCCACAATGAGATCAAATTCACGGTTCATTCCAATGTGACTAACGAAGAATTTGATAAGGTTAAGACACTTAGGGAGCTGAAGGAGAACACAGCCTCGGTAAGCCCCGGGCTGAGGCGGTTCAAAAGGGAGAACCCCGCGCTCAACGAGACCAAAGCGGAAGCGGAGAGAGTGAGCAAGCTTATGCGGGAAAAAATCAAGCGCGCCGCGGTGCTTGATATCATGCAAAAGCACGAAAACGTGCGGCAGTCGGGCCTGTCGCGGGCCGCTTTGAAGGTACTTTATGAGCAGGCCTATGAAGAAATACAGCAGACCGCGAAGAAACAACCGAACTATCATTTTACAACGGGCCTGGAAGACGTCGACCCGACCTTGCTTAAGGCGCCGACAACCGATGAAGAGAGGATAAGGCGCGAAGAGATATATGGGGACATGATGAAACTGGCCGACCCGGGCAGTACGGGCCATGCCTGGGTAGAAACGGAGTCGAAATACGGCAATGGAGATAAACGCGTGCGCTTTACGATGGGCTTTTTCGCCACCGCCAGACCCAGCTCGCCGTTTTCCGCAGTGCCGGGGACAGTGTTTAATCCGGATAAGAACGATCAAAAGGGCGCCACCCATCAAAAATCGCAGACACTGGATAAGAAAAGCTACATTAAAGCCCTAAAATTCGTAATGGATTTCAACGACACCCGATATAAGCTGGCGACTAATAACTGCTCGACATTTGCATCGAAAGTGGCCAAGGCTGCGGGAATGAATGTCGGGGGCAGCAACATTTTCGGAATATACAGCCCAGGCAAGCTGGCGAAATCGCTGAAAGCGGCATCGGACGACGAGGTAAAGAAGAAATATGAGGTGCCGAAGGTAGAAATTGATAAGAGCGGCGACCCAATCAAAATAACGATAGGCGGCATTGTCACCGAGATTCCAGCGCAGGCGGGCAAAATGGACGACAAGACCGCCGTCGCAAAGCTTGTCGAGTACTGCGCGACGACGGACAAGTATATGAGCGGAATCGGAAAAATTCCCGCAAATAAGCGCGGCAACTATCAGCATGAACTGATAACTACAATCAAAAGTGAGTTTTCCAAGCTAAAGGAATTAAAAAAGCTGTATCTTCTAAACGAGCTGCATGAGCATAAGAGCGGAGACGCCGCGTCGCCGCTGCTGAGCGCGTTCACGGACGGCTGCTACGACACCGCCACTGCCGATGTGCGCGATCTGAGCGCCAGGCAAATCATGGATAAGGAGCGCGATAAATCGAAGTTCTACCTCGACATGCGCGCCACGATGTTTGACGGCACTAACATGCGGGGCGATCGAATCACCCCGACCGCGAAAGGGCTGCTTGACTTCTTGCAGGAGAATAGCTTGTTAGCCGCATTTGGTGAAATAGTGGCTAAAAAAGCTTCTATGGGAGGCGATATCGCAAAGCCGGAAAATGCCGGAAAGCTTGCCAAAGCCTTTGCCATAGCGGTTGACAACGTCCTGATGGACTCCCCGGAAATGCAGTCCATCTACAATAACTACATGACGCGGGGAGACATGAAGGACAGAGACGGCCTGGAAGCGTTTGTCGCCGAATGTTTTAATTCGAACGAGGGCAGCGCACTGAGCGCCGAGCTTGCGAAAATCGCGCAGGAGTACACCGAAGACGAAGGGAAGGCAAACAAGAAATACGACGAATTTTACTTTTAAGGAAACTAGCTATGAAACATCTGTTTATCATCAACCCTGCGGCCGGGAAGGTCAAGGGGCAGGCGGATGCGCTCAAGCAAAGGGTGCATAATTTTTTTGAGGAGCATCCCGATATCGAGTATGACATATATGTCACGAGCTGGTGCCGCGACGCGGTGAGCTATGTGCGGCGGTATGTTATGGAAGCGGGCGGCGGTCCGCTGCGCATACATGCGATGGGCGGGCCCGGCACGATGTATGAGGTCATAAACGCCATTGTTGGAATGGAAAACATCTCGGTGGCGGCCTACCCACTGGGATCAAACTATCATTTCCTGCGATACTTCGCACCTGAAAAGTCAGGGATATTCGCCAGTATCGAAAAACAAGTCTTCTCCCGCTCCATACCAATGGACCTCATACTCTGCGGAAGCAACTACGCGGTGAACTCTTCGTATATCGGATTGGAAGCATGGGCGGACATGTATGGGGACATATTGGTCGGAAGGGGATGGAAGCCCGATCTGAGCTACTTGCTCGGAGGGATGAACGCGCTGTTTTCCGGAAGATACAAGGCGCAGCGCTGTTCCATTGAACTGGACGGGCTTCGCATAGAAGACAAGTTCATGACGATAGGGATTGCCAACGGCCCGTGTTATGGGAATCACTACTGCCCCGCGCCCGACGCGCATCCCGACGACGGATTGCTGGATGTCTACCTCGTGCGCGATCTGTCAAAGAAGACGGTGGTCACATATCTCCGCAATTATCTCAAGGGGAGCTACGACAGAGCGCCGCCGGGCCTTATCGCGCATCACAGGGTTTCGAAAATATCGGTTACTTCCGAGGACACCATGTATATGTGCATCGATGGCGAAAATTTCTGCGGGGTTTCGTTTGAATATGAGATTATGAAGCATGCCTTCAGCTTTGTTTGCCCGGACGAAATTGATTTGGGGAAAATACCGCTGTTTTACGGCAGGCCGGAGAGGGGGCTGCGCGGAGATGAATAGATCAGAAAGATCGCAGGATATCGCGCGGAAGCTGACAAAAATCGTTATAATACTTTATGCTATTATTAAGTTCTCGCTCTCGTTTCTGACACACTCCTCAAACCCGTATTTCATGGTGACACGCGCCGTTGCATGTGCAATCATGGTTGCAATGGTACTGATAGTTACCCGAGCGAAAATTTCAAATCGGGCGACGGTCATCCTGACTGCGCTTTCGGCTGTGCTGCCGGAAATACTTTGGGTCGCGCTTGTCTCGAACGGCGAGTGGCTGATCTATATATTTCTTATAGGATGCTCTTTGCTTGGTATGCTATATCTGGACATCCCCGGCCTGCTCGTGTCGATGCTGATTTCCTGCGGGGCGCTCGCCATTTTGTCATTTGGCCTCGGGCTTCACCTTGCCCCGGGAGGTCAGGCGTTATTTGACGACATTTTCGGTTTTGTCGGGATAATCCTGATAAACTTCATAATAATACTCATATGCCGACACTCCATTGGTGCTTACGCCCAGTTTCAGCGCATGGGACAGACCTTCAACGCGATTTTGGAGACGACGCCCGATTTCGTCGCCGTCGTCAACGATGAAGCAAAGGTCGATCATATAAGCAGGTCGCTTGCGGAGAATCTGGGCATATCGCATGTGAAGTATGCGGAAAACCTTCCTTTCATAGACCTTTTTCCAAACTTGGAAATGAAAGAGCTGTTCAGCGATTTTATCAGGCATGAGGGATACTTGGAGGCGACGTTCAAAGCCGGGAGCGGCGCTGAAACGCGCCATTTCATGCTGCGCAGCGCAAATACTTCCGTCAGCGGGATTGCGCGGGTCTTTGAATGGACGGATGTTACGCCCTTGGTCGAAGCTAGGGATGCGGCGGAGGAAGCGAACAAGTCAAAGAGCCATTTTCTTGCCACGATGTCGCATGAGATACGCACGCCGATGAATGCGATACTCGGGGTGTCGGAGATCGAGCTTGAACGCGAGGGCATCTCGCCCGAGGCCGCCGAAGCGCTGTACAAGATATACAATTCCGGTCATATGCTCATGGGGATCATCAATGACATCCTCGATCTCTCCAAGCTGGAAACAGGAAAATTCGAGCTTGTACCCACCGAGTATGAAACGGCCAGCATGATAAATGACGCGATCCAACTGAACATAATGCGCATCGGCAGCAAACCCATCGACTTTGTGCTCTCGGTTTCCGAGCATTTGCCGACCAAGCTTTTCGGGGATGAGCTGCGTATCAAACAGGTACTCAATAATCTGCTTTCAAACGCTTTCAAGTATACGGACGAGGGGCGCGTCACATTGGAGATTAGCGCCGAGAAAGGGAAGCGGGCAGACGGAGGGGGAGAAAGCGAGGAAGGGGCGCTTATTATCACGGCGCGAGACACAGGGCAGGGGA
>Ga0099364_10010787_pt1 | contig 12530 bp, 14 predicted proteins | sample TergutTh196P3_FD_73070 | JGI IMG/M metagenome (GOLD analysis project Ga0099364, IMG submission 73070) | Microcerotermes parvus P3 segment gut microbial communities from Pointe-Noire, Republic of the Congo - Th196 P3 | ecosystem: Host-associated > Arthropoda: Insects > Digestive system > Gut ... | reverse complement strand
TCAGACACTGGTGCCATCGCTACTAATATCTGGGGCGGAAATATGCTAGTGCCAGGTGGACAGGCAATACACCGGCAATCTGGCTTTACCCTCCGCTGTGTCTACCCGTAGGGGGTGGGGAGGTTTTGTGAGTAATAACGAACGCCGTTAGGCATGAATTATGCTAAAATCACACTTTTAGCTAATTCATGCGAGCTTTAGCGAGCTAGACTAAAGGCGCGCCAAGGTACAATTTCATGAGTGACGTCTCGGAGCTTGGCAAAGCGAGAGGCAGACGCGCCTTCCCTGTGGCGACAGGCGAAGGCGACGTCGAGTCCGAATGAAATTCTATACCTTAGGCAGCCTTTTTATTGATTGTTTTCAGAATAGAGACTGGTTGTGGAAGCTTTTCTAGTTTTATGCTATAATATAGCCATGAAAACCCTCCCCGTGGTCGCACTGATCGGCCAGACCAACGCCGGCAAATCCGCCCTCTTCAATCGCCTCACGCGGAGCCGCACCGCCATCGTCGCCTTCGACGAAGGCACCACCCGCGACCCTGTCATGCGCGAACTTCTCACCCCCACCGCCGATTTCTGGCTCTGCGACACCGCCGGCCTCAAATCCCCCGACGACGAATTCGAAGCCTCCATCCAAGACCAAATCGCCGACGCCATTGACCTCGCCTCCGTCCTCGTTATGGTCGTGGATAGCACCAAATACCCCAACCATGACGACAAAAAAATCGCCCGTATGGCCCTAAAATCCGCCAAACCAGTCATCCTCGCCCTCAACAAAAACGACCTCCGAGCCGCCCTGCCCGAATCCGAATTCCTCCAACTCGGCATCAAAAACATCATTTCCGTCTCTGCCAACCACGGTCGTGGCACCAAAGAGCTCGTCCAGCACGTCGCAAACGACCTGAAATCCGCCAATCTCGCCATCAAAAAGAGCAAAACCATCAGCCCCGACCTCAAAATCGCCCTCATCGGCCGCCCCAACGTCGGCAAAAGCTCACTTTTCAACACATTAGCCAACAAACAGCAAGCCCTCGCTAGCAGTAAAGCCGGCACCACCCGCGACATCAATCGCGTCCAAATCCGCTACGAAGGCCAGAGCCTAGAAATCCTCGACACCGCCGGCGTCCGTAAATCCGGCAAACAAGAGGTTGGCGTCGAGAAGTTTTCCGTCGCCCGTACCCTCGAAGCCATCCTCGAGGCCGACGTCTGCTGCCTGCTCGTCGACGCTACCGAACCCCGCTCCAGCTTCGACCAATCCCTCGCCGGCCAAATCATCGAAGCCGGCTGCGGTCTCATCATCGTCGTCAGCAAATGTGATTTAGTGTCGAAAGGATTTATTGGGCGATCTCCTCGGAACGTCCCGGAGGTTGGCAAACCGAGGGGGAAGAACGGCTCCCCCGTGGCGACGGGCGGAGACGATTCTGTGTCCGAGGAGACGACCCAACAAATCCTTTCTGATCTCAGTTATGATTTCAAATTCGCCCCTTACGCCCCCGTCGTCCTGACTAGTTCCGAAAGCGGCAAAAACGTCACCAAAATCCTCGAGCTCGCCCTCGCCATCAAGTCTAAACGCGACCAAACCCACAAAACCGCCGAGCTCAACAAGATCCTCCTTGACGCCGTGAACGCCCACCCGCCGGCCGCCACCAAGGGCGCCCTCCCCAAGCTCCGCTACGCCGTCCAAACCGACAATTCACCCCCGTGGTTCGTCATTTACGGCGCCCACCTCGACCACCTCCACTTCTCCTACAAACGCTACCTCGAAAACGTCTGGCGCCAGCACCTCGACTTCTGGGGCACCCCCATCAAATTCTCCTTCCGCAACTCCTCCTCCGGCCGCACCAAAAAATAAAAACCCGCCAACAGAGGCGGGTTTTCAAGAATCCTTCATACATCTTCTTCTCGCTTGCACGAGCGCATCGAGCGCATTCACGCCCAATCGACACTTTCCGCGGCCAAAATCGCCTCTTGGTTGGTCTCGAGGTGTTCCAGCAGTATTTCGGCGGCCTTTTCCGTCAGGGCCCAGTTTTTGTCAGGCAGTGGCGACTGCTCGCATTCAGGGTCGAAATAGATATACACCCGCATTTCCAGACGACCTTCTTTCAGGTCTGAGCCAGGCGCGATGTCTACATCCTTCCACATTCCGTCCCTCATCACTCGTTCGGTAAAGAAATCAGCTCTTTCGTTCCGACTTAGCCTCGCTATCTTCTGGCTATAATTGCCAAAAGCAAACGGCTCGAATATGGCGGGAGTCGATCCTAGCCTGGGATAGGCGCAGGTTATCATCATCGCGAAGTCTTTGATCTTTTCCTTCTTCTCGGCGTGGCAGAGTATGAAGCAGGCGGCTCTGCCGATCACCTCATAGCGGATAATTCTCTTCAGCTCGGTGTCTTTCTCTCCGAACAGGCATATTACAGACATGCATTTTACCTCCTTAGGGTTTTTGTATGAAAAGTTAAGGTACCTCCCACAGTATAGCACACTTACGCTTAAAAGTCAATATGTACATATCCTAAACCCCATTGTATAATCGTAATATGAACCAAAAAGAGAGCCTTAGAAACATCAAAATCGGCCGCATCTACCGCCATTTCAAAGGCGACCTCTACCTGGTACGAGACATAGCAGAGCACTCCGAGACCAATGAGCCTCTCGTCATCTATCAAAAACTCTACGATGACGGCAGTCTATACGCCCGCCCGGCCCACATGTGGCTCGAGCCCGTCGACCACCAAAAATACCCCGACGTCAAGCAAACCCTCCGCTTCGAACTCCAGGATATTGCCTCGGTCGTTGCAAAATAGAAAAGCGGCGCGCCAGTTGGGTCGGTAGGGGTATTTGCTTTTTCGTAGTTTTCAGGGTAAGATATTGCAAGCTGGGTGTATTCTTAATAATCTATAGAAAGGTTGTGATTATGTGTTTCACAAGTTTAAAGGCAAGATCATCTGGAGTGCTGACGGAATCAGTTTTGAAGAGCTAATCGCCATAATCGAAGACGATTTCCCGAAGGACTCCGTAGCAATCAAGCTGGACCGGCTATTCTTGACAAGATACGGTCTGGGAACGATTTCGGAAGTGCAAAAACGCGGCATCCCGGTTTTCGCGGATGCAAAAATCGTGGAAATACCAAGCAAAGTCAACGAAGTAGCCAAGTTGCACCTGGAGCATCAACCGTGGATGTTAAATGTCATGGCCGGTGTGTGCAATAACGGCCTGACGCCTTCACGCCCCAACAGCAACCAAAAAGCGGACGAACTTTACCACTTCTCCGGCTTGTGCCGCGAAGCCGGCACGAAATCCTGTGTGGTAACCGTGCTTACCAGCAAAACGCCCGAATTAGCCGAAGACGAGTTTAATAAAACGGCTTTGGAAGCAGTCATGTTTTACGCCCAGCTGGCGTTCGACTGCGGCGTTACGGACATTGTCTGCTCTCCCGAAGAGGCCATCAAAGTAAGGACCTTAGGGAGCATTGATATCAATACCCCCGGTATACGCATGCCGGGCGGCGATGCAGGCGACCAGGCGCGCATTATGACGCCGGCAAACGCTATCAAAAACGGTGCCACCAGATTAGTTATCGGCAGGCCTCTAAGCGAAGGCGGCGATTTCCATGGTAATCTCGCTAAAATTCGGGCAAATATGGGAGGTGCTACGTAATGGAGTTAAAAATCCTTGACTACCTCAAAAAGCATGGCGGCATTTACACGGACATGATCGCCGTTCTTAAGAGCCATGGGCCAGGAGGTGGCCGCAATATCAGCAACGCTTACATCAACGCCCGCGTCCTAAACCAAAAAGACGATGCCGGTCGGTATGTGCATTACGATTTCTTGCATGGAGTCGGCGCGAGTATCAGCGAACACGCCAAGCGGCTGGGCGCGAACATGATTATCGGCGTGGTAACAACCGGCGCAACGTTGGCGGAATTCGCCGGCGAAGCGTCAGGTATAAGGTTTTGTTCTTGGAACCCGCATGATGAAGATTCGACACCCGATGCCGATCTGGCCGGCAAAAATGTGCTGGTTGTGGATGACACTACAACTACCGGTGCTTCTATCAGCGACTGTATCAAAGTTTGCGAAGCGGTCGGTGCGAATGTAGTGGGTGCGCTGACGTTAGTCCGACGCGATCCCGAGAAAGTACGCGAAGAACAAGTGGGGCTTAACCCCAACACCCAAGAGTTTGTGTCCCTGTTGGACATTGACTTCAAAATCGTCATCGAAGAAGCGAACGATAAAAGCATCTTGCTCCGCGCCGGGTTGCCGGTACGCCTCGACATTGGGTATGCCGCTACGGATGACTGGCCGAATAAATACCCTAATCTGACATACGAAGGCGAGCCAAATACTAAATGAACCAACCAAACCTTTCGTTGTATCTTTAAAGGCCTGCATATGCAGGCCTTTCAACTGCCTCAAACTTTCCTACGACCTCTGTAGTAGCACCATAAACGCCTCGCTCGGTATATCCACTTTGCCAAACCGCTTCATCCGCTCCTTACCCTTTTTCTGCTTCTCCAGCACCTTCTTCTTCCGCGTCACATCCCCGCCATACAGCCCGGTTGTCACGTCCTTTCGGAACGCCCCCAACGTCTCCCGCGCTATAAACTTCCCCCCAATCGCCGCCTGCAGCGCCACTTCAAAGTTCTGCCGCGGTATCACTTCTTTCAACTTCTCCGTCACTTTTCGCCCGATCGCCACCGCCTCCGACCGATGCGCCATCACACTTAAAGCATCCACCATCTCCCCCGCCACATAAAAATCCACCCGCACCAAATCCTCCGCCCGATACCCCGCCAAATCATAATTAAACGACCCATACCCCGCCGTCTGACTCTTCAGCTGATCATAAAAATCCGTCAACAGATTCGCCAGCGGCGCCTCAAACGTCACAATCGCCCGCTCCCCCACATAGCTCAAGTTTTTCTGCTGCCCCCGCCGCTCATTTATCAGCCCCAGCACATTCCCCACATAATTTTTCGGCACAATAATCTCCCCCGCCGCCCACGGCTCCCGAATCTCCACCACCTTACTCACATCCGGCAAATTACTCGCGCTCTTTATATCCAGCTCCGCCCCATCCGTCATCGTCACCTGATAATCCGTACTCGGATTCGTCACAATCAAGTCTAAATCAAACTCCCGCTCCAGCCTCTCTTTGATAATATCTAGATGCAGCAGTCCCAAGAACCCAATCCTTAGCCCAAACCCGAGTAGCGGCGAGTTCTCCGGCATAAATTGCAGCGCGCTATCCGACAGCGCCAGCCGCTCCACCGCCTCTTTCAACTCCTTATACTGATCATTCGACACCGGGAAAAACCCCGCATACACAAACGGCGTCACTTCCTTATACCCCGGCAGCGCCTCCACTATCACATCACTCATCCCCTGCTCCTTTCTTCGCTCTCGTCCCGCCGCTTCCCCAAAAACCTCCGCCTATCGCTCACTATTGCCCGCCACCACATCAACCTCAGCCGCGTTCGCCCCTGATTATGCCTCACCACTACGCTAGGCTCAAACTCCGCCCCGCCCGCCCGTCGGCACAAATCCTGCCCCTCATGATACAGAAACCCAGCGTCAAACCCACCCAAACGCCGGAACAAATCCGCCTCCATTACCATGCTACCCTCAGCCACCCAATCCACCCGCCGTCGTTCCGGCTTTGCCCAAAGCCGCTTAAGCTTCCAATATGACAGGCCATCCAACCACAGCGGCTGTATGAATTTCCCGTAGTTCCAGCGCATCGGCTCACCCTTTTTATCCAAGATCAACGTCCCCACAATCTTCTCCCGCCCATCAGCAAAAATCTTCTCGATTTTAGCCCTGTTTCCCTCGCTCACCAGCTCCATATCATCATCCAAAAACCAAATCACCCCATCCTTCACCTTACCTAAAGCCAAATTACGCGCCGAAGCCGGCCCTTTGCGCTCCTTATCTCCTAGCACCAGCACGCTATCAAATCCATCAGCCGCGAGCTGCCCCAGCAGCTTCTCTAGTTTCGCTTTCGACCCGGCATGCGGGATGGCTACCGTCACTTTCATTTTCGCTTTAGTTTTCTGTCAATTTCATTCAGAATCTCCCTCGCTTCCGCCTGCGTCAACTTCTTCTTCACCTCATGGTGAATCCCCAGCCTGCGAAACCCTTCCTGAATCAATTTCTTCTGCTCCGCTGTTGCCGGCCTCCCATCATCAATCGAACCGTCGCCGGAAATCCCCATCTTCCTCCCACGCTTAATCCCCATCAAGATCACCGTCACAGCAATCACAAAAACCACAATGAAAGGCACGAACATAAGAACAGGAAGCCCATCCCTCCCGCCAAACACCCCACCCTCATCTCTCTTCATGCTCTCAATCTCAAAACTCGACGCGATTTCGTGTCGGCGCGCATCCGATTTGAGATATTTAATCCAAATCGCATCGCCCACTTCCAAAAAACAAAAATCGCTCAGCCCATCATTCCGCCCACTAAATTCCTGTCCATCAATAGTCACATTATACGAAATATAACAGAAATTACTCGACGACGGTTCGCCGCTTATCATCGTCCGCTCCGTTACAATTCCCTCTGTTAACGCATATCTATCGTTCATTTCCTACCTCCAAAATTTTTTGCTAAACTTACCGTATCCCCCACTTTCGCCTCCCGCGTTGTCTTCAAATTCGTCACCACATACCCGATTTCCCCCGTTCCCAAACTCGGTTTCGCCGTCATCCCCGGGCTTAAGCAACCCACTTCCAACGCGATCCCCGAAGTTTCCGTCGCCAGCATCCGAATCTTCTCACCCTTCGCGAGAGCTCCATCCACAATCCGCACATACAGCACCACCCCCCGATAATCATCATAATACGAGTCAAAAATCAAGGCCCGAAGCGGCGCATCCACCTTACCCTCCGGCGCCGGAATCCGCTCGACAATCGCTTCAAGCACCGCCTCAACATTCGCACCAGTTTTAGCCGAAACCCCGATAATCTCATCCTCCGAGCAGCCTAGCAAATCCACCAATTCCGCCGTCACTTTCGACACATCCGCCGCCGGCAAATCAATCTTATTCAGCACCGGAATAATCTGTAAATCCGCCTCCAGCGCCAAATAAACATTCGCCAAAGTTTGCGCCTGAATCCCCTGCGACGCATCCACTACGAGGAGCGCCCCCTCACACGCCGCCAAACTACGCGACACCTCATACGAAAAGTCCACATGTCCCGGCGTATCAATCAAATTCAGCGTATAATCCTCACCGTCATGCTCATATTTCATCGTCACCGGCGTCAGCTTAATCGTAATCCCCCGCTCCCGTTCCAGCTCCATACTGTCCAGCAGCTGCGCCTTCATCTCCCGCTTCTCCACCGTCCCCGTCATCTCCACCAGCCGATCCGCCAGCGTCGATTTCCCGTGGTCAATATGCGCGATGATACAGAAGTTCCGAATCTTTTCCATCCCTGTTATCATATCATAAACTCGCCAGCCCAGCAAGTGACAAACCTCCCGCATGACGCAGGAGGTTATTATGTCCACAGAGGCGGTAGGTTTTTGAAATTGTACTTGGCGAAATCAAATTGCCGCGCCGCCAAGTCTACAATCTCGTAGATTTTAATCAACTCCGGCGTATCCGCCATCTGTCTTTTCAGCCGCCTAAGTAAGGACGTACAGACGATTGTCGCTGTTTCCATCGTCTGCGAGTGTTTCAGATACTCCTCCGTCTCCAGATACGCCCGCACATCCAGCGGTTGCCAACCTCCACCCAGCACCTTTACCACAATCTTTTCCCCGGCATACTTCACTAGGCCGACCCCGTTACTCTGTAGCATTCTCAGCCAGAGCATCAGCTCCATCCAGTCACACATCTTGATTAACTTCGTCTGATACCGTTCGCGTCGTTCGTACTCTTGCCAAATGTCGATAAACATCTGCTTCTTCCGCAGCATCCCATACAGCATCCTAATCCCTTGTCGCTCGCCGTCGCGCTTCTCTTCCGAGCTCACTTGATCCACGTTTGTCGCGACATCGCCGGTTATCTTCTCTGGGTCGTCGTGCATGCACCCTTGCAAAAACGTCTCCGACACGTCGATTTCTTCCCGCAACAATTCGACAAATTCCGACGGTATCGCCATCGCGGCCAACCGCGCCACCGCCATCTGGTGCTCGTCAATGCTCTGCCAAACCAATCGATACATCATCGCCTCTATGCTGTCCGGATACCCTAGTCGTCGTGCCGTAATCGCTCGCGGAAAGTTCCGCGCATGCAGCGCATAGAATAAGCACGTCGCTTCCCCGCGTGGGTCAAGTTTCTCCACGTCTCTCACCTACCTCTCTTAAGTTTCGCTAGCCTCGGCTACTGTTATTATCCTATCTGACCCACCCCTCAATCGCAAGCATAAGCGAGAACTCCCCACAGGCTCTACCTCTGTAACCATGACAAGACCATTGACTTTCCATTCCGCTTGTGCTATACTGTACAATAGAGAGAGTTATATTCCAAATCACCGACCCCTGTAATATCAGGGGTAATTTACATCAAAAAAGTCCGGATTTACTCCGGCTTTTTTGATTTCGTTAAGGAAAGGAAGAAAACCTTGGTTTTCTTGCTAAATATTAAACCTAAACTCCACCACATCCCCCTCCCGCACCACGTAATCTTTGCCCTCAGTCCGCATTTTGCCAGCCGCCTTCACCGCCTGTTCGCTCCCCACCGCCGCCAAATCATCATAATCCATCACCTGCGCCGCGATAAACCCCCGCTCAAAATCCGTATGAATCACCCCGGCCGCCTGAGGCGCCGTGCTCCCGGCCTTAATCGTCCACGCCCGCACTTCCTTCACCCCCGCCGTCAAATAACTCTGTAGCCCCAGCGTCTTATATGCCGCCTTAATCAACTTCTCCAGCCCCGAATACTCGATATTATATTCCTTCAAGAACTCCCGGCGCATCTCTTTATCATCCAACTCCGCCAACTCCGCCTCGATCTTCGCGTTCACAAAAACCGCCTGACTCCCCGGCACAATCGCCGCTAGCTCCGCCTGTCGCCTCTCATCCGCCAGCGTCTCCTGATCCACGTTAAACATATAAATCACCGGTTTCGCCGTGAGTAGCGGCACCTCATCCAAATCCGCCTCTTCAAAACCCTTCTTCGCCCGCATTTTTGCCACCGTCTCATCATCCGCCAGTTGCAGCTCCAAATTAATAATCTCAATATCATCCCGCGGACTCTGACTAACCCCATCACCTCCCGCCGCCCCGTCATGCCTCAACACCTCGCTATCCGAAAACGCCCTGACCACATGACAAATCGCATTACACTCTCTAATATGCGCCAAAAACTTATTCCCCAACCCCTCGCCACTGCTCGCCCCCGCCACCAGCCCAGCAATATCCACAAACTCCACCTGCGCCGGAATAATCTTCTCCGTCTTATAAATCTCCCCCAGCTTCCCCAGCCGCTCATCCGGCACCGGCACCAGCCCCACATTCGGCTCAATCGTCGCAAACGGATAATTCGCCGCCAGCGCCCCCGCCCCTGTCAGCGCATTAAACAGCGTCGACTTCCCCACGTTCGGCAGCCCCACAATCCCAATCTTCAAGCTCATAGAGGTAGTATAACATATTTTCCCAAGAATCCGCCCGCGTAGAGCCTAGTAAACGATGGCGACGACCATGTAAGCGACAGCCAGCAGAATCAAAGCGATGTCGCGCCAGTGGTCAGAAGCTTTTTGCATAAGGGCGTTGACCCTCGGATAAACGCCGTAGCTAAACACCGTCGCAGCAGCAGCAAATAGAAGCGTGTTTTGAAGGCAAATATAACCGTGGATATTAAAGGGTTTGTTGGTGTAGTCCCAGAGAGTATTTTCGCCATGCATCCTAATGACCAGAAGCGCGCCGACATATTCCACGACAGCCATCAAGACCAGATTGATGAGAAAATGCAACGGCAGACGACTAGTCAAGCGCTCCGGCAAGAGGCGATAGATGACAATAATCGCGACAACGCCCCAGCCATATATCGGGTAAGGTTCCAGCCAATTATCAAGTATGCCAAAGTTCGTGTAGTGTTCAGGGTCAAACAAACGGGTGACATGAAAAAGGGTGATTTCCAGCCAATGTCCCACCCAAGAAGCGACAAAAAACCAGATGAGTGTATCTCGCCAAAATGCCCACTGCCGGATACTACCGAACTTAAGCGCCTTCGCCATATTTTGATTGTATCATATTTGGTCAGTCGGACAATCCATGGTATGATATTTTCATGCCGCATTAGCTCAGTTAGTAGAGCAGCCGCCTTGTAAGCGGCAGGTCGTCGGGGCAGAGCCGACATGCGGCTCCATGTTCATCCCCTAGCCGGGGATTTTTACGTCTCGCCCCACCCGCTTCGGATATTCTTCTCCTTGCAAAACCCGCCAAAATACGTTAAACTATCCCAGAGGGCGATTAGCTCAGCTGGTTAGAGCGCAGTACTGATAATGCTGAGGTCGGTGGTTCGAGTCCACCATCGCCCACCAAGATAATTTTATATATAGGTGATATAATCAAACTATGAAACTCCTCGTCGTCGGTGGCGCCGGCTACATCGGCTCGCATTTTGTACGGGTCGCCCTTGACGCCGGCCACGAAATCATCGTCGCCGACAATCTCACTACCGGCCACGCCGCCTCCGTTGACCCTCGCGCCCAGTTCCAGCAGCTCGACATCCTAGACCAATCCGCCACCGAGCAACTCCTAAAAGCCCAAGGCATCGAAGCCGTCGTCCATTTCGCCGCCTTCTCTCTCGTCGGCGAATCCATGACCCACCCTCTCAAATACTTCCAGAACAACACCGCCGGCATGATTTCCCTCCTCGAAGCCATGCAAAAATCCGCCGTCAAAAAGCTCATCTTCAGCTCCACCGCCGCCGTCTACGGCATCCCCGAAACGACCCCCATCACCGAAGACATGCCAGCCCACCCCATCAACCCCTACGGCGCCAGCAAGCTCCAAATGGAGCAAATCATGTCCTGGGCCCACCAAATCCACGGCATCCGCGGCGTCGCCCTCCGCTATTTCAACGTCGCCGGCGGTTGGCCTGATGGCCGGCTAGGCGAAGACCACCGCCCCGAAACCCACCTCGTTCCAAACGTCCTCGCTGTCCCCCTCGGCAAATCCCCCGCCGTGAAGCTTTACGGCGACGACTACGACACCCCCGACGGCACCTGCATCCGCGACTACGTCCACCCCATCGACCTCGCCCACGCCCACCTACTCGCCCTCTCCCACCTCGAAAAACACGACGCCTTCGACATCTTCAACCTCGGCTCCTCGACCGGCTTTTCCGTCAAACAAATCATCCAAGCAGCCGAAAAAGTCGTCGGCCAGCCCATCCCCACCGAAGTTCAACCTCGCCGCCCCGGTGACCCCGCCATCCTCGTCGCCGACTCCTCTCGCGCCCGCCAAACCCTCGACTGGCAACCCGCCTATGACGACGTCGAACAAATCATCCAAACCGCCTGGGCCTGGCACAGATCCCATCCCGACGGCTACCCCGACTAGTCCCGACGGCTACTCCGGCTAGCCCAAGCGGCTACCCCGACTAGTCCCCACCCCACCCCCAACGAGAACATGGTACAATATGCTTATGGAAGAAGCATTTAGAGATTGGATTCGCGAAATCAAAGACCAAAAACAGCTCACCGAACACGACGTCGAGCGTAGCATTGCTTACGCCCGCGACCTCTTGCAGGGCCTCGCCAAGCTTCGCACCTTCCCGCAAGGCGTCAGCGTCTACGGCTCCGCTCGTTCACCAGAAACCAGCAAGTATTATCAATCCGCCCGCAAACTCGGCGCCCTCCTCGCCCAAAACGGCCACGCTGTCGTCACCGGCGGCGGCCACGGCATCATGGAAGCCGCCAGCCGCGGCGCCCACGAATACGGCGGCCGCGTCCTCGGCCTCAACATCGAGCTCCCCCACGAACAAACCTTAAACGCCTACGTCACCGACATGCTGGAGTTTCGCTATTTCTTCGCCCGCAAAGTCATGCTCACCATGGCCGCCAAAGTCTACGTCTTCTACCCCGGCGGCTTCGGCACCCTCGACGAGTTCGCCGAAATCATGACCCTCATGCAAACCCAAAAAATGCCTCGAATGCCCATGATCCTCATCGGCAAAAAGTTCTGGCGCCCGCTCGACCGGTTCTTTTACACCCGCCTCGAAGGCAACAAACTCATCTCCAAAGGCGACCGCGCTATCTACACCATCACCGACGACATCAACGAAGTCGTGCGCGTCGCCGAGAAGATCGGCCACCACAAGATTGACGAAAACATCTATGACACCTTAAAGGCCGTCAAAAAACCCCGCAAACCAAAAGCTTGACTGCCACCTCCTCCCCACCCCCTAGCCCAAGGTCAGGCTCTGCCCATCTTATGTATCCTATCCAAGCCTGCATCCTCCCCACCCCCTACGGGTAGACACAGCGGAGAGAGAAGGCATAACTTTGATAATAGACGAAGACACCCGGGCCAACAACAGTTGTCCATAAATACGTAGAAGAGTTGCTTATGT
>Ga0099364_10010786_pt1 | contig 12531 bp, 11 predicted proteins | sample TergutTh196P3_FD_73070 | JGI IMG/M metagenome (GOLD analysis project Ga0099364, IMG submission 73070) | Microcerotermes parvus P3 segment gut microbial communities from Pointe-Noire, Republic of the Congo - Th196 P3 | ecosystem: Host-associated > Arthropoda: Insects > Digestive system > Gut ... | reverse complement strand
CCAATTCGGGTGCGGAAGCGAACGAGGGAGCCTGTAAAATCGCCCGAAAATATTCGCTGAAAAAATACGGCCCGGGCAGGCACACCATCGTTACCTTGCAGGGGAGTTTTCACGGCAGAACCATTACCACCTTGTCCGCCACCGGGCAGGAAAAGTTTCACAGGGATTTTGGCCCTTTTACCGAGGGCTTTGTGTACATTCCCGCCAATGATATCAATGCATTGGACAAGGCACTGGATGGTACAACCACTGCGGCCCTGCTGCTGGAAACCATTCAGGGTGAAAGCGGCGTTAGAATACTCACACCGGAATTTATCGAAACGGCTGCCCGGCTCTGTACAGAGCGGGATATACTGCTGATGTTCGATGAAATCCAGTGCGGTTTGGGGCGGACAGGTACTTTTCTTGCATTTGAACAATACTGCGGCAGCGGCGGCAAACCGGTTACAGCGGATATCGTCACACTTGCCAAAAGCCTGGCAGGGGGAATCCCCGCCGGTGCGGTGCTTGCCGGAGAAAAAGCCGCCGGTGTTTTTGAGCCGGGAGATCATGGCAGCACTTTCGGCGGCAACCCCATCGCAGCGGCGGCAGGCCTCGTGGTGCTGGAAACGGTCAATAATCCGGCCTTCTTGGCGGACATTTCCCGCAAGGGCAAGTACATTACCGAAGCACTACAGTCGTGGAATCATCCGGCAATACAGGAAATCCGCAGCCGGGGTTTAATGATTGGTATCGATATAGACCGCAGCGCATGGCCGGTATTGGAAGCTGCCATAGCCCGCGCCGGAAGCAGTAACTGCGGCCTGTTGATCCTCTCGGCCGGGCCGCAAACCCTGCGCCTGCTGCCGCCCTACACCATCACCGATAAGGAAATTGATCAGGGCCTGGAGATACTGCGGGAATTATTGAATTAATTATGATGGTATCTCATCCCTGTTGCTTATCACTTTACTGATCAGACCGTACTTCACCGCTTCATGAGCATCCATCCAGTAATCGCGGTCGGTGTCTTTTTCCACCTGGCCGGATTGGTTGCCGGTTTCTTCGGCAATAAGCCGGTTGATTTTTTCCCGCAGCTTTTCCAGTTCCCTGGCATGAATTTCAATATCGGTGGCAACACCGCGTATGCCGGACAGGGGCTGATGAATAAGGTAATGACTGTTGGGCAGGCCCAGCCGCCGCTGCTTTGGCGCAGCAAGCTGGATGATTGCCGCCGCACTGGCCACCAGCCCCATGCCGATGGTCCAGACCGGGGGCCGAATAAACCGGATCATGTCAAATATGGCATACCCGGCATCAGCATCTCCTCCGGGCGAATCAATAAAAATCCGTACTGGTTCATCGCCCATTGCTTCCATTAATAAAAGCTGACGGATGGTTTTTTCCGCCAGACCCTTGCGAATTTCACCGGAAAGCAGGATGGTACGGGTTTTAAGCATCTTCCCCGCCAGAAGCTCCTGCCAGTTTTCAACTTTGCCATCATCATCGTCATCGTCGTCATCACATAGTCCGGCGTTTTGTATCTGGTCTTTCATCATAAGGTAATAATATATTTTTCTCTTGACATTTTCAATGTGCTGTCGCATCATGAAACAAGGAGGATACTATGGCTGAAATTAAGAAATTTATCGGATCTGACATTGACATTGCACAGGCGGTATATCCCGAACATGCACTCCACATCGACGAAATTGCAAAAAAGGCCGGAATTCCCGGTGAGTTTATCGAACACTACGGAAAATACAAGGCAAAAGTTGATTATAATTACCTGATACAAAACAAGAATAAAAAAGACGGCAAGCTGATACTGGTAACGGCAATTTCCCCTACTCCGGCAGGTGAAGGAAAAACAACAACAACTGTCGGCGTTTCCGACGGACTGGCAAAAATCGGAAAAAACGTGCTGGTAGCCCTGAGGGAACCTTCTCTGGGACCGGTCTTTGGTGTAAAAGGCGGAGCGGCCGGCGGCGGATGGGCCCAGCTTATCCCCATGGAGGACATCAACCTCCACTTTACCGGCGATTTCCATGCCATCGGCGCGGCAAACAACCTTCTTGCCGCCCTCATCGACAACCATATCTTCCAGGGAAACAAGCTCAACCTGGACCCCCGGAAAATTATCTGGCGCCGATGCGTGGACATGAATGACCGCCAGCTCCGTTTTGTCATCGATGGATTGGGGGGCAAAACGAACGGCATGCCCCGCGAGGACGGCTACGACATCACTGTGGCATCGGAAATCATGGCAATCCTCTGCCTGGCAACCAGCATTGACGACCTCAAGCTGCGGCTGGGGAGAATCATCGTAGGCTACACTTATGGTAAGCAGTCCGATGGCAGCGAGAAGCCGGTCACCGCAGCCCAGTTGAATGCCCAGGGTGCAATGGCCGCCCTGCTCAAAGATGCCCTCAAACCAAACCTCGCGCAAACCCTCGAAGGTACACCGTCCTTTGTTCACGGCGGCCCCTTTGCCAATATCGCCCACGGCTGTAATTCGATCATGGCCACACAGATGGCCCTCAAATGCGCGGACTATGTCGTAACCGAAGCGGGCTTTGGCGCCGACCTGGGTGCGGAAAAATTCCTCGATATTAAATGCCGTTTTGGCGGATTTACACCGGCGGCGGTGATTATTGTTGCCACTGTCAGGGCCCTTAAATCCCACGGCGGTGTGAAAAAACCCGACCTGGAAAAAGAAAACCTTGCCGCCCTGGAAGCAGGTCTGCCCAACCTCCTGAGGCATGTCGAAAATATTACCAAAGTGTACAAATTACCGGCGGTGGTGGCAATCAATGCTTTCCCCAAGGATACCAAGGCCGAGCTTGACCTGGTTGAAAAAAAGTGCCGGGAACTGGGCGTAAATGTTGCCCTCTCGGAAGTATGGGCAAAAGGCGGCGAGGGCGGTGTAAAAGTTGCCGAAGAAGTAGTGCGGCTTTGTGAACAGCCCAATAATTTTGAATATGCCTATGATGTCAATCTTTCGGTTAAGGATAAAATCGAAGCCATAGCAAAGAAAATCTACGGCGCAGACAATGTTTCAATCCTCCCTGCCGCACAGAAACAGATCGAGCAGTTGGAAAAACTCGGCATGGACAAAGTCCCCATTTGCATGGCAAAAACCCAGTACAGTTTTTCAGACGACCCCACCCTGCTGGGCGCGCCAAAAGGCTGGACTCTCACCGTGCGGAACATCAAAATTTCTGCAGGAGCAGGTTTTATCGTAGCCCTTACCGGCGAGATTATGACCATGCCCGGCCTGCCGCCTGTCCCCGCCGCAGAAAAAATCGACGTGGACAATACCGGAAAAATTTCAGGCCTGTTTTAAGGAAGCACATGAAAAACTTACTTATCAAAAGTACTAACTGGATACTGGCCGGCATTATAGGTTTGTTTGGCTTTGCCGGCTGCTCAACAGACGACTATCCTGTTGAATACGGAACTCCTAGTGCGGATTATACGGTTAAGGGTGCGGTAGTCAATGAAGCAACCGGAGAACCCATACCGGGGATACGGGTAGGGTACTATCCGCAAGAGTGGGATGAAGATGTGTTTGGCCCGCAGCCTCAGTACTGGGAATATACGGCTCATGTCGTTACCAGTACCAATGGAGAGTTCACCCTGACTACCATGATGTTTCCCCTGGGATCCGATAAAATAGTACCTGTGTATGTTGAAGATATTGACGGAGAAGAAAATGGTTCATTCGGAGCAAAAATGGTAGATGTTGATTTCACTGATGCCGTACACAGCGGAAACCCCGGAAACTGGTATTCAGGTATGTACACCGTTACCACAACCATACAACTGGCTGAAGTGCAGATTGATTGAAGAAGAAACTTCCGATTCGTAAACGGGCAGCTTTAGAACTTTTTCGGACAATACGGAAAAACAATGCCCGTTTACACGAATTAAAAACCCTATTTTGGGAATGTACGCTTCGCTGCAACCTGTCTTGCCTTCATTGCGGAAGCGACTGTAAAAAAAGTGCCGATTGTCCCGATATGCCGGCAAAAGATTTTTTTCAGGTAATCGATCACATAATGCCCCATGTCAATGTAAACCGCACCATGATAATTTTTACCGGCGGAGAAGCGCTGTTACGGAACGATGTAGAATCCTGCGGATTGGAATTGTATAAACGGGGCTTTCCCTGGGGGCTTGTTTCCAATGGAATGCTGTTGAATCGGCGCCGTTTAGATTCATTGCTGAAAGCCGGTTTACATTCCATCACCATCAGCCTTGACGGTTTTGCAGAAGCGCACAATTGGCTGCGCCAACATCCCGAAAGTTACACCAGGGCATTCAATGCCGTGACCATGCTCACCAAGGAAAAAGACATAGTCTGGGATGTGATTACCTGTGTAAATACAAAAAATATCAATCAATTGAGTGATTTCAAAGAATCCCTGATTGCCGCCGGTGTCAAAGACTGGCGGATTTTTACGATATTTCCGGCAGGCAGAGCGCGTCCCCTTTTGAGGACGCAACCCTTACCAGGGGCGAACGCCACACAAGGGGCTGCCGCATTTGGCGAACTGCAGCTCTCCGACGAAGAATTTACTCAGGTACTTGATTTTATCCGGGCAACCCGCACAGAAAAACGCATTCGCCTGAGTTATGGATGCGAAGGCTTTCTGGGAAACTATGAAGCACAGGTGCGCGATTATTTTTATCAATGTAATGCCGGAGTAAGTATTGCATCCGTGCTGGCTGACGGTTCAATTTCCGGCTGTCCCAGTATCCGCTCAAATTTTCATCAGGGGAATATTTATAAAGATCATTTCATGGATGTCTGGAACAATCGTTTTCATCCTTTTCGTAACCGCAAATGGACACGAAAGGACAGATGTGCTGACTGCTCAATGTTCCGTTACTGTGAAGGAAACAGCATGCACCTGTATGATGACAGCGGCAACCTCCTTGTTTGTCATTTACTTAATGAAAGGTGAAGTTACTATGACGGAAATTGAAAAAGAAACGGGAATGACGGATGCTGAATGTGAATACTGGTCTGACTTTATCACCAACAACCCCGTTCAGCTAGGACCAGACCTTGTACAAATGGGTATAAAACCCGGCTTTGCACAACATTATCTGCCGTTAAAGGAACTGGATAACGATGTTATGGAATATCTGCGTAAACAGGCAACTACATTTCACAAAAGCCAAATTCAAATAATAAACGATCTAGTCCGTGAAAAACTTGCCGTAGGAGTATAGGGTTCTAAAAAATAATTATTTCACATTTATTTAATATACAAAAAATGGCGCTTAATGTGCTAGGTTGGCAACGTTTTGGCTGCCAGAATAAGCGAGCCCAAAAGCCTTAAATTCATTCTTACCCGGTTTTTGGGTTCGCAGGGCAGAAAAAATGTGGGTGGAGGCTTGCGTGGGAGCGAGGGCGTAGCCCGACCGACCTAGCAAGCCGTAACCCTGAAGCCGCCCGAATGGGCGGCGTAACGCTAACCGTTTGTTAGGCGATCTTAAAATATACAAAAAACATTTATTTTCTCCATATCGTATTACCCGTTTGTATAGTGAAAGGATCAATAATAGCAGCTTGTGATTGGAATGAAAAAGTATTGTTATTCCAAGATACCCAAGTCATGATCATATTAATAGTATTTCCCGAAATAGTGTATGTCCCACCAGTTGAAACGGGAACTGAATAAGTTCCAGCAGTTTCAATATAAGTACCATTATTATTAAATGTTAAACTTCCCATACCACCTTCATAGTACCTATAATATGAACCTGAATAAATATCTATTGTCCATCTAGCATAAAGTGTGATATTACGAGTAACTGTATAGGAAGAACCAGAGTTATAATTTGTACCAGTTCCTGTATCATTAGTATTCCAGCCACTGAAGATAAAACCATTTCTTGACAAGTCATCTCCATCGGGCAAAGTTATAATACTTCCAGCAGCTACAGTTTGTGCAGCAGGGGCAACACCATTTGTAGCACCATTAATATCAAAAGTAACGGTGAATGTATTAGTTTGCCAATTAGCATAAAGCGTTACATTACCATTAACAGTGTATGATGAATTTTCATTATAGTTAATTCCATCACCGTTAGCAGAAGTATTCCAGCCACTAAATGTATGATGGGTTCTAGAAAACCCATTACTGCTTGGAAGCGTTATGTTAGAATTTGAGTTAACCGTATGTGATATTGGAGTTGTCCCTGTTGCACCATTTAGATCAAAAGTAATAGTGAAAGCTGTATTACTGTTAAATCTGGTCAAAGTAACATTACCAAGAATAAGTGTATTATCGTTTAAAGAAATACTTTCTGTACTAGGTGCTGGAAAGAAAGAATTTAACGAGCTTTCTATCATCATTTCAGATTGCGCTACTGCTACATCTACTAATGAATTAATATCAGCAGTTCCATAAAAGGTAATAAACATTTCATTTGCTTGACTAACCCCATAATAAGTTACATATAGATCATATGCTTGTTGATATTGAGATCTATAAAGATCTCTATAGTAGTCTTGCCAGGCAATCTTAAACTCATCCCTAGAATACCATGTAGAAGATTCTAACCATGTGTATGATGAAAAATAATCACTATGAACATGAGTTACAATCATAGTTATGCTATCTGTGGTATTTGAATAAGTCCCCTTTCTATATAGATTACCATTAATAGTATGTTCAAAATTTCCATCGTCAAAATAAAATCTATACCCATTTCCTGATGGATACCATATACCATCAAGACCGCTAGTTTCTCCGCCTGTGTTTCCTCCTGTTTCTCCGCCTGTGTTTCCTCCTGTTTCTCCGTTTGTGTTTCCTCCTGTTTCGCCGCTTGAGTTTCCTCCTGTTTCGCCGCTTGAGTTTCCACTATCTGAAATTGAACCAGTGTCACAACTAAATATCAACATTCCGAATACCAATCCAATTGCCAGTATACCCACCCAAAAATTTTTATTTGCCATTTTTTACTCCTTTACTTTGGTAATATTTTCAACAGGTAACACCTGTTTATTAATAAAATCAGATATTATTACCAATGGTATTTTTACATCATTTTCCATAAATATTATATTTTATGTCGCCTAATCGCTGTATACGTATTTCAGATATACCGCAAAATCCGTACAAAAAGCGAAGTAAGATTCGCATAATATCCTTAATACGATGATAACACGAACCAAGGGTTATGTATATGGGTGTAGGTTAAATTGGGTAAAAAATGTATAGCGGTGTATAAAATATTATACACTAAGGCAGTTACATTATCGTATCAAGCGGGCTTTGGACATTAAGATAGCTGGTTTGGGCGATGTGGGTGTACCGCTCGGTGGTGCGGATGCTGGAATGGCCCAAAAGGTTTTGAATGCTGCGGATATTAGTGCCGTTTTCCAGTAAGTGAGTCGCAAATGTGTGGCGAAGGCTGTGGATGGTTATTTCTTTGTTAATTCCTGCGCGGCGGACAGCTTTGATGAATATTTTCTGAGCTGAACGGATGGATAAATGGCTGGTAGGCGGCTGGCCGGGGAATACCCAGGTTTGAATATCAAAAGAGGAACAATAATCGGTATAAAATTGCGCGGCTTTTTCAGAAAGAATTGTTACCCGATCTTTCCGGCCCTTGCCAAGGTTAATGTGGATAACCAAATATCTATGTGTTTCCTTTAAAGAATAAATTTTTAGATGAATTACGTGATGGAAACAAAATAATAGAATTTTATCTCCCTAAAGATTGCCCGCATTTTTGTAGTGGTTGTAAAACCTGCTTTTTTATCGATGAAAACATGTGTCCTCATTTCTTTACTCAACTATATAACCGCCAGTTTTGATAAAATTGGAAATTTCATAAAAAAATGTCCCGTCAACAGCAAGATCAGGGGAAGAAAAATATGTATAAATAATCTTTGTTGGAATATGATTTTCTTTATCATAGGTAACCAATATATCAGTAAAGTAAAAATCAGATTTTGAAGCAGTTATAATTTCGTTATACATATTTTCGACGGTTTGGTATATTTCATCAATTGTGGAATAATTGATGAAATAGTCAATATCAGAGTATTCATCGTGAGGTATATCATTTTTAAATATACCATTTTCCACAAAAATATCTCCATAATAAAAAATAAAACCTGTGGCAGATAATGTATAAGTATAATTCATTGTATTCGAATCCTGCCATAATTGCCTCTGTTCAGTAAATGTTTTATGATCAAATGAAGCTAGGATGTTGGATTCGATATTACTGTCACATGATATCCAAAAAAGAATAAAAACTGCCAGAAAAATTGGATAGCGTTTCATAATCTGCCTCCTATAATTTAATGTACCACCTTTTTTTCTGAATGTCAACGTAAATTAATTCATTATTTCCCCCAAGTACACTTTTTATCAATTTATTCACGCCAAGACACCAAAGTTTACAGGGAAAGATATCTCACGGAGGACACAGAGGAAGAAGGACCATATAAAAAATGTATTAAATAATTTCCCTATGGAAAGGTAATAATGGATTATGAAAAGCAGTTTTAAACAATTTACGAAAGAGTACTTGATCTTTCCGTAGATTCTGGTATAGATAATACTTAGCTGTAGTTTGATTAAAATCACCGATATAATCGGCAGAAGAAAGAGGTTAAAAATGAAAAGGAAAACAAAACAAAGACTGAATATAGCTCTTATCGTGACAGCAGGCATCGCAATTATCGGCTGTTCTGACCCTAACAGCAGCACAGGAGACCCTATCACCAGTTACGGCGTTCTTGATAAGGCAATAGAAAACGCACAAGATGCAAAATCAGGGGTGGGTACTTGTATGGATGGCAGCAGTTATCCGCCCTCGATGCAGTGGGTAACAGATGAAGTAATGGACGCTTTTGAAGGTGCTATCATCGAAGCCCAAACAGCCAGAAAAAACGCCACAACTCAAACGCAGGTTAATAATGCCGCCGACGCTCTAAATACAGCGACAGGCATATTTAATGAAGCAAAGGCAAACGGTACAAACGATGATCCTTGTGAATGTGAGGACGACTGCGGCATAGCAGGCTGCCCCTGCGGTTGCTACACAAATGAAAGCGACCCCTGCGAAGATGGGCATGAATGGGAAGGAAACTGCACAACAGGCTGTAAAAATTGCGATTCAATCCACACTCAACACAACTATTCAAGCACTGGCGAATTATGCGAATTGTGCGGATATGAAAACCCCGATTTCAACCCTGACTGTACGCACCTGAATAAATCATGGGATATTTATACAGAGGCAACCTGCATCGAAGACGAAACCGAAATAGAAACCTGCGATGACTGTCATTTAAAAACAGATGAACGTACCATCCCTGATTCAAAACTCGGACACGATTACGAGTTTACAGAAATTGTTAATCCAACCTGCTTTGAAGCCGGATATGACATCTTTACTTGCAATAGATGTCCCGATACAGAACAACGAAATCCTGTAGATACAAGCGGGCACACAGTTATCGTATGGAAGTACAATGTAACCCAGCACTGGAAAGAATGCGAACGCTTCGATCAAAATGGCTGTGATGAAAAGACAACCGCCGCAAATCACGACCTGAGCGGCTGGGCAACCGAAAATGGGGGCCACACCAGATCGTGTAACGATGACTGCGGTGTAACGCCCCAAAGCCATACAATTAATTGGGGAACATGGACAAGCAAAAACGCTACACATCACCACAGAGAATGTCAGCATACGGACTGCGATCTTAAAGACGAAGCAGATCACACAGGCGGAATAGCAACCTGTACAGTTCTGAAAGTCTGCACAGCTTGTTATCAATCTTATGGCGAATTAGATCAGAACAACCATACACCAATCCCTGACACAGTAAAAAGCAAAGATGCAACCTGCGAAGAAGAAGGCTGGAAAGACGCAACAATATGTAAAGACTGCGAAACCGAATTGGACACAGGAGAAGTGACTGACGCCCTGAGACACGACCATACTGAAAGTTTAGTGTGCATAAGAACAGGCTGCGATCACCAATATGCAATCGGCAACAGAGGACCCGGCGGCGGCAGAATCTTCTATATTGCAGACGGCAATGACGGCAGACCGCTTGGATTTGATGTAGCAGGTTATGGAGCTAATAACTCAGTAGAAGGCTACTTTACAGGATACAAAGCCCACTACCTTGAAGTTGCGCCTGGAAGCGTCGCTGATGGGCTTGTTTCATGGAGAGGTTCTGCAACTGCCAATGTTCTAATACCTGAAGATACAGGAATAACAACATTTACAACAACTGAGGATGTACTTGCAAATAGTATAGGCAACGGCAGAAGGGATACCCAAATCATTATTGCATTTTATGCAGATTCAGTAGCAAATGGCAGTCATGAAACATTAGCAGTAAACGACACAGCCGCTAACAGAGCTACTGAATATAGAGCACCGACACCAAACGATACTATTAACGATTGGTTCCTGCCTAGTTCAGGGGAATGGAATTTGTTGTTTCAACGAGGAAGCCTTGTCGGTCAAACCACCTGGTTCTGGTCTTCGTCGCAGCACAGTATGGATTTAGTATGGGATCAGGGTATAGTAAATAATGGTGGCCGGGAACCTTATAATAAGAGCCACCGCAGTTCAGTCCGTGCCATAAGAGCTTTTTAAATTCTTGAAACTTGATGCTTCCTCGTAAGACTTTTTCCAAATTATTCACGCCAAGACACCAGAGGCTGTAGGAAAAAATCCTGGATCATTTTACTTAGAAAAAAAGACCTCTCACAGCGGAGCCCTTACAAAAATTATCATTGTCGAATATTTACCTCGGACTGTATGACCAATCAGAGCTCCACGTAGCTCTTGAATAAACCCCTGCTCTACGATTATTATTCTGATAAAATTGATAGAAATTATAAGAAAAAGCATTTCTTCCTATTTCAACATTTGAACCAATATAAATACTAGTTAAAGGTTCACCAGAAAATGCACCTTGTCCAATAGATCTAACACTATTTGGAATTACTACACTGCTTGGAATTGGATCTGCAGAAACACCACCCGAAAATGCTCCTGAAAATGCACCTTCACCAATGGAAGTAACTGTATTAGGAATAGCAACTGCAATAACATTAGTTGAAAAACCGCCACCAGAAGTAAAACCTCCGCGAAAACTACCATTTCTAATTGAAGTTGCACCATGATTAATAGAAAGTAAATTCTTGCTGCTACCAGGAATCCAATTATATCTACTGTAATTACTCCAAACTGTTTCTATAGTTCCTGGGAAATTGTCATCATAAACCCCAAAGAAAGACCAAGTATTGTTTGTATTGCGTTGCCTGAGGTTTCCTAGCAGACTTGCACTTGAAATATTTGAAAATTCTGATGTTGTCAAAATGTTTATATGCATTCGTTCAGTAGCAATCTCAGCACGAACACCATTAATCTGAGAAATTCTTATAGCTAAGTTGTCCGTGATAACATCTGCACCAACATTCTGAAAAACAACTTCTATGATACCCCCCACAGGTTTAGAAGTAGATCTAAAGACGCTCTCTGGATAGCTGTCTGATCTTCTAGTTGAGTAACTGTTGAAACAATTGAAGTTGATGTTAGTGTTCTTGCATTAGGTGTTGTGTCGGTAATGTTAATTTGCAAAGTAAAACCTGCTGTAGTCCGTATTAACCTTCCTGTCAACATATATCCTACTTGTGCAACATGCCCAAGGCGGACAATATCAAGGTTATCTTCATAAGTAAGGTCAAGTGTTTCAGCAATAACCCTATCTAGAGCAATTCTATCTAGTACAGATATAGCAGAATATTTAGAAATATTTGCTACTAAAACACCTTGAGCCAGCGTTGGCAAATGCACTTGGTCTGCACTCAGACCCTGACCTTCTGGAACAAGAATACCGAGTCGAATACCTCTCCCACCATCTCCAGTGAAGTAAGGTTGTGCCCAACACAGAGAGGACATTAGTATGAATATTAAAAAACTAATATTTCTTTTCATTTCTTTGTTTATATTCTAAATGCTTTTACAACAGTTGGCAACTGTCCTATAATGTCCAATATATGTAATGAAAAAGCTGGTATATCTCTAATGCATTAGTCCCACCCTTGGTACACGCTTCGTAATATTACACGTAATCTCATAAGGTATTGTCCCTGCTAATTCTGCAAGGGCTGCAGCGCTTGGAGCCGTACCGCCGAAAACCACCACTTCGTCCCAGCGGCGGACTGTGGGGGCGGAGCCAATGTCGGCCATGCAATGATCCATGCAGATACGGCCTACCAGCGGATAGGCAGTGCCGCCGGCATCGCCGCTGGCGTCGCCGCCGGCAGGGCCGCTGATAAACACCTGCCATTTATTACCGGCAAGGCGCGGCAGGCCGTCACCATAACCAACGGGAAGAATGGCAATATGGGTATCCCGGGGAGCGGTCCAGGTCATACCGTAAGACACAGACTCACCTTGTGCTATCTTTTTAATAACAACAACATGGGTTCTTAGTTCCATCACGGGTTGTATACCCGACGAAAGGGCCGAAGACCCGGTAAGATCATA
>Ga0099364_10010784_pt1 | contig 12532 bp, 11 predicted proteins | sample TergutTh196P3_FD_73070 | JGI IMG/M metagenome (GOLD analysis project Ga0099364, IMG submission 73070) | Microcerotermes parvus P3 segment gut microbial communities from Pointe-Noire, Republic of the Congo - Th196 P3 | ecosystem: Host-associated > Arthropoda: Insects > Digestive system > Gut ... | reverse complement strand
ATAAGCTCGGACCAGAGCTGGCTCGTCCCCAGCATCGCAAGCGGCTCAGGGGATTCCACGTTTCAAATGAGCGCCGCGGTCAACAATACCGGGGCCGAAAGAACGGCCACGGTGACCGTAAAAACAACAAACAACACCAGCAAGGGGACCGTTAAGGTGACCCAGGCGCCGGCGGCGGCCACGGTGTCCGTGAGCACAGCGCAGGAGCTCAGATCTGCCCTGTATGGCAACAATCCGCACAACAATGAATATTTGGCGAAAGGCACAATTATCCAGATGCAGAACGACATTAATTTGGAGGATCTGGGCGAATGGGCCGCGATTTCTGTCTATGAACGCAGCTTTATCCTCGATGGCGCCGGCCATACCCTAACAATCAACGCCGTTGGGGACAGCGAGGGCTTCACCCTGCACGCCGGGCTGCTGAACTGGGTCACAAAAAGCAATATTACCATAAAAAACCTGGGCGTTGTGGGCAGAATTGTAGCGGATTCCACATTTGAAGGCCTCAGCACAACCCAAATGCGCGCCGGCAGCCTGGCGGCCTACATCATCGGCGGGCAGTTCAAGGTGGAGAACAGCTACTTCGTGAATGTCAACCAAGGCGTCCTCGCCTCGCGAGATTACCGCGCTTCTACCGCCAAAGCAAGTGCCGGCGGGTTCTTTGGAGAGATTTCGAGTTATGCCGATGTGAAGATTAGTGATTGTTTTGTGAATGGGGATGTCAAAGCCAGCACAATGACACAAAGTGTGCGTAACATTGTTACATCTTACGCCGGTGGGTTTGTTGGTCAGATTAATGGAAATTCGAACCTGACAATTGAACGAAGTTATGCGGCTGGGACGGTCGATTCACGCGCGAGAAAGCATGTCGATGTTCTTGTTATCCCTGTTTTCACGGCTCAGCGCTTTGCCGGAGGCCTGGTTGGGCGGAAGGATGATCTGTTGTCCAACGGCTCAAACGTCTATGCACAAGGCCTTGGCGCCTATTGGTGCAACGAGTTGCTTTGGCTAGGCACCGCGCCAGAGTGGGACTACACCATTCCAGATACACACAGAACGCAGGAGCAAATGAGAGGATCTACTGTGTACAACGCATTGAACGCCCACAGCAAATGGACGCGCACGGGCAGTAATAATGACTGGCCAATTTTAGACGGTTTGAGTTGGACCCCCGTTCTTGACAGTGTTCTGTATAAAATCACTGATTCTGAAACCGAATCCAAGACCCCCTATCAAAAGATTGCGGATGCAGCCATGCAGTTAGCTGGTTTTGATGTTTATTATGAAAATGTGATAGAAAATAAACTGTATAACAGGGCTGAGTTCGATGGTTTTGAGGCTTATCAATATGATACCAACTTGTTTATAGATGGGATACACTATGCTTCTCATGCAATTGCACATAAAAATGTGGGCGGTAAAACCGTAGTGATAATTGCAATCAGAGGAACGGGGACTGAACATGATAGAGTTATAGGTGCCTTGGATTTATGGGTGAGTAATTTGAATTTTGGATACGTCGATCCAAGTTGGAACAAGGATGAGCACAAAGGGTTTTACACGGCAGCTGATACAATATGGGGTAATTTAATAGGAAATTACTTACCTAAATATAATCTGAATCAATCAGATTTAGTGTTTTTAGTCACTGGTCATAGCCGCGGAGCGGCAACGGGGAACCTTTTGTCAGTTAGTTTAAATGAAGAATATGTTAAAGATGATGTTTTCAGTTACAATTTTGCAACACCGCCTAATGTAAAAATAGTTGGTGGAAAAGATAGAGAAACGGATTACAACAACATTTTTTATATTAATAATGAGAATGATAGTGTAATAAATGTTTTAGGTGATATACCATGGACGCGATATGGAAAAGGCATTCAATTTACAGGCGGCGAAATAGATGGAATGTGGGGTGGGGGGCATCGCGCCGAGAAATATCAGGAGTGGGTGGACAAGGGGTTGCCTGATAGCAGTGGAAAAAAGCGGCTTGAATAAGACCCGTGATGGCAGAAGGGCCGCATTTTAATGGAAGGAGGTTGCCCACATGCAGTTCGAATCTTTTCAGGAGTTCTTCTTAGTTGTAACGGCTATTCTGAAGACGATTTGGTTTCTTGTGCAAGCGCTATTCATTGGCTATTAGGAAACCAAGACAAAGCAAGGGCCTGCTGTGTAGAGCAGCAGGCCTTGGGCCACTTGAAAAGGAGAGGTTTTGCGCGATAGGAAGTCCTGGAATGATTTATCTTTGAACGCAGGGCCATTGTCGTGCAGCAGATATTCGGACATAAAAGGTCTCTGAAAAAGGGCTTGACAAAACTCTTTATACAGAGTATAATACCAGCCGCTCACCATTAGACGGGGAGAGCGGCTAGGAGAGATAAATGAATTACTTGCAATCCATCGAATACATCCATTCCCTCACGCGCTTCGGCATCAGACCGGGGCTGGAGCGCGTGGGGGATCTTTGCGCGGCGCTGGGGAACCCTCAAAAGCGCCTGCGCGTGATTCATGTGGCGGGCACCAACGGAAAGGGCTCCACCTGCGCTATGCTGGCGGAAATCTGCCGGGCCGCCGGCCTGCGTACGGGGCTGTACACCTCCCCCTACGTGACGGATTTCCGCGAACGCATGCAGCTCGACGGCGCGATGATTCCCGAAGACGATCTTGCCCGCCTGACAGAACGCTGCCGCTTGATCATCGAAAAAATGCCCGGGCCGCCCACAGAGTTTGAGCTCGTCACCGCCATCGCCTTCGCCTGGTTTGCCGAGCGCGCCTGCGATATTGTTGTGCTTGAGGTAGGCCTGGGTGGCCGGTTGGACGCCACGAACCTCGTCGAAGCGCCCGCGTGCAGCGTGATCACCAAAATCGCGCTGGACCATACCCAGGTGCTGGGGAGCAGCATCGGAGCCATCGCCGCCGAAAAGTGCGGGATCATCAAGGCCGGCTGCCCGGTGGTCAGCTGCTGCGAGCAGCCGCCCGAGGCCCTGGCGGTCATCCGGGAAACCGCGGAGAGGCTGCGCGCGCCGCTCAGCGTTCCCACGCCGGAAAGCTGCGTTATTCTGTCCTCCGGCTTGCGCGGCGGCGAGGCGCTGCTGGACGGCCTGCGCGTACATGTCCCCCTCATCGGGGAACACATGTGCCGCAACGCGCTGACCGCCGTTCGGGCGGCGCGGCTGCTTTCCCTCCCGGATGAGGCGATTGCGCAAGGCATAGCAAGCGTAAAAATCCCCGCGAGAATGGAGTTGATCTCGCGGGAGCCGCTGCTGCTATTGGACGGCGGGCATAATCCCGACGGCGCGAGGGCGCTTTCCGATGTGCTCAAGGCCCATCTGCCGGACCGGGATATTCTCCTGCTCTGCGGTATGATGGAGGATAAAGACCTCAGCGCGTATCTGCGTATCGTCCTGCCGCACGCGTCTCAGTTCATTGCCTGCAAGCCGAAGCATCCGCGCGCGCTGGCGGCCGAAGCGCTCGCCGCGTGCGCGCGGCGAATATCCGACATGCCGGTTGAGGCGATCGACGACCCCCGGCAGGCGCTGCGGCATGGATTAAAACTGCAAGCGGAGCTGCCGGGGGCGGCGCTGCTGATCTGCGGGTCCTTCTACCTGGCGGGGGAGCTGCGGGAATCGCTGCCGCGCGCGAGCAGCAGCTCCATCGCCTCCCGATAACCCGCGAAGCCCTTTCCGGCGACCACAGCCACGCAGGCGAGGGAGGAATACGACACCCGCCGGAACTCCTCCCGGGCGTTGACATCGCTCAGGTGCACCTCCACAGCGGGGAGCCCCACGGCCTTGAGCGCGTCGAGAATCGCCACGCTGGTGTGGGTATAGGCCGCCGGGTTGATGACGATGGCGTCCGCCCGCCCGAGCGCCCGCTGGATGAGCGTAACGAGCTCCCCCTCGTGGTTGGATTGGAAGCATTCGGCCTCCACACCCATCTCCATGGCGGAGCGCTCAATATATTTCACCAGATCGTCATAGCTTTCGCGGCCGTAAATCTCCGGCTCGCGGATGCCCAGCATGTTTAAATTCGGGCCGTTGATAATGATAATTCTCAATGCTCAATTCTCAATTCTCAATGATTTGAAATGCGCGGGCTTCCTTTTTTTGAAAAAAGCGCAGCGCCTGCTGGTTTAACAAATTCCAGTTCTCCGTGTGAATCACCGTGCCGTCCGCCGCCGCCTGATAGAAGGGCCGGCGGGCTTTTTCCATTTGGGAGAGATCCGCGCCGGAGGACAGCGGGCGTCCGGCACGCGCCAGCATCGCGCTGTCCCGCTGAATCCATAGTACACGCCCGTTTTGCCGCAGGGCAAGCGCGTTTTCCTCCCGCAGCACGGTTCCGCCGCCGGCGGCGATCACGAGGCCTGTCCTCGCGCCATATTCCAGGGCCAGCGCGGACTCCATTTCACGGAAAGCCTCCTCCCCTTTCGCCGCGAAAATTTCGGGAATCGTCATTCCGGCGCGCCGCTCGATCACCGCGTCCAGGTCAACGAACTCCCGCCCGCTTTCCCGGGCCAGATATTCGCCCAGGCCGGTTTTCCCGCAGCCCGGCATGCCGATCAAAACCCAGTTCGTCAAAGCGCGTTCCAAATCGGAGCACACGCTTTCGATGTCAGCCGTTGGCCGGCGGCCAAAGAGCGCGCCGGCCGCGCTGGCCTGGGCAACCAGCATGGAAAGCCCGTTGGAGCAGCGCAGGCCCAAAGCCTCCGCCTGCTGCAAAAAGCGCGTACGCAGGGGGTTATAAATCAGATCGGCCGCCGCTTCTAGGCTTGGAAAGCGTGAAAGCTCCAAGGCTGTTTCGGCGGCGTGGGGATACATCCCCACAGGCGTGGCGTTGACGATGATCTGCGCGTTTGCGCATTGATCATACACATTGCCATAGTTGATATCGCCCCGGCGCGTTACCGTTGTGACACTCAGGGCTTTGGCGTCCGAGGCCGCCAGACGCACCGTGAGCGAGGACCCGCCGCTTCCCAGAATTACCACGCGCTTACCCGCGAGGGAAATCCCGGCACGGCGCAGCAGGTAATGGAAGCCCGCCAAATCCGTGTTATCGCCGAAGAGCGTGCCGTCCGCCCGGCGTATTATCGTGTTCACGCTGCCCGCGCGTTTCGCTGTTTCGCCCAGCTCGCCGCAATAGGGCATCACCGCTTTTTTATACGGAATTGTGATGTTTATTCCACGAAACTCCCGGCGCCCGAAGAAATCCGGCAGCTCGGCCTCCCGCAGCGGGCAAAGGCGGTAATCATAGCCGAAGAGCCGCCGGTGGATTTCCGGCGAATAGCTGTGCTCCAGGGGCATGCCGATAAGGCCGTACTCCATGGATTCTTCGGATTGACACTTGAAATCATCAAAAGCCATACGGTTTCTCCTGCATAAAATCCAGCAGCACGATGGCCGCCACAGCCTCTGTCACCGGAATCGCGCGGGGCACGATACAGGCGTCATGCCGCCCGCCGATGGAAAGCGCCGCCGGCTCCATGCGCTTGAGATCAACGCTTTGCTGCTGCCGCGCGATGGAGGGCGTGGGCTTGATGGCCACGCGGAAAACCAGCGGCATGCCCGTGGTGACGCCGCCCAGCACGCCGCCATGGTGGTTCGTCCCGGTATAAATCGTGCCGCCCTCCAGCCGGTACGCGTCGTTGTGCCCGGAGCCCCGCATGCCCGCCGCCGCGAAGCCCGCGCCGAACTCCACGCCCCGCACGGCCGGAATCCCGAACAATGCCGCCGCCAGGCGGTTCTCCACGCCATCGAACATGGGCGCGCCCAGTCCGGCGGGAAGCCCCTCCGCGCGGCAGGCAATGACGCCGCCAACGGAGTCGCCCCGCTCCCGTGCCTCCAGAATTACGGCGTCAAAGGCTTCGCTGTCAAAAACACCGCCGATCTGTTGGATTTCCGCCTTTATGGATACGCCCCGGCGCTCCAGCAGCTGCAGGCAGACCGCCCCCGCGAAGCACAAGGGCGCGGTCAGCCGCCCCGAGGCGTGCCCGCCGCCCCGGATATCGTTGTGCCCGCCGTGCTTGACCCGCAAGGGATAATCCGCGTGGCCGGGCCGCGGGATATCCCGCAGCTTTTCGTAATCCCCCGAACGCGTGTCACTGTTTTCAATGACTGCGCAGAGGGGCGCGCCGCAGGTTTTGCCCTCCGCGAGGCCCGAAAGCACCCGCGCGGCGTCGCTTTCGCGGCGGGGGGTGTCGCCGGGATTGCGCCCCGGCCTGCGGCGGTCCATGAACGCGGCGACGCGCTCCAGATCAATAGCCTCCCCCGCGGGCAGGCCGTCAACCACAACGCCGATGCCCGCGGAATGGGACTGCCCGAATATTGAGCAGATAATGTTTTTTCCGAATACGGACGACATCTCAAGGCTCCTTTACCAGCTTGGCATAGTGTTGCCAAAAATCAGGGTATGACTTCTTTACCGTGTCAGCGCCGCGCAGGGTTACCGTGCCGGTGCAGCGCAGCGCGGCGACAGCCATCGCCATGGCAACGCGGTGATCATTGGGCGCGGTCACCTCCCCGCCGCGCAGGGATGGAACCCCGTGAATCACCAGGCCCTCCGGCTGCTCGGTCACACGCGCGCCCAGAGCATTCAGATTGTCCGCCATAACCGCGAGCCGGTCGCTCTCCTTCAGCCGCAGCCGCGCCGCGTTGACGACCCTGCTCTCCCCTTCCGCCAGAGCCATTAAAACGGCCATGACCGGCACCAAATCCGGAGCTCCGGAGGCGTCAAAGCGCATCCCGCGCAGCGAGGCTTTTCGTGCGGATAATTGCCCATTGAGCTTTGCCCCCATTTGCTCGAGTAAATTTATGATTGCTTTGTCGGGCTGTTCTGAATCCGGGGACAGGCCCGTGACGGTGATGTCCCCCGCCAGCGCGCCCGCGGCCAGCCAAAACGCGGCGTTTGACCAGTCGCCCTCCGGCTTCAGAACGGAGCCGGGCGTTTGATATACCTGCTTGCCCGGCACATGCCAGCCGCCGCCGCTTTCCTGGATCGTCACGCCAAACTGTTGGAGTGTCCGCAGGGTCATGCGCACATAGCCGGCCGATTCCAGCGGCGAGGTGATGGAAAGACGGCTGTCCCCCTCCAGCAGCGGCAGCGCGAAGAGCAGGCCGGTGAGATACTGGGAGCTCACGTTGCCGGGCAGGCGGAACTCCCCTGCCCGCAGCTGGCCATGTATCCTCAGGAACTGATCCGCCTCGCCGAAGCCCGCCTCCTGTATCTCGATGCCGGAAAGCCGCTCCAGCAGCGGACGCAGCGGACGCTGTGGCAAGCGGCCCTCGCCGGTAAAGACAGCCTCCCGGCCCAACGCCGCCGCGACCGGCAGCAAAAAGCGCAGCGTGGAGCCGCTTTCCCGGCATTTTAACACGACAGAACGCGGTGTTTCGCCGCTCTGGTTTATCGGTATTACGTGAATACGTTCTTTTTCTATCGCAATCTCAGCGCCCAGGGCATTCAGGCATTCAACCGTCGCGTAAATGTCCTCCGACGGGGCTTCGGACAGCGGAATTTCGCAGGGGCGGTCCCCCAGCGCGGCGGCGATGAGCAGGCGGTGCAGATCCGATTTCGACGCGATGGCCGCAACTGTCCCCCGCGCTTCACGTCCTCCGCCGCGTATGACGCGTTCTGAGCTATGCATGATCCAATTCCTCCAATAAACGCCGCAGCTCCGCCAGCGGCAGGGTGCGCAGGGAGCACTGCCCGACGCGTTCCGGCACGACGATGGTAATCTCGCTGCCGGCGCGTTTTTTGTCCTGCGCCAGCGCGGTAAAGAGCTGGCTTGTTGTGTAAGGGCACTGCGTTGGCAGCCCGCCGCGCTCCAAGGCGCCGCGCAGGCGGGGCAGGACTGTGCCACCGCACCAGCCCCGGCTTTCCGCCAGCCGCGTGATCAGCAGCATACCGATGCCCACCGCCGCGCCGTGTGGAATGGCATAGCCGCTGCTTTTCTCAAGGGCGTGGCCCAGGGTGTGGCCCAAATTCAGCAGCCGGCGCTCGCCCTCGTCCCGTTCGTCCTGAAGGACGACGTCGCGCTTCAGCGCCACGCAGCGGGCAATTTGCTCCTGTGTAACCGCGTAAAGCGCGCCATTTTCCAGCGCGGCGAAGAGAGTCTCGTCCCAAAGCATGCCGTATTTCAGGCATTCCGCCAGCCCGTCGGCATAGCTTTCCCGGGAAAGGGTTTGATGTGTCAGGGGGTCGCAGAGCACGAGGCTCGGCTGCCAGAAGGCCCCCGCGAGGTTTTTGCCCGCCGCGAGGTTCACGCCGGTCTTCCCGCCCACGGAGGAATCCACCGCGGCCAGCAGCGTGGTGGGAATTTGGATAAACCGTGTGCCACGCCGGTAACAGGAGGCCGCGAAGCCCGTGATGTCGCCTACGACGCCGCCGCCCAGCGCCGCCAGAATATCGCTGCCGCTGAGCTCGAACGCCGCGCAGGCGTTCAGAAGCTCCTCACAGACGGCGAGGCTTTTGCTCCCCTCTCCTGCCGGAAAAGCAAATGCTTCGCAGATAAATCCGGCGCCGCGAAATGACGCAAGCGTCCTTTCGCCATAGAGAGAAAGCACCGTCTCGTCCGAAACAAGCAGAATACGCCGGGGAAGACAGGCCTCCAGCGCCGCCGCGCAGCGCTCCCCTGCCCGCCCGAGCAGCCCGCCGCCGATCAGGACATCATAGGAGCGGCCAGGCAATGGAATTTTTACCGTTGTCATAGCGCTTGCTCCCTCGCGCCCAGAATCGCGCTGACCGAGCCCATCATATCGGAGAACTGCGCGGGGGTCAGGGACTGCGGGCCGTCGCACATGGCTTTCGCGGGGTCGTTGTGCACCTCGATCATCAGGCCGTCGGCCCCCGCCGCCGCCGCCGCCAGGGCCAGGGGCTTCACATAACGCGCGACGCCCGTGGCGTGGCTGGGGTCAATGATCACCGGCAGATGCGAAAGCTCCTTGATCACCGGAATCGCGGAGACATCCAGGGTGTTGCGTGTGGCGGTTTCGAAGGTGCGGATGCCCCGCTCGCACAGAATGACATTCTCGTTGCCCCCGGCCATGATGTACTCCGCGCTCATGAGCCACTCCTGGATTGTGGAGGAAAGCCCCCGCTTGAGCAGCACCGGCTTACGGGAATGCCCCAATTCCTTGAGCAGTTCGAAGTTTTGCATGTTTCGCGCGCCCACCTGGATCAGGTCCACATCCGCGAAGCTGTCCAGGTGCTGCAGGTCCATGATTTCCGTAACGATAGGCAAGCCTGTAACGCGCCGCGCCTCCAGCAGGAGCTCTATGCCGGATTCCCGCATGCCCTGAAAGGCGTAGGGCGAGGTGCGGGGCTTGAAGGCCCCGCCCCGCAGGATATTCGCACCGGCGGCCTTGACCGCTTCGGCGACGCAGCACAGCTGGTCGTGGCTTTCCACGGAGCAAGGCCCGGCCATCACCGCGAAGTGCCCTCCGCCCACGGCCGCGCCGCCGATATCCGCCACCGTGTCAAGGGGATGGAATTTGCGGTTGGCCATTTTGTAGGGCTCGGATACCCGGCGCACGGCCTCGACGATGTCCAGGGCCTCGATGAGGCTTTCGTCCACCCGTGAGGTATCCCCCACCAGCCCCAGAATAGTGGAATGCATGCCCACGCTCTCGTGGATCATAAGGCTTTGCGCTTCCAGCCAGCGGCGGAATTCCTCCAGCTTTTGCCTGTCGTGATTTTGCTTCAGGATAACGATCAAAATAAACACCCTGCTTTCGTTAAAAAATAAAAATCTAAAAATAAAAATCTAAAGAAGAAATAAAAAACACAAATAAAAACCCCCGCAGCCGGTCAGCTGAGGGGGTGAGTTTCCTCGGGATGGAGCGCTACGCCCGAACCTCCCTGCAGCCAAACCGCGCCGGACCATGCCAGTAGGCATAGCCGTAAGCGTAATAAAAGCTGGCCGCGGGATGATTCATCCGCAAGATCTCCTTCTTTGGGATTGCTCGCAGTATAGCACTTTAAACCTCATTTGTCAAGATCTATTTTTAAAATAATCCTCCGGCGCGAAAAACCCGCCCTGAAAACTTAAAAAAGTGCTTGCATTTTTCGCAAAGCGGTGCTATAATAGGTAAGCGATCCATGAATGGGTCGCTTCCTATGCGCCGGTAGCTCAGTCGGATAGAGTGTTTGGCTACGAACCAAAAGGTCGGGGGTTCGAATCCCTTCCGGCGTGCCAATTTAACAAAAGCAAAAAACACCAAAGACTAAAACCCCTTGTTTTTCAAGGGGTTTTAGTCTTTTGGAATAGACTTGACATAAATTGTCACCGTTGTTCGTGACATATTCCTGTTGTTTAGGCCATTTTTGTGCCACGCGGGGATTTTTATGCTATGCTTAACACGCAAACCAAGCTTGAATTCTTCCTGATCTTTTTCTTTCTTTCTTTCATTTCTTTGTCCCCGGTCTCGGAAACGGGGCTGGGGCCCCTTCGGGGGAGGAGCCCCAGGCAAATAACTGAATCTGTAATAGGATGATGCAAAAATGTGGAACGGCGAATGGAATCCGCAGTTGGGGAAGCTGCCGGAAATTCGGGAAATTGATGCCTACCTGCAGGATATAACCTTCGGGCGCAGGCTGTTTGGCTGCGATCCCGACAGCGTGCAGGATTGCTTTGCGGAGGTCACGCGAAGGTACAAGGCCATTATCGCCTCGCTGCTGTCCCGGCAAGGGCAGGAGTGGCAGGTGCAGGACCTGCGGGAAAGGCTTGCCCAATTGGAAAAGGAAAACAGCAGGCTTCGCGAATGGGCCCGATGGCACGAGCAGACCGGCGCGGCCCTGCGGGCGGAAAACGAGCGGCTGCGGCAGGAGATCTCAGCGCTTTGCGGACATTATAATTAAGCGCGGGATGAAACAGAGGTCTTTCCGAACCGAATCACGTTCCAGCTGGCCTTCGCGAGCCGACAGCGGTACAGCCCCTGCCTCAGCTCACCGGGCTTTGCCCGCGACGGCATAACATTCCGCGCCTTTGCGGAATTTCGCGCCGTCAAATCCTCGCTCACCATCTCCATATGCTCAAGGAGCCGAAAGCCTTCGAATCCACGGATATCGCAGGTGAAATCGGCTCCTTCCTTCAGGTCCCGGTTCACGGCGAAAACGGTGAGAGCCTCGCCCTCCTCGTCATATACAGCGACGGTTTCCAGATCGCTGACGTCAGTATAATCCCTGGTGTCGTGCTTTTCGCAGCTGAGAACAGGCCGCAGAGCGACGCCTCTGCCGTAGTTGGATACGTGCAGAAAGGGGTAGTAGGTGGGCTGGGCCCAGGCGGCGCCGTCCGGCTCCGTCATAATGGGAGCGATCACGTTCACCAGCTGCGCCAGACAGGCCATGCGCACCCGGTCCGCGTGCTTCAGCAGCGTGATGAGCATCAGACCCACCAACAGGGCATCCTCAAAGGTGTAGTGATCCTCCAGCAGCGCGGGCGCAAATTGCCAGGGCCGGTTTTTCATGGTGTCGTCGTCCGCCTGGTTGGAGTGGTACCACACGTTCCATTCGTCAAAGCTGAGCATCATGGTCTTTTTGCTGCGCTGCTTCGCCTTGACATAGTCGCAGGTGGAGGCCACGGTTTTGATGAAATGCTCCATGTCCATGGTTTTCGCCAGAAAATTCGCGGTGTCCTCGCCGCGTTTGCCATAGTACTGGTGCAGCGAAACGTAATCCACGCAATCGTAGGCGTGCTCAAGCACGGTTGCCTCCCAGGCCGGAAAGCTGCGCATGCCGGCGCTTGAGCTGCCGCAGGCCACCAGCTCAAGGCCGGGATCATACATCTTCATGGCACGGGCGGTCTGGCAGGCAAGCCGGCCATATTCCTCCGCGTTTTTGTGGCCGATCTGCCAGCCGCCGTCCATCTCATTGCCCAGGCACCAGGTTTTGATGCTGTAGGGCTCTTTCTTTCCATGGAAGATGCGCAGGTCGCTGTATTTGCTGCCGCCGGGATGGTTGCAGTACTCCAGCAGGTTCAGCGCGTCGCTGACGCCCCGGGTGCCCAGGTTGACGGCCATCATAACCTCCGCGCCGGCCTTCTTGCACCAGCGCGCGAATTCATCAATGCCAACCAGATTTGGCTCCATGCTCCGCCAGGCAAGCTCCAGGCGGCGGGGCCGCTGCTCCGGAGGGCCGACGCCGTCCTCCCAGAAATAATTTGAAACAAAGTTTCCACCGGGCCAACGGATAACCGGCACTCTCAGATCCTTCACCAAACGCAGGGTGTCGCGGCGAAAGCCATCCTCGTCGGCCTGGGGATGCCCCGGCTGAAAGATGCCGCCATACACCGCCCGCCCCAGGTGCTCAATGAACGAGCCATAGATGCGCTCATCCACCGCGGCAATGGCGTAATCCCTGCTATAAATTACTTTTGCTTTTTTTTCGGACATATCCAGTCTCCTGTTCCCAGCTTACCCCGCCTGCTTCACAGCCTCAAAGCGATTTATGGCCACGGCGCCGAAGTAGATCGGATCGGTGCCGTTGATATAGCGCCGCATAGCGTTGATGGTATCCATCGTCGGCGCGGCCAGAAGGATGT
>Ga0099364_10010783_pt1 | contig 12534 bp, 11 predicted proteins | sample TergutTh196P3_FD_73070 | JGI IMG/M metagenome (GOLD analysis project Ga0099364, IMG submission 73070) | Microcerotermes parvus P3 segment gut microbial communities from Pointe-Noire, Republic of the Congo - Th196 P3 | ecosystem: Host-associated > Arthropoda: Insects > Digestive system > Gut ... | reverse complement strand
GAACGAACCGATATTGGTGTTAGTGCTATAGCAAGTATAAAAGAAGCAATGAAAAGAAGCGGATGCCCACAGCACGAAATCTATAATCTCATTAAAGAATTAGCAATAAAATACTGCAAAGAAACTGATGCAAAAATAGAACACTTTTCTACTATATTAAAAAATAAATAAAAACTAATTCAGTTTGTTATTTTTGTAATATATCTCTATCATACCTGTTGTGCATTACTCTTTTTAAAAATATTTCTTTGAGATATTGATTAAAAAAGTAAGGTTTTTATGTTATAAAATAATTCTAAATTGGCAATAACAATATAGTTAATAAATAGAGTAATGCACAACAGGTTTCTATCATATATAAATATCCAGAGTTAGAATAACCATATCAACAAATACAAAATCTTATTTAACAATAACAACTTGTTTTATAATACTGCTATTGTCTAAAGATACAATTATTGTATATGTTCCATTAGGAATTAGTCCAAAATGCATTGGCACTTTTAATTCTGTATTGGCATCTATAAATTTATTTGATATTACGTCCATCACATAACCACCTGCTAAATCATATATAGCAACATTTAATTTTCCTTCTACAAATGTGCTAATTGTAAATTCTGTTTTATCAATAGCAGGATTAGGAGTAACATTGCTAACTGTAAAAGCACCATTTGATGCTCCTATTAAAGCATCGTCCTGCATTGCTATTTTATACCAAGAAGTATGAAAAGCACCTGTAAAATGTGTAGGATATGGATTACTACTATTTAGATTTCCCCACTCATCCATTAAAATATCACCAACTAAATTAATATTATATGTAGTATTATATTCAAATGGGGTATTTATATAGTTACGAAAATGTATAGTTTGTGTTAGTTCATTTATTTGGTAAGTACCAGGTGTTGGAGAATTATTATAAAAGATATCTATATTGTTTGGTATAGAAGGTATTCCTTCTAATGTTAAATACCCAATTGGTTGAATAAAAATATTATTTGCTTTAATAACAGGTTCATCAAACTTTAATATAAATTCGTCATCATAATCTACTTTAATAGTAGGATTATAGTCAGGGAAAATTACATTACCTTCTGCCCAGAAAACCTTTCTTACATCATATCTTTCATCTATACTACAAGGATAACTAACATAATGAGTATCTATACCACAACTTATTACGGCATCTATTTTTACTATATCGGCTATTTTGTTATGTCCTAATGGGTTCCCTAAATGATTATATAATCCATTTGTGTTTATACTTACATAATAAATATTGTTCGAATAATAATTTACTGTTATAGCACTATCAGGAACCTTTAAATTATCAGCATAAATTATAAAATCCTCTGGTTCAAGAAACAGCTTGGTAACAATAATGCAATTTTGAGGATGTACAAACGATGGGTCCTTTATGTTTACCGTAAATGCAAGAATACTCTTATTTGTTTTTGCAGGATCCGCATTTGGAAATAATGAAGTAGAAACAGGAGGATTAGGACCTGGATAAGAAATGAAATCAGAACGCATAACTTCTATTGGAACTTCTATTGGAACTTTTATCAAAATATATCTTTCATCCATAGAACAAGAATTATATACATAATGAGTATCTATATTACAACTTATTACCGCATATATTTTTAATGTATCATTCTTACCACATCCCAAAGGAAATCCTAAATTATTTGTTGTATTACCCTTTGTATTTACTTTTACATAATAAACATTACTATCATTTATATCAGGAATTACTGTTATATCCGCAAAATCAACCTGTACGCTATTATCAATATCAGCATATATTATAAAATCTTCTGGTTCAAGATGTTGCCTCTGTGGATCATTATAACAAGCATCAGGTGGCAATATAAAAGAAGGGGTTCTTATTTCTACTCTAAATGTAACTATATCCTCATTAGTTTTTTCATTAAGTGGATTATGCCGCAATACTTCTATCGAAGGCAGAAGAGGAATATAAGTAGCTGTAATTCTAACTGTTTTGATATTAGCATCTGCGGTTATGGAAAAACTATTATATCCAAGTGTATGTGGAAAATAAATGCTTGGTTCAAACATAACTCCATTTGTTGCACAACAAGGATCATAATAACTAATATTAAACGATACTATTTCGTTCTGCAATGCTTTTATTTTATAATAACTATAACCATCTGTATAATAATTAAGAACATTTGTAGTGTCTGCTAATTCTATACTACCACAATCTAAAAATATTTCAAAAGTCACACCCGGAACATCTCCATTGATAGGCACCCATTTTTCAAATATCGGAAACGTTGTATTAGTATCAAGACGCACTATTAACGAATCCGGCGCTGACCAAGTTATAGTGGCAGTGTCTATATGCAACGGTAAAGAAATATGACCATTTATTGATTCTTCTTGAAAAATAATTGGAGTCGGCTTCCAAGAACCCCACTTATAAGGATAAATATAATTACCAGAATAAACACCATTAGAAAATACAAATGATGAATCTACTCTATTAACCTTTTCATTGTTCTTTAAATATATCGGTGCTGCTGAAAGTTTGCTTATTATATGATCCTTATCTGCTAAAGGACGAGGATAAAGTCTTGCAAATACAGGTGGCCCCGGCTCAAAATACCAATCAGCACCTAATTGCATCACACTACCACGAACCATATCCATTGTGCTCCTACCCTCTGCTTGACCAGACCGATCCTGCCCTGATAAACCACCGATAATTGACATCTGATTATCGTAATAACAGTTTTGTATTGCAGTGTATGGAGTATAAACTCCTACAATACTACCTGATGTAGAATTAGCAGCTGAATGATCTATACCTATCCAATTAGTATTTATACATTCTATTACTGAGAATACTTTATTATAACTATCTTCAACATGTCCTACTATACCACCTACTGCTCCTATGCCTTTAGTTATAAGACCCGCATTGGCACAATATTTTATGCTTGCACCAGGTCCCGAGGGAGTATAACCAAGAATTCCTCCTACGCTGCTAGTACTGTTCCTTAAAATCTTACCTATATTTATACAGGATTTAATTATTGTTATTGTAACATCTGTCATTCCACCTACTATTCCGCCCATATATTTCGGAGTTGTATGGTCTAATTCTTTTAACGTCCCTGCATTCTTACATTCTTCTAATAAATATTTCCAACTCTCGCCTTCAAGACATCCTACTATTCCGCCTATCCAAGCACTATCGCCACCTGATATCGTGCCGTTATTTATGCAATTTTTTACCCTGCCCGTATCTACACCATAGTTTTTAAAACGTCCTATTATTCCACCTGAATTATTACCTGTAACATCTCCATAATTACTACAACTATCAAATAAAATCCTTTCAGATGCTAATGAAAGATATCCTACTATACCACCCGCATAACTACTCCCCGTAACATTGCCATAATTATTACAGTTAATTACCAGAAAATTAGTAGATTCAAGAAATGTATAGATACAACTTGCAATTCCTCCAACATGTTCAATTCCATTAAGATTCCCATAATTAGTGCAATTTATAAAATGAGTGCTATCAGATGTCATTACAGTTGCTGCTATACCGCCTACCTCTTCGCCCGTAGGAAGATCTACATAATTAGTGCAATTATAGAAATAAAAATTTTTAACTGTTGCATTATCTGTCAAACCTGAAATTCCACCTACTGCATAAGGAACACTTCCTGTAGAAGTTATTACCGCCTTATTAGAGCAGTTGGTATAAATTATAGTACCATAGCGGTATGCGGATCTGCCAGCAATACCACCTATACCACGTCTGACAGGACTTCCTGTTGCTGTAATACTTCCTGCTACAGTTAAATTTTTAATTGTGCAAGTATCATTAGGATTACTACCACCTACATAACTAAATAAGCCTACATGCATAGAATCACTACTTATATTAACATAAACGGTATGCCCGCCCCCATCAAAGGTGCCCTCAAAACGACCGCCGATAGGACTTGTAGGTGCCGCTATTGGCGAACCAGGAGTGCCTACATCTACCATTAAAATATAGGTCTCGTTGGCGGATTGATGGTATTCAACATCGACTACAAAAGCATCCCAAGTAGTTTGGTCGTAAATTTCTGTAGGTTGTGAAAACAAATTTGTTGTTCCTAACACTGAAATGAACAAACAAATTATTGATGATTTAATAAACATCTGGTTATATTTTGTTAAATTACTAAGTGTATTGGACACCGTTCTGTTTAACTGCTCTGTAACATTTTTAACAACATTGCTTAATTTAATTATTATGTTAGTTGTTTTTGTTACACTAATTCTTAATAAGTTAGCAGTTCTATTTGCTGCTACTAAACTTGATTTAATTCTTGTCATAAAATTAATCTATATTATTATAAAAAATTCTAAGTAAAATTACCATATTTTAATAGTTAGTTAAAAAAGGGTCTATAAAGTTATCACCTTCTATAATACCTATATTGATACAATTAGATATTGTATTTATAGGAACTTTTGAGTGACGATATGTTTCATTTGCTATAAATCCAGCCGCAATGTGTTTTCCTTTTATAATTCCAGCATTTATACAATTAGAGAATATAAAATTTTTAAAATTTTCATATTCGCCCAAAAAATCATAATGGGCTAAAATACCAGAAGCACAGCCTATATTTATTTCTTCATATAATAGTATGCAATTTCCTAAATTAATACATCTATCAATAATAACTGGTATATTAGAACGTATATCATGCACTATACCACTTGCACAATAAATTCCTGATATTTCCGCCATATTAATACAACCTTCTATAGAAAGCGATGTTGTACCAACTCCACTATGTGCTGAACATAAAATACCTGATGCCCAATGAGATTTAACATAACCTGAAACAATAACATTTTTTATAACTACATCCCCAACAACATATATAAATAAAGCACGTGGGTCCATAAAATATTCATTAGTTTCATCTATCGCTAAACATATTTCGAATCCTTGTCCGTCGAATGTAGAGTTTTCTAATTTTTCTATAGGGACTCTGACGCTGTCTTTTATAAGATTTAGAACCTTAAAATGCCCTTGGTATTGGCTTACTTTATATAGGTCATCGAGCGTTTTGATGCCCCAAGGGTTTTGTTCTGTTCCATTTCCGCCGCCGCTAAACTGACCATATACAAGCGGACTTACGAGCCATATTAAAATAAAAATTAATTTTTTCATATACTTTAAATTTTTCATATTACAAATATAATACTTTTAGAACCAAAAATCTATGTAAAAATAAAAAACATTATATAATGGTAATTTCCTGTATATAATGTAAAGTTACCTATATTTTATATCATTTAATATTCTGTTAAATGTATCGTTTTTAATTCCGAACAGATCGGCAATATAGTGTGAAGGGATTCCGCTATTTAATACGGGATGCTTAGCATTATACAAATCTTTCAGCACCTTTTCTGTATTACGATTTTTACGGAATAGAGAATACAGATTTAATAGAATATCTATATTTTCATATACGAAAGATTTGGGTAGTTCTTTTAATTTTGGGTCTTTTTTTGCAAAATAGTTCCATTGTTCTATATTAATTTCATATATAGAATTAGTGTTAGATAATTTATTTTCAATACTTTTTAGTTCGAATATAGCGGGGAAGTTATCTACTATTGAAGATACGGGCGCAATAACATTATTTTTCCATGCAAAAGCTATAGTCATATCGGTTTTTTGATGGTCAATTTTCCCGATTCTAAATACGCCATCATTAACAATATATATTTTTTTAGATATTTCTCCTTCGCGTCGGACGATTTCTTCGTCTTTATATATCTTACATTCTAATTCATTAGAGTATTTAGCAATAAAATCTTTAATTATTATTTCTACGTCAGCAATTGACAATACTACCATAATTTTTATATTATTTTAATATACAATATAACTTTTTTTTGAAAAAAGATACTATTTTTGTATATGAAAACAAAACAAAGAGGACAAAAAGAATGGAAAATAGTATTGTATAAAACAGAAAGAGGAAAATGTCCAATAAAAGATTTTATGCAAACATTGGCAGAAGATGAAAAAGCGGAAATGACTGATAAAATAGAATATTTAAGAATATACGGGAACAATATAAGAAGGCCTAGGGCTGATTACTTGCGAGATAAAATATACGAACTACGGATGACACTTACAAAAAATGAAACACGAACGTTGTATTTTTTCTTTAATAATAGTGAAATAGTATTAACACATGCATTTTACAAGAAAACACAATCCGTTCCTGAATCTGAAATAAACAAAGCAATAAAATATAAAAACGATTTTCTACAAAGATATAATAAGGAAAACATAAATGCAAACAAAAAATAATTGTTATGTAGATTTTCAAGATGTATTAAATGAAAATCTAAAATCACCTGAATTTAGAAAACATTATAAACGAGCAAATAAAAAAACAGAATTAGAAACACATTTCAATAATTTATTACAAACAATGGGCATTAAAGATATGTTTGTAGAAATTATAGATGTAAATGCTTATGATTATAAAAAATAAGTAGTGTTCTAAAAAGATACACAACTAATTAAAAGTTGTCTATCTTTAATACTTATAATTATTAGAATTAATAATCCGACATATTTTTAACTTCTACAAATAAATCTTTTTTCCCCATTGTTCGTAGTAGTTCATTAAATTGTAGTTCTATTTTTTGTTTTTCTCCTGCTTTCTTATAATGTTTTTTGAATTCAGGATTTTTTAATTTTTCTTTTAATATATCATTAAAATCTATATAACAATTGGTTTGCATTTATATTCCTTTTATATTATCTTTATTATATCTTTGTAGAAAATCGTTTTTATATTTTATTGCTTTGTTTATTTCGGATTCAGGAACTTTATCAGTTTTTTTTATAAAAGTATTTGTTAATACAATATAAGTTTCATAACAAAAAAAGTATAATGTTCGTGTTTCATTATTTAGTATTGGTATTCGTAGTTCGTATATTTTGTCTCGCAAATAATCGCCGTGTGGTCTTCTTATATTAAAACCAACACTTTTTAAATATTCTATTCCTTTTGTTATTTCAGCAAAGTCTTTTTCATTTAAAGATTTCATAAAATCGTTAACAGGGCACTTGCCGTCTTCTGTTTTATATAACAAAATTTGCCATTCCTTTTGTTCTTTTTGCTTTGTTTTCATATATAAAAATATATTTTTTATATAATTTTTTTATATTTTATAGCCGTATTCTGAACGAAACTGAACTATACTAAACTAAATTATACTAAAACTAAACCAAACTAAACTATACTAAACCATTTTATTTTAGTAAAAGTGCTATTTTACTAATTATTTAGGACTTTTACACTTCTAATAATTTTTTATATTGTTCTAATTTTGCTTGATTTTCTGTTTTTTCTACATATTGAGACAATACTTTTACTATAAAATCATTAATAGATTTACTTCCTGTTGCTTTAGAAAGGTTAAATAAATTGTTTTTTAACTTTTTGTTGAGCAATAAACTAAAACGTTCATTTCGTTTTTCTAACTGTTCGGATTTGTCCGTATTATGTGCTTGTTGTGTATTATATGTTTGTTCTTCTTTTGTTTTTGAAAAGAATTTGTCTATTGCGGCATCAGCACTTGTAAAATCTTTATTTGACATTAATAATCTCCTCTAATTCTTCTAAAAAATTGATATAATCTGACATAGCATTAGATTTATCGTCATTATATATTAGGTTTTTTCTTTGATACTGCGTTTCTTGTAAAGATACAGAATTGCGTATAAATGTTCTAAAAAGTTTTGTATCCATCTGTTTTGTAGTATTATCTAAGAGTTTTTTTATATGTTTGCTTAAGTTCGTTCTTTGGTTGAACCGTGTTAATAAAATTCCTGCAATTTTTAGATTATCATTACAATACTTTTTTACTTTTATTATCGTATTATTTAGTTGTCCCATTCCTTGCAAACTAAACACATCAGCCAGCACAGGAATAACTATATAATCGCTTGCCACAAAAGCGTTAATAGTAAGAATACTTAGTGACGGTGGGCAATCTATAATAACATATTCGTATTGTTTAGCAATATCTTGTATTGCTTCTTTTAACAGATATTCTCTTCCTGTTGTAGTAAATTCAGTATCTGCGCCACTTAGCAGGATATTTGAAGGTAATATATCGCCGGATTCGGTATGTTGCAAAATATTTTTTGCAGTTAGTTCTCCTTTTAAGACGTTATAAATAGTAGGAGTATTATCAAGGTTAGCTTCCATTGCAAATGAAAGATTGCCTTGTGGGTCAAAATCTATTGCAAGCGTTTTTTTACCTTTTTTGTTTAACAATGTTGTTATTGCTTGCGTGGACGTAGTTTTAGAAACTCCGCCTTTTTGGTTCGCCATAGATATAATTTTAGTCATATAATCTTATTCTGTATGTTGTGCTTGTTATATATATTATTCATATTGCGCACTATATGTATAATACACACAATGTGTAGTATTTTAATTACAAAAATAAGGTTTTTGTATTTAAAATTTAGTTATATAATCTTATTCTGTATGTTGTGCTTGTTATATATATTATTCATATTGCACACTATATGTATAATACATATAATGTGTAGTATTTTAATTACAAAAATAAGGTTTTTGTAACATATTTAATGTTTTTTATATTTCATTTAAAGATACACAGTATTTTTTGTTGTGTATCATTTGTGTAATTGGTTGTGTATCTATGAATACCTTATATTTATTATTATTTTATATATATATTATTTAAAGATACACAGATACACAGATATATATAATATATTTTAAATATATGCTTAAAGTATAGGTATAAGGAAATAGAGTTGTTTTTGTGTATTTGTGTGTATCTGTGTATTAATACCTATTAAGTTTTTTATTATAAAGTACTTACGGAATACACAGATTGATACACATATTTTTATACTTTTTTTATTTTTAATAAGTTAAGTATCTTTTTATTTTTTTGTGTATCAGTGTATCTTTAAAGTATTAGAACAAAGTAAATATATTTTAATTTTGTAAGTATATGAAATATAACAGAATATAAAATGGTATAATAAGTAATTGAAATAATAAAATAAAAAGTATTTGGTTATTAGAACAAAAAGAGTTATTTTTGTAATGCGAAGTATATAAAAATTACAAATTATATTTTATATAAAAAATGATAACACAAAACAGACATAATATAGAAGAAAAAATAAAAAACTGTTATAAAAATTATAGTAAGATAATTTTGGGAAATATGAATATAGAACTTATAGTGATTAAACCAAGGAATCAGAAGTCAAGAAATCTTGCAAAAAAAGAAAATATCATTAAAGAGGCAGTTTCCGAGATGAAAGAAAAAGGTAGGGTAAATATTAGCCAATTAGCGAGGGACTTTGATATCTCTTATTCGAGTTGTTATAGGATTTTACAGGGTTGGAACGAATATGTTAATGAAGAATTAGCAAAAAACAATATTTAAAATAAAAAAGTGCTGACTTTCTGGATTATTAGACAGCACATAGCAATAAAACAAGGTATATACATATCTATTTAGATATTTTATAACAATTAACTAAAAGTATTCTTTTAGTTCTTTGATACAGATATAACCTTTTTCAATTACAAAAATAAAAATAAAAAAAGAAATAACCAAATAAACATTTTAATTAATAAAAAATAAAAAATAATAGACGGAGTTAGCTTGGCAATACAAAAACAAAAAAGAGCAAAAGAATTACAGCAGATACAAACAATAAACATAGATTTATTAAATGAATTTTTAGAAAGTAATAAAAAAGAAATTACGACAAAAATACCAAATGATTTAGAACCTTTTATTAGTTTAATAAATACAAATAATGTTGTTGTTGATTTATATCAAATAACATATTATACATTGAAAGAGAATTCGAATAAGATATTAATTTTTACAAAACATATTAGCAATAAGGCATTAGAATTAGAATACTTTAATGAAAACTATTATAATGAAAAATACAATACATTAGACAAATTAGCAAAAGGCAATATAGATTATGTAGATGCTGATATATTGTCATTGTTGCAGGATGATATATTATCCAGTAATGAAAAATTAAAACTTATAGCGAGCACTCGCACTTTACCTATTAAAGAATATGATTATGTAGATATAGATACTAGGGAACGTTTTGAAGATTGTAGTTTAATTATGGTAAATGATAAACAAGAAAAGGAGTTAAAGAAGTTAAACACGACAAGAGCGAAGATATTATATAGTGCTATAATACCATCAGGATTAATAATAAAGGTCAATAGAATAGCCAGGGAGCCGACAATAAAGTTAAAGTTTAATATGTTTGATAAGATGGATGTAGTGTTTAAGGATTTAGATATTAAGTTCAATATAATGGATATAAATGTTGCTATACATCATTTACAGAGTATAATAATCAATAGTAATGATTTGATTTTTTTATGCAATCAGGTAGCCCATCATTATTTTGATCCATTTGATACACAGCATAGGCGGATATTTATCATACTATATGGTGGTCATCGGACAGGTAAAACTACAACGACTAAGGTGATTGCTGATTTATTTAACTCGGCAACTTATAATGTTAGTTTCAATACGATAAAAGATTTTAATAAACAATTACAAGGCACAGCTTTTATTAGTTTTAATGAGTATGATAAAACAAAAGAATCAGGTGATCATATAAAGCGTTATAGTGATGCAGATATGATAACTATTAATGAAAAGAACATAAAAATGTATGACCATCCTCATTTTGCGATGTATATGGGATGTAATAATCCAAGCGATAAAAGACCTATTACCAATCTAATAGAAACAAGAGATAATAGGAATTATTTAATAGAAATGGATATAACTGACGAAAAGGCATTGTCATACCTCAATAACGTAAGAAATTATAAAACGATACAGACGGCTATAATACTAATTGCGTTAAAGCACACATTACAATTAAATGAGATGTCCAAATTAACAGAGCGTAGAACGAACATAATGAATTTAGAAAAAATAGATTTTATTAGTTTTTGGCACTATCTAAAAAAAGAGATAGAAAAGCAAGAACCACAAAAAAATATGTTAAGTGAAGAAAAGCCACAAAAAAGTATTGCTTTATCCGTAGGATTGTTTAATAAGTATTTTAAAAACCAAAAAATATTTTTATTAGAACACGATATGAATTTTAAGAATATTTTGAATATACAACAAACACAGATAGGGGCTAGAACCACTAACAAGAACATTATTAAAGAAAATGAAGGTTCTTATTTTACTACCATAACAAACAGAGCAAGATGCTATTTTATAACTAAAGAACATATTGATAGCATAAATGAAAATATTTCTATCTTAGAAGATATTGATAATACTAACATTAAACTTAATTTTGATAAGAGCGAGTTATTAGATTTAAAGAAAAAATTAACCGATTTTCTAAATAAGCGAAAAAATAATTTTATATTCCAGTAACGATGAACGATATAGAAAAAACAATTATATTGTGTAATAATTTTTTATTAGAATTAAAAGATAAAAAGATAATAAAAAACAAAATAACAGATGCAATAAAAAAATATAAATGTTATGTTTTTGACTATTCTGATGGCGAGAACCTAATACCTATTTTTGATTTTAATAATGACAACTCTGGTTTAGATAATGATTTAATAGATATTTATATACCGAGTAGCAATTATGAAATTTCAGTAGATATTTATAAAACAAATAAATACTTAATAGAAAATAAAGGTTGTTTAGAACTACTAAATAGGTGCGATGGCAAAGGATATAAATTAGAAAATATAACTGAAATGAACAGGTATTTGTTTGATTTTGATTTTGAAAATAATATCAATTTAGCGGATACAATACAGCAATTAAAAAATATAATGATAGATTATGATTTACCTATTAGATTAGTATTTACAGGCAGGCGGGGTGTTCATTTAGTATTTTTATCTAATAAAGTTAATAATATAAATAATTATATTAAAGTTTGGTACGAACTATTAAAAATACTAAATACAATAATTCCTGATGAAATAACAGATTATATTGATATGAACACAAATAGACCTAACCTTTATACTCGCTTGCCAAATGCTAATAGGAACGGCACTACACAAACATTAATATACGATAAACTAAAATATTATAAAGTAGTTATGTTGGACACACAACATACAGCATATACACACAACACGTATAACGCACAATACACTAAACATACACACAACACACAATATACTAAACACACGCATAATAATTTTAATTTGCAAAGTTTTTATAATAATACTAAAAAACCCAATGTCCGATTATTTTTAGATTGTAATGTTAAAGAGGGAGAACGAACCGATATTGGTGTTAGTGCTATAGCAAGTATAAAAGAAGCAATGAAAAGAAGCGGATGCCCACAGCACGAAATCTATAATCTCATTAAAGAATTAGCAATAAAATACTGCAAAGAAACTG
>Ga0099364_10010782_pt1 | contig 12534 bp, 6 predicted proteins | sample TergutTh196P3_FD_73070 | JGI IMG/M metagenome (GOLD analysis project Ga0099364, IMG submission 73070) | Microcerotermes parvus P3 segment gut microbial communities from Pointe-Noire, Republic of the Congo - Th196 P3 | ecosystem: Host-associated > Arthropoda: Insects > Digestive system > Gut ... | reverse complement strand
GCGGAGTAGAGACGGGAGGGGGGTAGTTACGCGGAGATTGCTTCGTGAGGATAGCAGGAGGGGACCTCGCAACGACGGGAGGGGGGTAGTGACACGGAGATTGCTTCGTAAGTATAGCAAGAAGGAACCTCGCAACGACGGGAGGGGGGTAGTGGCACGGAGATTGCTTCGTGAGGATAGCAAGAAGGGACCTCGCAACGACGGGAGGGGGATAGTGACACGGAGATTGCTTCGTGAGGATAGCAGGAAGAAACCTCGCAACGACGGTATTCTCCATTATCCATTCTTAATTCTTAATTCTTAATTCTTAATTCTTAATTCTTAATTCTTAATTCTTAATTCTTAATTCTTAATTCTCAATTCTCAATTCTTAATTATTATGAAATTTTATACATCTACACTCAAATTAGGTATCATCGCTGGTGGTCAGCTGGGCAAGATGCTGATTCAAGAAGCGAGTAAATGGGACATAGCGACTTATGTTCTCGATGAGGACGAAAAAGGGCCTGCTTCTAGCATTGCGACCTGTTTTTTTAAAGGTAGTCGACTGGATTATCAGACCGTTTATGATTTCGGTAAAAAGGTTGATATTCTTACCTTTGAAATTGAAAGTATCAATGTCGATGCCTTGTTCCAACTACAAAAAGAAGGGATTGAAGTGATTCCAGACCCTTCCATATTACAATTATTCCAAAATAAAGAAAAACAAAAAGAATTTTATGTTAAAAATGGGTTGCCTACGGCGAGATATATGTCGCTGTCACCCTCTCCGTCCTTGCAAGATTCCTCATTTGAATCCACCCCTTCCGTCCTTGCGAGGTCTCTTCCACGATTCTCCCCCCGAAGCAATCTCCATGCCACTATCCATTCTCCCCGTCCTGGCGAGGTTTCTCACTTGAATCAACCCCCGAAGCAATCTCCGTGCCACTACGAGGATCTTGAGCAAATCACCTTTCCCTTTGTCCAAAAACTCAAAACAGGTGGTTACGATGGTCGCGGTGTCGCAGTTATCCGAGATGAAAACGATTTAGTCAATCTACTCGAAGGCGATAGTATCATCGAAGAATTGGTCGATATTCATAAAGAAATCGCTGTCATCGTGGCACGCAATAAAGACGGAGAAGTTCGTTGTTTTCCAGCTGTGGAAATGGTTTTCAATGAAAAAGCTAACCTCGTAGAAAAACTCATCTGCCCCGCTAATATCACACCTGAAGAAAGCAAAGAAGCTGAAGCTATAGCTACAAAACTTATAACTGACCTCAATATGCAAGGTATACTTGCTATTGAGTTTTTTGTCGTGAAAGATTGTGAAACTTTGCCAGAATCCACCACCAGTAGTTGCGAGGTCAACCCGCCCGTCGTTGCGAGGTCGCCCATTTTAAACTCCCCCCGAAGCAATCGCCCGAACCAATCTCCCTGCCTCTCCCCCACTCCCCAAGCAGGCAACTACAGCAACAGAATCCTCATCAACGAATCAGCCCCACGCCCCCACAATAGCGGTCATCATACTATCGAAAGTATCATGACTTCCCAATATGAACAACATCTCAGAGCGATCCTTAATCTGCCTCTCGGTTCTACTGAAATCAAAATGCCCTCTGTGATGTTAAATATACTCGGAAAACCGGATTATGAAGGTCCTGTTTATTATGAATGGCTAAAGGAAGCTCTCGCTATAGAAGGTGTTAAAATTCATCTCTATGGCAAGAAAATTACTAAACCTTTTAGAAAAATGGGACATATCACTATTCTTGATAAAGATATTAAGAAGGCTTTGGAGAAAGGGGAGCAGATTATAAATTATAAATTATAAATTATAAATTATAAATAAATTATAAATTATAAATTATAAATTATAAATATTTTGAGGACGCGGATTTTGGGGATTTTCGCAGATTTTTAATGGAATTTGATTAATGAATATGGAGAATAGAAAACTACACGAATACAATGACAACAATTTATTATTCCTTACACACTACGAAGTAGTGTGACGCTTAATAGAAAATGTGATATACATCGAATTACCCCACCCTGAAAGGGTGGGTCGATAAAGTATATTAGGACAGGTGAATAGTGGCACGGAGATTGCTTCGTGAGGATAGCAGGGAGGAACCTCGCAACGACGGGAGGGGGATAGTGACACGGAGATTGCTTCGTGAATTAAGAATTAAGAATTAAGAATTAAGAATTAAGAATTAAGAATGGACAATGGATAATGCCGTCGTTGCGAGGTTCCTTCTTGCGATCCTCACGAAGCAATCTCCGTATCCAACTTCTCTTTTTTAACACAGAGAATGGAAAATGAAAAATAGGAATTGTAGTGGCGTATTGCTTACGCCTTAAAATTCTTAATTCTTAATTCTTAATTCTTAATTCTCAATTAAAAAGAGGTCTAAATGAAAAACACATTAGTTAGTGTCATCATGGGGTCTGAATCAGACATGCCCATCATGCAAGGCGCAATCGATATGCTGAAGCATTTCGAGATAGAACATGAAGTCGACATCGTTTCGGCTCATAGAACACCTGAAAAGATGTTTGAATTTGCTAAAAATGCCCATAAAAGAGGTATTAAAATCATCATCGCAGGTGCAGGAGGAGCAGCACATTTGCCCGGTATGGTGGCTTCTTTGACTCCTTTACCCGTTATTGGCGTGCCTATAAAATCCTCAAATTCTATAGATGGTTGGGACTCTGTCCTCTCTATTCTGCAAATGCCAAACGGTGTCCCCGTAGCAACTGTAGCCTTGAATGGCTCTAAAAATGCTGCTATTTTAGCTGCAAGGATACTTGGAATCAGTGATGAGGAAGTGAGGGAACAAATTATAAATTATAAATTACAATTTACAAATTACAAATAACTAGACTGTGGAATCGTAGTGGCGTATTGCTTACGCCTTAAATGGACAATGGAAAGTGGAAAATGGAAAATGGAAAATGGATAATGGGAAATACCGTCGTTGCGAGGTCACTCATTTTAAACTCCCCCCGAAGCAATCTCCGTGCCACTATCCCCCTCCCGTCGTTGCGAGGTCACTTCTTGCTATACTCACGAAGCAATCTCCGTGTCACTATCATCCGCCCGTCGTTGCGAGGTCACAGAGGTCACAGAGAATGTAGAATTTATGAATTGGATATATAGAAATCGTAGTGGCGTATTGCTTACGCCTTTTATGAACGCAGTGAAATGTGACAGGGGGTAGTGACACGGAGATTGCTTCGGGGGGAGTTTCATGGAAGGAACCTCGCAACGACGGGAGGGGGGTAGTGACACGGAGATTGCTTCGGGGGGAGTTTCATGGAAGGAACCTCGCAACGACGGTATATTCCATTATCCATTATCCATTATCCATTTTCCATTATCCATTTTCCACTTTCCTCTTGACAAAAAAACCAAACCCCAAAAAATGCCCCTTAAACAAAAAAAAAAGTGAGGTCTTTTCCAATGAAAAAGAGTTTATTTATCGTATTTATAGTGAGTTGCATGCTTTTCTGCTTTGCCCTCACAGCTTGTAGCGAAACAATCGCAGCTACAAATTCTACAGATTTCAGTGATATTGTTGATTTTATCTCAAAATCTTATTCACAGCGTCAGTTTACCGACAGACCGATTTCCGATGAAATCATTCACAAAATCTTAGTTGCTGGTCATCAAGCTGGAAGTGCCAGAAATGCTCAGCCTTGGCATTTTACCGTTGTCAGAAACCGCGATTTCATCAACGAAATCATGAACAATGTTACCGATGAAAATGTGCTTATCGTCGTATCGGCTCCGCAAGAAGAACCCGGTAGCAGATTTAGCATGAATTTTGATGCTGGTCTCGCTTCGCAAAATATCTTTTTAGCTGCCCAAGCTCTCGGTTTAGGCGCTAGAATGTATATCATGCCAGTGCAAAATTTAAACGAAAATTTACTGCCGAGATTACAATTACCAGATGAAAATCTAAGGGTAAAGATTATTATCCGCCTGGGTTATGAAGAAGAAGGCGTAGACGCAACAACCGCGGCATCTGCGAGACAACCGATCGAAACGAAGATTAATTTTATAAATTAGGATTTTTTCAACGGAGAGATTGTAGTGGTGGAGCTTGCCTCCATCCTAATATCAGGACAGATGTGATTGCTTCGTGCCTCGCAACTGCCACTACAATATGGGGTCTGTTTTCGTTTTATAAAATCATACCTTACATAAGCCTCTTAGTTATGTGAAGCTATGTAGAAAATGATGTAAAACCACAAAACCGCATCCCTACAAGATGCAACCAATCAATTGGCATTCGTAGGGAACGCATGTATGCGTTCCGCCCCGTCATGTATGCGTTCCGCCCCGTAGGGAACGCATGTATGCGTTCCGCCCCGTAGGGATGCAACCAATCAAATGGAAAAAGAAAAAAATAAATTTTACAAAAAGATAGACCCATATCTATCAAGATTTTCTGGTATTAATGAATTTGATAAAGGTGTCATTAATTGTGAATACAATGTCATTGTTCATCAGACAAACCAGTCAATAAAGACTATTCTCGCTACTAGAGCCTTTGAATATACGCAGAAAAATATATTTTATATCACTCGAGATGATAAAATTGCTGAGGAGATAATGGAGGATTTTGAGGTACTTGTCCCCCCCCTTGTCCCCCTCATAAATGTTAGAGAAAATAATCCCCCCCCCTTAAACCCCTCACCCCCAAAAGTCTTTTTCATACCCGATTACGAAACCCTGCCAGACGAAAAACGTTCTCCTCATTACATGATACGCGCCCAAAGGATGCGGGCAATCTCTCATCTTCTGTCAGGTCAACCAGCGATTTATGTGATGAGTTATAAAAACTTTATCAGAAATATCATCAATCCTGAATATATACAAAAAAATATTCTTCATATAAATATTTCTGATGATTTTGACCCAAGCGAATTGATTTTATACTTAACGAATTGCGGATACGAATATGTGTCGCAGATTGAAAAGGTTGGGCAATTTTCTAAAAGAGGCGGTATCATTGACATCTTTTCACCTAACTACCAAAATCCACTCCGTTTTGAATTTTGGGGAGATGAAATAATTTCTATCAGAAGCTTTTCTGTGGAAACTCAAAGATCTGAAAAAAGAGAAATTAAAGGCGTTACTATCATCCCGTGCCGAGAAGTTATTTTAAATGAAGAGACTAAAACCTCTCCCCTATCTGAAAAAATTGCTGAGAAAGGTTTTTATGAGGGAATAGAACAGGATATTTCGATTTTGTATAAGGGGAGATATAGCTTGGTGAACTATACACAAATTACAAATTACAATTTACAAATTACAAATCAAATTACAAATTACAATTTACAAATTACAAATGTCCCCCCCATAAATGTAGAGGAGGAGGGGGAAGAAAAAAACAACACCATCTTCTTCTTCGACAAAATAGAACAAATCACAGATTCACCCATTCTCCATAATCAATTATCCATTCTCCATTCCCCATCCCCCACTCCCGACTCTCCATTTTCCATTATCCATTCTCCATCATCCATTATCCATTCTCCATTTTCCATTATCCATTATCCATCATCCATTATCCATTCCCCATTATCTATTATCCATTCCCCATTATCCCTCCACGCCGACCCTTCCCCATTTTTCAACAGTGATTTACAAATCCTCGAAGAGCATATAAATTCCCTTACTCAGTCCGGATACACTATCTTTATCCAAAACGAAAACGAAGCCCAAAAAAACCGTATGATACAATTGCTGGGTGAGTCTGCGAACAAGGTGCATCTCACCATTGGCGTTTTGCATAAAGGTTTTATCTTTCATGATATAAAGGTTGCTGTTTTTACCGACCACGAAATTTTTAAAAGGGTAAAGCACAAAAAGCTCGATATAGCCTTTTCACGCGGCGAAGCTCTCGTTGATTATGAATCCTTGAAACCGGGTGATTATATTGTGCATATCGATCATGGCATCGGTATTTACGAAGGCATCAAGGTTCTCTCGGTAGGCGATAAAAAAATCGAATGTCTCACAATCCAATATGCTGGCACCGACAAGGTTTATGTCCCAACTTGGCAGCTTAGTCTCGTAGCCAAATATGTTTCTGAAGAAGGCACCGCTCCCCATATCAACAAAATCGGCACTAAGACTTGGGAAACCATTAAACAAAAGGCAAGAAAAAGCATCGAACTCGTAGTCGATGACATTGTTAATCTTTATGCAGAGCGAAAACTTCGGAAAGGTATCGTTTTTCAACCCGACACTGATTGGCAACTCGCAATGGAAGCCGCTTTTATATATGATGACACACCAGACCAAATAACCGCTACCAATGAAATCAAAAAAGACATGGAAAAAGATTTACCGATGGAGAGATTGCTCTGTGGTGATGTCGGTTTTGGAAAAACAGAAGTCGCTATCCGTGTGGCTTTCAAGGCTGTTATGAGCGATTATCAGGTAGCTGTGGTCGTGCCTACGACTCTTTTAGCAGACCAGCATTATCAAGTTTTTCGTGAAAGACTGGCTCAATTTCCAGTTAAAATTGCTTTATTATCTCGATTTAGAACCAATGCTCAGATAAAAAACGACCTGGAATTGTTAAAAAAAGGTGAGATTGATATTGTTATCGGCACGCACAGGCTCTTTTCCAATGATGTCGCTTTCAAAAGAATAGGTTTGCTCATCATCGATGAAGAACATCGTTTCGGCGTCAAACACAAAGAAAAAATCAGGCAACTAAAAGCAAATGTCGATACGCTTTATATGTCCGCGACACCCATTCCACGCACTATGAACATGATTTTATCAAAACTCAAAGCTATGTCACTCATCCAGACCTCACCAAAAGCCAGACTGCCTATCAGAACCGTTATTGTGCCTTATAATACAGAGATTATCAAGGATGCTATTCAAAGAGAAATTGATCGCGGTGGACAGGTCTATTTTGTGCATAATCGCGTAGAAACTATCGAAACTATTTATATAGAACTTCGCAATCTGATGCCGCATATCCGTATCATAATCGGGCATGGACAGCTTCCTGAAAGGCAACTCGAAAAGGTCTTGGTTGACTTTGCAGAGCATAAATACGATGTTTTGCTCGCAACGACTATCATTGAATCTGGCATCGACATCCCCAATACGAATACTATCCTCATCAATAGAGCTGATATGTTTGGACTGGCTCAACTTTATCAAATCAGAGGACGCGTAGGTCGTAGCAATAGAAGGGCTTACGCCTATTTGATAATACCAAAAAAATTGCATGAAATTGCTCGAAAAAGACTCGAAACGCTTACTGAATACGAATCTCTCGGAGCTGGTTATCATATCGCCATGCGAGACCTCGAAATCAGAGGAGCGGGAACCTTGCTCGGCACAAAACAATCCGGCGTTATCACTTCGGTTGGCTTCAATTTTTACAATAAACTGCTCGACCAAGCGGTTAAAAATATTCTCAAAGAAAACCCTAAAGGAATGTGGGATGAAGATGAAAATCGCGAAGAACTCAGACAGATTGAACTCGGCACGGATTTTTATTTCCCAGCCGATTTTATCACCGATGAAAGACAAAAATTACAGATTTATAAAAGAATGGTGGCTTTTGAAAAAGAAGAAGATTTTGATGAACTCGCAACCGAACTGAAAGACAGATATGGCTCACTACCAGAGCTCGCCAATAATGTCCTTGAATATTTCAAAATAAGGTTTTTGACAAAAAAAATAGGTCTGAAAAGTTTTATGATCCTCACGAATAAAATGATAGTCGAATATGATGAACAAAATCTGCCGCATAGAAAAATTCTCGCTAATCTTATTGCGTCTTCTGAAGTCGCTCTGAGCTTTGATACTACGGATTGTTTGAGGATTGTATTTGATTTTTCTGAGGAAATGGCGAGAGATAAAAAACGAAAACTCCTTTTTGCTTTGAGCGTGATAAGATTGATATCGTAGGGGCGTATTGCTTACGCCTTAAATAGACAATGGAAAATGGAAACTCCCGTCGTTGCGAGGTCCCTCATTTTAAACTCCCCCCGAAGCAATCTCCGCGTCACTATCCCCCTCCCGTCGTTGCGAGGTCCCTCATTTTAAACTCCCCCCGAAGCAATCTCCGTGTCACTATTCACCGTCGTTGCGAGGAATCGTAGGGGCGTATTGCTTATGCCTTAAATCGACAATGGAAAATGGAAACTCCCGTCGTTGCGAGGTCCCTCATTTTAAACTCCCCCCGAAGCAATCTCCGTGTCACTATTCACCATCGTTGCGAGGAATCGTAGGGGCGTATTGCTTACGCCTTATATAGACAATGGAAAATGGAAACTCCCGTCGTTGCGAGGTCCCTCATTTTAAACTCCCCCCGAAGCAATCTCCGTGTCACTATTCACCGTCGTTGCGAGGAATCGTAGGGGCGTATTGCTTACGCCTTAAATATAGTGACACGGAGATTGCTTCGTGAGGTGATTGCTTCGTGAGTATAGCAAGAAGTGACCTCGCAATGACGAACCGAAGGAACCTCGCAACGACGGTATTCCCCATTCCCCATTCCCCATTATCCATTATCCATTCCCCATTATCCATTATCCATTTTCCATTCTCCATTTCCCTATTGACATTTCTACCCTTTTTAAAATAATTGCACCAAATGCTAAATTTTATATAAAAAAGAGGTATAATGAAAAAAATATATCTATTTCTATTTATTTTTTCACTAGTTACTGGGGCTTTATTTTCGCAGGCTCGACAGCAGCTTGAATTAGTCCAAGAACTTGTCGCAGCCAGACAATTTGATGAAGCATTCTTTCAGGTAAATCAGTTAATAACTGAACACCCGAATACTTTTGAGAGTTTTGAAGCTCGGATTCTACTGGCAGAACTTCAATTTCAGATGAATCTTTACCAAGAAGCGCGAATGCAATTGATGATTTTGCTGAGAAATCCTTTTCAATTGACCGTTAATCAAAGAGTAAAAACTTATCATAATTTAGGGATGATATTTTATCATGAAGCGAATTACGAACAAGCCATAGAGAGCTTTGAGAGGCTTTTTCTCGATTATAGAAATACTCCTGAAGCCGCTGCTGCTCTCCCTTTTTATTTTGATAGCTTTTTTCAGTTGAATGAATATCAATCTGTCATCGTCAGAACCCGCGATATGCTGCGGCAGTTTACTGGCGATGAAGTGCAGGCTGAATTGCTCTATCAGCAGGCTTATGCCTATTATGTAGGCAATATGCTTCCGCAAGCTAATCAAAATATTGACGATATCAATAATCGTTTTTCACATACTATGGCTGCTTGGAAGGCTGCCGAACTACAAATTCGGATTTATGCCCGCGAACGCGGTAGACAATCTGCTATCATCATGCTCGAAAATAGGCTCAATGAACCAATGTCAAGACAGCTTGAGGAGCGTCTCGCTTGGCTCCTTGCTCAATATTATCTCGAAGATGGGCAAAGGTCAAGAGCACGCGATACTATCAATTTTATCTTGAATAAATTTAACCTTTCTGACAATCTCAGCACTTATCACCTCGCTTGGTTAAAAATCATGGTCGAGGATAGAGACATCAGACCGATTTTTGAAAGAGAAGATTTTATCCTCAGAACTAGTAGAGGTAAAGCTGAATATTTAGAAATAATTTATTATTTAGCAAACGCTTATACTCTGGCTCAAGATTTTTGGCGTGCCAGAAATATGCTCGATGAACATCTAGAATTGCTGATTAACAGCCAATCGACACCCGGTAGGGCTGCTGATGAATTATTATTCAATTATCGTCAACTTTATGCCGATATTTTTATCCTGCAAGGGCAGTTTGTCAATGGTATTGAGCTATACAACACTATTCTCAGTAGTTTTGGACATCTCGGTAGAAATTTTGAAATCCTGATGAAACTCGGTGATATTTATCTTTTTCAATACAATCAAGAAGGACAAGCTCTGAATTTTTATCGACAAGCTGTTACCCTCGCCAGAAATGTTGACCAGACCGCTGAAGCCTTGCAAATGGCTGCTTTATGCCTTGAATCATTGGGACAATATTCAGATGCGCTCTCTACTCTGTCGCAAATTCCGCTCGATAGTATCACAAATCAAAGACAAAGAGAAGAAATCTCCAACAAAATCACCCTCCTCCAAATCTTTTTTCACGCTGATACCCAAAGTGCTTTAGCAAATTATATGAGACGCAATATACTCCTCCAATCTTCCCCTGCTACAGCAAATTCCTCACTTTCGATGATTGATTATACAACTATTTTGGCTATCGAATTGAAACAATTTGAGGATGCTCTCGAATTGTTACATTCCGGTAATAATTACGAAATGCGGATGGAGAGAATAAAATTATATCTACTTTACGCATATAGAAATGTTCTGGAAGGTGACACACAAGAAGCTGCTCAGTATACAAGACTGGTTGACACAGAGTCTCAACAGCTCGGACGCAATATCAATCAAGATGATAGACTCATGATTAATTGTTTTCAGGATTTCATCTCCAATAGGGGTCGTATCAACGCAAACAATGTCCAAGCTACTCATTCTTTTGTGGAAACTTCTCCTGTTAATAGAAATAGTATTGATTTCAGAAATTTCTTTAGATACCAGCTTTGGAAGCATTATCAAGAAGTCGGAAATGTCAATGCCATGACACAGATTGCTCAAACTATTAACCAAGATGCTTTTGTGGGCAACCTTGAATACCAACTTGTGCAGGTCATGCTGGCGAGTTATTATTTCCAAAACGATATGTTTACCAATGCTATCGAAACCTTTGCTAAAGCAGAAAGATTTCTCAACCTTGCTCATCCAGAATATTTTTATCAATATGCTATGAGCCTTTATCATTCCAGAGCTGGAAGGGATAGAGCTATTGACATTCTGCAAAGACTTGTTTTGAACAACATCGAAAATGCCAATATCGCTTCGGCTAAGGAGCTTATCCTGACGCAATGGATCAGCACCAATAGACTCCAAGATGCTCTCGATATTCTCAATCAAATTCCTCCTTTGAGCCGAACTGACGAAGATTATAGGCATTTTGCTTTGATTTATAATAGACAAGGACGACATCAACAAGAAAAAGATGCCCTCCTTCATATTCAAAACAAAACCATGATCGAAACTCAAAGAATTGCTACTCTTCATTTCTTGACCGGAGACCGCGTCATGGCTGAATATACTTGGCAGGAAATCTTGAATAATTCTACCCAACTCGAACATAGATTAAACGCCCATGCCAGCTTCGGAAACATGTATTATCTTTCCGAAAACTACAATGAGGCGATCAGACAATATGAAGAATTTTTTAGACTTTATAATGCCAGTGTGCTTGCCAGTGAACTCGTTATAACCCCAGATATAGTGGCAAAAGAGATGATCATTTCCTTATACATGATAGACAATCGTCCCAGAGCTGAAACTATGCTCCGCGACCTAGCCCCGCATATCAATCGAAACCCTGCTATTCTCGCTGAAATAAGGCTTTATGAGGGTATTTACTATTCGAGAAGAGATAGAGCGAGAGCTACAAGACCGCTTACACAGGTCATAGATGACATCAATGCCCCTTCGGAAGTCGCTTTTAAAGCTATGTATTATAGAGCTGTCGTGGCTATGCAAGAAAATAGATTCGATAATGCTGAAAGAGATTTAGTTGCTGCTCTCAACACAGAAGATATTCAACTCAGAAATCAAATTATGCTCAGTCTCGGAAATCTCTATCATAATCAAGAAAATCATGAAGATGCCCTCGAACTCTATTATGAAGTCATCCTTAATGACTCTGATGGCACTCTCGCGAGGGATGCTGCTCACAATTTTGCTATCGCTGCGAAACATCTTTCCGCTTGGGAAATGGCTATCGCTGCTTATAAAATAATCATGGATAGATGGGGACAAACTGCTTTGAACCCGCAAACAAGGCTTACTATCGGCTTTTCTTTTTATCAAGCGAGAGAATATGACCAAGCTCTCTTATTATTAAATCAATTGATGCCTGATTTAAATACCAACGAATTGAGAGCTGAAGGACAATACTGGATAGCTGAATCGCATGCCGCAAAAGGAGACTTTGACACCGCTATTGCTGATTTTCAAAGATTGAGAAGCTCATACCCCAACGAAAGAAGATGGACTGGGTTGTCAGAACTTAGAATAGCTGAAATATACTACGAACAAGGAAATATTGATACAGCTATGGATATGTTTAGAGAAATTGTTAGGGTTCATGGCGCTGCTAGTGACCTCGGTAGAGAAGCAAATAGGTATTTGAATTGAGGGGAATGAACAATGGACAATGGAAAATGGATAATGGAAAATGGAAACTATCGTCGTTGCGAGGTCACTCATTTTAAACTCCCCCCGAAGCAATCTCCGTGTCACTATTCACCGTCATTGCGAGGAATCGTAGTGGCGTATTGCTTACGCCTTAAATGGAAAATAGAAACTCCCGTCGTTGCGAGGTCACTCATTTTAAACTCCCCCCGAAGCAATCTCCGTGTCACTATCCCCCTCCCGTCGTTGCGAGGTCACTCATTTTAAACTCCCC
>Ga0099364_10010781_pt1 | contig 12534 bp, 7 predicted proteins | sample TergutTh196P3_FD_73070 | JGI IMG/M metagenome (GOLD analysis project Ga0099364, IMG submission 73070) | Microcerotermes parvus P3 segment gut microbial communities from Pointe-Noire, Republic of the Congo - Th196 P3 | ecosystem: Host-associated > Arthropoda: Insects > Digestive system > Gut ... | reverse complement strand
AAGATATTATCGAGACCGTGCTCGGCGACGGGGACGGCATTCAAATCAAACTGGAAAATATAAAAAACCGCAATAAAAATCTGCAGAAACAGCGCAGATTGGTCCTCGGGCAGAACAATTATGCCCCCGATTATACCGAACCCGTTTATGAATGTAAAAACTGCATGGATTCAGGGTATAAAAATGGGGAGATGTGTGCCTGTCTCAAGCGCGCGCTCGCGGCCGAGAGCGCCGGCGAATCCGGGTTTGGGGATATAATCAGAACACAGAATTTTAAAAATTTCAACCTCGATTATTATGACCGGCAGAAACCCGCCGATCCGGATAATACGCAGACTGTATACGAGCAGATGGCGACGGTGTTTGAGAGCTGCCGGAACTATGCGAAAAAATTCGGCGGTGCGGGAGCGGTTAAAAACCTTATACTGTGCGGGGATACCGGGCTCGGAAAAACGCATTTATCCTCGGCGATCGCCGGAGAGATAATAAAAAAAGGATATGATGTATTTTATGATTCGGCGCAAAATATATTGTATTCATTTGAAAAAGAGAGATTTTCGCGTTACGGCGCGTTTAATTCCGAAACGATCGATAGATATATGAGCTGCGACCTGTTGATTATTGACGATCTTGGCACCGAATATTCGGGGAATATGTCAGCCGCTTCGCTGTATACCCTCATAAATATGAGGCTTACAAAAAATAAAGGCATGATCATAAGCACAAATTTAAGCGTCGGCGATATAAGAAGCAAGTATGACGAGCGTATAATTTCACGAATATTCGGGGAGTTTTCGCTGCTGATGTTTTCAGGGGAAGATATAAGATTTAAAAAGTAAATTGATTGTACGGAGGAAAAATATTTATTATGAAAATGACATTTCGCTGGTACGGTGAAGACGATCCCGTGACGCTGGAGAATATCGCGCAGATACCGATGATGGACGGGATTGTTTCAGCTTGTTATGATGTTCCTGTGGGCAAAGAATGGCGCGAAGAATCCATAAATGCGATAAAAACGCGCGCTGAAACTCATTCGCTCGGTTTTGAAGTGGTTGAAAGTGTGCCTGTGCATGAAGATATAAAACTCGGCAAAGGTTCGCGGGACGAGTATATTGAGGTTTACAGGAAAAACATAAAAAAACTTTCAGCAGCGGGGATAAGGGTTATATGCTATAATTTTATGCCGGTGTTCGATTGGCTGCGCTCTGATTTAAACTATAAAAACCCGGACGGCTCCACCGCGCTTATATACCGCGAATCCGAGATTTCGGCTCTTGACCCGAACAACAGCGAGCTTTCGCTGCCGGGCTGGGATTCGAGTTATACCAAAGAGGGGCTGCGCGAACTGCTCTCTGAATATAAAAATATTGATGAGGAAAAGCTGTTTTTGAATCTTGAATATTTTATACGGGGTATTATGGATGTATGCGAACAATCCAACGTAAAGATGGCAATACACCCGGACGATCCCCCGTGGCCGGTTTTCGGGCTGCCCAGAATCATACGGGACGAAAAAACCCTTGAAAGGTTCCTTGGCATATATGACAGCGAAGCGAACGGGCTGACGCTCTGCACCGGCTCGCTGGGCTGCAGCGCGGAAAATGATGTGCCGGCGCTGATAAGGAAATTCGGTGCGCGTAAAAAAATCGGATTTATGCACCTCAGAAACGTCAAAATAACGGGAGAACGCGATTTTAACGAAACGGCTCACCCTTCGTCCTGCGGCTCGCTGGATATGTATGAAATCGTCCGCGCTATGCGCGAGGTGAATTTCAGGGGCTATGTGCGCCCTGACCACGGGCGCATGATATGGGGGGAGGTTGGCAGACCGGGTTACGGCTTGTTTGACAGGGCGCTCGGCGCTGCGTATATTGGCGGACTATGGGAGGCTGTGAACAAAAGCGGATAATTATATAATTTAAATTATGGAGAACACAAATACAAAATGGATATACTTAAAAACAGATATACAGAAATAAAACAAAAACTGTTTGATGCGAGATATAAATTTTTAAACGAGGCTCAGCGCGAGGCCGTCTATACGAACGAAGGTCCCCTTTTGATACTCGCGGGGGCGGGAAGCGGTAAAACAACGGTGCTTGTCAACCGCGTGGCATTCATCATCAAATATGGAAATGCGTATTTCGGCGGCGCTGATTTTGAGGCTGAAATAAGCCGTACGGATCTTCAAACGCTCGAAACCGTTCTTGAACACGCGGACAGCGCAAGCCCCGAAGAACTCGATGAGGTTTTAGCCCGTTTCGCCTTTGATCCCTGCCCCGCATATTCCATACTCTCAATAACCTTCACCAACAAAGCGGCGAATGAGATGAAGCTGCGGCTCTCCGAGCTTGCGGGGGACGGCGCGGCTGATATCTGGGCGGGCACGTTCCATTCGGTATGCGTGAGGATTTTACGCCGTTATATCGACAAAATCGGGTATGAAAGCAGTTTTACGATATATGACACCGATGATGTCAGGCGGCTGATAACAGCGGTTATGAAAGATCTCAATATCAGCGATGAAGATCTTCCCGTGAGAGCCGTCGCCTATGCGATCAGCCGGCATAAAGACAAACTCGAATACCCTGAGGATATCAGCCCCGGGAACAATACAAGAGAGCGCAATATTTATAAAATATATAAAGAATACCAAAAAAGAATAAAAAGCTCCAACGCTGTGGATTTTGACGATATAATCGCGCTCACCGTGAAACTCCTGAAAACGCACAGCGAGGTGCGCGAATATTACAACGGTAAATTCAAGTATATTCTTGTCGATGAATACCAGGACACGAATTACGCGCAATATTACCTTATAAGCCTGCTTTCGCAGAAATATAACAATATAATGGCGGTAGGCGACGATGATCAGAGCATATATAAATTCAGGGGGGCGACAATTGAGAATATACTGAGTTTTAATCAGAGATTCAAAGATGTAAAAATTATAAAATTAGAGCAGAATTACCGCTCCACAAAGGTGATACTCGATGCGGCCAACGGTATAATACAAAATAATACAGGCCGGATGGGCAAGGATTTATGGACGGCGAGGGACGGCGGGGCGAAAGTGATAATAAAAGAAAACAACGACCAGACAGACGAGGCGAATTATATAATCGAAGAGATCGGGAACCTTGTCGCGGCGGGGCACAAATATAAAGATTTTGCCGTGCTGTACAGGGTGAACGCGCAGTCGGCTAATATTGAAACGGTGTTCGCCAAATCGGTTATACCCTACCGTATGCTCGGAGGTATCAGATTTTATGAAAGAAAAGAAATAAAAGATATTTTGGCATATTTATGTCTTGTAAACAATCCTTCCGATGCGGTGCGGCTCAAGCGTATAATAAACGAGCCCAAACGCGGTATAGGGGAGACCACGATAACCGCAGTTGAACAGCTCGCCGCCGAAGAGAATAAAAGTATGTTTGAAATTATACAAAACGCGGAGAGTTATCCGTCGCTCAGCCGGAGTTTTAACAAACTCAAAGGGTTTGCCGAGCTGGTAAGCAGTCTTATCGAAACTTCAGGCAAAGTCAGCCTGCCGGAGTTTTTTGAGTTTGTGTTCGAGGAGAGCGGATACAGGAATATGCTTGAAGAAGCGGGTCAGAAAGGCGACAGATACGATGGGAAATATAAATTCGGCGCGCGCGCGGAGCGTTTTGAAAAAAGCGAGGAAAAAGACAGGCTTGATAATGTGAAAGAGCTGATCTCACAGGCTATCACCTATATGCAGACAAAAGAGAGCACGGGTGAGACCGCTTCATTAACGGGGTTCCTTGAGGAGATCGCGCTTATTTCCGATATAGACAAATACGATGAAACCGCAGACGCAGTCGCGCTAATGACAATCCACAGCTCCAAGGGATTAGAGTTTCCGGTGGTGTTTTTGAGCGGTATGGAGGAGAATGTGTTCCCCTCCATGCACTCGGCGAACGAACCCGAACAGCTCGAAGAGGAACGCAGACTCGCATATGTGGCGCTCACCAGGGCCAAAGAGCGGGTATATCTGACATATGCCAAAGAGCGTTTGATATACGGCAGATCAGGGTACAACAGAATTTCAAGATTTGCGGAGGAAATCCCCGGTCATACTGCGGAGTTTGTCAAAGTGCCTGAAAGCGAGCGGCGTATCAGGACCAATGTCCCCGGTTTCGGGCAGAAAAAATATCCCCTTAAAGTTTCGCCCACAAGCGAATTTGCCACAGCGTATACCACCGCTTCAAGCGCGTGTAAGACCGATCTTAAAAGCGGGCTCGCGGAGTTTAAAAAAGGCGACGTTGTGGAACACGCCAATTTCGGCGAAGGCATGATAATAAGCGCGACGGATATGAAGGGGGATATGCTGTATGAAGTTACGTTTGATTCTGTGGGGACAAAAAAAATGATGGGCACATTCGCCAAATTTAAATTAAAAGAAAAGCAGGGGTAGCAAACCGATGATGGAGTTTGATAAACATTATAACGGTTCAGCCGTTGAAAAAGAGATGCAGAAATATTGGGAAGAAAATAAAATTTATGATTTTGCCCGCGACGCGAAAAAGCCGCTGTATACTGTGGACACGCCGCCGCCCACCGTGAGCGGAAGCCAGCATATCGGCCATATTTTCAGCTATACGCAGGCTGAAATGGTCGTGCGTTACAGGCGTATGCAGGGGTATAACGTGTTTTACCCGTTCGGTTTCGACGACAACGGTCTGCCTTCCGAGCGTTTGGTGGAAAAAGAGAAGGGTATTAAAGCGTATAATGTTCCGCGCACCGAGTTTAACAAAATGTGTATGGATACGGTGAAAAAATACGAAGACGAATTTATGGCGCTGTGGAAATCCATGGGGTTTTCCTGTGACTGGAACTTGAACTATACCACAATACACCCAAATACGCAAAAACTCTCGCAAAAATCGTTCCTTGAGCTCGCCGGCTCGGGTCATGCCTACATAAAAGAGTCTCCGGTGCTCTGGTGCACCGAATGTCAGACCTCGATCGCTCAGGCGGAACTCGACTCAAAAGAAAGCGAGGCGCATTTTTATTATATAAATTTCAGCCTTGAAGACGGCTCCCCGCTCGAAATCGCCACAACGCGCCCCGAGCTGCTGAACAGCGTTGTGTGTATATTTGTGAATCCCGATGACGAACGGTATAAAAAACTGGTTGAGCGGAAAGCGAAAGTCAGGGTGCCGCCGTATGATTTTGAGGTGCCGCTTTTGACCGATGAAAAAGTGGCGGCGGACAAAGGCACGGGCGCTGTTATGTGCGCCACGTTCGGGGACAGCACCGACGTCGAATGGGCAAAAGAATATGATCTGGGCTATAAAAAAACGATACTGCCATACGGTAAAATCGCCGATGACGTTGAGTTTATCGCGGGACTAAGAGTTAAAGCCGCCCGCGTTGAAATTGCGCGTTTGCTGGAAGAGCGCGGGCTGTTGGTTAAGTCTGAGCCCATAACCCACACCGTGTCGGTACACGAGCGCTGCGGGACGGAAGTTGAGATTATCCCGTCGCGCCAGTGGTATATAGACGTACTCAACCAAAAAGAAAAACTGCTTGAGGCGGGGGATAAAATAAAATGGTATCCCGCACATATGAAAAACAGATATGTGAACTGGGTTGAAAACCTTAAATGGGATTGGTGCATCTCGCGCCAAAGATATTTTGGGGTGCCGATACCCGTATGGTACTGCGCCGAATGTGAAAAACCTGTGTTCGCAAAACTTGAAGATCTTCCGATCAACCCGGTTGAAACCGGATATACCGGGGTATGCGAAGGCTGCGGACATGATAAATTTATACCGGATACCGCGGTGTTTGACACATGGGCGACATCCTCCATAACCCCGCAGCTGAACCTTGACACCGCGCAGAAATACGGTATCAGCGAATCTGACTTTATGCCTATGGCGATGCGCACACAGGCGCATGAGATTATCCGCACCTGGGCGTTCTATACTATTGTAAAGAGTTTATATCACACAAACGAAATACCCTGGAGGGAAGCGATGATCTGCGGATATGTGCTGGCAAAACCGGGGGAGAAGATAAGCAAATCCAAAAGCAACGCAAAAGAGACCCCTCCCGCGCTTATTGAACAGTATACCGCCGATTATCTGCGGTATTATTCCGCTTCTGCACGGCTTGGGACGGATACGTATTTTGACCCTGAGGAAATGCGGGACAGCTCGAAACGGCTGATAACCAAGCTCTGGAACTCGTCAAAGTTTGTTTTATCCCATCTTTCTGATTTTGACCCCGGATACAAACCCGCGAGGCTGCTGCCTGTTGACGGCTGGATTATTGAGCGGACAAACGAGGTGATAATCGAGACGGCAAAATGGCTTGACGAGTATGAGATTGGGCTTGCGAGAAAAAGTATTGACGATCTGTTCTGGCATGATCTGTGCGACAATTATATCGAGATAGTCAAAGAGCGGCTGTACCAGCCGGAAAAACACGGCGCGGAAGAGCGCAGGTCGGCGCAGCACGCGATATATTACTGTTTGTTCAATATAATTAAGATGTATGCGGTATATATCCCGCATGTAACCGAGTATATTTACCTTAAAGGCTTTAAGGATTTTGACGGCGGCTTATCTCTGCATCTCACAGAATGGGAAAAACCCGACGCACCGGACGCCGGAACCCTTGAGTTCGGCGCGATACTTAAACAGGCGGTTTCTGATGTCAGAAAATATAAAAGCGAAAACAATCTGTCGATGAAAACCGAAATTGAGGAAGCGGTTATAATCGCTGACTCCAAGTTTAAACAGTGGCTGGCGGATACCGAAAAAGATTTTATTGCCTGCACCCACGCCGAAAAGATTGTTTACCGCTGGGTTTGATTTTAACAAAATATTATATGCCGAGAGCAAGGAGGTAGATGGAATGCTGGTGGATTTCAGAGCTAACACAATGAAGCGTGATCGCAGCATAAGAGCCGAGGGTGCGGAACAGGAGCGCGTGAAATGGCAGAGCGTTGTCGCCGACAAAGACACGCAGATTGCCGACAAAGACGCATTAATTGCTGAACTGTTGGCTCGGTTGAACGAAAAATAACCGCCGCCCGCCTAACCGCGCGTATCCGCGCCCGCACCGCGCGAAAAAGTCCGGCATACTGCCGGACTTTTCTCGTGTGCGCTTCCCTTTTTGGGAGGGTGGCGCAAGTGAGAGCAGATGTGTTAAATATTATTATGTTCGCGGAAAATAATGTTGATTTATTTTGCGCAGTATGGTATAATATAGTTATAAAAGCAGAAACGGAGCAAAAAGAATAAGAAAGACGGGGTGGTTATATTGGAGCGGATCTCGCCTACAAACGATTTGGCCATGAAAAAAGTGTTGGCAAGCGAGGAAAACAAAGATATACTAAGCGGGCTTATCCATGATTTTTTCGGCGTTGTTGCGGAAGATATAACAATCATAAATCCATACAGCATAGAAGCGTTTAAAGAGTTCAGTGAGAACAACGAAAATATCACGGTACTGCGGCAGACGCTGCGGGATATAACGGCGACGTTCAAAGCGGCGGACTTTGTGTCGGAGGTGCAGGTAAGGAAAACCCGGTATTTCGACGAGCGGTCGGTATACTACCCTCTGAAGCGATTCTGCGACAACTATAATGTCGCGGGGAGCATGGAAGTGGGAGCGGACGGCAAAGCAAACCGTTATTCAAGTCTGCGGACTGTATATGCGTTGAATATTTTGGGCTACGCCAACTACCCAAGCGACAACGATTCGCTGCGGATATTCGAGCTGTATGACCCTGTGAGGAACAAGAGACCCAACAAGCAGCTTTTTAAAATCGGGTATTTTGAGCTGACCAAGAGCGAAGTGGAGACAGCGAACCAAAAGCACTGGCGGGACTATTTCCTAACAGGCGAGGTAGGTTCGGAAGCACCGGAGTATATCAAAAAAGCGAGCCGTGTAATCGAAACGGTAAATCTCGGGGAGGAGGAGAAAAAAGTGATACAAGCACTTGAAAAAGCCCAAGCGATCATAGACGCGGAATACTCCAGCGCGTTCTTCGACGGTAAAGATGAGGGTGCAGAACAAGAGCGTGTGAAATGGCAGAGTGTTGTCGCAGACAAAGACACGCAGATTGCCGACAAAGACACGCAGATTGCTGACAAAGACGCATTAATTGCTGAATTGTTGGCTCGGTTGAACGAAAAATAACCACAGCCCGCCTAACCCGCCCGCACCGCGCGAAAAAGTCCGGCAGTATGCCGGACTTTTCTCGTGTGCGCTCCCCTTTTTGCGGTGGGTAGGCACAGGGTTTATCTGTTTTTCTCTCTTTGAGAATTAGTTCCTTGTTGCGAAGTGACCTACATCTCCACCTTTGTCGCCTTCGGTAACACCATATATGATAAATGTTACTGCCAATGCTTCAGAAGTAAGCTTGTCGTAGGTTACAACAGCGTATACGGCGGTTCCTGCGGCGTATTGAGCATTGTTCATCGAGCCCAGTCCGCCAGTTACTCCGCTGCTACTGAGTGCTGTTCTGCCTTCTTTTGTCCATGAAGTATATCCATCACCAGTCCATTTACTTGGGTCTGTTGCATTTGCTGCTGCAGCTTCAGTAAGATCACCATCTACACGAGGACCATCTACAAAGAGCATTTTATAAGTGCCTTCTGATAATTCTATCGTGTGGTAATCAAAAGCCGTAGGACTGGCAGGGCTGCCATCGCTTTCACGTTTGGCTGCTTGAATTGTCATCGATTCGCCCGCTCTGTAGTACTGAACTTTTCCTGTTACGGTTATTGTTCCGTGGTTGCCGTCACCATCAACGCTTTCGAGTATATAGCCTGTAGCTCCTTTGAATGTCAAGGCCTCTCTTATCGCAGTGAGACGGTCTCCGCCGCTGTATCTGCCGGTGTTAGAGAGTAAAGTAGTCGGAGTTTTGTTGAATTCTGTTGATTTTGTGCTAAGATCTGCTGTTCTGAAAGCCTTACCGCCATCGATATCCTCTACTTCAGTGTTAAGGATACGGACAAGACTTCCTATGGGTAAGTTTCTGGTAACAACTCTTACAACAGTTCCGCTCGCATAATCAAACGCCCATGCGCCGACTTGATTTGCATCGGCAAAGAAGAAATTTGAATCAGAATCAACTATAACTCCTACGCGCGGAACGATAGCAGGATCTGTAAGTTCTTCCATGCTTCTGATAAATACAACGCTTGCCGCGCCGGGAACATGTCCTGGGCCGTTAGCAACAAATGCGATACTGTGTATTGCGTTGTCGCCTATAATCGCGCCCGCCTGAGCGAGGTTGTCCGCAATTCTGGCAACACCACTGTTTCCGGCTCCAATCACTACAAAGCGCGTGTTGCTGTTGAATATTGCTTCTCTTGATACGCCGGCTGCAGCGGTGCCCAATAATGGCATACTCGTATATGATGCCGCGTTAGCAACACCGAGGGTAGCGCGAGTTCCGCTGATGCTGTCGAGAGTGGTGCTGTTGAGGTTGGTGCTGTTGAGGTTTACTCTGTTGGGAACATCGGGTCTGATTATTGAAGTGTTTACAGCTGAAGTGATGTTGTTTCCTATAAGTCCAGTATTTGTAGCTGTATCTTCACGTTTCAGAAGTACGCTGTATCTGTCGGGGGTGCTGCCTGCGCCGAGGATTCTTGATCTGTTGTCTGTCAAAGTTCCGCCGTTATCGTCCAATCTCGGATTCACAAGCACAGCCGCGTCATACGCGCTGCCTGTACGGTTATACAGTCCGATATAAGCACCGGCAAGCCCAGTATTATTCCCATTGGCAGCACTAAATATAGCGGCATCGTTCTCTGTGGTCGCCGGAACAAGCATATAATTGTTTTCGATTTTGTCTGTTACATCAAATACTCTGTGCATATAAGCCACAGTACCGTCAGCAAGCAAAATCGCGCTCGGTGTGCCGGTTGTTCTGACTACGCCGAATCTTGTGTGGAAGTTGCGGTTGTCCGCCGGAGGGTCTCCTACTTTTTTGGCAATAAGTGCTATGCCGTCTGCATCACCGAATATGTCGTATTTGCCCCTAAGGACTCTAAAGCTGTCATCGCCTTTGTCAGCTATATCAGACGCCTGCCATGCTCCTGTTGCTTTTGAGGCGTTGACTGCGAATGAGAACTCAACTCTCGGATATGCCGCTTCATTGAATCTCAAGATGCCAGCTGCTCTTGAAAGCAGTGTGACTTCTTTGCCGAGTCTGTCGAGTTTGCTGTATACTGTGATGTCTTTGTATTCAGAGCCGAATGCTGTAAAGAGATAAGCTTCGCCTTTAACAGGAGTGATAGCATCTTCTTCATCATCAGCCGCTCTGAGTTCAAAGTTTTTCGGTTCACCGGTTTTGTTTTCCGGCTCTATTTGCTGTTTACCCATTTCAAACTTAACTTTTGTGCCCGATGTGTCGTCATGAGCGTAACCGATCTGCAGAGGTGTGAATATATAGTAGAATTCGGTATTGCCCAATGAATCCAATCCGTTGTCAACGTATGTGAGTCTGTAGTTTTTAGTGTCAGCGCCATCGTTACCTTTGAGTATTTTCGCAAGCTCTTTTTCAACGTTGTTTCCAAGCTTAAATCTTGTGTTGCCATCCTTATCAGCAGGAAGACCGTCATCATCAATCCAGGCAGATTCTTCAATCAAGATATCATTGTCGTTGAAAGCGTTTAAGAGGCTTCCGTCAGCGTGGAACGAATAAAGATTAAATCTTAGACTGAGGTCTCTTACAGCATCTCTGTTGCGTTTACTATCGAAAATACGGTCAGCAGCAGTATAACTTTCGCCAGTAATGGTATTATTAAAGATAGCAATAGAAGAATTTCCAGCATTACCGGTTGTTCTCTGGTTGAAAGTTTCAACTTTATTGTCGTCCGGGGTTCCCAGTACGAGTTCGGTTACAAAATCAACACTCCGTTTGGTAGCGGCATAACCGCCCACTTCAACGGTCGCTGTGGCTGTTTCGAAGCTCGCGGTGTTAGCCGCTTCTGTAACGTCGGTTTTAACGCCTACAACAACAGCCGAAGGCACAGCGCCTCTTGCACTTGTTATAACGTGTCTGTAAACGATGATTTTTTTGCCGAGAAGATCCAAATCACCTTCATATCCCTCATAGTCTTCGTCTATGTTGAGGGCTTCTTTTGTTGTGCTGAAGAGAGTGGTTGTCAGTCTGTTTACATCAAAACCACCATCGATACCGATGTTATAGCTCGGATCACCGTATCTGATTCTGATGTCTACCGGGTTAGAGGTTACAGCCGGGTTAGCCATTCTTCTTGTAATGGGAGTACCGGGTGAGAAAGTTGCAGAATAACCTACATTGGCTGAACGGTAATAGTTTTCAACATGAATTTCCGCGCTGTAGTTTACTACGTTAACTACGTATCCGACTATTCTTTCGATACCGAAAGCCGAAAGAACCGAGGTGTAACGTGTTTCACTCATAAATCTTTGAAGCTGAGCGTTCCATATGGTATAATATCATAAGGACAGATTTAATCTGTATAATTTTTAAACAAAGGCAGCCCTTTTAATCGGCTGCCGGAAATGAGGTAAAAATGAACAGGAAAAAAATTACGGCATTGTATGAAAGATTAAGTCATAACGATGAATTAATCGGTTTGAGCAACTCTATAACAAACCAAAAGAACCTTTTAGAGGAATATGCCCGAAAAAACGGGTTTTCCAACATACGCCATTTTACCGATGACGGCGTTACCGGCACGGTATTCAACCGTCCGGGGCTGAACGCCATGATTGAAGAAGTCAAAGCGGGAAACGTCAGTACCGTGATAATCAAAGACCAAAGCCGCATCGGGCGCGATGTGCTGGAAGTGGGTCTGCTTAAGCGCACGTTCGAAGAAAATAATGTACGGTTTATAGCCGCTGAAGACGGGCTTGATACCGCTAACGGATTTGATATTATGTCGCTTTTCCGCGATGTGATAAATGAATGGTTCGTTGCGGATACAAGCCGGAAAATTAAAGCTGTGTTCAAGTCGCGCATGGAAAAAGGTCTGCGCTGCTCGGGTTCGATACCTTACGGATATATCCGCAACAACGGCGACACGCAGGATCTTATAATTGATGAAGAAGCGGCTGTTATTGTGCGGCGTATTTTTCAAATGGTCATAGAAGGCAAAGGTGTAAACAGCATAGCGCGGACATTGACAAGCGAGCAGGTGCCGATACCGTCGGAGCATTGGCGGCGAACCGGTATGGAGGTCCGCGCCGCGAAAATATTAAATCCATACGGCTGGACGCCGACAACAGTCAGTTGTATAGTTGCAAAACCTGAGTATAAAGGTACTTTGATACTTGGTAAAACCAAAAATACGACATACAAAGGAAACAAACGCGCTGTCAAGACTCTGCCGGAAGAATGGTATATTTTTGAAAACGCCTTGCCTGTAATCATTGACAGCGAACTATGGGTAACAAAACTGTTACGAAAAAACTATACAAAGCTATGCAAAAGTGCATAAAAGTATAGAAAAAACAGAAAGCCCTCCATATTCTGAAAAGAGTATGAAGCGGACG
>Ga0099364_10010780_pt1 | contig 12535 bp, 5 predicted proteins | sample TergutTh196P3_FD_73070 | JGI IMG/M metagenome (GOLD analysis project Ga0099364, IMG submission 73070) | Microcerotermes parvus P3 segment gut microbial communities from Pointe-Noire, Republic of the Congo - Th196 P3 | ecosystem: Host-associated > Arthropoda: Insects > Digestive system > Gut ... | reverse complement strand
CTTCATAATCTATTGCAAATTCCACCGCCTGCCAGGAAACGGCCAGTTCGCCATTGCCTGCCATTAATACAGGAATGTCCGGCGCTTGCGGTATGACAGTTGGAAACTGCGGTATGCCGGTTTCGACAGGGCTGTGAGCGCTTCGTCCTGCGTCATTTACCGCACGCACCGATACGATATAGGGGGTGCCACTGACAAGGCCTTTAATAACTACGCTGGTTTCTTCGGTTGTTGCCTCCGGTTCGTCAGGTCTTATTGTTGAAGTGTTGACATATACTTCGTAAGAGGAGGCTCCTCCGGTTGCTTGCCAGCTTACGGTAAGCTGGACCACTCCGGGTATTATTTCCGGCCTTCCGGGCGCAGCAGGAGGATCGTTAGCCGACCAGGGTGTGCCCTGACCACGCGGGCTAAAGTCGCTGGAACCTGCCTGATTATTGGCCTTAAGCCATACATAATAAGTGGTTCTGTAGTCAATATTGTCATCATAAAACATGGAAGTCCCCGATACTGTCCTTACAGACGTAATAGGCGGGCTTTCTTCTTCTGTGCCGATGTACACATCGTAATTATCTGTTTCTTCAACCGCATCCCAGCTTACGATTAATGCACGGTCTAAAGGCGTTACAACAGGCATCCCGGGAGCCTGAGGAGGCGTATCGACAATTGTTCCGTCTACATTTTCAAGCTTTATCTCAACTTGACGGTCCAAAGAAACAGCGCTGCCGTCAAAAACAAAAAGATAAACATGCCCTGCTTCAAAAACAATATCCTCCTGAAATTTTACTTCGCCTCCGCCAACCGAAAGCTTGTAAGGCGAAGCGGGGCCGGGGTTGACGGCATACTGCGCCCTTTCTCCAGAGGTTACCAAATATGCAGGCTTGCCATACGGAAATTCTATTACGGTGCCATGGGACAGATAAAAAGGGAAGGTCGAATTATTCTGGAGCAGGATGTGGCTGCTGTTAGAAAGAAGGGCGTCAGTCGATACAGTTTCTTCCAGCTTGGGGATGGTTATATTATTTGTCCTTTTTTCCTCTACAGGGACAGATATTTGATCTCTGCCAATCGCAGGCCGGTATCTTACCGTAAAATCGCTTATGCCTTTCAGCCTTAAAAGGTAAGTAAAGTAAAACGATACGGAATCGCCATGCACCGGCCATACTCTTTCTTCGGATTTCTGCCCGGCTGGAACTGTGTCGATAAGATCAGTCCTAAGGTGATCTCTATAAACCTCTACGGCGCTGATTCCGTGTACATTGTCAAAAACAATTGTTGTTTCTAGACCTGGTATATTGGGTTCATCGGGTATATCGGATTCATTAGGCTCCCGGCAGGAGAATACAAGACTTGCCAAAATAGCGACAAATATTGCCACTGCTATAATAAAACGCTTTTTCATAACAGACCTCTTTCAGAAAAAATGAAATTACTACTAATATTCATTATATACGCTGTTATGGTCTATGTATACATTTAATAAAAAACCCCGCAAACCTAAGCCTTGCTGACATCACACAGCCCGTACCCACTTGAGCAAAAATCAGATTAAGGCTATAGTAGTAATACACCGGGGGGTTGGATAGCGGCTATTCCGTCTGCTTTGGGAGCAGAAGGTCGGGGGTTCAAATCCCCCCTCCCCGAAAAGCTTTTTCAAAAAAAAAGGCACCATTAACCACCAAGCAAGCCAACCAGCCAGGTACTAAGCCAGGGCAGGTATGTTACCAATAATACAACCACAAGCCTGACAAGCAGAAAAGGGGATACATAACGGCAAACCTCGATATACGGCATTTTAAAACGGTATGATGCCAAGAAAAGGTTAAGACCCACAGGCGGAGTAATGTACCCTACTTCAAGATTGACAAGAAAAATTATTCCCAGATGTACCGGATCAATACCATAAACTTCGACCAAGGGGATAATCAGAGGGAGAATAACCAAAATGGCGGAGAATATATCCATAAGACAGCCGACAATAAGCAGAACAACATTAAGAAGCAGCAGAAAGACATATTTTGAGGAAAACGCACCCTGCATCCATCTGGCAATGTTGGAAGGCGCCTGGGTAAATATAATATAGTCCGAAAGCGCCTTTGACAGAGCCAGAATCATAAGAATACCGCCAATTATCGGTATAGCTTTCTCAAAAACATTTTTTATCCCGGAAAGTTTTATTTCACGTTTTATAAAAACTTCTACGATAAAGACATACAAAACGGCGACAGCGCCTATTTCCACCAATGTAAGTATCCCGGAAAAATAACCGGCAACCAGAAAGAAAGGCAGCAGAATTTCAAAAGCCGAATCTTTCAGGGCGGCTAATGCTTTTTTTCCGTTGAATTTTTCCATCGGGATTTTTACCTTCATTGAAATAATAATACCGAAAATAATCATCGCCAGAATCAATATAAGACCCGGTACAATACCGCCAATAAAAAGATGAAAAATATTTGTCTGGCTAACCGTCCCTACAAGAATCAACGGAAGGCTTGGCGGGAAAAGAAGACCGATACTCCCAACCGATGTTAATAACCCTATGGAAAATTTTCTGGGATAATTCAGATGTTCGCTCAGTATCACATATAGAATTCCGCCAAGAGCAAGGATAGTAACGCCAGACGCCCCCGTAAAGGATGTAAAAAAAGCGCAAATAACAACAGAAACAATTACTACCCCTCCCGGAAGCCAACTGAAAAGACAGCGGAAGGCATTAACAAGCCTCTGCCCTGCCCTGCTTTCTGAAAGGAAGAACCCGGCTATTGTAAACAGAGGAATCGCAATTATATTATTGTTTGTAAGAGCCGAATAAATATCGGCGACAACCGAATCTATTTCCCCGCCGGATGCCAGCAGAAGCAGCAAGCAAAGACCGCCAATGACAACAAAAAGAGGCGTTCCCCCAAAGGCCGCGATAAGAATAAAGACAATAAAAGGTATCCTGACAAGCCAGGCAATATCAGAAAATAATAAACCCACTTCAAAAACCGCATCCGGCATATCAAAACCCCAGATGATTTTCGCCAAAGCGGGAAAAGAAGCAATTGTTCCCAGCGTTAGGGAAAGTACAGGCAGCGCGAGCTTCCAGCCTTGTAAATTTGTCAGACGGGCAAAACGAAAGGCAATAATTCCGTAAGAAAGCGGTATTATAAAAGAAAAAACCCGGATTGGTATAAAGCCGACAATTTTTGATTCAAGACCAATTTTAATAAAAGAGATTGAACTAAAGGCAATCATCGCCGATACAAAGGCAGAAACAAGATAACAGAAAATTTTCAGCCTGCGTTTTAAAGTTCCTTCGGGAAGATACTGTACAAGGGAAATGGAAAGATGATTCTCTTTTCTTGTGCAGATCATTCCCGCAACAAGCCCCGCTACCAGAAGCAGTTGGCCGATAAGCCCCGCAGAAGTAGGCACCCCAATAATAGCGTTCCTGTCATTGAACAGCGGCGCGAAAATATTGTTAAAAAGACGCAGCAACGATTCCATTACAGGCAGCAATGCCATCAACGACAACGAGACTGCGCAGATAATATCTTCTGTCAAAAAAAGAGCTGCTTTAAATCCCGCAGGTTTCGCGGCTTGCGCATCAATGGTTTGAGTTTCCACTTTTAGTTAATGTCCTCTTCTATATTCTGTTAAAAGATTATTTATCCTGAAATAAAGCTCCCTGTTAAAAACAGGATTTGAGCCGCCGACAAGATTGTTTTCAAATCTGGCAATATCATCGTACCAGGCTTGCTTTTGTTCAGAACTAAGTTCATTAATAACAAGGCCGTTTCTGGACATTATAGAAATAGCTTCGGCTTCCAGATTGATAATAGACGCTTCTATTTCAGCTTCCAACCGCCTGCAAACTTCCATAAGCTGAGGTCTGTATCTTTCAGGAATCCTCCGCCATACAGCTTCATTAATAATAATGCCGCCCATAAAAGGCGCCAGATTAATGTCCATCATGTTTCTGACAATACCAAAAACCTGATTCCCGGCTGCGTATACCGGACTTAGGTATAATGTATCTACCGTGTTGTTATTTAAACTTAACAAAACATCGTTTAACAAAACCGGAACCGTGTTATACCCCATAGCCCTAAAAGCGGTAGTCATACTTTCTTCTTCAGGATTGCTGCCAACTCTTACTCTTCTAAGATCATTTGGGGTATATATAGGTGTTTTGGAAAAAAACTTGAGCCATCCGGCATTTACCCAGGCAAGAGTAGTAAAACTCTGCCGCTGCAGCGCCGCGTCAAGCTGGGGTCTGATATTCTCCATTACATATTCCATTTCCGCATCGTTTCTGATCAAAAACGGATAGCTGACAGCCAAAACTTCAGGCACCACAGAATTCAATCCAATACTTGTAAAAACTCCGGCCTGCAGTTGGTTAATTCTCATTTTGCGCAGAACTTCCGCTTCACTTCCGGCAATTCCGTTGTGGAATACAATCACTTCAACCTGGCCGTTGGTTATCGCTTCCCACTCAGCCGCCATGCGGTTAATAGCCGCGCCCCATGCGGTATTTTCGGGAACAAGCGAAGCCAGCCTGATTGTTACTCTTCTTTGAGCGAAGAGCGGGCTAACAGACAAAAACAATACAAGAACAAAAAACAAAGCTTTACGAAGTTTCATAATAACCTTCCTACCAATCTTCATCATCTCCAGACATCCAGTCCGAGTCATCATCAAAATCTATAAAAAACAAGGCTGCCGAATCCAAAAGATACCTCGCCTTTTGCCGCGAAATTATATTTACCAGACGGTTAGACGGATTCCTGTCAATGTCGATAGAAAGCGCCGTTTCCAGTAAATCCTTAAACTTGTCAAAATCCTGGGCGGGAATTGAAACCGACTGGGCATAGGCTACATAAAGACCCGCAGAAAGACCTTCCGATTTTTCCATAGCTCTTTGAAAATGAAAATCAACCCTTGATATATCTCCGCCCATCATTGCCGGAATTGAAGCGTGGTATATAAGTAAAAATTCATCAAGAGCGCCATTGTTAAAATCGGGATCAAGTTCATAAGCCCGCTCTACCAGAGAGTAAAATTCCTGTACCCGCACTCCAAGATCAATATCAAATGGATTTAGGGAAAATGCAGAAAGCCCTGCCGCCGCCGACCAATACAAAGCTGGTACATCTGCCTTTTTCATTCTTGCCAAAATATCCGGCAAAATGCCTCTTTGATAAGCGCCGGTAAAACCGGGATATTTCAGGTCAAGTCCTTGGTAAAGGATATTAAGCCCTCTTAGGTAAAGGTTTCTGGCCCGTTCCATAGCGGCCTGCCTTTCGGCAAACCTGACTCTGGGAAGCATTTCCGCCGGCCCCTGGACAAAGGCATTGGCGTACATGACAAAGAGCATGCCTGTAGTGTTCAAAAGCCCCTGATGTTCGGGGTTCGCGGAAAGCAGGGATTCGTACATTTTTATCGCAAAGGGAATGGCATCTCCTACCAGTTGAGGGTCAGAATCTCCCGTAAAAACATCAGAGCTGCCCTCGGCGGTGAGCGCATCGGCCACCGCGTTCATTGCCAGCTTGTTTATGGAACAGGCAGAGAAAACAAAACCACAGGCAGCCAAAGCAATCATTGGTATAATTCGTGTTTTCATAATGGTACCGATAATAATTATATCATAAAATTAAAAAATAAATAGTATCTTCATTCCATATTTCAAAAATTAATGATATTTTATATAGAGAGGTTCCCGCAAAACAGGAATTTTCGCAGGAATCTCATTTTATGACTTTTTTTAGGAGGAAAAAATGAAAAGTGTAATGTTGGCGGGATTGGTTTTGGGTGCGATGACCGCTGTGAACTGCGTTACTGGGGGAGACTCTTCGCCGGTTTCTGTCCCGGAAATAGAGGGTGTTTTTCCCTTTAAAGTGGGGCAGTTTGAAGTTTTCATGCTGGTCGAAGCTGAAAGGGACGGGAATACCGGAATACTGATAGGGGTGGACGAAGCCGTTCTGAGTCGCTATATCCCGGCGGATGGTTTTAGGCATACAGCCAATGCTTTCCTGATTAAGGCTGCAGGGCAAAATATCCTGATTGATACCGGAACCGGAGCGGGCGGTATCATAGTTGACACGATAAAAAAACTGGGTGTAGAACCGGAACAGATAAACGCGGTACTTATAACCCATTTGCACGGAGATCATTTTGGCAGTCTGCAAATAGATGGTACGGCAACATTCCCAAATGCAAAGGTCTTTGTATCCGCCAATGAACTTGAATTCTTTACCCAAAATAATGTAAATCAGGGGGCAGTGGCAGCCCTGGCTCCGTATGGAACTAATGTAGTATCCTTTACTCCGGGAGAACTGGGATCAACTATCAGCGAAATCCTTCCTGGAATTTACCCTATAGCCGCCTACGGACACACTCCCGGCCATACTATTTTCCTGATTCAAAACAGCGATGAGAAGTTTCTTGTTTTTGGGGACCTTCTGCATGTGGCTCTTGTCCAATTCGCCCTTCCCGAAATAAGCGCAACTTTTGATGTTGACGCCAATGCCGCGGCTGTGACGCGCAGACAGGTTCTGGATTACGCCGCCGGAAACAATATCCCCATTGGCGGAATACACATTGTCTACCCGGGAGTTGGAACGGTGGAAGTTGAAGGCGAAGGCTTTAAGTTCACTCCGGCAAAGTGAATTTCCGGCTAAAAATTCATGGAAAGTTTCTCATAATAAATAGCAAATAGCAAAGTTAAGAAACCACGCTCTTACTTTGCTATTTTGTCAGCCTACTCCGTAAGGCTCACCTCCTTCCCGAACGGCCTTTTTTCCGCTATCCTTTTTACATGGAATTAAATCAGGAATTTATACAACAACTAAAAGTTAACGAAGTTGAGCTTATGAAGCGCATAGCCGCCGAACTCAATATCAGCATGGGGCAGGTTTCCACAGTAGTGGGACTTATCGCAGAGGGCGGCACGGTGCCCTTTATCGCCAGATACCGCAAAGAGCAAACCGGAAGTCTGGACGAAGTACAGGTCAGAGAAACAGACCGTCTTTTTAAAAGCGGAATGAACCTTGAAACACGGCGAATCGAAATCATCCGTCTGATTTTTGAACAGGGGAAACTCACAGAATTATTGTTCGAAAATATCAACAAGGCTGTAAGTCTTACCGAACTGGAAGACCTTTACGCTCCGTATAAAAAGAAGAAAAAAACCAGAGGCATGATTGCTGCAGAAAAAGGCCTTGGCCCTCTGGCAGAAGCTATGAAAGAACTGGAAGCCCCTGCCCTTCTTGCAAAAGCGGCAGAGTTCATCGTCCCGGAAGATGATCCCAGAATCGCCGAAACACCGGAATTGGCAGTCCCTACTGTAGAAGATGCCCTGCAAGGCGCTATGGATATAATTGCCGAGGAAGTAAGCCAGGAAAGTGAAAACCGGAGTACGGTAAAAAAATTCTATCTTGCCGACGGGAAGATCATCGTCAAGGGGTCTGGAATACCGGGCAAGGGCGATGAGGAAGCAAAAAAAACTTCGACATATCAGATGTACTGGGACTACACAGAGCCACTTTCCCAAATCAAACCCCACCGTATTCTTGCCGTCAACCGGGGCGTACGGGAAGAAGCTTTGGATGTTACGATTGACGTTGACGATAATTGCGCGGCGCAAATGCTCCAGAAAAATTATCTTGTACATAATGAATATCACAATACGGCAATAGAAGACGGCCTTAAACGGCTCCTTTCCCCTGCGGTAATTCGGGAAATCCGAGGCGACCAGAGCTATGCCGCAGACGACCACGGTATTTCTGTTTTCAGCGAAAACCTGAAAAACCTGCTTATGCAGCAGCCTATCAAGGGAACAAGAGTTTTGGGAATAGACCCGGGCATACGCACCGGAACCAAATGCGCTTTTCTGGACGACACGGGCAAATATCTGGACAGTGTTGTCATTTACAATCACAAGGCTGAAGAAGCGAAAAAACTTATTCTTACCGGAGTAAAGCATTATGATATTCAGCTTATCGCCGTGGGAAACGGGACCGGAAGCCGGGAAGTACAGGAAATTGTGTCGGCGGTAATTGCCGAAAATAATCTGGAAGTTCTTTACACCGTAGTAGACGAGGACGGGGCCTCTGTATACTCCGCCGGCGATATTGCCCGCGAAGAATTTCCGCAGTTGGATTTAACGATCCGCGGGGCTATTTCCATAGGCCGCCGCTTGCAGGACCCGCTGGCGGAACTGGTTAAAATCGATCCCAGGTCAATCGGCGTGGGCCTTTATCAGCATGATGTAAGCCAGCGCAAACTTTCGGATACTCTGGACGAGGTGGTTTCTTCGGTAGTGAATAATGTCGGGGTTAATCTTAACACTGCCAGTGCGTCTCTTCTTAAATATGTTTCCGGTATCAACAGTTCTCTTGCGAAAAAGATTGTAAAGTTTCGGGAAGAAAAAGGAAAAATAGCAAGCAGGGAAGAATTGATAAATGTTCCCGGCATGGGTCCAAAAAGTTTTGAGCAGTCCGCAGGCTTTCTTAAAATCCCCGAAAGCGCTGAAGTTCTGGACAACACTTGGGTTCATCCAGAAAATTACGCTGTCGCCCGGCACATTCGGGAGGAGCTTGGCAGGGGGACAATTACTGTTACAGGAAGCCTTTCTGCGGAGGCTATGGCAAAGATCAAAAAGCAGTACAAAACCGGGGACACGACCATTAACGATATTATCGAAGAACTTAAAAAGCCCAACCGCGATCCCAGGGACGGCTACCCCAAGCCGGTTATGCAAAAGGGTGTTATCAACTTTGAGGATCTTAACGAGGGTATGACTGTCAGTGGCAAGATAAAAAATGTCGTAGACTTTGGCGCTTTTGTTGACCTTGGAATAAAGGAAACAGCTTTGGTTCACATTTCCGAGTTAAGCGATTCTTTTGTCAAAGACCCTATGAGCATTGTCAAAGTCGGGGATGTATTGGAGTTTCGCATAATAGGCCTAGACAAAGACAGGCGGCGTATCAGCCTTAGCCGTAAAAGCGGGGCAGCAATTGGGACAAAACCCCCGGCTAAAACCGCCCCGCCTGTAAAACAGGGCGATAAAAGGCGTGCAGCAGTTTCCTCAGATGATGGCACTATGTACAATCCCTTCGCGGCTGCCTTTAAGAAAAAGCGGGACGCTTAACGGCCTGTGTTGGGCAGCGACAAGTATTAAACCAGACTATCGAAGAAAAAAGGCTGTCCGAGAATCTTACTTCCCGGACAGCCCTTTTTTAAGGCTTAATAAATTTCTATCGGGCCGCGGACAACGCGGATACCCATGACCCATGTAGCATTGTCAGGGGGGAAACTGCTGCGGGACACATTCCGTACATTGTTTACCGCATTGTTCCAACTTCCGCCGCGTCTGGTCCGTTCTGTCCCCCAGTCCGGCCCTAGAGGATCAACATCGGGACTAGGTCTGCCGGAATAATAACCTGAGTCGAACCAATCCCAGCACCATTCCATTACATTGCCGTTCATGTCGTAAATGCCCAAGCCGTTAGGCGCTTTTGTCCCAACCGGGTGCGTCATACTGCTGCTGTTGGTATTGAACCAGCCAACATCATCGGCGGTATTGCTGCCGGCAAAGGTAAAGTTACCCGGCGAGCCGTTACCGCCTTTTGCCGCATATTCCCATTCCGCTTCGGTGGGAAGCCTGTAACCGCTGGCATTAACGTCCATAACCACATTGTCCCAATTTGAAGGACTGGCGGTTGGCCTTGGTCCCCAATCACGAGGGTTCGTATTTCCATTTAAGCTGTACACCGGAACAAGGTTTTCCATCATACTGCGCCAGTTACAATAGGCAACCGCATCATACCACGATACCCTGTCTACAGGACGTGTCGGCTGATTCGCCTGAAATTGGCTGGGACGAGAGTTAAGGTGAAGTGTACCGTAAGTGTCGTAATTGTTAATCGCCCATTGCATTACTTCAAAATACCCGTGATACCCTTCCCGTCTTAATCCTTCCTGTGTTACCTGATATTTGCTCATGTAAAAACCGGTATCGAATTTTACATTATGCACCGGCGAAGTACCGCTGCCTGTTGCACCCATCATAAAGCCGCCGCGCTGCACCCAAACCATGTCTGGAATTATGGGAACCCACCTGGCGTAGAGGGTAAGAATACGTTTTCCTTCATCATCTTCAATAAATTTATCATAGTCTTCTGTTGAGATCAAAGGTGAGATTAAAAGCCTGTCGAAGTCCCAAGGTTTTAGATCTGCCCGATCCTGCGGTTTAGAAGGATCAAATGATTGGCTATCGCTGTAGAACCATCCATATAAAGACCAACCGGCTATTGTAACAGTTGGCGGCTCGATAATTTTACTTAAACCCAAGGTTACTGCCTGGTCATCTGGAACAGAATTTCCGTGTCCTCCAGGTGATTGCAGGAATGCTCCCGGAGGAAGTTTTAAGTCAAATTTTACAATATGTTTTGCTTCACCCCATTCGGCGTATATGATTATTCCCTCTCTGTCTACTATATCTGTAGTAAAATCCCATTTTTGGCTAAAATCAGAGTCTTTATACCATCCCAAGAAATCCGACCCGGGATTTCTCATAGCAGGAGGTCTGTTAATTAAAGAACCATGGGTAACAGTCTGGTCTATTGGAACTGGAGTTCCGCCGTTTGCTTCGAATGTTACGGTGTAGTAATTTGTAACCCATCTGGCATAAAGCGTTAAATTGGAAGTAACTTCTGCTGTAAAATCCCACCGATCATTAAAACCGGGATCAGTAAACCAGCCGCCAAAACCAAATCCTGTCCGGTTCATTGCCAGCGGTTCAACAATTTTGGCTCCTTCAATAAGGTCTTGAGTCCTTGGATCCGGGAATCCTCCATTAGCTTCGAATGTTACAATATAATGATTAGGAGCAGGCTCATCCCACTTGGCATACAGAGTCATATCGCGCGTTATTGGCTCGGCAAAGTTCCATTCATACCTGAATACATTATTTTCAACCTCCATATACCAGCCGCCAAAACCGTACCATTTATCGGAACCAGCCGCAGTAGCTTTCCTCATGGCCGGAGGTTCAACAGCTTTTGTTCCATCAACTAAACTTTGCGGTGCAGGCTCAGGATTTCCTCCCATTGCGTTAAATGTAACGGTATAGATATCTTCTACGGTTTCCCATTTGGCGTACAATGTTAAACCTTCATCGGGAACCGTGTCTGTGGTGAAATTCCATTCTGTTACAAGGGCCGGATCGCTAAACCAGCCGCCGAAAATCTCACTCGGCTTTGTCATAGCTGCCGGCCTTGTAACCAAACTGCCGGATGTAATCTGTTGAACTACCGGAGCCGGTGAGCCGCCATTTGCAACAAATGTTACAGTGCGCTCGTTAGAGACCCATTTGGCATAGAGTGTTACATTATCAGCCGGAGGAAGGGCAAAATCCCACAAACTAACAAAGTTCGGCGCCGTATACCAGCCGCCAAAACCAAAGCCGGGAAGGCTCATTGCCACAGGCTCAACAACTAAAGACCCTTGAGCTATTTGTTGAGTAACCGGAGCCGGGGAACCACCGTTTGCAATAAAAGTAACAGTGTACAAGGTTACATCTTGCCTCCATCTGGCATAGAGCAATAATTCCGCCCTGTCACCAACATCATCGCCGAATAACCACGGATTGTTAAAGCCTTCATCGCTATACCAGCCATCAAAACCAAAGCCAGGGCGGCTCATTGGCGGGGGTTCTACAACTTTAGAGCCATGAGTTATCCGTTGAATCGCCGGATGCGGGGAGCCGCCGTTCGCATCAAATGTAACTGTGGTATAAGAGATGGCTACCCATCTGGCGTACAGGTTTACATCTGCGGTTACTGTGTTTACGGCGAAATTCCATTCAACAGTAAGGCCTGGATTACTAAACCAGCCGCCGAAACTATAACCGTCTCTTTCCATGGCATCAGGTCTGGCAATTTTGGCGCCGTATACAATGTTTTGTTCTTGCGGAATCGGGAGGACTTCTATAGCAGCATTTGTAATGAATCTTACAGTATATGCTTGCCCAACCCATCTGGCATATAATGTAACTGGAGCCGTTACGCCATCAGCAAAATCCCATTCGCTTCCCGGATCAAAATTCGAAGCCTCAGGGTTCGTAGTGAACCAGCCGCCAAAACTTTGCCCGACAAAACTCATAGCTGAGGGTTTATTAACTCTGGCGTTATCTGCTATTCGTTGAGATGCCGGAGCCGGTGAACCGCCGTTTGCAACGAATGTTACTTGATGAAAATTTACATCCCACTTGGCATAGAGCGTTAAGAATTCAGTGTCCACAACATCGGTGGCAAAATTCCACGGCTTTATAAAGTCCGGGTCAGTAAACCAGCCGCCAAAACCATAACCAGCGCGGCTTATTGGCGGGGGCTCAACAACTTTAGAGTCATAAGTTATAAGTTGAGCTGGCGGATTCAGAACATTGCTTAATGTGTCAAATGTTACTATGGAATGAGAAGGGTTAACCGGATCCCATTTGGCGTGCAAATTTAAATCTCTGTCAACCTTGCCTGTGGCGAAATCCCATTCA
>Ga0099364_10010779_pt1 | contig 12535 bp, 11 predicted proteins | sample TergutTh196P3_FD_73070 | JGI IMG/M metagenome (GOLD analysis project Ga0099364, IMG submission 73070) | Microcerotermes parvus P3 segment gut microbial communities from Pointe-Noire, Republic of the Congo - Th196 P3 | ecosystem: Host-associated > Arthropoda: Insects > Digestive system > Gut ... | reverse complement strand
GTACGCTGCCCCCTCCCCCCGTGGGGGGGGGGCGGCCGCCACAGCGGCGGGGTGGTCTGCTGCAATTGACAATTTACAATGAACAATGTACAATGTATGAGGGCGTGTAGGGATGACCGCCCCCGGTCATCCGTGGTTGCAGCGGCGGGTGTTTTTTCGTGGCTACCGCAAATTTTGTGAGTGTCCTTGGCTCTCCCTTTGGGAGAGCTGTCGGCGGCAACGCCGACTGAGAGGGCGTTTCGGGAAAGGAATGATAACATGATCGATAACAAAACAACACAGGAGATTCCTGCGGGAATACACAATTACAGTTCTCCCGATGAAAAGGTGGAGTTGTTTTTGTCGTTGTTTGCGGGGCGGGAGGATCTGTATGCAAAACGCTGGGAAAGCGCCAAGACCGGAAAATCCGGCTATATCCCGGTCTGCTACAAAGAATGGACGGCCGCCTGTCCTAAATCTAACAAAGGCAGGATGCGGTGCGGAGATTGCCGTAATCGAAGTTTTGCAAGGTTTGATGCGGATGCCGCTAAAAAGCACCTGACAGGCAAGCTGACTATCGGTGTCTATCCTATGCTGACCGACCAGACCTGCAGATTTTTGGTTTTCGATTTTGACGGGGATGAGTACAGTCCCGATGAACTGTTCCGTGACATATCGGCCATCTGTGATGCCTGTATAAAGATGAATATATGTATGGCGGTTGAGCGATCCCGCTCCGGAAAGGGTATGCACTTCTGGATATTTTTCAGCGAAAACATCCCGGTCGTTACCGCCCGCAAATTCGGGAGCAGTTTGATAACGCACGCTATGAACAGCAATCATACACTCTCCTTTAAAACATACGACAGGCTTATACCCTCTCAGGATACAATGCCCAAAGGCGGATTCGGCAATCTGATAGCGCTGCCGCTGCAAAAGCTGCCGAGAGGAGAGGGCAACTCTGTCTTTGTCGATGAGAACCTCCAGCCCTATCCCGATCAGTGGAGCTATCTGTATAATCTAAAGAGGTACGATTTATATCAAATCGAGAGCTTCATCCGGCAGTTGGCGCCTATGGGAGAGCTTGGGATACTCCGCAACAAGGATGAAGAGAGCGATAATGACGATAATTTCTATCATGCAAAACCTCTGTTTGATTTTCCGAGCGGAATAGAAATCATTCGCTCGAATATGCTCTATATAAAAAAGGAGGGGATTTCATCGGCCGCTCTGAATCTGTTCAAGCGATTGGCGGCATTCCGCAATCCTGAGTTCTACAAGTCGCAGGCTATGCGTATGTCAACCCACAACAAGCCGAGGGTCATATCCTGTTCGGAAGAGACCGAGCAGTATCTCTGTCTGCCGAGGGGTCTTGAGGACGAACTCAGGCAAATATCGCAGAGCAATAATATCAAGATCATATGGAAAGATAAAACAAACCAAGGCAGGCATATAAAGGCTGATTTTGACGGCAGACTGCGTGATGAGCAGCAGCAGGCGGCCGATGCGCTGATTAGGCATGACAACGGGATATTATCGGCTACAACCGCTTTCGGCAAGACGGTGATAGGCGCATATCTGATAGCCCGCCGCAGGGTAAACACCCTTATTCTGGTTCATCGCACAAGCCTGTTGTCACAATGGATCGAGCGGCTAAATGAGTTTTTGGTTATCGATGAAGAGCTTCCGATAGAGTTTACACCAACCGGACGCAAGAAAAAGAAGGAGATAATCGGGCAGATCGGCGGCGGTAAAACAAATCCGAGCGGAATCGTAGATGTAGCGATAATGCAGTCGCTCGTTTCGGGGGATCAGGTCAAGGATATAGTCAAGGATTACGGCATGGTGATCGCCGACGAATGCCATCATGTATCGGCGTTTAGCTTTGAGCGGATTCTAAAGGCGGCAGACGCAAAATATGTATACGGATTGACCGCTACACCAACACGGCAGGACGGTCATCATCCTATTATCACCATGCAGTGCGGCAAAATCCGTTATAGAGTAGATGCTATAAGTCAGGCGGAAGAGCGTCCCTTTGAGCATTATATAATACCGAGATTCACTCGTTTTAAAAAACCCGCCGGCCGTGACGAAACAAAATGGACCATCACAGATATATACAGAGATATACAGAACAGCGAGGTTCGCAACAGCATGATTGTCCGTGATGTATTGGCGGCGGTGGAACAGGGCAGGAATCCCATCGTTCTCACCGAACGCAAGGATCATGTCAAGATACTGACCGACAGATTAAGCCCTAAGATCAAGAACGTAATACCCATGACGGGTGGAACGGGTCAAAAAAAGAGCCGTGAAACATTACAGACGGTTGCAGATATTCCGGCAAACGAGCCTTTTGTGCTGATCGCTACGGGAAAATATGTCGGTGAGGGATTTGATATGCCGAGGCTCGATACCCTCTTTCTCACCATGCCTGTATCATGGAAAGGCATTGTTCAGCAGTATGCGGGCAGGCTCCATCGTTTTGCACAGGATAAAAAAGAGGTGCAGATCTACGACTATGTGGATATACACGAGGCAATGCCTGAAAAAATGTACCAAAAGCGGCTGAAGGGTTATGCGTCCATAGGCTACAAGGCAAAAGCAACCCCGCATCCTACCCAGGACACACATTCGATTTTTGACAGCAACAGCTTTGTGTCGGTATACTCCGCCGATATAACGGCGGCAGTTGACGAAATCTATATCGTCAGTCCCTTTTTAACCAAACAGCGGGTGCTGTCATCCCTGCATTATCTCACACAGACGAGAGCAAAAGTAACCGTTGTGACAAAACCGCCCGATGATTATGAGGAAAAAGACCGCCATAGAATAGAAGAATGTATAGAGTTTTTAAGACAGCATGGTATTGCAGTAAAAACAAAACCCCGCATACATCAAAAATACGCCGTTATCGATCGGCGTATAGTGTGGTACGGCAGTATAAACCTGCTTAGCTACGGCATATCGGAAGAGAGCATCATGCGAATCGAAAGCGAGGAAATCGCGGGTGAGTTGTTGTATAATGAAGAATAGGAAAAACACAGTGGGAAGTAAAAGCGATATGACCATTCCTACCTCAATTTGCTGGAACCACGGATGACCGAGGGCGGTCATCCCTACACAACAAAAAGAGGGCATTAAGCCCTCTTTTTGTTTTAGAATTGCTATTAAGCTTCTTCTCTTGATTTTGCGAAACACTCACTGCAATATACAGGACGATCTTCGCGCGGCCTGAAAGGAATTTTGGCTTCCTGTCCGCAGTCTGCACATATAGCGGTAAAGATTTCTCTCTCTCCGCGTATGCTGTTCTTGCGGTTGTCGCGGCAGCCTTTGCATCTCTGAGGCTCATTTACAAAGCCTTTTTCTGCATAGAATTCCTGCTCGCCTGCGGTGAAAATAAATTCTTCCCCACATTCCTTGCAATTCAGGGTCTTGTCTTCAAACATACTTTTACCTCTCTTGGAAATATTTTCGCCCCAGACGGATTTGCACCATCACCTTTGATAAAACCAACGCTCTGACATTTAAGCTATACGGGCCGCAATGGCTGTCTAACCAACAAGCAAGACAACACTGTCGCTTATCGACAAAATTCATAATAACACGAGAATGAATGTTTGTCAATATGTTTTAACAATTAATTAAAAATATTTTTATTCCCTCTTGACTTTTGCGAAAAATTTTGATATACTTAGTTACAGTTGTTGAACAAAGGCGTTCATCAGATGATGCGAAGGCTGGCTGCGGCCGCTCTCGATCGCATTGTGTGGTGGACGTCTTTGTTTGTTGATTTGGAGGGATTTTTGTGCAAAGAGAGGGACAGGTAAGAATACCGTCGGGCTGTGCTATATCGGGTATTATTGACAAAAGCGGCAGGCGTATGACAGGCAATGCGATAATAGATTCGATAGCCGTTATGCACGACCGTTCAAACGGTTTGGGCGGGGGTTTTGCGGCATACGGAATCTATCCTGAATATAAGGATTATTACGCTCTGCACATATTTTATGATTCATCGTCTGTAAAAAAAGAATGTGAAGAGTTTTTGGAGCGGCATTTTGATATAATCAATCTTTCTAAAATACCCACAAAAAAAATCAAGGAGATAACAGACGAACCGTTGATTTGGCGTTATTTTGTAGCGGCTCTGCCCACCAAGCTGGCCGACAGTCAATTAGACGAGCGTGAGTTTGTATCGAGATGCGTTTTCAGGGTGAATACATCCATCAAAGGCGCATATGTTTTTTCGAGCGGGAAAAACATGGGTGTGTTCAAGGCTGTCGGATTCCCCGAAGATGTGGGGCGTTTTTACAGGCTTGAGGATTACGAGGGCTGGTGTTTCACAGCACACGGACGGTATCCCACGAATACACCCGGATGGTGGGGAGGCGCTCATCCTTTCGCACTGCTCGGTTATTCGGTTGTGCATAACGGAGAAATATCGTCATATGACGCAAACAGACGGGCTGTTGAGATGTACGGATACAAATGCACCCTGCAAACAGATACCGAGGTCATTACATATATCATTGACTATCTGCACCGCAAGAAGGGGTTGAATTTCAAAGAGATTGCATCGGTTATAGCCGCTCCGTTCTGGCAGACCATCGAGCGTATGCCGCAGGATGAGCGGAAAATCCACGAGTATCTGCGTACAGCATTTGCCGAACAGCTTATTACAGGGCCCTTCTCCATTCTGGTTGGATTTGACGGCGGATTAATGGCATTGAATGACCGATTAAAGCTGAGAAGTATGGTTGTAGGCGAAAAAGACGATAGGGTATACATAGCAAGCGAGGAATCGGCCATTCGTATTATAGAACCGAATCTTGACAGAATATGGGCGCCCGGAGGAGGACAGCCGATAATAGTGGAGATAGGAAACAGGGATCAGGAGGATGGAGACGGAGAACGAGTGCAGGGAGGTGACAGGCAGTGAATTATATTTATCCCGAATATGAAATAGTCAGGAATCACGACAGATGTATAGTCTGCCGTGCCTGTGAGCGGCAATGCGCCAATCAATCCCATGAGTATATAGAGAGTGCAAACAGGATGGTCTGCGATGATGCCAAGTGTGTAAACTGCCATCGCTGTGTGTCACTCTGTCCCACACGGGCTTTAAAGATCGTAAAGAGCGGCAACACCTATAAAGAAAACAAAAACTGGAGCGGAAAAACCATCAATGAGATATATCGGCAGGCCGACAGCGGCGGCGTGTTGCTGTCGGGCATGGGAAATCCCGAGGACTATCCCGTTTATTTTGATAAAATCCTGCTCAATGCCTCACAGGTAACCAATCCGTCTATAGACCCGCTCAGAGAGCCTATGGAGACGAGGGTTTTTCTCGGAGCGAAACCCAAAAACATCGAGCGTGACGACAACGGACGGATTGTAAACAATCTGCCTCCTCAGTTATCGCTGTCTATGCCGATAATGTTCTCGGCCATGAGCTACGGCTCGATCAGCTATAACGCCCACGAGAGCTTAGCACGGGCGGCCGAAGACACGGGGATATTCTACAACACCGGAGAGGGCGGATTGCACGAGGATTTTTACAAATACGGCGGTCATACCATTGTGCAGGTGGCATCGGGGCGGTTCGGCGTTCATACCGAATATCTCAGCAGCGGAGCCGCTATTGAAATCAAGATGGGACAGGGAGCAAAGCCGGGTATCGGAGGACATCTGCCGGGGACAAAAATCGTAGGCGATATTTCTCGCACGAGAATGATTCCCGAGGGGAGCGATGCGATCTCTCCCGCTCCTCACCATGACATATATTCGATTGAGGATCTGCGGCAGTTGGTATATTCGCTGAAGGAGGCGACAGAGTACAAAAAGCCGGTAATCGTCAAGATTGCAGCGGTTCACAATGTCACGGCAATCGCAAGCGGTATCGCCAGAAGCGGTGCGGACATTATTGCTATAGACGGCTTTCGCGGCGGCACAGGAGCCGCTCCCACACGCATACGGGATAACGTGGGCATCCCCATCGAGCTTGCCCTTGCGAGCGTTGACCAAAGACTGCGAGACGAGGGTATTCGGGACAATGTGTCTATCATAGTAGGCGGCAGTATCCGATCCAGCGCCGATATTGTAAAGGCGGTAGCGTTGGGCGCAGATTGTGTGTATATCGCATCGGCGGCGCTGATAGCGATGGGGTGCCATCTTTGCAGGAGCTGTCATTCGGGCAAATGCAACTGGGGTATCGCTACACAGATTCCCGAGCTGGTAAAGCGCCTTAATCCCAATCTCGGATACAAGCGTCTGGTGAATCTGCTGACCGCATGGCAGCACGAAATCAAAGAAATGATGGGCGGCATGGGGATCAATTCTATAGAAAGCCTACGAGGCAACCGACTGATGCTCAGAGGCGTGGGACTGAATGAGATCGAACTCGATATTTTGGGTATTAAATATGCAGGAGGGTAAAGGGTATGATTGAGGGTAAATCAAAAACAATGCAGGAGGGTCCGGATTGCGGCACTCTCATAATGCGATTCAAGGATACCGCAACCGCTTTCAACGGTGAGAAGAAAGAGGAGATCAGCGGGAAAGGCAGACTTAATGCCGCTATTTCAAATCTGATCTATGACTATCTTGAGCAAAACGGAATCGAAACCCACTTGATTGAGGTTATAGACGACACAACCGTGCTGGTGAAAAAGGCCGAGATTGTTATGGTGGAGGTCATAGTCAGAAATGCCTCTGCCGGCAGCTTTTCAAAAAAATACGGAAGTGCGGAGGGATCTTCGCTGAATAATACGGTGGTTGAGTTTTGCGTAAAGGATGACAAACTGGGCGACCCGATGATCAACAAGAGCCAGATCACCGCCCTCGGCATAGCAACAGAAGAAGAACTTGAGGACATGATACAAATGTCACTTAGAATCAATCGGCTGTTGTGTGGTCTGTTTGAGAGGGCCAAAATCAGGCTGATCGACTTTAAGTTAGAGTTCGGCAGATTGGGCGGCAAAATCATTCTCTGCGATGAAATATCACCCGATTCATGCCGCTTGTGGGACATGGACAGCAACGAGAAGATGGATAAAGACCTGTTCAGGCAGGACATAGGCAACATAGCCGATAGCTATAAAAACATACTGAGGAGGTTGCAGAATGACCGATAGATACACAAGCCCGTTGTGCGGCAGGTATGCAGGCCGTGAAATGCAGTCGATTTTTTCGGACGACAACAAGTTCTCGGCATGGCGTAGGCTATGGGTCGCTCTTGCCGAATCTCAGCAGGAGTTAGGGCTGGATATAACCGACCATCAGATCGATCAGATGAAAGAGCATATAGATGATATAAACTATGACAGGGCATCACTGCACGAGAGCAAAACAAGGCATGATGTTATGGCGCATATACTTGCATACGGCGAACAATGCCCCGATGCAAAGCCGATAATCCATCTTGGAGCGACATCCTGTTATGTAGGCGACAATACCGATATTATCCTGCAACGCTCGGCGCTGACCCTTGTCAAGCGGTTGCTTATAAATGCGATCAAGGTTCTGTATGAATTTGCCGGCAAACACAAGGCTCTGCCCTGTCTTGCCTATACGCATTTTCAGGCGGCACAGCCGACAACGGTTGGGAAACGCGCGGCATTGTGGATTCAGGATCTTCTTCTCGACCTTGAGCAGCTGGAGTTTGTGATCGGCAGTCTCAAACTGCCTGGATGCAAGGGTACCACGGGAACGCAGGCGAGTTTTCTTACTCTGTTCGGCAGCGACCATGACAAGGTAAAGGAGCTTGAACAAAGAATAGCGGCAAAGATGGGATTCACAGAGACATACAGCGTTAGCGGACAGACCTATTCACGCAAGATAGATTTTTACACACTGTCGGTGCTGTCGGGCATTGCCCAAAGCGCCTGCAAATTTTCAAACGACATTCGCCTGATGTCGCACACAAAGGAGCTTGACGAACCCTTTGAGGAATCACAGGTAGGATCCTCTGCTATGGCATACAAACGAAACCCCATGAGGAGCGAACGCATTGCATCACTGGCTCGTTATGTGATGACCGACGCTCTCAATCCCGCTCTGACAGCGGGATCGCAGTGGTTTGAACGCACGCTCGACGATTCCGCAAACAGACGTATAGCAATCCCCGAGGCATTTCTTGCCGTTGATGCCATACTCTCACTGATGATAAACATAGCAGGCGGTATGACCGTCTATCCGAGCGTGATGGAAAAACGTCTTGCTCAGGAGCTGCCATTTATGGCGACCGAGAATATACTGATGCACTGCGTTCTAAAGGGCGGCGATCGTCAGGAACTCCACGAGAGAATACGGATTCACTCGATCGAGGCCGCAAAAGAGATCAAGCAAAAGGGCGGCGAGAATGATTTGATCGCCCGCATAGCCAACGACAGTGCATTTAATGTGACGGGTGATGAATTAGACAAACTTCTCGATGCCGGACAATTTGTCGGAAGAGCCAAGGAGCAAACGGAAGAATTTTTGACCGAGGTAAAGGCGGTTCTCGATAAAAATGAGGGTTTGTCATATGTGGATGTAAAGATTACGGTATAAATGCCGCCCTCTCCGTCACGCCAAGGCGTGACACCTCTCCCAAAGGGAGAGGCAAGAATACACATGAAATTTGTATGGGACATTCTTGGCTCTCCCTTTGGGAGAGCTGTCGGCGGCAACGCCGACTGAGAGGGCAAATTAACAAACGTTTATTAAGGGCGGTACGCACAGGGGTGCGTACCCTACATGGAGGCGATCAGATGCTTACAGCGATAGTAGGAATCAATTGGGGGGACGAGGGCAAGGGCCGTATGGTCGATCTGCTTTCGGAGGGTTATGATATAATCTGCCGTTATCAGGGCGGGAATAATGCCGGGCATACCGTTATAAACCAAAAAGGAAGGTTTATATTAAACCTCCTGCCCTCCGGTATTCTCCGTGACGGTGTTGTGAATGTTATGGGATGCGGCATGGTAATCGACATAGAGCATCTCTGCGGTGAGATAAAGATGCTCACAGACAAGGGTGTCACGGTATCACCCGATAATCTCAAGATCAGCGACAAGGCGTTTATCTGTATGCCCTATCACAAAACGCAGGATATATTAGAAGAAGATCGGCTTGCTGATAAAAAATACGGCTCGACAAGACGGGGAATAGCTCCTATATATGGTGATAAGTATATGAAAAAGGGACTGAGGATGGGCGATCTGAAAAACCCCGATACACTGGAATCAAAACTCGGCGATATTATTCAGTGGAAGAATATCACGCTAAAGGGATACGGCGGCAGAGAGGCCGATTCACAGGAACTGATGGGCTGGTTAGACAGATACAGCCCGCAGATACTCCCCTATATAACCGACACGAGTGAGTATCTGTCAAACTCTGTAAAGGGCGGTGATGATATTCTGTTTGAGGCTCAGCTTGGGGCATTGCGTGATATAGATTACGGCATTTATCCCTACACCACATCATCCCAGACGTTGGCGGCATATGCTCCTGTCGGCGCAGGTATTCCGGGCGTGAAACTTGACCGTGTGGTAGGCGTGATGAAGTCCTATTCAAGCTGTGTTGGTGAGGGACCATTTACTGCTGAGTTGTTCGGGCAGGATGCGGACGCCCTGCGAGAATCAGGGGGCGAATACGGGGCGGCAACAGGCAGACCAAGACGTGTGGGAGCCTTCGATGTTGTTGCCAGCCGATACGGCGCCGAGACACAGGGCGCCGATGAGATAGCCCTCACAAAGCTGGATGTGCTGTCCTATCTCGATAAAATCCCTGTCTGCGTTGCATATGAGATTGACGGGGAACGGACAGTGCAATTCCCATCGGGCGACAGACTTCTGCGGGCAAGGCCGATCTTTGAGTATCTTGACGGATTCAAGACCGATCTGACCAAATGCCGCAGGAGAGAGGATCTGCCGGATAGTGCGGTAAGATATATAGAATATATCGAAAAGTCTGTCGGATGTCCTGTAAAGTATGTTTCGGTCGGAGCCGAGCGAGAGGAATTTTTAACAATGAGGTGAGGTTGTGAAGAGAGTTTATGTAAACGAAAAGTGGTGCCTGGGTTGTCACTTATGCGAGTATTACTGCGCCTTTTCGGATATGCAGGAAAAGGACATGGCGCGGGCGTTAAAGGATATAAAGATAAATCCCAAAATCTCTATTGAAGAAAAGGACGGAATCAGTTTTGCCGTTTCCTGCCGTCACTGCAAGGAGCCGCTATGCGTTAAGGGATGTATAACAGGGGCGTTGTCTATATCAGACGGGGTTATAGCCATCAACAAAGACCGATGTGTCAACTGCTGTACCTGTATACTCTGCTGTCCCTTCGGAGCCATATCCTTTTCCGAGAGCGGGACTGTTCAAAAATGCGAGCTGTGCGTCTCAAACCAATCGGAACCCGCCTGCGTTAAGGGATGTCCGAATGGCGCTATCGTGTATGAAGAGAGAGGGTGAATAGATTGAAATATGTCATTATCGGAAATTCGGCTGCGGGTATCGGCGCCATCGAGGGGATACGGCAGATTGATAAAAGCGGAGAGATCACGGTTATAACAAACGAGCCGTATCATACCTACTCCCGTCCGCTTATATCCTATCTTTTGCAGGGAAAGGTGTCCGAGCAAGGGATGGATTACCGAGATAGAGACTTTTATGCGGATAATAAGATAACATTGGTTATATCACAGGCAACAAGGGTAGAACCCGAATCAAAGCAGGTGCTGTTGGCAGACGGCGGGAGCATACCCTATGACAAACTGCTCATAGCCGCAGGGTCGTCCGCCTTTGTGCCGCCGATCGAGGGTCTGGAGACTGTTGATCGCAAGCATACATTTGTCTGCTATGATGACGCTAAACAACTGGATCGATCCTTAAAAGGCGATGAGCGTGTGCTGATAGTCGGCGGGGGGCTTGTGGGTCTCAAATGCGCCGAGGGTATACTGAGCAGGGTGTCGGCTGTCACGGTGGTTGACCTTGCCCCTATGATACTGTCGAGTATTTTGAATCAAAGCGGAGCAGAGATGGTACAAACCCATCTCCAAGACAAGGGTATCGAGTTTATACTATCAAGCGGTATAAAGAAATTCGACCGCAGCACCGCTATACTCCAAGAGGGCGGCGAGATAGAGTTTGACATTTTAGTCTTGGCGGTGGGTATGCGGCCGAACACGGCACTGCTCGATGGCATAGCTAAAATAGAGCGGGGTATTGTGATAGACAAAAGATCGCAGACCATCGCACCCGATATATATGCGGCGGGAGACTGCACCCAAACAACCGACATATCCTGCGGTCAGGATAGGGTTATGGCGCTGCTGCCCACGGCATATATGCAGGGGGAATGCGCAGGGATAAACATGGCGGGCGGCGATAAAATCTTTGACAGGGCATTTCCTATGAATGCCATAGGATTTTGCGGTCTGCATATCATCACGGCAGGCAGTTATATCGGCGATGTTTATACCGAGGATGCCAAGGGATCATACAAGCGGTTGTTTTACAGCAATAACAGGCTCTGCGGATATATTCTCATAGGAAATATCGACAAGGCCGGGATCTATACAAGCCTGATTAGAGAACAGACCCCGCTTGATACCATTGATTTTGGGTTGATATGTGAGAGACCGGGTCTGATGGCATTTTGCAGTGAGGATAGATCAAACAGGTTAGGGGGTGTATCAGAGTGAACATATCGGCAAAGAGTATCGATTTTAGAGAACTGAACAGGCAGATAAGAGAGTCGGACGGAGATATTAATATCGACAATTGCTACGGGCAGAGGTTTATATGCAGCGGTCTAAAGCAAAAGAAGATCACGATAAACGGAACGCCGGGTAACGCCCTGGGCGCCTATTTAGACGGCGGCGTTATCACGGTCAACGGAAATGCTCAGGATGCAGTCGGCGATACCATGAACGACGGCAGGATCATCATTCACGGCAATGCTGGCGATGCTCTCGGATACGCCATGCGGGGCGGCGGCATCTATGTTCGGGGAGACACGGGTTACAGAACAGGGATACATATGAAAGAATACAAGGACAAAAAACCGGTTGTCATAATCGGCGGCAGGGCCGGCAGCTTTTTGGGAGAATATCTTGCAGGCGGACTGATTGTCGTACTCGGTCTAACCTCCCAAGATATACCTGTCGGGAACTTTACCGGGACAGGTATGCACGGCGGCCGTATATTTATCAGAACTCCCCATGATCTGACCAACCTGCCTGAACAGGTTTCACCCAAGATTGCGGCTAAAGACGAGCTTGAGCAGATTCGTGAATATATCGCTGAGTTTTCGGAATATTTCGGAGCCGATACAGAAAAGATCATGCAGGACAGATTCTATATGCTAAAACCCAACGCAAAAAACCCATACAAACAGTTATATACGGTGTATTGAGAGATACACGCCCTCTCAGTCGGCAATAACCACGGACGAACGCAGTTCGCCCCTACCGACCACCCCGCCGCTGCGGCGGCACCCCCCCCCCGCGGGGGGTAGGGGGGTGGGTACTATAATTTTCCATTCTCCCCCCGGGGGGGGGGGGGG
>Ga0099364_10010778_pt1 | contig 12537 bp, 11 predicted proteins | sample TergutTh196P3_FD_73070 | JGI IMG/M metagenome (GOLD analysis project Ga0099364, IMG submission 73070) | Microcerotermes parvus P3 segment gut microbial communities from Pointe-Noire, Republic of the Congo - Th196 P3 | ecosystem: Host-associated > Arthropoda: Insects > Digestive system > Gut ... | reverse complement strand
GGAACAGCAGAAGCCCGTCCTTTATCCTTAGCAGTCCTTTATACAGCCAAAATCCCTATTTTTATTTGGAATGTATTAGGGCTGTGGAAGAATTTAATAGAACACGAAACCAAAATTTTGGAATTTACTTCCCTGCCACTGACAGCCTTTTTACCCAAAGGTTCAAATACTCATCAGAATCCTATATAAATGATAGCCTGGCTATTTTTGACGCCCTTGAAGTCCAGAGGATCCTCGAATTCTTGAAAAACCCAGGTGAAACTATCAGTTTTCATTCTACTTTTCCATTTATGGGTGAAAGAGGGCAGCTATTGTTGGGAATCCCTGTAAGACTGGGGATGACCAGGGAAGAAGCCCTGGTTTTCATTCATTTTAACCGGGATTCCATTGACATATCCGGCCTTTATCCGGGGAGTGAAGGTATTCAATTTTTGGTTTTTGATACCCTGCACATGGAACTTATCTATTCAGCAGGTGATTTTTTCCCATTGGACTTAGCTGAAGTGGTTTACCGGACTGAAGCTTCAAGCCATTTTATCCAAGCCGACGGTATCAGGTACCGCCTCTTTAGCATCCAGGGGACTTTTGGGAATACATTTGTTTCTATCATGCCCTTTGACAGGATTACAGCCAGAACTTCTGCATTTGTTTCGGCGATGATTAGAATTGGTGTAGCTACAGGGGTTTTGCTCCTCTTATTTTTAGGCTTTATGGTGTATATCAACTATAAACCAATAGGCCATCTAGCGGATGAAATGTCTGAACGAAACCTTTTGGTACTGGATTTATTGCTGGGAAACCTGCTTCATGGCTTGCCCATTCCGCCAAAGGAAGCACAATCACTTGGACTCTGGAGCAGCTCAATTAAGCTTACCGTGATCACTGTATTTGAACATAAATTTAATAGTGAAGAGAGCAGAATTTTAAGTTCCAGCCTTTATGAACGGTTTTCGATTACCTGTTATATCACAGACATCCTATATCAGGATCATACGGTAATAATCTGCCTTTTACCCCAGGCAAATACCGGGCCGCTTGAAGATTACCTAAAAACTTTTATTCCCCTGCCTGGCTCTTTTGAGATTGGACCTGTGGTATTTTCTTTAGAGGAAGTAAAAAAATCTTATTGGGCCTGCATAGAAAAGAAAAATAATAAGGAGACATCATACCAGGGGAACGAAAATTTTAAAAAGCAGGATCAATTATACCTTTCAATGGAAAAAGCAAAAATTTTCCGTGATAATTTGATCCAATACGTGGAGGAGCATTTTCATGATCCCCAGCTAAGCCAGGTAAGTGTAGCGGATCATTTTGGCATTTCAATTTATTCATTAAGCCGTCTTTTTAACAACGACATAGGTATAGGTTTTGCAAAATTCATTACGGCTAAACGAATGGAAGCCGCAAAAACACTGCTTATTTCTTCCAACAAGGACATTTCAGAAATTGCTAAAACTGTTGGCCTTGTAAACACCAATTATTTTTCTCGGCTCTTTAAGTCCTATTATGGAATTATCCCCTCGGATTACAGGCTTAAAAATGCTTCCCTAAAGTAATATAAACTCATGTTACGCACATCTCATCATTTTTTAACCACGAACCAACACGAACCATACGAACATCATAAATTTTGCATATTACCACAGCCCCAGCTCTTTCATCGTTTTTATAACCTCTTTATCCCAGCCTGCATTAGCCTTTGGACTTGCCGGACTGGGATGAAGGATCTGGCCGCTTGAAAAGCCTGATCCGCTTCCCTCTGGTATTTGCTCCCTTACCTTGTCGATTCTCTTTTTCGCGAAAGCCCCAATACCAATTACCCATTGCGGTTTTAGTAGCTTGATTGTTTCTGCCAGAGCAAAGTCGCATATTTTAAATAGGTTCCTGGCTTCTTCCCTGGCTAGTTTATCGGGTGTAATATTTGCACCTTTAGAATTCATAAATACCAGGGGGCAATAGTTTGCTACAAAGTGTTCCCGGAAAAACTCATTTGCTTTTCCGTAGCGTTCGCGAAAAAGGCCCCAGAGGCGGCGGCCTGATACTTCACTTTTTTGACAGGCAAAACCTTCGATGGGCCGTTTAGGGTGTTCCTGCTCCGGCTTATCCACTGTCGCTTCAATACCAAGCCAGTCACGTACCGCAGCAACTTCCCCAAAAGGCACTCCGGTTTGAGCCATACCCCAGGGGCCCGGGTTCATCCCCAGGAAGATAATTTTTTTGGGTGAAGATCCGGCGAGCTTAAGATAGAGCTTATAAGAACGAGCGGCATAAACAAGGGGATTGTAAACCGCTGCTACCTCTGGCCCAAATCGCAGCTTATTGCATTCTGTGGCTAAAGTTATGCTGATTTTTTGTAAATTGGGGAAGATTTTAGTACTTGTACTCGTTGATATACTCCGTTGGTGTCATCCCGGTCTCCTTCTTGAAAACCACATCAAAGTAAAAAGGACTTGAGAAACCCACACTTTCTGAAGTTGTAGTTATATTCTTTCCTTTTACGGAGAGCAGCTCTTTTGCCTTATTAATTCTGGTTGTTCTAAGGTATTGCATAGGGCTCTTGCTCAAGGCCTCCCGGAAAAGCTTCCTGAAGTGGGAGACGCTTAAATTAACACTTTTGGCAAGGTCATCGTTACACAGATCCGGATCACTGTAGTTCTTTTCAATAAAATCAAGGGCCGGTTGAATTTGTCGGTTCTCAGGAATAGCATTGACCGGGTAATTATCCTGTTCCAAAAGAGACAGGATCTGGTAAAGGCCTGACATACAAGCATTCCGGTAAGAAAGGCTTTTTGACACCCATTTTTCTTCCATCCGATCAAAGATGTTTATCGAATTTATGTTGTTTACTATTTTGAAAGAAGTTATATCTGGTAGTTTCTCTGAAAACTCCCCTTCAAATTCTATGGTAATACATTCACCCAACCCGGGATGGATAACACAGGACAGGCCTTTACGGAGGAGCAGTATATTTCTGTGATCGGTAGAGTAATTTCCACTGGCGGTCTCGTAAAGAGTGCTGCCAATTTTTTTGATGGTAAGAGCATAAGATGCCCAATCCCGTTTATAACTGGTCTTTAATGGGTGTATTATACGCTGTATATTGGCTATTTCATCAATTCGTACTGTAGGGAGCATATGTCCTCCTGGTTCACCTACATTATACCCATAGTTAGATCAAAGTGCAAATACTTTTTTTTACGATAACATGAGTAAAAAATGCTAAATTTTACCCATGACTTGACAATATGAGTAAAATATGCCAAAATTAGGACATGACAAAGGTTATCGCTAATTTACCTTTACTGCCGTTTGATATAAAAAAAACAGAGACTCATGCTGTTTTAAAGAAAGAGGCCCAAGCCCGGCAGGCCTTGGCGGAATTAAAAGGTTATGCCCCTGTTATTCCCAACCAGAACATTTTAATCAGCGCCATTGCTCTTTCAGAGTCTAAAGAAAGTTCCGCTATTGAAAATATAATTACTACCCAGGATGAACTATATACAAGCATGACGATTAGTCCCATTAAATTAAACCCTTCAACAAAGGAGGTTTTAAATTACCGCGAAGCGATATATAAAGGTTATGAAATTGTTAAAAAGCAAGGATTGATACGAATCAGTGATATCGTTAATATTCAGGAAATCATTGTTGATAATAATGCCGGGATTCGCCGCTTGCCAGGTACCACACTGATCAATGATGTTACCGGTGAAGTTGTGTATACTCCTCCACAGAATTACCGTGATATAAGCGAGCTGCTTGATAATTTTTGTATGTATTTCAATGATAATGAAAAAAGCCTTTGGAAGATGGCGATTTTACATTATCAGTTTGAAAGCATACATCCCTTTCATGATGGCAATGGCCGTATAGGTAGAATTTTAAATATTCTATATCTTTTATTAAAAAATTACCTGGATATTCCAATTCTCTATTTAAGCTCATATATAATTCAAAATAAAAATGATTATTATTCATTATTACAAAGTACAAGAATAGAAAAAAATTATGAATCGTGGATTCTTTATATATTAGATGGAATAGAAGTAATATCAAGACATACTCTGGAGAAGATTCGAAACATTAAAAACCTCCTGGAATTGTCATATGATAATATCAAAAGGCAATGTCCAAAAATATACTCAAAAGAACTTGTGGAATTAATTTTTGAAAATCCATATTCAAAGATAGATTTTTTGGTTAATAAGCTTGGCATTAACCGTAAAACCGCATCAAAGTATTTAAAATTACTGGAAGAAAATAAATTTCTTTCCCATATTCAGGCAGGCAAAGAAGTGCTGTATATTAATAATAGTTTGATGGAGATTTTAAGGGAATAATTACCTTTAATCTGCAAAAACGGATCAAAATTCCATTTTTGCAGATTCTTATATTGTCCTGTCCGTTTTTATATGATATTATCTTAAAAACAGGAGGAATAAAATGGAATATATATATAAGAAACGTACCTTATCCGAATATATTTTACGTATGTCCGGGAAATTCAAGGTTCTGCTAATCAATGGGCCGCGGCAAGTTGGTAAAACCACATTGCTTAAAAATACATTTACTGATAATCGTAAATATGTAAGTCTTGATAATCCTGGTGATTTGTTTAATGCAAAAAATGATCCAAAAGGTTTTCTGGATACTTATACACCGCCGTGTATAATAGATGAAATCCAATATGCACCGGAACTATTTCCTTATATTAAGATGCTTGCCGACAATACAGACAAACGCGGGCTTATATGGCTGACCGGTTCTCAGCAGTTTAACCTTATGCAAGGTATAACAGAATCACTGGCAGGAAGGGTTGTGATAATTGATATGCTTGGTTTTTCAATCTACGAGTCTGACGGGAAAGGGGATTTACAAAAACCTTTTTTACCATCATCTAAACCGGTGCAAATTCTAAGAAGGAGAAACTCACCGGATACTTTCAGGATTATATGGCAGGGATCTTATCCTGATGTTGTGGATACTGATTCTGAACATTGGGAAGCGTTTTACAATTCTTATATCCTTACCTATATAGAACGTGATGTCAGACAGATTATTAATATTGGCAATGAAGTAAAATTTATAACTTTTTTAAAAGTAGCGGCAGCACGTACAGGTCAGGAGCTTAATCTAGCTGATATTGCCCGCAATGTAGATATAGATCCAAAAACAGCGGACAAGTGGCTTTCTGTTCTTAAGATATCGGGTCTTGTTTTTTTAATACAGCCATATTATAAAAACATTACAAAACGCCTTACAAAACATCCAAAATTGTACTTTATGGACACCGGACTTGCTGCATACCTCGCCGGTTGGACTACTTCACAATCACTGGAAACAGGAATATCTTCCGGTGCATTTTTTGAAACATTTGTTATAAGTGAAATCTTAAAATCATACTACCACAACGGTAAAAATCCGCAGTTAAACTTTTATAGGGATTCTGACAGGAACGAAATAGACCTTCTTATATTTCAAAACGGAAAGTATTATCCAATTGAAATAAAAAAACACGGAACACCCGGTACAAATGATATAAAGGCTTTTAAAATTTTTGCAAAGGAGGAACCTATCGGGTATGGCTGTGAAATTTGCCTTGTTCCCGATCTACAGCCTTTGTCAGCTGATGCAATGGCAATGTCTATATGGGATATTTAAAATTGTGCCTGGCACCATTGACGCGTTTAGTGCCTGGCTTTTTAAATTAAATCCATATAAACCTTAAAATATCTTTTTCCAAACTCCCTGTATGATACCGAATCAAAATGAATATTATTCATTCCTGGTATAGTACCTTCATTGGCAGTTAAGCCGGCTGCACTGGCCAGTCCTATCCATTTATGCTCTGCAGCTATTTTGACCAGTTCCTGATTAACCAGATGAAAAAAAGAATGCGTGTCTTTTCTTTCAATTAAAAATTCTCCAAGTTCACCAATAATAACCGGGATCCCTTTAAGTCCGCAATCATTTATCAATGAGTTTAATATGATCATAAATCTTTTTCCGTATGATCGCGCATGTTCCTCTGTGTCGCTGTCATTTTCACCCTGATGCCATAAGATACCTTTTATTTCACTTATCTTTTGAGCCAGTTTTGTTTGAGCTACAGCATGATTATATAACTGCCCATTGTAAGCCCAATCATCAAGACTCGTTCCGCCGTCAGCACATGGGATTAGCCCTGTTTTTACCTTGAATTTTTTTTCATATTCATCTACAAAAGCAGGCGCAAGACCAATCCCTGAGAAAGGACGGTCATAATTAACCGGTTCTTTAAGCGGCAGCCAACGGCCGTTCCTTAACATCAGGAGGTTGGGGTTTTCTATGGGCGGCACTTCATCAATGCGCCCTCTTCCTGCCATATTAGACTGCCCTATCATTAGAAAAGAGTGTGTCATTGTATTATTATATGAAGTTTATTGTTCTTTGAATAGCTATGTTGTCTGGTAATATATGTATTGACAATTGTAACGATTTACGTTACAATTATATATGATCAAAACATTCAGGCATAAAAGTCTTTCAAAACTATTTTTAAAAGGGGAAACGAAGGGGCTTCCTTCCGACCTTATCGCAAGAATAGAACGAAGGCTTGCTGCCTTGAATGCTGCCAAGGTACCGCAGGATATGAACCTGCCTGGTTTTAGTTATCATGCACTTGAAGGCAAGCCTAAACGTTGGACAATTCATGTGAGTGGAAACTGGTGCATCACCTATGGATGGGATGAAGGCGCTGTGGACGTTGATTTAAAAGATTATCATTAGGGGTTTTTATGAGGGCTGTTCATCCAGGAGAGATTCTAAGAGAAGATATATTACCGGGAGCCAATATTTCTGAAAGCAAGTTGGCTGAATATTTGAATGTCAGCAGGATGACGGTTAATCGTTTAGTTAATGAACGTCAGGCAATTTCACCTGCTATGGCCCTGCGTCTTGGTAAGTTATTCAGAAATAATCCGGATTTCTGGCTTAATCTTCAGAATGCTTATGATCTTAAAATGGCTGAACATTCTATAGCCTTGGAACTTAAGAAAATAAAACCTTTGCTTGTAACTACTTAGTGCCTTTGTGCGAGGGTTTTATTAAATAAACCGATTATTCCGTATACCAATGTAATTCTATATCTCCAAAACCGGAACTGATATAACATTTTTATCAATGGAAATGGTTTTATTGTAAAGGCAAATCACAGCTCCTGTGCCAATCGGTTTATTTAATACCGATAAAGTTTTAAATGTCCTAAAATCGTTTGTACCCGGATTGGCTGTTTTTTTAACTTCTATTGGGTATATTTTCTGATTTCTTTCGATGATAAAATCCACTTCTTTCTGGTTTGTATCTCTATAATAATAGATATTGGGATTGTCTCCGTTATGCCAGTATGATTTTAAGATTTCAATTAAAACGTATGTTTCAAGTATTGCGCCGCTCTGTGCGCCGTTTCTGAGAGTATCTGCAGTTTCCCAGGAGCAAAGATGAGAAGCCAGGCCTGTATCCAGGAAATATAACTTGGGAGTTTTGATTGTGCGTTTAGCCGTGCTTGAGCTATAGGGATAAATCAAATAGATAATACCGGATCTCTCAAGTGTTTCCAGCCATAACTTTGCAGTCCGTAGATCAATGTGTGCATCACGGGCCAAATTTGTATAATTTAGAAGCTGACCTGTTCTTGCCGCAACAGCTATCAAAAAATTATGGAAATCTAATTTGTTTTCAATGTTATAAAAATCTTTAACATCCCTTTCAATAAATGTTTGTATATATGAATCATAAAAAATTTTTCTAAATGCTTTTGTATTTTTATTTGTTAATATTCTAGGAAAAGAACCTTGCCAAATTTTCATATAAACTTGAGGTGATGTTAGTGGTTTGGCTACTGGTACTTTTTCTGTTAATTTCAAAGACGGCAGGAATGGTATAGATTTATCAGCTTGTTGAATAATTTCTTTATAGGAGAATCCCAGCATATTAAGTATGGCTATACGACCAGCCAGGCTCTCCTGGATACCTTTCATCAAGTTGAATTTCTGTGAACCGGTAAGCCAAAATAGTCCGTTTTTTCTTGTTTTATCAGCATAGATTTTTATATAAGTAAAAAGTTCCGGAGCATATTGAACTTCATCAATTATTACAGGCGGCGGATTTTCCTCTATAAATCGTTGCGGATCCGATTTTGCCAGAGTTCTGGCTTTTAAATCATCAAGGGATACATAACGCCGCTTCCTGTTTCCCAGATGTTCCATAACCCAGCTTTTGCCTATTTGTCTCATTCCGGTTAAAAATAATACAGGAAAACCTCTGCTTATTTTCTCTATTACAGATTGAATTGTTCTTTCATGATCCATAAATTTCCTCTATTAGTTTAATTTAGCATATATATGCTAAATTAAACTAATTATATCTTAATGTCAAGAAGCTAAAATTTTAAGTTTCAGCAGGTTCTACTTTACATGCTGGTATTTATAGCTCGAAATCATATATAATCACCCCATGACAGCCAATGAACTTCGAGCCAAATACATCAAATTCTTCAAATCCCGGGATCATGCCCATATTCAGGGCAAGTCATTAATCCCGGAGAATGATCCTACGGTACTTTTTACCACCGCAGGGATGCATCCCTGGTTCCCTTTATTCTGGGAGAGGAGCATCCAGCTGGAAATCGCCTGGTTAACTATCAGAAATGCATACGCACCGGGGATATAGATGAAGTCGGAGACGAAAGCCATCTTACTTTTTTTGAAATGCTGGGGAACTGGTCCTTGGGAGATTATTTTAAAGAAGAAGCGATAAAAATGAGTTTTGAATTCCTGACATCCCATGAATGGCTGGGCATTCCTATGGAAAAATTGGGAATAACGGTGTTCGAAGGAGAAGGGGAAGTGTCTCGGGACGATGAGTCTGCTTCAATCTGGAGGAGTCTGGGAATCCCTGAAAACCGCATCGCCTACCTGCCCCGGGAAGATAATTGGTGGGGTCCAGCCGGCAGCACCGGCCCCTGCGGCCCGGATACTGAAATGTTCTTTTATGTGGGGGATGAACCTTGTAAGCAGGATTGCAAGCCGGGTTGTAGCTGCAATAAATGGCTTGAAATCTGGAACGATGTGTTCATGCAGTATAATAAAAATGCTGAAGGTATTTATGAGCCCTTGGCCCGTAAATGTGTGGACACCGGAATGGGCATAGAGCGGACCATTGTTACCCTGAATAAGAAAAAGTCAGTTTACGAAACTGATATATTTTTTCCCCTTTTGACTGCAGTGGAAAAGATCACAGGTCAAAAGTATAGCTATACTGAAAGAGGTGAAATTGTAGATAAAACATCCATCGATGTGGATAAATCTATCAGAATCATCTGTGATCACCTGCGATCTTCAGTTTTTATCCTTGGGGATCCCAAAGGACCAAGCCCATCTAATGTGGGCGCCGGTTATGTTTTACGCCGTCTTATACGCCGGGCTGTAAGGCATGGCCGTAAACTCCGAATCAACGAATCTAACGCTCTTGAACCTTTTCTTTCTCCCCTTGCAGAAGTAGTAATTGAGCAGATGAAAGATATTTATCCCGAATTAATGGAAAATAAGGCCCGAATCATCGAGGAACTGGACCGGGAAGAAAAGAAATTCCTTGAAACCCTTCAAAAAGGGGAGCATGAATTCGAAAAACTCCTTCCCAATCTTTTAAAAGACCCTAAAAAAATCATGTCCGGCCGACTGGCCTTTAAGCTTTACGATACATACGGCTTTCCCATAGAGTTAACTGAGGAGCTGGCAGCAGAAAAAGGTATGAAAGTCAATAGGGAGGAGTTTGATGAGGCCTTTAAGAAGCATCAGGAGCTTTCCCGGGCAGGAAGTGAACAGGTTTTTAAAGGCGGGCTTGTAGATCAGGGTGAGAAAGCCACCCAATACCACAGCGCTACCCATCTTCTTCACCAGGCTCTAAGAATGGTTCTGGGGGATCATGCGGCCCAAAAAGGATCTAATATAACTGCCGAACGTCTGCGCTTTGACTTTTCTCATCCAGCACCTATGACTAACGAGGAAATTCGAAAAGTCGAAGAGCTTGTAAATGATCAAATTAAAAAAAATCTACCCATTACTATGGATATGATGAGCCCGGAAGATGCTGCTGCAGCCGGTGCAATCGCCCTTTTTGGGGAGAAATATGAATCTCAAGTTAAGGTTTATACAATGGGAAATAGTTCTACCGATTATTTTTGCAAGGAAATCTGCGGAGGACCTCATGCGGAGACTACCGGAGAACTAGGTAAATTCAGTATTCAAAAGGAACAGTCTTCTTCTGCAGGGGTCAGACGTATTCGGGCGGTATTGGAATAGGAAAAATTTATCGTTAAAATGTATTTTATGTGATATATTATGGTAAAGAGGTTTTTTCATAGGATTTTAAGGGTCGTAACCCTGGGATTCTTAAAATGTTTACATATTAAGGAATAGTTATGAAACGAGTTATTAGCCTATTAATTCTGGGTCTTATTATCACTGCTACCGGTTTTGCTCAAGTCGACCTCCAGCCTGTTGCTATTGTACGTTTAACTAGAAGCGAGCCTATTACAGTCAGGCAGCATCGAATTGAAGTGGAAAGGATGGAAAGTCAGCTCCGCCGGTCTTTAAACAACGTCGAAAGACGGCAAATTCTGGATATAATGATCAACGAAAGACTGATCATGCAAGCTGCAGAGCGGGACAGAATTACCGTAACTGATAACGAAGTAAACAGCCAAATCACTCAATTACGAAGTAATATGGCACAGACTTTGGGCCGTCAGCCAACAGATGCAGAATTCGCCCAGGCTTTGAGGAACGAAACCGGTATGGAACTCCCTGCTTTTCGTGAAGAACTCCGAAAACAGTTAGTAATCCAAAGGTATATAATGGATAAATCGGGAGATTCTTTTACCAATATACCCTCACCATCAGAACAGGAAATCGTTAATGCCTATTCTTTACGAAGAACCGAATTTGTAAGGCCGGAGACAGTGCGTTTTTCTGTAATTCAAGTACCTTATTCAGATCCTGCATCCCAGGCCCAGGCAAAGATCGTTGCGGATAGGCTTGTGCGGGAAATTGGAACCAATCCTGCCAGGTTTGATGAGGCTATGCTTAGAGGTCAGCTTCCCAATGCGGATTATGAAGCCGGGGATGGAGGTTATCTTCCCAGGAATGTTCATGCCCAGCAGGTAGTAGGAATTGATTTTATGAATGCCGCTTTTAATTTAAGGCAGGGAGAAGTATCAAGACTTCTGGAAAATCCCATTGCTTTTCATATCATCAAAGTTACCGAAACATATGAACAAAAAAACCTGGAATTGGATGATATTTTTCAATTAGGCACCCGTATTACCGTAAGAGAATTTATAGGGAACTCTATACTTCAGGAGCGTCAGCAAGCAGCAGTAGACAGAGCTACTCAAGGGTTAGTTGAGGAATTACGAAGAGGGAACCCTTTTCAAATCGTTGATAATAATTTGAATTGGTAATTCATGGCCTCTCGGAGAAAGGGAAGAATTCTGGCTTTTCAATCTCTATATGCCTGGGACCTCTCGGGCAGCCTGCCCGATGGCAACCTGCCCGTTGGCAGCCTGCCCGCAGGTAACTTACCTGATACTGAGGTTGAATTGCCGGATTTTTCACGGCTCATGATTTCCGGTACTATTGAGAACATAGCAGCCATAGATGGTATGATACGAAAACATCTAAAAAACTGGGATATTTCAAGGTTAAACCGGGTGGATTTGGCTCTGCTTAGAATAAGTGTTTATGCGCTTATGTATCAGATTGATACACCCAAATCAGTTATTATTAATGAGGCAATTGGTATTTCCAAGGAATTCGGAACCGATGATTCCTACCGTTTCATAAACGGTGTTTTAGATGGCATACGTAAGTCTCTGGAGTCTTTATCAATTGAAAACTAAAAATTTTTTTTTAAGAATTAAAAATTCATTTAAGGGAAATCCTCTTAAATCAGTAGGTCTTGGAGGCCTTATTCTTATTCTGGCATTGGGCGTTTCATTAGCTTTTTTCATGCTGTTCCGGAATTTAGATATTTTTCCCCGAAGATCAGAAAATCCCTTTTCCAGGGATTTAAGGAACTACGATACAGCTTATGAAATTGAAAGGGTCGATCTATTGGTTAGACGCTTGGATCAGTTGGAGAGAAGGGCCCGGGGACAAGAAGAATGGCTTTCCCTGTTAAAACGCCGCCGAAGCCTGGCTCAAAGGGATCAGAGTTTTCTTGAGCAATATCAAAGAAGTGCTCAGGAAGGATTGCGAAGTTTCCCCAATTCTGAAGCTATCATTGCAGTTGCCGGAGAATCATTGATTCTTGATCCTGCGTATCAACAGAGAGCGGATCTCTTAAGAAATTATGCCGGACGGCTTTCTCAACCGCGTTTTTCTCCTGTTGCATTAAGCCTTTACGTTCTTGCCGGGGATTTAAGAGGCCCGGGTCAGGCAGCGGCAATACCTGGTATTGAGCGGCTTATGTCATCTGATCTTTCCCAGGATCTTTCTG
>Ga0099364_10010777_pt1 | contig 12539 bp, 16 predicted proteins | sample TergutTh196P3_FD_73070 | JGI IMG/M metagenome (GOLD analysis project Ga0099364, IMG submission 73070) | Microcerotermes parvus P3 segment gut microbial communities from Pointe-Noire, Republic of the Congo - Th196 P3 | ecosystem: Host-associated > Arthropoda: Insects > Digestive system > Gut ... | reverse complement strand
CCTTTTTACGTCGGCGATACGGAGGAGAATATGAAGAGTATTGCAAAAAGGTGAGAAGATGGTTATGAGTAGCACTATCAACATCCGGGTATACATCGTATAACAAGCGGTTTAGCGAAATGGCGGTCGGTGTGGGAACCGAAACTCGGTTGCACCCTATGACCGCTTATGGTATTCTAAGGTGCAGTGTACCCAATCCGCCACTTCGCCAAGCCGCCGGGCGTTAAGCAAAAGCCGCGCAGCGGATTTTGCTTAACTGTCGGGTATACGCCATGCCGCTCCGACGGCGCAAGCGCCGCACCCGCGCCACGGCGTATACCCGCCGCAGCGTTATACGAAATGCCCCCTAAATTGGTTGGAAGATTTAAGAAATATATATTTACAAATAATTGAAAATACAGTATTGTAGATAGTTATGGAAAAGGATAAAAATAATATAATTACTTTCCCTAATATTTTATCAATATCAAGAATTATTATGTCACCTATTATTTTTTTTGTAAAGGATAATAAATTTGTTCTTTTTTCTGTTTTGCTGTTCATTGGGTTAACGGATATATTGGATGGATATATTGCCAGGAAATATAAAAAACAAACAATTATTGGATCATGGCTTGATTCAATATCTGATTTTGTGTTTTATATACTGTTGACTATATATACAATAATATTTGAATTTGAGATAATTATTGGAGTAAAATATTTTATAATAACAATTATTGAACTAAAATTATTAACAATCATAATAAGTTATATAAAATATAGGAAATTTGGTTTTTTACATACACTCGGAAATAAAATTACTGGAATAATAATATTTATAGGATTTTGTATTTTCATATTATTAAGAAGTACAATAGTTATAAAAATTGGGTTATATATTTCTATAATTAGTTCATTAGAAGAATTAATGATAACACTAATTGGAAAAAAATATAAAGAAAATATTAAAGGAATATATGAAATAATAAAATTTAGAAAATAAAAATACGGGGGTACTTCGTATAACAGGATTGTATATGCTTCGCCGCCTTACGGCGGCTCGGGCTACGAAAAAACCCAGTCGGGCTTTGCCCTTGGTGGGTTTTTTCTCCGCCACATTTTTGCGGTTGCTGGAACGCTCTGCGTTCCTTTATCGCAACCGCAAAAACGTCATATACAACCGGAGCGTTATGTGACATTCCCACTAGCGCGGTGCGAGCTTATTGACAATGCTTTGAAAATTTCCTCTTTTAATTAAAAGCAGATTATATATGGACATATTATTTGCTGTCTGTTCGTCAGGCAGCATTCTTTACATAAAATATTTGCACAACCGTGAACCAAATGCCGTTTTAAAAAGTCTAACTTATGACCGGTCAAAAAAAAGCAAGGGAGGCATTACCGTTGACAACTGAGGAATTCTCTGAGCGTATAGTTGGGATGATACAAACGCTGTACCGCGTCAGCTACTCACAGTTAGCGCAAGACTGCGATCGTGACGACGCAGTTCAGGAGTGCTTGTACAAGGCGTGGAAAAAGCGGCATCAGCTTAAAGACGAGAGCGTTATGCAAACTTGGGTGATCCGCATTTTGATTAACGAATGCCGGAATATCCAGAAAAAGGGAAGGCAGGAGTTTCCGCTTGACGAGCTGCTGAAACGCGCTGCGCCTCCCGACACAGACTTTGAGCTGCATGACGCATTGTTTGCAATAGACGAAACGCTCCGGCTTCCCATTGTCCTACATTATATGGAGGGCTATTCGACCAAAGAGGTTGCGCAGATACTGCGTATACCTCACGGCACAGTCAAGTCGCGTATGTCACGCGCACGCAATGAGCTAAAGAAAATACTGAATTGGGAGGTCAAAGTGCTATGCGAGGCATAAATGATTTGAAAAACGCGTTCGGTGAAGCCGATGGCAGCTTCAAGAATAACGTATACCATACCCTAACTGAACTAAACAAACTGGAGGAAAGAAAACCTATGAAAAGAAAGAGTTTATTGCTGGTTACCGCCATTTGCGCGTTGTGTATTTTGGCAGCCGGAACAGCTTTGGCGATTAGCAACACTTGGGGAATCCTTGATTTCATTGGCGGCAGTAGTGTCGGTGTTGAAGTCCTTCCGGAAGCCGCCGGTATCATACAAACGGAAATCCCGCAAGAAGGCGGAATCGTACTAACCGATGTTCCGCATGAGGGCGGGGAATCCGAGCTTGGGACGTTCTCGGTGCGCGAAGCTATATTTGACGGCTTGAACCTTTACATTGTTGTCGAAGTCAAACCGGCAAGGCCGAATTATCTGCTTTTAGGTTCCGACACCATGCTGGATGACCCAATATCGGGGATGGGACCTTTGTTTGAGGGCATGGGTGATACCGTCGAAGAATATGCAAGCAAAAACGACATGATACCAATCCGTACAAGCATAGGGTTCACGGCGGACAGTGTTGCACTCGTTTGGATACTCGAAGCCGACGGAACGCTCGTGTACAGGATGGATGCCCGTTATATTACCGAAGAACCTCAAGTGACGCTGGAGATTAGCTGCGTTATGGCAGAGTTTGTCAACGGGGGATACGGCATGGAGGATATAAAAAGGGCAACCCTGTCGGTAACATTGCAAAACATCGGGGCACTGGATTCGGTCTCGAATGTGAGTACCGCCGACTTCTTGGATTGCGGTGTCCGTGTGGACAAAGTCACTTTGATAAGAACGCCTATGGAGATTTATGCTGAGATCGAGTACATAGTGACAGATTTGGACAAGTATGCCGCTGCTGCCGAGATTGGTGGGATCAGATTTGAGTTCATCGATGAAAACGGAGAGATTTTACCCCGAGGCGCTTCTAATGCGGGCAATAGCGGTCTCATGCTCATTAGCATTGATGACGACCGTACAGCCCCACGTTATAAGCACACCGCATCTATTCAGGCAACGGAGGAAATGCCAAGCGAGATTACGCTTCGCGCTTTTAATTGGGAAAGCAAGGATAGGTTTGAGGCACACACGTTTGAGATGAGATGATGGTGCACACAGCAACGAGCAAGTAAACAACTCACTTTCTGCGGGGAAGCATAATGCTTTTCCCGCAGATTCCCAAATATATGTGATGATTGAAGTAACTTGATTACACGTTAAATACGCATACATACAGCATACACGCTTCGATACTTGACGTTCGCTGAAAATAAGACTATCCCTAGAACCAGAATTTTTTTCCTGCTTTTTCCCTGGATTTTCAAACAAAATCACTGATTGTGTGACAAATGCCGGTTCTATGGTGTATTATTAGTGAAAGCTTTCAAATGGCACAGCAGAATGACAAGCACACAGCAAACGAGGTGAGTTCGTGAACGAAGTCCTTTTCTTGGAGAGCGCAAATAAGTACAAGCAAATGGTTTACCGCATTGCGTTCAACTATCTGGCGAACCCACACGATGCAGATGACATCGTGCAAGACGCGTTTCTGAAGTTCTACATATGTAAATCGCCGTTTCAAAGCGACGAACACATTAGGTACTGGCTTATAAGAGTGACAATAAACCTATGCAAGAATGAACTCAGAAAGCCATTCAGGCGAAACAACATCCCGTTCGACGAGCTATCCGCATCTATACCGTTTGAGCATAAGGAGCAAAGCGAATTGTTCGAGTCCGTAATGAGCCTCCCGGAAAAGCACCGCATTGTCCTCTACCTTTTCTACTATGAAGGACTATCTGTAAAAGAAATAGCCGGTATGCTGGGGCTTAACGAGTCCGCTGTTACATCAAGGCTCAGCAGAGCAAGAAAACAACTAAAACTCGAATTGACGGAGGGAGCATGTTATGCATGATATTGAACTATATAAATCCACATTTGCAGCCGTGCAAACCGATGTCACGATAAAAATGGAGGATTATAAGCGCATGAAAAAAACAAATCGATTAATTATAAAAACGGTCATTGCCGCAGCAATTATATCCCTGCTTTTGACAGGGACAATCGCAGCCTACGCCACAGGCATGTTTGGAGTCAGGAACTTAGTAATTCGCGAATGGACGGAGCCTGCACCCGTAACAGATCCTGCGCCTGAAACAGCCCAGGTATCCGATACCGATACCGCGACTAGAGAAAACAACACTGATGGGGAAGAAGGATTCGCTGAAGTAAAACCCTTCTCAACGACGATAATATCATTGCAAGGGTTCTCGGACAGTATTGAATACAAGGCTACAATGGAATGGCTGGAATACTATTGGGGCTATGACCCGGACTGGGAGATACTAAGAAGTATCGGTGATAACGACACAGGACTAGACAGAATATATTGGGCCTACAACTGCTATACTCAGGAAATGGCTGACAAAGTGGACGAGATTGCGGCTAAATATGGATTATCGCTGCTTGAAATGCCCTCCCACACTTACCAGAGCAACGAGGAACTGTTCGGGCTTGCGGGCACTGGTGACTTTCTCGGTACGGCAAACCATGTGGGGAGCGGCTACATCTTCGGCAGCGGAACCTTTCAGTTTGACGGGGATGCCTTTCTTGACGGCATAGGCGAGGTTGTTTATCAGTTCAGAAACAGCAACAAAGGTGTGCTTGATTATGTTGTCCTGGGCATCGGAGACATTGATGCCTTTGAGGAAAGAACCTATGTAACATCCGGCGGCACAACAGTTATTATAGCAAGCGGCCCACATGTATCGCTGCTGATTGCTGACCTAGATAATTCCTTCGTATGCCTGAATGTTTTGACAGCCGGCTTCACGCTTGATGCTTTGGAGGAACTAGCGGAAACCATTGACTTTGCAACGCTGAACGAGCTGGAATAGGTTGATTTAATCCTATTGGTTGTGTATAATAACTGCGGAGGTGTTCATCATGATGATTAATACAAGCAATATTGTTTCGATTACCGAGGCAAATCAAGATTTTTCTCGCGTAGCGCGCATGGTAGATGAAAATGTTGTCTGTGGCAGCATCGCCCCCTGCGGCATCATATGCTTTTTCACAAAGGTTATTCGCTAAACCTGAGCTTTAATGAGGAGGTTAGTTGAAGATGAGCATTTTTCAAATAGCAGCTTTGTTAATTGTTGGGGTTGTTGTTTTAGGTGTAGGCATAAAAAAGAAAAAGAAGTGGTTTATGATTATATCGGCAATACCTTTATTAGTCGTGTTATCGCAAATCATATTGCTTGCTGGCATGGCGTTCAACTAAGCATTATAGGCAGCATTATCTACATACGGGCATACGCCATGCCGCTCCGTCGGCGCAAGCGCCGCCTCCGCGCCACGGCGTATACCCGCCGCAGCGTTATGTGACATATACCTTACTGCGGTGGAGTATAGTGAGTGGTTTTTATGATATCATTATGATGCAGAAAATGAATTTATATTTGTGGAGGTTTCATCGTGAATCAAAAGGAACTTTTAAAGAATTTGCAATATATAATAAAAAACGATATGAAGAATTCACACATGAGTACAATCGCTGATGAGATTGTATTTTTGAAAAGTACCCATCAAAATTATCTGATTGCTACGAATAAAAACGATACCTGCTATCCGTTTATGTTTAACCTATATTCAGGAAGCTGGTCTTGGTCAAAGCGAAATTTACGTACAATAGATGACGACAGTATATATCGTGGCGATGAAGGTTATGATTATATAACGCTTCATGAAGCAAAAGCCATAATCGGTGATATTTTACCAGACGAAATTCTCCTTGATAGTATTGACAAGTACATAGAAGAACTCAAGTCAATGTTGAAAGAAAAGTGTAAGCCTCAAACAAAAATTCGTGAGACACACGAATCATTGGGCGAAATGATTTTCATAAAAAGTGACGAAACCAAATCCTCACGGCCCTTATTTAAAATAGGCGATAAAGTTAAGTACAAAAAAGGTACAGCTTTTTCGTACAATGGAGACACCATTTATCCCGAAGAAATGCCAGACTACTACATCGTGGAAAAGGGCGATGTAAGTTTTGCGAGTCTAGGTGTTACTAAGGTAACATATCAAGGGAAAACGGTTTCAATACCTACATGGAACTTAGAGTTGCTAACCGAAGAAAATTAATATCTGTGTCGTTGTCACAAAATAGAGCATTTTCTACGTCCAGGTATACATCGCATAACAAGCGGTTTAGCGAAATGGCGGTCGGTGTGGAAACCAGAAGCCTTCTGCGCCCTTCAACCTCTGTGATAGCACAGGGTGCGTCGCACCCAATCCGCCACTTCGCCAAGCCGCCGGGCGTTATGTGCCAAATGCCTTCTGCTGTGGTACGCGAAGAAGATTATTTCTGATATAAGTATTTTCGACCGTGGGTGCAAGTAGCTCGAAACGAAGGTGGAGCCTTGCTCATTTTACTTTTCGCCAATAAAACACCTGCTGAGAACCGTCATAGTAAGTGAGAGGGTGTGAAATGCATGAAAGATATTAAAAACTTGCTTAGCAAAGTCAGAGGCGGAGACAGGGCGGCATTCGAGGCATTGTATGAATCGCTGAAAACACCGCTGTTTACGATTATCCTCCGTATCACAGGCGATGCGGCTCAGTCTGAGGATGTTTTACAGGATGTTTTTCTGAAGCTGTACCTATCGCCGCCCGAGCCCTCTTCCAATCCCCGCGCTTACATCTGCCGGATGGCGCGCAATCTGGCCGTTGACAGCGTGAGGGCACGTAAGCCGACAGTCGGTCTGGAAGAAGCGGAAGGCGGCCTTTATCACCCCGTATCGGACCTTGCGCAGAAAATGGACGTGGAAAACGCGCTGCTTATACTTCCGGACAGGGAGCGGCAAATCGTCACATTACACATCAACGGTGAACTGAAGTTCCGTGAGATCGCCGCCATACTCGGGATACCCCTCGGAACGGCCTTATGGACATATCGGAAAGCAATAAAACAATTACGGGACACTTTGGAGGTGTGATATGAAATATTTAACGATGACCCTGTCTTATCTAGCCATATTCGCATTGATGCTATCACCCGCAGTATTCGGCGGCGTAACCCTTGCAGCAGACGGCGATCCCGGCACTGCCCCGGTCCCTAACAGTGAGCCGCTGCATGAAGAATGGGATACGGAGGTATTCTTCGAAGATATTGTAGCTCACGACATAGCAAATGCCTCTGCCGCACCGGAAGAGGCCTCTGCAGCGGACTGGGAGAATACCGCAGACGCGCTCTTTGCGAAGTGGGAAAAGAGCGGATACCCTGATGACATAGGCGGCGTATACTATGACAGCGACTACGGGATGTTTGGGTTCCTGCTGGTCAGCCCTACGCATGAGCGCATGGATGAGCTGCGCGGGATGCTCTCCGATGAAGTAATCTTCATGCCGAGCGAGTTTTCCTATAACGAGCTCAGGCTGGCACAGGAGGAAATCGACTCAATAATGGGGGTGGGCAGCGGCATTTATTCAACAGGCGTAGGATGGATCAGTACGGACGGCCGCGTGCATGGTTTCGGTGAGAGCGGCAAAGAGTTCCGGCTGGTCGTGGGCGTGGACGAGAGCGTTTTTGACCACTATAGCGCAGGGTTCGCAGAGCTGTACGGGGACAGGGTGATTGTCGAAGCATCCGGCCCGGCACAGGATGGCGCTATGACAGCCGGCCTTGAGGGCGGCATGACCGAAGACAGCGCTGATGCGGGCGCGAGCGGTATAATAACACCGATAGTCCCGGTCGATATAAGCGTCGCGCTTACAAGCTCCGCATTTTACGTATCGCCAAGCAATGCCTCTGATAACGGCATTTGGCTGTGGGCGGTCATAGGCGTCGGCTTGGTCGGGGCAATGCTGCTAATGCTGCGGCACAGGTCGCGCCCGGCTCCCGCCATGCAGATAGCAAACGGAAGAGTTGTTGACGCCGATCTCTCCATAAGCAAAAAGCAGGCGATTGATGCGGTCAGAAACAGTGCAATCGCTCCGAGTGACGGGCTGTTTGATAGCATTATTCGGAAAATCGACTCTACGCAAAAGTAAAAATAAGCAAGCAAGCAAGTAAGCGTTGTCATTTTCAAAGCAAATCACAGAAATATCCGCATCACATCCGGGCATACGTCACATAACAAGCGGTTTAGCGAAATGGCGGTAGGGGTGGAAACCGAAACACGGTTGCACCCCTTGACCGCTTATGGTATTCTAAGGTGCGGCGCGCCCAATCCGCCACTGCGCCAAGCTATCGGGCGTTATCTGCCATTCACCCTACTGCGGTGGAAAATTGATAGAGACATTCTTCTGATATTATTTACGATGCAGATAATTAATATTTTGAAATACACGATGAAGTGCGTTGGAGGTTTTGAACTCATTATTACTCAATAAACCGTTAGGCACACCGAGGCTCTGCGACACGGACAGGCTGCTGTGTTAATATTAAAGATGCTTACACAAGGCTTATTGTGTGAAATTATTTAGAGGAGGAATATCTTATGAACAACATGAAATGCCCTGTATGTGAATTTGAAAACAAAAACGAGGAAGGTCAGCACTTGGTTTGTCTGGTTTGTGGAGTTGATTTAACCAACTCTAACGCTGAGACAAAACTCATGGAAGCCACCACTTCTGCCACATTTGCAACATCTGATCGTATGTCTGACATGCGGAAGGAGGCATTTATCTATCTCACAGACAAACGGTTAATTGTTATTCCGGCTGATATTAAATTTGTAGGGCATGGGTTAGGGGGAGGGTTAGCTGCAGCGGCAGCAAAAGCACTTCACAACAAAATGACTAGCGATAGTGGTGTTATTTCCATTCCGCTTGCAGATATAAAGGCTGTCAAAGACGGAAAATTCGGACTGCTTGTAAAGGCCATTGTTATTGAGACAATCAACAACGAAATAATCAAGATAACAGTTCCTAAACGAAACGAATGGAAAGAAGCACTCGCCAAGGCATCAAAATAATGCATGTTACTCTCGCTAAACGTATTTATGAAAAAATATATTATCTGTTGGGGGAGATAGATTCGCATGAGTACAACCTTTGAAGTTTACTCGCCAACAAGTGTTATTCCGTCATTTAATGACATCTTATTGCTTAGCAATAGGAATTTAAAAGAGAAATTGGCAAAACATGATATTTATAATGATTACGTAATTGATGTCTGCATTAGGAAGAGAGTAACAGATGATTTCCACGATTATATAGATTTTGATAAATCTGATATGGCTATATGGTCAACAAGTGATGAGTATTATGCTTGGTTTGCAGTTAGCAACACTCCTGGCGGATGCGATGCTTATATTCATAAACTCAGCGACGACTTTGAGAGAGAACGTTGGGAAGAAGAATTTGAATTGAATGAAAGAGCAAAAGCTGTTGAATCTGAACTAAGAAAATGCTTAGAAACAGGCTTTTATTGGACTTTTCGCCGCTCTGCTGGACAAACTGCAATCGTTTGTTTAACATATGGACTTATAGCTGCAGCATTTGCTGAACTTACGAGTGGGTATGTTTTTTCTGATGATTCGGCTTGGGATTATAGTATATTCCCTACGACTGCAAAAAGCTTCAAGCTGCATTATTTTGACCCACAATATTCAAATCCGGAATATGCGGATTGGGCAAAGGATTGTATAGCCATAATCAAGGATCATAAATTGGCAGTATAAGCATTGCTACATCCGGGCATACGTCACATAACAAGCGGTTTGGCGAAATGGCGGTCGGTGTGAAAGCCGGTAGTCTTCTGCTCCCTTTGAACATTTGTGGTAACTCAGGTCTCGGCGCACCCAATCCGCCACTTCGCCAAGCCGCCGGGCGTTATGTGACATTACCCCTAGTGCGGTGCTAGTTAATTGGCAAATCTTCAAGAATGGAATCATTGTAACAAGAATTATATATATTTTCAAAGAAGAAAATGAGTTGTGAGATTAAACCTTAACATTGAAGGCAGGAGGAATATTTAGTGGAAAATACTATGAAAGCAAAAGCGATTCTTGTTTTTTTGGATGGTACAATCTGCGATATGCGCCATCGAATTCCTTTGCAGGGGAAAGAGGATTTCTTTTCAGATGACAATATTCTAAAAGATATTGGAACTAATGGTAGTATAGAATTTATGAATGAATTAGCTAAAAATTACCATATGGTTTATATTGGAGCACGCCCAAAGGATTATGTTAGTATTACAGCGAAATGGTTAAAATCCATTGGATTTCCCGAAGGTGATGTTTATTTGGGTAAAAACCAACAAGAAAGAATGAGTATTGTAAAGAGAATTAAGGGAAAATTTGATTTTGTTGCTGGAATAGGTGACAGATGGGATGACAATGAATTACATTTAGAACTTGGCTGTCAAAGCTTTATTCTAGAAGAATGGGAACCAAATTGGAATACTGTAAAGAATTATTTAAAAGAGAAATAAGCAAATACTCAAATTGAGTGTTGAATTGGGGTGCAACACAGCCGGGGAAACGTCACATAACAAGCGGTTTAGCGAAATGTCGGTCGATGTGGAAACCTGTAGTCTTCTGCGCCTCTCAAAAACTGTGGTAGTTCGGGCTATGGCGCGCCCAATCCGCCACTTCGCCAAGCCGCCGGGCGTTATGTGACATTAGCCTTTAGGAAAGCGCGGCAAAAATCTAGACATATTTTTTAGAAGCCATTGACATTGTATAGCAATAGGGGTATAATGCTATACGAAAGGATGTGAAGACATGGCTCAAGTTAATATACGGATGGATGACAGTCTAAAGGAAAAAGCAGACAGATTATTTGAGGATTTGGGGCTTAACATGACAACCGCAGTTAATATATTCGTGCGCCAAGTCATTAGGCAGGGTGGAATACCGTTCGAGGTAACAACGAAAATTGACCCATTTTATAGTGCAAGGAATATGAAAGTTCTTATGCAGTCTATAAAGGAGGCAGATGAGGGCAAGCTTACAGAACACGATTTGATAGAGGTGTAGTCCATGAAGAAGTTATGGACTGACAAAGGGTGGGAGAATTATCTGTACTGGCAGTCTCAGGATAAAAAGACACTAAGGAAGCTGAATGCCTTAATCAAAGATATAGAGCGAAACCCGTATGAAGGCATTGGCAAACCCGAACCGCTCAAACACGAGTTGTCTGGCTGGTGGTCACGGAAAATAGACGATGCTAACAGGATTGTGTATCGCATTAAAGATGGCAATCTAGAAATCTCGCAGTGCAAAGGTCATTATGATGATCAATAGACAGTTCTGTGCGCGTAAAGGCAAACGTCACATAACAAGCGGTTTAGCGAAATGCCGGGAGGTGTGGAAGCCGATTTGCTGGTGCTTCCTTTAATTAATCGCGATAGTTCGAGCTGCGGCGCGCCCCATCCGCCACTTCGCCAAGCCGCCGGGCGTTATACGTCATTCGCCCTAGTGCGGTGCGAGTTTATTGACAAACACTCAATAATAGCAAAAAATCAAAATCTAAATCGCGTTTTTATAAGAAAGGGGTTTGCATAATGCAACACGATGAATTCGATAAGCTAATGGAAACTATACCATCAGACAACTCAGATGTTATTTGGCTTCATCAAGAAAATATGGATATCGGCGGCGGAGAAATTAGTATTGATGATATAAACCGAATAAATCAATATGATAATACCGATACGATTACGATTTCTGGATTAAGGCAGGATACATTTGAATATTTCATAGAAAGATATGGTGACAGAATTACTTATTTATATCTATGGAAAAATAAACTTGTAGAGGATTTTTCGGCTTTGTCTCGCTTAACAAAGGTTCGTTATATTGATTTTTTCGGCAATCAAAGGGTTACGAAGTTGTGGGATATGTCATCAAATCATTGCTTGGAGGGATTAGCGTTCAACGATTTTTCTAGATTGCGCTCATTGGATGGCATACAAAATGCGCCAAATTTAAAGCATCTTCATTTTGGTAACAAAGTATGGGCTACAAGTATATTAAGCGATTTAGAACCATTAGCTGGCACAAAGCTAATCAGTTTCAGCTTTGGTGGAAAAAAGATTGAGAGAGAAGATATTTCTGTTTACGCACGAATGCCAGAATTGAAGGTACTAGACTTCGCTACCAATCTTTATACTACAGAAATTCTGGCCCAAATAGTAGCCATGTGTCCTGACGTTTCGGGTTATGCGCTAGTTCCGTATAGGACGTTCGATGCAAGTAATAGGGAAAAAGATGTTCTTATATGCGGCAAAGGAAAGCCATTTCTTCACTCCAAAAAAGATATGGAGAAAATTGAAGGCTATAAGAAGAAGTTTTATGATTTAGTTAGAAAGTATAAAAATGATTATCTGGTTTTAGAAACAGAACATGAAGATAGAGACTAAATTATCCGGGCAAACGACGTATAACAAGCGGTTTAGCGAAATGGCGGTCGGTGTGGAAACTGGAAGTTTGTTGCGCCCTTTGACCTTATATGGTATTCTAAGTTGTGTCGCACCCCGTCCGCCACTTCGCCAAGCCGCGGGGCGTTATACGACATAAAATCTGGAATGATTGAAATAGGGGGCTGTCGCAAAACGATTTTGTGAAATCGTGAGCGATAGCCCCTTTTTTATGCGAATTAATCTACATTAGCGGAAGATTT
>Ga0099364_10010776_pt1 | contig 12539 bp, 12 predicted proteins | sample TergutTh196P3_FD_73070 | JGI IMG/M metagenome (GOLD analysis project Ga0099364, IMG submission 73070) | Microcerotermes parvus P3 segment gut microbial communities from Pointe-Noire, Republic of the Congo - Th196 P3 | ecosystem: Host-associated > Arthropoda: Insects > Digestive system > Gut ... | reverse complement strand
TTTTTTATTTATGATTAATTAAAAGAACAAAAGTACATAATATTAAACAATAGAGAAAAAAGGGACGTGATTATGCGAAAAAATTTTTATTCGTCTGTGTGGAATTCAAAAATTTCATATATATTTGTGGCGTAAAATTTTTATTTTGATGTTGCGTTAATTAGTTAGTAATAAAATATTTATAGGCAAATTTTTAATATGAAAAAATTTCATAAAATTAAATGGTTGATATGCGCCTTTGTGTGTACGGTAAGCGTTTCGGCGCAATCGTCATTGCAGGCGCGTTTGGACGCATTGTTGAGCGATGATTTTTTTATCAGCGCAACCGCGGGCGTTGTCGTGTATGACCTTACCGAACAAAAGATGCTTTACGCGCATAACGAAAAGCGTCTTTGCCGTCCGGCTTCCAATATGAAGTTGCTTACCTCAGCCGCCGCGCTGACGGCGCTTACTCCCCAATATTTATTCAGAACGGGACTGTATCACACAGGAACTATTAACGAAAACGGACTTTTGCGCGGCAACGTCTACCTTGTAGGCGGTTTCGATCCTGAATTAAAGTCTTCCGACTTGGACGCATTGATAGCGGCAATGAGAAGAGCCGGCATAAGACGCATTGACGGCAATTTGTATTTGGACGTTTCCAAAGGCGATTCAGTATTTTGGGGCAAAGCGTGGTCGTGGGACGATGATATGGAGGCGTTTCAGCCGTACATGTCGCCTATGCCTCTCAACAAGGGTATAGCGCGGGTTAGAGTTACTCCGTCATCGGCAGGGCGTCCGCCTACAATAAGAACAGACCCCGAAAGTTCGTTTATACAGGTGATAAATCGTGCAAGCACTGTTCAACGCAGCGCCGAGCCGCCCCAAAACTCGCTCATTTTTACCCGCGACCTTGCCGACGGCTACAATAATCAGATAGTGGTATCGGGGGTCATTGCAACGGCGCCCGGATCGCACGAAAGAAGGGTAAGCCTTAAAAATCCTGTCGGTTACGCTTTGACAATTTTTTACGAAAAAATGAACAGGGAATTTCCCCAAAGTAATATAAATATTGGCGGAACGATGCAAAAGCCTGCAAATGCAAATAATTTAGGCTACGTATCGCGCAACATCAATGAAGCGATTACGCAGGTTAATAAGGAAAGCGACAATCTTAGCGCCGAAATGCTTTTGTACGCTTTGGGTTACCAACCCGAAACCGAGCCTTCATCCACAGAAATGGGAATTGCCGTTGTGCAACAAATGATGGAGCAAATAGGTTTTTTACCAAACACTTACAGAATGGTGGACGGCTCGGGCTTGTCCAACCAAAACTATTTAAGCCCCGAACAGTTGGTTTCTGTGTTGATATATATGCACCGATCGCCTTTTTTTGACCATTTTCGCCAATCGCTGCCTGTTGCGGGTGTTGACGGAACGTTAGTAAACCGCATGAGAAACACGGCGGCGCACCGCAATGCAACGGCAAAAACTGGCTCGCTTACCAGCGTAAGCGTAATGTCGGGCTACGTAACGGCTCAAAACGGAAATCTTTTAGCGTTCTCTATTATGATGCAAAACTTTGTAGAGAGAACAGCGTTTGTCGCGGTTAATTATATTGATAAGATATGCGTGGCGCTGGCAGAATGACCGTTAGTTTAGTTGGAAAGTATATGTGATTGTTCCTGTTTGTTCGAGTATATTGCTGCGTTCAAATTTAGTTTGAAGAGCGGCTCTTACGGCTGCATCGTGTAGCGTACTGTTCAATATTGTGGTGCCTCTTGCGCCGGCTCTTGCGCTGGTAACATTTCCGTCTCTATCAACTCTAACTTCCACTACTACAACTCCCTGTTCGTTCACATTGTAGATCGGTCTTGGCATGTTTCCGGAGATACCGCGTCCGGCAAGTCCTCCGCCTACTTCTATCCCCTCGCCATACACATGAACATTTGGCGCTCCGGTAGGCGTTCCCTGATTTCCTTGTCCGCCGGCAACGCCCTGATTGGTTGCCGGGGAATCGCCGCGTCCCGGAAACATTGCGCGCTGGTCTGGTGCGCGTTCTACGGCAGGCTGTGGCTGTTCCGCCGCCGGCGCCGTTTCGCGCGGAGTTTCTGCAACCGTTTCGCTTGGTCTGACAGCCGGAGTTGACGGTAACGCTACCGATTCTTCCATGTCCTGCGTCACTAATTCCTCTACGTCTTGAGACGCTTGAGGGGAAGTTTGCGGCACAGGCGTCGGCTCGCTAAAAAGAGGCTCATAACTGCCGAATCCTTGAAAACTATCTCCAAAATCAACCATAATACCCTCTTCTTCCGGCAATGGCAACGGCGTGCGGAAAGCCATAAACAACAACAGAAAAAGAATCATGCCGTGAAAAATAACGGTGCCAATCAATCCCTTGCGATGTTTTAACGGTGACGTCATGATGATAATTTTGATTAATTTTTGAAAACTGAAAACTAATAACTAATAACTGAAAACTAATAACTACCTTCTACTTTCGGGCGATGTAGCCAAAATCATTCTCCACCTGTTATATGCCGCAATATTAATCACTTTTACCGCTTCTTCCATCGTTATAGTTCTGTCCACATGTAGCGAAATGGTAGGCTCCGAAACATCCATCAGTCTTAATTGTAATTGACGTTCAAGGTCTGCCAGCGAAACGGCTTGAATGTTGCCGTCAATAAAGTAATTGAGATTTCGGTCTATTGAAACTGTGGTCGCTACCTGCGATTGCGTTTGATTGTTGCTTTGCGGAAGGAGCAGTTTCAAAGCATTAGGGTTTACTAACGTAGAGGTGATCATGAAGAATATCAGCAAAAGGAACACCAAGTCAGTCATTGACGACATGCTGAACGACGGAAGAATTTTATTTGAAGAACGAATTGCCATTTTTTAATTACGAATTATTTCTGAAAACTGATAACTGATAACTATTTCACCGGCTCGTTAAGCAAATCCATAAACTCTGTGGTATGCGCTTCCAATCCGTTTACCACTTTTTCGACGTTTGCCACCAAAATATTGTAGGCAAAGTATGCTATTATACCGACAATCAATCCTGCAACCGTTGTCACCATTGCCTCGTATATACCCGATGAGAGTATTCCGATGTCAATATTGTTTCCTGCCATAGACATATCGTAGAACGCTCTCACCATACCTGTAACCGTACCCAGAAATCCAAGCATTGGCGCTCCTCCGGCAGCAGTTGCCAATGCGGGCAAACCGCGTTCGAGTTTAAATACTTCCAATCTGCCAACGTTTTCGATTGCAGTACTGATGTCGCTCAACGGACGTCCGATACGCTGAATACCTTTTTCTATCATGCGGGCTATCGGGCTGTTGGTTGACCTGCAAAGAGTTAAAGCCGATTCTATTTTTCCGTCATGGATATAATCCTTGATGCGATTCATAAAATTTTCGTCTGTTTTTGCCGCCTTGCTGACAGCAAAATAACGCTCTACGAAAATATAAACTGCAAGCACGGACAATGCAGCGATTGGTAGCATTATCCAGCCGCCCTTCAGGGCAAGATCCCACAATGGCATACTGACTTCCGATGGAGCGTCTAACGCGCTTGGAATCATCTCATCAGGGAACGACACCTGTAATAAAATATTTAATAACATCTGTTCTCTATTATATTATACTATATTAATTTAAACTTAAAATTACATCAAACATTGTGCCAAACTATCAAAAATTTTACAGTTCTTGAAGTTTCAGATTTCTCCATAAAACTCTAATACCGCCGCCATCGTGTATTTGCAGCGCAACGCGTCCCTGTCCCATACCAACTAATTCATCGGTCAAATCAACAATTTCAACTCCGTTGAGCCATGTTGTTACCTGATCGCCTTTTACAAGCATACGCATTGTATTCCATTCGCCCATTTTCAAGATACCTGCCTTATCGGGGGTGACTCTTGCGATCCAGCCGCGTCCATACGATTCGTAAATGCCGCCCGTTTGGCTTAAAGTAACGTCGTTGCGGGTTCTTGGCGGGGCTACTTCAACCTGCCAGCCCGAAATTTCAACGCCCGTTTTTATGTATGAACGTATGAAAACTCCGCTGTTACCGTCGGCTTCCTGCATGAAATCAACAGTCAGGTCAAAATCGTTATAATACTTGCGGGTAGCAAGATAACCGTATTCTTCGTCGGGTCCGCTTTCGCAAATTAACAAGCCGTTCTCAACGTACCACAGTTCTGTTCCGTAAACGTCCCAGCCGTGCAGGTCTCTGCCATTGAACAGATCAACGGCTGCCTTAGGCTTTCGCGGCAGTTCGCGCACTTTCATGTTGCGATACCAAACGCGGTCGCCATGATCCTGCAACGAAAAAACTCCCCTGCGCGCCAATCCGTATTCGGGAAAATCGTCCCATTTACCGCTGTTTACAAGCTCGAACCATTCTTCGCTCCACGCTTCAAATTCCAAAACCTTTTCGCCGTTGAGCCAATGTTCAACATGCCCATTGTCGAATACGATTTTTGAATTGTTCCACTGCCCAACCGGCTTGAGCCTTACTTTTGATAAATCAGGCGCATACATGCCGTAGTCGGCGCCCGCAAGCTGATCATCGTCTAACTGTTCGGGAAAACCCACGTTATCGAGTATTTGGTATTCCGGACCTGTGGCGTAGGGTACGCTTACTTCCGGACGTTCTACCACGTGATAAAACACGCCGCTGTTGCCGCCCTGAGATATTTTCCAGTCGAATACCAACTCAAAATTTTCGTACTGCTTATCGCTAACGATATAGCCATACTCGTCGGCGCCTTGCCCAAGAGCCGCCAACGTTCCGTTTTCAACGACCCAGATACCTGTTACCTCTGTTCCGTTATAGTCGCGCCAACCATCGAGGGTCGCGCCGTCGAACAATAGTTCCCATCCCGCTGCCTTTTCAGCCTCGGTCAATACATTGTGATTTTGGCAAGCCGATACTGTGACTGCCATCGCTAATAAATACAAACTTACTTTTTTCATTACTGATTTATAATTAAATTATTATCTTGTTTTAACTTCTTTTTTTCTTCTTCTAACTTTTTATGCAATTTATCTATCAATCTTTTGGTCGCGTGAATGTCATTCTCAACGTCCCTATCCACGAGTTTTGGGCTGTTCCCAGAATTACCCCCCTTTCTTCCCAGATGGTTACGTTAATACGTTCGCCGTCAATATTTACGGTTCCGTTCAACTTACCGTCTTCTGATGCGAGCGGTATGTCGGAGATTCTACGGTTCGAGTTCAAAAAATGAACGTCAAACTTGTCTTCTTTAATTTCCAGAACATAGTCCTGATAACCTGAAGGCGCATCGGCTACTTTTACGTTCCACTTGCCTTCCAATCTTTCCTTTGAAATCCTGTTGTTCATGGCGATAGCCAGAAAACTGTACACAACAGCCAATATTAGAAACAAATACAACTTTTTCATAATACGATCAATTAAGTTTGGTTTGGTTCGGCAAAGATAAGCAAAATTTTTAAATAACGTGCAAATTTTTTGAAAAAAATATTTGCACGTTATTTATTTTTGCCTGTATATTACCGTTAAAAGTTCTTTTCGGCTGTATAGAAATAAGTTCTTGCGTTGGGATGCACAAGTTCCTGAAACAATGGCTGATAATTGTAAGGAACGTGGTTGTCGCGCATATCAATATAGAACTGATAATCGTGAATGTACCATACAGGTTTTGCCGAAGACGCAGTTGCCGTAAACTTAACTCCGCCGGAAGCGCCATTGGTTACGCGCACATAAAACGGTACATCAGGCTTGACCTGCGTGATTGCAACGCCCGCTTGATTCACAAATTCAACGTTGTTGCCGCTTAATTCAAAATCAATATTAGACAACAGTATGTTATTATCAATTTTGAAAGGACCATAACGTCCGTTTGAAGCAACAGCGGCACCGCTAATGGTTACGCCTGCGTTATAGGCGGCTGTAATGGCGTCAATATTGTTATAGATGTAATTTATCGCGTTCAAAATTAACGCTCCATCGGCATTATAGATATGAGTGACAGGAAAACCGTGAATTATCCTCCATATAACGCTTTGTATTAACTGTCTGTATCCGTGAACATTATTAGTCTCCATCAATCTGTATTCGTTCATTATGTACGTAATTGCCGCCATAATTTTAATATCTTCGCCGTTTCTAAAATATTCTTCTCCGGAAACGCATTTGTATCTTGAGCCTTCGTAGCATGGGGTTGTCATGTCGGCGCAATAGGCGTGTTCTATATTTTCGCAATCGTCCACAAGCCTGAACCGCGTGATACCGACCTGTGAGTTGTTTATTATGGCATAAGCCAGCCCATTGGTATAAATGAAATACTCGCAAGGCGCTACGCAGCCGGGGGCTGGGTCAGGCTCAGGGTCATCGTCATCGGCTCTGATTCCGATATACAGAACTTTCAATCCACCCAATCCATTGGCAACAAACGCGACATTGCCTTTTGAGGCGACAAAATTCGTTGAGTTCCTTCCTATCTCGGCAAGTATTCTGTTGCGTTCGGCTTGTACAATTACGTCCTTGCCGCTGGCGTTGGTCATAATATCGTACCAGTATAGCCCTTGCCGTCCATTTGCCACTAACAGCAGATTCGTCTCAACGCTGCTACCCGAAGAACTTATTTTCGCATCGCTGTTTATGCTCACGCCGTTGGTAACGTCCCATTCCCTGTGAATGTTGTTGTTGGGCGGAGCCAATCGGTCATTTACGCTATTGTATGCGCCCTTGTTTATCATTCTTAAACCCGTTTCGTTCTGGGCAAGAAACAGATAGTTATTCCACGCCAATACTTGCGATTTTGCGTCTCTTTGCATTGCCTCGTTGGGTACATTATATAATGATGTTTCTCCGGCGCCGTCGAAATCATATTTTGTAACCCGCGCATGATTTGCCTGCATCAAATAAACGCCGCTTTCGTCCGCATCAACCGAGCGGGCATGTTGTTTTTCAATAAATCTGACCTGCGCGTATGTATCGGCATTGAAAATATACAAGCCGCCTTTTGAGCCTTCGGTACCATCGCCGGTTGTGACGTAGATACGGTCGCGAAACTTGCGGATTGAATTTGCCTGAAACGATGTTAGATACCTGATATTTTCAGGCTCAATAGCCTTGAATTTTTTGTCAGACTCCAATTCCATAACAAGATAGAACGCAGGATCCGCTCCGTCATAACCTAATTCAGGCTCCTGACTTGCGCCCGCAAGGTACAGTTTGTTGTCGGCAAAATCAATAGCATTGATTTGCGCATTCCGCAGTTTGATACTCGAAACAGGCGTCAAATGTACATTTGCGTCTCTCAACGGCGGTCCGTTGGTAACAGTGTATCTGTAAGTAACAATTCCGCCAATATTCGGCTCTGTTCTATGATTGTAAGCCACAAACACATATCCATCGTCTGAAATTTTTACTTCAGCCGCCTGCACAGTGCGTTCTATGCCTTCGGCATCAGTCAATATCAGCGCGTCCATCTCGGCTACTAACTTGAAACGATAACTGTTTGCCTGCAAATCATCATTTCCTTCATTAAACCTGACTATGCCGCCTGACTTAATATCAACGGCAGGGCTTGTCGAAGTCTCTAACGGAAACTCGTTCAACGCCGAAATCTTCACATTCGGATTGTGGTTGATGATAATCGCTCCGTTCATTAACGAAATCTCATCGCCGCGAGATGTTTTTTCGTTCGGATCAACGTCCTTATCTTCGTTACAACCCGTCAAAATGGCTCCGCAAAGGAGCATCGAAATCAAAAAATACTTTTTCATGTCTTTATGTTTTATTTTAATCATTTTCTATATCCTTATACGAAATATTTGACCGAAATGTTTCATTTTTTTGTTTAGAAAATGAAAAATATATATTTTTGTTGGTAATAGTTTAATAATAAGCAATAAAATTATTTCATCTGTTTTGTGCAATCCTGCTAAAAAACTCAAATGCAAATCTGTTGTGATCACCGTACATAAAATCGTGACTTTCACCTGTTTCTACGTATTCAACCGGTAATCCATGTTTTTGTGATTCTGAAACAAACATTCTTGATTGTTCTATTGAAATTACATTATCATTTATTCCATGCTTGATTATTACGGGGATTTTTCCCATTTGTGGAATAATATTTATCGGAATTCCATCATAGCCTCCCGATAATGTGATGGGAGAAGATGCGCCGCAAGCGGCATATCTGTCGGGGGTCAATGACAGTTGTACAAGAGCTCTTCTACCTCCTTCACATTCTCCAAAAATAAATATATTGCGTTTGTCAATATCATAGTCTTTTTCAAGCCTGCTTAAAATAGCGGTAATTTCATCTTTTGTTTTATTAGCCGAGTAGTTTTTCCCGCCGGCATAAAGCCAAACTATCGCAAAACCATATTCCTCGGCGAGTGCATTATTAGGCTCTATTTCGCTGAGGTGGGTCATATACCAATCTTTGAAAAACGAATCCTCAGTCAAATTATAAGGAACAATAAAAATTAACGGAATGTTTTGCTTTTGCTGGTTACTAATGTAAAAAATAAAGTCTGAAGTAAAACCGTTTTCTTCTTTATATGTCATTAATCGAGTTGCGGTAACAGTATTGTTAAGCATTTTGTGAAGAGAATAACCCCAAAAAACTCGGTTTCTGTTGTAATAACGTATTTCACTTGGCGAATTGGAATTACCCGGATTATCGTTAAAGTAACTAACCGCACGTAAATTAGCTTTTAAATCATCAGTAAATGAAGCGTTACCTGAAACTTTGGCGGCATAAACTTTTGCTTGTTTAAAAAAAACATCATAATCCCCTTTGTAAACCATCTGTTCCATTTTTTCATCGCCAACCGTAAGTATGGTTCTATAAAACCCATCGGGTAATTCTTTGAGACCAGATATTACGTAATTATTCTGACCAATAAATGATCCCTCAGCTACGATTTGTTCGTCATTATTCACAATAATCACATTTCCACTTAAATAGGGTCCTGCACATATTTCGATAGAGTCGTTTACAAGCGGATCATTAATAAAATCTCCTATATTATTGACATGGAATATTTTTTGGGCTTCTTGAAGCGATGATATAGCGCAAACCAAGTCCCAAGATCTTAGGTTAGTCCCTCTGTTTACTTTGAAAAATAATATATTTTCTCCTTCATTTAGAAATACATTAATGTACTTGTCGCTAATTTTATTTGAATTATGTTTCATTCTTATTTCAAGCAACTTTTCGCCGTTAAGCCATCCGGCATAACTGTGAGAGCCATCCATTATAAGCGTTACATTCTGATCCTTGGCAGAAATAATTCTGGTAATCAGGTAAATGTTACTCTTATCTTCTATACTTTCGTTTATGTAATCAATCAGTCTTGTTTTGAATGAATTATTTCTAATTATAAATCCATTTACACCTTGTTTTAGGAGTTTTTTGATTCCTGCATCGTTTATCCATCCCTCCTCTATTCCGTAGGGTTTCAAATCATCGTAATAAAATGATTCAAGGGCGCAACCCGTGATAGTATCAAACTCAAACGGACCTATAGCCAACCAGTTCTTTATTTCTACAATTTCATCAAAATCAGCCGAAACATGAATAGTTGGCAAATAGGAAGGGGTACTGTTGCACCCCCCCATAAAAACAACGGTACAGAAACAAAAAACAATAATCTTATACACAAACATGTACTTCATTTTTGTGAACTATTTCACGCCACAAAGATACAACTTTTCTTTAACATGCAAACTTTTTTTGCAGAAAAACGTTTTGAACTTGCAAGTTTTTTTTAGTACATGACAAAAATTTAACCACTATTTCATTGCATTGATACCTGCCACACAGCTAAATAGGAACTGAATAGGGCAAAACTATTATTTTGATGAAATGTTTGCTGTCTTCCTACAATATATTGACTTCGGCGGTAATTCCAATAAAATTTTTGATTTTGTTTGGGAACTTCCGTCATCAAATCTCAGTAATCATCTACGCCAACGACTTTTTCCGCATCATTCCCGCCAATGTAAATTCGTCCGTCTAACGCATTGTCAAAGCCTCGCGGGTCATGTCTTCAAAAGACCCCTACGCCATCCCCGCTGTCCTAATAGTTACATAAAATCAAAAAAAAACGAAATGTTTTTTGTAAAAACCAAAAAATGTTATATTTTTGTCTCCAAAAATATAACATTAAATTAATGTATGAATAAATTAACAAAATTTCAAGAGGATGAGGACTTTGCTCCGATTTATAAAAGCTGGCTGCCAGGGTTGCTTTTTGAAGCTCAAAAATACGTTGGCATTGAAGACGCCAAAAATATTGTACATGATGTGATTTTAAATGTGTTACAAAAACAAAAGTGGAAAGATATTGACTCGCTGCGTTCATACCTGTACAAGAGCGTTAAAAACGGATGTTTAAACTTTTTAGCCCTGCACGGTCAAAAATTTACACAAGGCATTGACGACGACTTTGAATTTCGTGAGCCTGACAACAACTGCCTGTTAGAAAAAATAATAGAGGAGGAAAAATTTAACGAACTAAGAAAAGCAGTGCAGGCTTTGCCTGAAAAATGCAGAAAAACCATTGAAGCAGTGTACTCTGACGGATTAAGCCACAAGGAAGCGGCAGAAAAACTGAATGTTAAAGTTGGAGCAATAAGCAAACAATTAGACGTCGGGAAAAAAAAACTGCGTGAAATGCTTGATGTTTCTGAAAAAATGAAAAAAAGTGAAAAATAATTCATTTTCTTTTCATGTTTTTTTGCGTTCAACTGTCCTTGTAGCATGTGTATAGTCATAGTTATAATTGTATTTTTGTTCGGTTCATGTAATATACAAAGAACAGATTTTTCAAGTAACGAAACGAACATATTCGGGACAAAAATTGATATAGGTTGTTTGGTTGGTCAATCAAACGACCTCATATATTTTGCACCATTACTCTTATATCAAGATGTATATGATAATCACCTCGTTACTGTTTTTGACACAAAAAACGAACAATTTGTACGCAGATTTCTAACAATAGGAAGAGGACCGGGAGAAGTTACCCCACCGTTAAGATTGTTCGTATCTACTGTTACACAACAAATATATGCGTTTCAAGTTCAAACCGGATATCTTAACGTATATGAGCCTGATGATATCATTGATAAAAACACAATTCCTTATACTCATAGACAAGTTTTTTTAGAAGACAGACCAATAGATGTAAAAAAAATAAAGAATGGTTATGTTGGTATAGGAATGTTTGATGATGGGCGTTTTCGACTGTATGACTCCATCGGAAATATTGTTTCTTCTTTCGGCGTGTATCCGTTCCGCGGTGAAGGAATGAGCCATATAGACCGTTTCTTTATTTATCAGGGTTCTTTAGCTGCTAGCTTCGATGGCAATTACTTTGCAATAGGAACCGCATTTTGTGATAATTTAGAATTTTATCGCGTAGAAGATGGGAATGCAGTGTTAATAAAAAGATATGAATCTTATGATGTAAAAGCAGTGTTTTATGGCAATAGAATTCGGATAGACGATAATTGCAAAATGGATTATATGGCAGCTTACGGTGGAAAATACTGTTATATGCTCTATTCGGGTAAAACTTATTTGGAAAATGAAAGACGACCAATTGGCGGCAGTAAAATCATCGTATTTGACTGGAATGGTAATTATTTAAGATCGTATAGCACCGATGCAGTTATTTTTTCATTTTGCGTTGACGAAGAGAATAATATTCTCTATGCATCTGCCCTTGATGATGACGATGAAAATGAAGGCGGTTTCTGTATTTTACAATTTAATATTTAAAAAAAATGAAGATGAAGATGAAGATGAAGAACAACAAAAAAATATTTGCACTTATGTTGTTTTTGATAATAAACATAGGATACGCGCAACAGGACTTTATTTTCAGAGGAATAATAACAGATGCCAATTCAAATTTGCCTTTACCGGATGTTAGGATTTATCGAATTAACGCTGGGGATACGCTCAAATCACAATGTAATTCAAATGGAGAATTTCAATTATCGCTTAATGTAGGCTCAAGGCTCCTTTTGAAAAAGAGCGGATATGCCTGGCAAATTGTAAGAATAACTAACAATGACCTGCAACAAATAAAATTGATTCCGAGCAAACAAGAAAATTCGGAGATAATCTTGTACGATTTAGATGATAAAAGAAAAGAAGGCGAAGTGGATTTTTATTTTAACGGACAATTAGTTCAAAAAACAGAATGGGCTGATGCTCTCAGTATTGATCCAAACGAAATAAGAGGTGTGGGGGTACGTGATGCTAAGCTTAGTAAAGACGGAAGGCACAAGTTTTATATTGAGACTAAATAATTTGTTAATCATGAAACGACATCATTTTTTAAAGTTTTTTTTGATTTTATTTGTTATTATCTTCGTAATTTCATGCCAAAATAATAAAAACGTAGCAGAGCAAACCGTTAAGAGGTTGTTTAAATTTTCCTAAAAATATTATTAAATAATTGGCTATCAATTTGTTTTGTATTGATAATTGTTGTATCTTTGTGATTATTAATCATTTAATCAT
>Ga0099364_10010775_pt1 | contig 12539 bp, 10 predicted proteins | sample TergutTh196P3_FD_73070 | JGI IMG/M metagenome (GOLD analysis project Ga0099364, IMG submission 73070) | Microcerotermes parvus P3 segment gut microbial communities from Pointe-Noire, Republic of the Congo - Th196 P3 | ecosystem: Host-associated > Arthropoda: Insects > Digestive system > Gut ... | reverse complement strand
ATATCGAGGGCTCTTGACAGCAATGAAGTGAATGATATCATGGTATTCAACATTTATAATGAACTTGTGTCGCTCCCTGCTGAAAAAGATGCCCGCGATGCTTTGAACGAGTCGCTTGATTTGATGGCGACCCAGCTTGTTGCCATAGCTACCTATGAAGATAATTTGAGCAGGCTCAGGCCTTATGGCGTTGTAGCCGATGCCGTGCCTTCTTATATAGACGGTGATAAAGTTGTTTATGACGAAGCTATTCAGGGCAATCGGCTTGTGACCAATCAGGTCATAGCAAAAGGTTTTGAATATGACTGGCAATCAGGTTCAGTAGCGCAAGGCTATATAACAGATGTGTCGCAGGGCATGAGGTTTTCTGATTTTATGCGTGTCAAGCGCGCAGAAGTCGGTATGCGCTATGACGCGAGCCGTACCCAATGGTATCAGTTTGAGCGGGACAGCTCGGGCAGGGCTATAAATGTAAGGCTTTACGAACGCGGAAGCAGCATTGGCGCTGGGGAATCCGGTGTTGAGGCTGGTATTGACAGATTGCTGCGCTCATGGACTGAGTATGCCTCGACCAAGACTTTGTATCAGACTACGCAGCTTGAGGCGCTTCTCATGCTTGAAGACTCGGCTATGGACGCCGCTCAGAACTATACAGTCCGTTCGGGCGACACTACGGTCGGCGACTTGACGGTCAGGACAATTACTCTTTATTAAGATTTTGACATAGATTAACGGCGGGGATATTTTATAATTTCCCTGCCGGGTTAGGAGACGCAAGCTTATGCCAGATGTAACGGATGCGACAAGTGCGGCTGATGCAGCCGGCTCTGCCAGTTCAGCAAGTTCGAGCGCTTCGAGTGCCGATTCGACCAAGCCCATAGCGACCAATTCAAGTGACGACGCTGACGGCAAGACTGTCGGCTCCAGTTCTGATGAAGCTTCAGGCGAAGGTAAAAGCAAGAAAAATAAGGATAAAGCTGACGATGCCAATAATGGCGAAGGTCAGGACTCTGGCGATGATAAACAGCAAAAGGAGAAGCCGGGCAAGGATGCCATGAAGAAGGCACAGATGGCAGCTCAGGCCGCCAATGCGGCTCAGGCCGCCGTTCAGGTCGTCTGGTTTTTCCAGCTTATGATGTACCTGAAGTTGCTCATGCAGACTATTATGGCAGCGGCTGTGTCTCTTTTGCAGGCTCTTTTAGGAATCTTGATTGCGGCGGCTAAAGCTGTCGCTGCCGCTGTTGTGACTGCGGTGACTGCCGTTGCTTCATTTTTTAGTACGACGGCTACTGTGGTGGCCGGATTTTTCGCGGGCCTGTTTACGGTTTTTGTCGCTGTTGTCGTGGTGGTCGTTGTGGCTGTAACTGGCAATCTTGCGATTCGCGATGATATGATGCATGATGATTGTGTAGCGCAGACTAGGGCGCTTGCCGCTGCGTTTACCGGCGATATAAGCGAGCAGACAAGGCTCAACGCGGCGGCTGTTTATTCGGTGTTTACGGCCTATGGTTATTCTAATCAGAACATAGCCGGTATACTCGGCAATTTTGATGTTGAGTCAGGCGTTGACCCGACTGGCGTTGAGACTATTTATGGTGAGCCTCATACGTTCTTTGGGAGCCAACGTAAAACGATTGCTGAGACTCATAATTTTCATGTCAATCTATACCCTTATGGGACTTCTGTTACGGTCGGCGGTTCCACTGTGACTTGGAATAAGCCTATGTATCAGGGTAGAGAGTATTGGGTCGCTTTTAGTACGCTTAAAGATGCCCCCGGAGGCATAGGCCTTGGCCAGTGGACGTTTGATAGAAATACGAATCTCAGGAACTTTGCTAGTTCTGCTGTTGTTGCCGATGCTTTTAGTGATTGGGAGCTTGTTTCTGCTTCTTATAGTGGTGAGAGTCCACATTGGTCTGATATTGAGGTTCAGCTTTTATATATGATTACTGATAGGGCCCGAGGCGGGGATACTCAATTTCGTGTCGATAAGCTTAAAGGTTGGGCTCCTGCTGCTTCCCCTATGGAAGCCGCTACTTGGTTTGCGGAACATTGGGAAGGCAATACTTCTATGGCAACGGGTGAACGTCAGACTCGTGCCGCTGCTTGGTATGTTACTGTAAATGACTGGGAAGCGGGTATAGATTATGAGTCTGAATATGGGGAATCTATAGTTGCCCTCGCTGAAACAATCCATGTGCCGATTGGCGATGGTGCGGTTACGTCGGCGGCTCGTCGTTGTCGTCGTGTTGAATTAGCTGACAATAGCACTCTTGCGGCTGCCGCTGTTTCTTATGCTTGGGAGGATAAGAGTCTTGCTTCAAATGATGGCACGCCTTTATATCAAGCGGTCAAGCGGGCTATTATGGGCAATGGCGATATAATGCGTTCTTGTTGCAGGGGTGTATCTACTGCTGTTCTTTGGTCTGGTACGGATGATGATTTTCCTTGGGGCGGCGTTGAAATTATACTTAATTATTTGCTTGATAGCGACAAGTGGGAAGAAATTCCTCATCCGGGCGGTGTAGGTTTTAAGGGCGGTGCGTCTGAGGGTATATCTGATACTGACCCTGCGTATCTTCCGGTTGGCACGATTATGATACGCAGTGATAAATCCAATCCTCAACATGCGCAGAACCATCCCGGTTATTATGACGCGAGTCAGAGCCTTATCGAGCATGTCGAGCTTTATGTCGGCAATGAGATGATTCGTAAAAAGTTTCCTGACGCCGACTCCGATAAAAACATGGTTCAGGCATCATATCAGACTCGTTCTCCCGCTTGTTCCACTATGGGTTCTACTTCAAGTCATTGGTATCTTGGCCGCTATAGGGCGTTTGTGTTTGTCGGTGAAATGGAGTCTGACCCAAGGCATAAAAATGCTGGTAGTTCCATGTATGTTTCTTGGTTTGATGATGAAGAACGGGATTTAAGCCAATGGGAAGCCGACGGTACGCCAGTCGATTAAAAAATATTGTCTTGCATTGCTATTTTTGATGTGATATAATCTATTCATATATCAGGGGTTTTTGTGCTTCTGGCATAGAAGCCCTTAATTTTTGCAAGATATGTGGAAGGGGTGTTTTGAGTGGGCAACCCAAAGAAAAGCCTAAGTGAAAGCGATAGCAGGTCTGTCGCCACAGGCCTTTTGATTGCTTTGATTTTAGTCTTTTTGATAGTTGGCATTATCTCTGTTTTTTCCCGCATGTCGGGCGAAGCAAATTATCTCAGCCGTTTTTCGTTGAACTCACAAAGGATTGAGGAATTGCTCAACCGTATAGGCTGGGAGAACCGTATCCGCGTTCAAGTTGAATCCGAAGACTATCCCCCTCAGGTAGTCGCCGAAGAACGGATTTATAATGCCACGGAGCGCGGTCAGGCTGTTGCCGACTATCAGAATTTGTTTTATATCCCCAATCTGATTGGTGACGAGCTTCGCGCTGTTCGTGAACGCAATTATGATGTCATAGACTCTTTGTTCATGCCCGGTGTCAGGAATGTACGCGTCGGCTGGTATGTTATTTATGATGGCAATGTCAGGACGGAGTGGCCTGATTATTCTTGGCAGTTTGAGACCGTGCATGATTTTGATATGATTGAGATACCGGTCATGTGGCGGTGCGTCACCGATGAAGGCGTTGTGCTTGCTTTTACCACGGCGACCTATGACGGCATAACGAAGCGTTTTTCAAATATGCGGACATATGTTACAAGCAATGGGGCTTCTCGATTTGTGGGGACGGACAGTGCCCATGATGCTAATGCCCTAGATAGCACGGGCGATGGTTGGGTCTTGAACAAAGATGGTCAGTGGGAAGCGCCTGACCAGCATGTCTATATTGAATTTGACGATGAAGGCAACAGGATTTTCTTTGAACCTGATGTTACCCTCCCCGGTGAGACCATTATAGTCGATTTGCCGGAAGGGTATAACCATGACGCGGAGTTGAATCAGGAAGGGGGCAATGAGGAATGAGCAGAAAAGAGAAGTTCTTTGATTTTATGGGCATGTATAAAGTATTCATCATTGGTGTTTTCATTGCTTTTGCCTTTATGGCCGCAATGATTGCTTTTAATTTTTCGGCTCAGGCTTCTTGGCAGGCTTCCCTTGCGAAGCAGGAAGCGACCATAGCTGATTTGGCGAACCAGTTGTCGAATGCTTCCGACCTGAATGAAGGCGTCAGGCGGCAAGCGGTCAGGATGGTCACTGGCACGGACACGCTTCGTGTTGCCAAAGACAGGGTTGTTGCTGAGGACTTGATTCGGCAGGTTACGAGCTGGTCAACGTATGATGAATATGAAGCCGCAAGGCAGCTTCTCACGTTAGATTATGGCATGAAGGAAGACGGTCAGTTTTTGAGCAGATATATGCCTTTTGTATTGAACACTGAGCTTAACGGCATAAATTATAATCATATTGATACGAAAGGTCTTAATTCTCTTTATGAGGGTATGACGCAGTATTTAATCAATGTGGATGGCAATGATTATACGTATTCTACTCTTGTCGAGTGGTCTGCCCGCAATTCTGTTGGCAGCATGGGTACGGCTGTGTCATTGTTTGAATATACAATTACCGTGGATGGTGTATTGTATAATCTGTCAGCGTTTACGCTGGCTCGATAATATTATGGGAGTGTGTGCTATGAAGAAAATCCAGAAAAATGAAAACGCGGTCGTTTCCCGTATAGGCGATTCGGATGGCTCCAATGTCACGAGCATTGGCGGGCAGGCCGAAAAGCTTGGTTTCGGGCAGTATTTTGTTACGTTGCTCATAAAGATGTTTTTTATTTCCACGTTCGTCACGGCCGGTGTCTGGTTTTATACGACGCTTGCCATGTACATAGTCCCCACGATTTCAATGTACATGTACGGCATGTCTGGTCTTTCCGGTCTTGACGAGCACGGCATAGTGATGGATTTTTCCACGCAGCTTGCTGTGTGGGTCTTGCCGTCGCTATTTTTATGCGCTGCTGTTTTTGCGGCTTCGCTGTATCTTGTCAATATGGGTCGTAGATGGCATTTCGGGAACCAAGAGAAAGTCATCCGTAAGTTTTTGGATGGCCGCAAGGGCAAGGCTGAAAAGAAAGCCAAAAAGTAAGTTTATCCATAATCTGCTAAGTGAGGTGCGATGATATGGCAAATAGGAAGTCGATTACAGGCAGGGGCATAGATTCCTCTTTGAGCAAATTTGTCCTGTCGGAATTCCCAGACCAGCTTGAAAAATCCAAGGGCATCCCTTGTGAGTGCGATGTGTATGTTGACCAAGCCTACATAGGTATGGACAGTGGCGTGTTCAATCACGAAAAGCGTCCATATCTTTCGCTTGTCGGTCGTGTCACGTCTGTACGCGGCGATTTTCCGCAAGGCGTGGGGCAGATAAATTTTGACCGTGAGGGGAGCGTATGCCCGGCAGTCGTGTATAGGTATGAGTTTTCAGACGGGGAGCTTTCCGAGCTTTGCCGGAAAGGCCTTTATAATAAAGGCTTTCAATGTCCCGATATTCTTTATGACAATACGCTTCAGCTTCCGGGCGTCGCCAATTATAATTATATCAAGTCGCTCAGCAAGGGCGATTCGCCGATAAGCTTTTTGAGCATACAGCAGCAATACAATCTTGTTGCCGACGCGTCTTCCGGTTATGATTTGGTCAGCTATTTTGGGACGTTCAAGAGCCAAGACTATCAGTCTGATTTTGGGCCGGGCGACGGCAAAGAGTGGCTGGAGCAGGAGCCTGAGGCTCAGTCATCTTTGGAGATGCGTGACTTTGAGCAGGTTTCCTATGATGACGAGTATGAAGAATCTGTCGCGGTTCCCACGGAGCCTGACCGTGTCTATACAGACAAGGAAAAAGAAGTCCTTCCGTTGTTCGATGAGATGGAACAGGCGAGGCAGGCGCGTGCCGAACAGCGCGAGGTGTTCGGCGAGGAAGCCGTCATGGAGCCTGATGATGAGCAAGCCGATGGCGATGCGGACAGCGTGTTTGACGCTGAACAGCGTGAGCGCGAGGACGAAGAACGCAGGAAAGCGTTTGAGCTTGTCAGTCGCGGCATAGAGGGCAACGTGAGGGCGATGCTCCTCGCTGATAGCATTGATTTGAGCAGCGTCAGTGGGCATATGCTTTCAGGCGTCGCCAAGAAGTATGAGGAACGCCAGAATGCGGCTAAGTCCATGCAGGCGGCACTTGAAGCGGCGGAAGCATCGAAGCCTGCGGATAAGAGGGCTGAGCGTACAGGTGTCAATGCGGCAAAGGCTAACGACAAGTCCAAGTCTGGGCCTGAGTTCGATGATTATTAAGAATACGAAAGAAAAGAGAGAGAGAGAGAGAGGAAGGAATAATAAAATGAGAATACGTATTAGGTCTACCGCTATTTTAATTGCGGTGTTGTTCACTCTTACGGCGTGCGGCGGCAAAGCGCCCGTTGATAATTATGAGCGGGATTTGAAGGGCTTGACCGATGCTCTGTCGTATTTGTCGGGCGATGCTACACGTACTGTGCTTGATATTCGTATGGATATGGGTGGCACGAAAACACTGACGTATGATGGGTTTTTTGATTTGGCGAAAGGTCAGCTTAAAGATGGCCTTGATGCCGACGGCGCTTTGGATTTGGAGACATACAAGCTTGACGTGCGTCTTATTTTCAATCTTGATGAAGCGGGAAACGCCGCTGTGGTCATAGGCTTGCCGGATGACGGCTCATACTCGAAGCTGCTTGAGGCTTATTTCGTGGATGACGCGCTGTATATCGGCACGGGGATTATTAAGGACTTGGTCAATATGGCCACGGCTGAGATGAGTTCCGAGGACACCATGATGATTAACATGCTGTTTGGCGGCATGATTATGTATGATTATATTTCAATCAGCATGGCTGATTTAGAGGGCGTCACGGGCATGACCGGGACGGATTTGGGTCTTAATTCTGACGCTGATGAAACTGTGGCGCAGGTCACGGCGCTTGTTGAAAAGTTTGCCGGTATTATTCAAAAAGACCTGTCGTCCATTATCACAAAGGATATGAAAGCCCTTTCGAGTAACGACGAAGGCTATTATATCCTTCAGATGAATGCTGAAAACATAGTCGCGGCGGCGGGGTCTTTATTCGGCGTAATTGAAGCCAATGCGCAAGACATTGCTGATGCGCTGAACAGCCTTGATTTTATCGACGCCGACATGACCCGTCAGGATGTCGTTGATTTTGCCAGAGATTCCGTCGAAGGCACGACGGCTGAGAATGCCCCTGAAGATTTCAGGCTTATTGTTATGGCTAAAGGAGAGAATGATGAGCAGGATATAAATATCCGTGTAAGCGGCACTGACCCTGATACGGGGAAAGCCGTGAATATTGAAGTCCTTTTGTATGCCACAAAGCAGGTCGGCAATATAAGCGCTCCTATGGGCTCCATGTTCGCCCTTTCAGACCTTATAAACAGTTTGTTTGGCGGTATGTCTGATTATGGTATGGATTTTGACAGCTTGTATGTCGATTCGTTTCTTTTCTCGGAGATGGTCTGGGATTTGGATTTTCTCCAGTCTGCCGGCATGTCTTATGACGAGTGGGACGTTTTGACCGACTTGTGGCTTGACATGCCCTATATGACCAGTGTGGACGAGTTCATCGACGCTACTGGCGGTATGAAATATTGGAGCTTCTATTATGACGCGTATTTTTCTGAAAGATGATTTGTTTGAGGTGGTCTTGGCATGAGCCTGAAGCAGTCGATAGTGATTGTAAGTGAATATACGACCAAGACGTCCAAGGGCGGCACCCGTGGCGGTACTCCGGGGAATTATATCCTTGGCTACATGGCGAGGACGGCGGCGATAGAGAATACCACGCCGGGGATAGATTTGATGCCTGAAAATGGCGTTCTGAAAGACGGCTATGAGCCGGGTTATATGACCCGTCCCGACGCCGTGGAAAAAGCCGATGATTTGCCGGAATACAGGCGTCGCACGAGGAAGCATGAGCTTGACGGCGTAGCTTTTGGAGACGGCGACCTGTCTTTGTCCTACAGGGCGCTCAAAGGCAAGAGCAAAGCCATACAGAAGGCTTTTGACGAAGGCAAGACCGTGATGAAGACGATTCTTTCGTTTGACGAGAGCTACTTACTTGAGAACGGCATCATACCCGAAGGTTTTTCTTGTGAGAAGGAGGGCGACTACAGGGGCAATATCGACCAGATGAAGCTCCGTGGAGCCATTGACGCGGGCATAAAAAAACTTGGCTACGGCTATGACGATTTGCGCTACGTGGGCACGGTTCAGGTGGACACGAAGCATGTCCACTGCCATGTCGCCATGTGCGATTTCGGGCCGGGCACGCTCGGCAAGGACGGCAAGCAGAAGGGTAAGATATCCCAGAAGGGCTTGAGCAACATACGCAGGGGCATGGACAACTATCTGGATGAAAACCAGACCGTCCTGTCCCTTGCGTCGAACGTGACGTATGACAGGCGCAATGCGCTTTGCTATGTCAAGAGCTTTACGCATAAAGCGATGAATTTAAACGGCACGCCGCAGTTTCTTTTGGCGTGCCTCCCCAAAGACAAAAACAAATGGCGGGCAGGCTCCAAGTCCAAGGAGATGCAGAAAGCCAATGAAATCGCCACGGAGTATGTCGAGCGCCTTTTTGAACAGCCTGATTCGGGTTATGCCGATACTATGCGGAACATATCGGCATATGCGGCGGAGCGGCGCACCCGTGAGGGTCTTACCGACAAGCAGCATATTGATTTGGTCGATAGTATGAGGGCTAGGCTTGTCGATGACTGCGTGAACGGCGTTTATTCAGTCCTTCGGCGCGTCCCCGACAATCAGCGCCCCGTAGATACGGCGATGATGGCCATGATGTCCGCTGACTTTGACAGCTTGCAGGGTCGCGATGTTTCGTCCGAGTCTGTGGAGTTCGCTTATAAGCTCAGGGCTTATTCGGTCCGGCTTGGTCATCACAGGCGGGAATCCGATAGGTGGCGCGGGGCCGCCGATTCGTACAGGTCTACGGAGAATATCGACGAGACGACCAAGCCGCTTGTTGATTTTTATGATGTTGAGGCGGAATACAATGAGAAAGCCATGTGCAAATACCATCATTTTTTGGCGTTCCTTCCGCCTGATGTGGAGTATCAGAAAGAGTTCAATAATCTCATGGAATATAAGACCAAGATGCGCAATCTTGAGTCCATGATGAATGACCCGTCCACTGCGCGTATGGCGCCTGACGCCGCTGAAGATTATGGCCGGCGCACGTTTGGCCAGCATGGTGGACGGTTTGTCAGAGAGTCGCCGCATATAATCGAGCAGAGGCTTGAGAAGATGGGCGAACGGTATGCCATGATGGAAGACGGGTTTAAGAAGAAGCTCGCCGATTACGGCTTCAGCCTTGACGATGATGGGATATCGGCTAAGAAGCCATATGAGTTCGGCGATGTCAAAGCCGTTGACCTTCATCATTTGGGTTATGATTTTTCTTATGACGCTGATGTGTCCAAGGTCAATGCCGATTCTTTTATTGAGCTTGCAAATAGGCGGTATTCGGCTTTTCAGAGCGCCAAGGATTATTTGGTCAATTCGGGGCAGTCTGCCGCCCTTTCGCATTTTCCTGAGCAGGATATAGAGCTTATGAAAGAGGTGGCCGACAGCATGTCCCAGTTCGCGCTTGTCATGCAGAGTCAGGACAAAGCTGATGGTAGGGTCAAGCCCGTCAAAACCATAAAGCTTGACAGGAAGCATTGCCTTGATATAGAAACCATAGTGAAAGCTACTGTGCAATCTGTACAGATTGAAGGTTTTGATTAAAGAAAAGTTTAGGAGGTTCTCAATATGGCTACAGTTCAAGAAAAGTGTGTGGCGTTTGGCAAGCAATTCTCTGGCATGGAACACGCCAAACAGGGCGAAGCCCTTACCCAGCTCAGGGCTCAGGTCGCGAAGATGCCGACGAGGGGCGACGGTGACGACCCTTATGTCCAGCTTCTCGCCAGATGCGAGAAGATTTACAAGCTCAGCGACCCCGGACTCGTCGATGACGACGAGGACGATTATGACGATGATTTTGACGAAGATGAGGACGGGCAAGACGCTTTTGACGTGATGGTTGAGCAGGGCACGGAGCCGGAGCCAACCGATGACGGCGGCGAAGAATATTATTCGTACTCTGCCTCTGAGCCAATCGACGCCGATGAAACCCAAGTCCCGGTGGACGACATCCCTGATTATGATGATGGCGACGACGGCGTGGTGTCTGGTTTTGACGATATGATAGCTGACGCGCCGGGGCGGCCTGACAGGGATGCGGCATTTGGCGGGACGGGTTCTCTCTTGGAAACAGGTTCTTTTGTTCAATCTGACGAGCCTGAAGATGATTATGGAGAAGACAAAGGCAAGGCTGTTGAGGCGAGCCTTGTTGTTGAGGAAGACGAGCTGAGTATTGCAGCCCCTCTGCGCAGGCTTGGCGCTTATTTGCTTGATGGTCTTCTTGCCTTGCCTGCTATGATTTGCTTGGGGATATCCATCCCGGGCATTATGGCGTCCATGCTTTTCGGCGGCGGCGGTGGCATGATGATTCTTGCCGGCATAGGGTTCCTTCTTTGTTTTATCCCGCTTGTTGTCACAATTATATTTTGGAAAAAAAGCAGTTCTTTTGGCAAGAACATGCTGGGGCTTTATGTTTTTGACATAGCGAAGGACCGCAGGGCTTCTTTTGGCACCATGTTTTTGCGTGATTTCGTTTGCAGGCTCCTTCCGGGGTTCGCTGGTGGCATAGTTTCTGTCATACTTGGCATGATTGGCCTTGGCATAATCGGCAGCATTGTCACGCTTCTCGCCGTCCTTGGCTGGTATGGGGCTATTTTATTTACTCCGAACAGGCAGGCGGGGCATGACATGATGCTCAAGACTTTGGTCATACAGCGACCGAGGGCTGACTCGTGATTGCTGGTATGATTGTCGTCAGTGACGGTAGCGAGGTTTATCTTGCGTCCCGTGGGAGGCGGTTTTGCGCGTATCTTTTAGATGGCCTTCTGATGGTTCCCTTTACGGCATGTTTGTTTGTCGCCATGATTATGCTCCTGCCGTTTTTTCTGAGCGTTCTTTTTGCACCTGTGACGCTCGTGGGTTCTCTCGCCATGCCGGAGCTTGCCGAGTTCCTCCCCACTTCTTTGCCTCGCGGCATAGGCGTTGTCCTTTTTCTCGCTTTCGCTTTTTGGTTCGCGGCTTTTGTCACGCAGGTCGTTTTTTGGTCTAAAGGCACGTCGTTTGGCAAGCGCCTTCTTGGCTTGTATGTGTTCAGCGTCAAGCGTGGGCGCAGGTCTGGTTTCGGACTTATGTTCGTCAGGGAGTTTCTGTGCAAGGCTCTGCCTTATGTTTTCGGTGTATTTGCAGTTGTTGTCTTTGATTTTTTGACAGGTGCGAGTTCAGGCAGCTTTTTCTATTCCGTGATTTTTATCGCATGGTATGCTTTTATATTTTTTACGGAGCGACGGCAGGCGGTACATGATATTTTTGTCGGGACGCTTGTTGTTTCAGATTCCTCTGATGATACAGGCGATGTGGATTCTTCGCCCGGCGCACCGCGCAAGTTCGTCAAAGGTTAGCTATAAAATGGAGGTGTGTGTTATGAGAAAGGTCATTATAGCTTTTATGGTTATGGGTTTGTTATTCTTACCGATAGGTTGCGCTAATCCGGGGTCTGACGGCGATTTTAAAACCGTCGATATAGCATTGGTCGGCAGCATGTCTGTTCCCGCTTTGTGGACAGAATTAGTCGAGTTTGGCGATGAGGGGGTCGAGTCGTATGAGTGGATTGATGAGGGGTCTGATTTTGACCAATTTATTGGTCTTGTGTATATTCCCCCTTCAGTTTTTCGCGACGCTTATGCTATGCTTTTTGATATAGCCCTTGCCCTTAAAGAGTATGGCTCCGAGGGGAATGAGTTTGGCGTGGTTTCGCTTGACGGCGTTGACGTGGATTATTTCAAATGTGAGCATCGGGATGAAAATCTTGGCAAGGTCGCTTCTGTCTATGTTATTTGCTTTCATACTTACAATGGCGGCACTGTGTCTGTGATGATACAATCTTCGCCTGACGGTATAGGCGCTCTTGAAGAACTTGTCATAGGTTCATTTGAGCTGGCACGCCGCTGATTCGGGAAAGGTCAGTATTGTTATGAAAAAGATTATTTTTCTTTTGGTTGTCTTATCTTTGCTTGTATTTTCAGGTTGTTCTTTTCTTGATTCAGTCTTGAGCGATTCGGTTTCTTTAGAGCCGAGTGTTTCGTCTGGTTTGAGTGTCTCCGAAGGCAGTGATGGGCTGACCGTGTATTTTATTGATGTCGGGCAGGGCGACAGCGTGCTGATTGTGTGTGACGGGGAGTCGATGCTCATTGACGGCGGCGGAAGGTCGAGTTCCAGCTTGATTTATTCTTTTCTTGAAAAGCGCGGTATAACCCATCTGGATTATATAGTCGCGACGCATGGGCATGAAGACCATATAGGCGGCCTTTCGGGCGCCTTGAATTACGCTACGGTTGGGGTCGCT